>ERZ842401.830-NODE-830-length-45677-cov-9.007474_pt1 | contig 45677 bp, 34 predicted proteins | sample MGYA00521270_ERZ842401 | MGnify/ENA primary metagenome ERZ842401 (study PRJEB31892, sample SAMEA3878208) | bioreactor metagenome | biome: Moose rumen | place: Sweden | collected 2011-10 | study: EMG produced TPA metagenomics assembly of the PRJEB12797 data set... | reverse complement strand
CGTCCGCCAATTCGTAAATGTCACTGTACAACGTAGTTTTATAAGAGTTGCCGTCAAATCCTTCAGCCTTTGCTACTGTAGGATCAGGAACTGTAATATTCAAAGTATAGTCGTTATCAACTGAAACTGCTTTTTTGTCGAGATTGTCAGCTGTCAATGTTACAACTTTATTATTAACCGTAATTCCGGTTGTATTTGCAACGCCGCTAAGTGTAAATAAAGTATCGCCGCCCGTTGCCGCCGTAAATTCGACAGTTGCCGCACCGCTCGTCCAACTTGACGCCGTTTTATCGTCAATATAAGAATTTTCGCTCCAATGTGCATCAATTTTTTCTGTAACAGTCAAATTGCTTGTATCGATAACGCCGCTTGAAATTGTAATTGTTGTTGGATTTTCCGGCAAAATTTCATCAGTTGGAGTGAAAATAATTCCGCCGTTTTGGTCGCGGCTAAACATATCTGCAGTTAAAGTTACGCCGTCTTTTAATCCCGTAATTATAACTTCTTCGCCGCCCGTTGCAGTTTGCCATTCATACGCGCCTTCAATAAGTTTGTAACCTGCAGTATTGCCGCTAAGTGTAACTTTGTTGTCGTCCTGCGCGAAATTAATAGTTTGTGAAAGTGATTCAGCGTCTGTAATTTCCAAAGTGTAGCCGTTGTCGATTGAAATTCTTTCGTGCGTGGCAGTAAGTGCGCCCGCGCCAATTTGAACATTTTTACCTGTAACTGTAACGTTTGTATCAAGTACAGCATTATTTAATCCGCTGACAGTAAATAAAGTTTCGCCGCCGCTCGGCTGATTGTAAGTTATTTCAGTGTCAGAAGTTTTTTGATAATAAGCCTTGTAAGTTTCAGCGGTGTATTTGTAATTGTCGCCGTCCTTCGTAAGTGCAACGCCGTTATCAATCGTCTTTGCAGTAATAATTTCTTCGTCGTCTGCAAGTGCAACTTTGAAATTGCCGGAAGTAATTGCAATGTTATCTGTGCCAAGTGCCGCCTTTTTAATTGTAACAGTATCGCCACTGACAGTAAAATATTCGTCAATCGCCGCGCCGGTTTTTTCGCCGTCGATATTTAAGCCACTGATATTGAAAGTTTGTACACTTACAGGAGGCGTAAAAGTATATTTGCCGCCGTTGGCTGTGAAATAGCCGCTACTGTGCGCCGAAGCATAAACGCCATTGTTATAATTTGCGTCAATTTCGTTGCTTGAATTACTTGCTTGAAAGTCAAGTGTAAAAGTTGCGTCGCCGACGTTTGCAAATTCAACTTCGTAACTTTCAGCCGCCACCATATTAAACGCAGAATCTGTTACCGTAACTTTTTTATTTGCGTCAACTGTTACGCCGTCTGCATTTGTTACGTTGCTAAGTGTAAATTGTTCGCCGCCTTGTTGCGCGGTGTATGCTACGCCGTCTTCAGTTGGTGTGTAATATTCGCCCGTGCCTGCCGCTTGATAAGTTAAAACGCCGTCAGTAATTGTTTTGCTTTCGTTAATTGTTTCTGCTTCTGTGTCAACGTCGCCATTAAGTGTAATTGTAAAATTGTTACTGTTGCTTGTGCTAATTGAAATATCTTGTTTATCAAGTGCCGCCGCTTTAAATTCAAAGTTGGTTGTATCGCCTTCAGTTACAATTACATTTTCGTTGAGTGCCGCCGCCGCGCTCAAATTCGTAATTCCGAAAGTTTTGGCATTCGTCGCCGCGTGATGTGTCAAAGTTGTATCGTCTTTTATTTCGGTGTAGCCGTTGTAAGTTGTTGATCTATAAACACCGCCGCTTAAACTTGCCGCCGTGTTTACAGTTTTTTCAGTAGTGCCGGTAAAATTAAATTTCGCCGTTATACCTGTAGCAATACCGTCAATCTTTATATCGCCGTTCAAGCCGGAAATGTCATCGTCTGTAACGTTCACAGTGTAAGCCGTGCCGTCTTTTGTAACTCCAAAGTCGGGATTGCTAATGCCGCTGATTGCAAATAAATTTGTAGGCTCGGTTGTGTTGCGGTATCTTATAATGTTGTCATCAACTTCCCAACCTGCCACACTGTAATAACTTGTTTGATAATAGAATGCGTTCCAGCCTTCATTTGCTAAAGTTGGCGCATTGACATTGTTCAATACCATTGTAAAGCCATCGTCTGTTGTAAGTGTGGCGTCGCCTGTTGCAAGCGCGTTTTGGGAAATTGTAATTGTACTTCCATTAACTGAAATATCATCTTTCGTTGCAGTTGCACTTAAGCCGGTAATTGTAAATTCTCTAACGCTCCTTGTATAATATTTGAGTTCGTTACCGTCATGATTGACGCCGTAACCTTCACTTTCACCGGCTGAATTGTAATTAACAGTTGTAGCATCCACTGTAGTTATTTCAGAATATGCGGTACTTTTCGGCGAAATGTTTGCTCCAAGTGCAAGCGTGTAACCTGCGCTGATTGTAACTGTTTTGCTTGAGTCTAAAATACTTTGGTTATTGATTGTAACTGTTGTATCTTCAACTTCAATAGCCGCCGCAACATCTTCAACAGTTACGCCGTCTTTTAAGCCGCTCAAAGTGAATTGCGTTGTTTTTTCTGTTTCGTCAGTAAATGTAATTTTGTTGCCGTTGCTAAGTACCGCGCCCGCAGTTGTCCAAGTTTGATAGACAAATTTATTTTCCTCTGCAGTATCCCAGCCTTTTTGAGCAGTTGGAAGGGTAAATGCTCCGCCTTTGATTGTCAAATTATCTGCAACAATTCCGCCTTCAACAGTTGTAATTTCTGAAATATTAGCAGCTGTTGTAAAGTCGTGAGTGGTAAAAATTTGAATCTCGTCAGTTGCCGAAAAATCATCTATCGTTACAGCAACACTCGTATTGGTAAGTTTAACAATGTCATTGCCCGCGCCTGTTACTATTGTAACGTTCTTGCCAATGTTCTCAATGGTATCGTTACCCGCGCCCGCGTCTATTGAAACATTGTTGCCTTCGCTATGAATAGAATCTGCGCCGTCGCCCGCGTTGATTGTTACATTTTCGGCGGTGTTGGAAATTGTATCATTGCCCGCGCCGGTTGTAATTGTCTTGCCGGATTCATTGTTGGAAATATAATCGTGATACGCAAGAATTTCAGAAATTGTTGTATCGGCTGAAAGTGTAGCTGTAAATATATCGTCGTCTGCAGTATATTCTGTACCGCCAATTTTGATTGCATAAACTTTGGCGTTTTCATTGTCAACTTTTTTAACTTTGAAAGTAACTGCGCCCGCGCCGTAAGTTGTGCCGTCAACAGTAATTGTAGTGCCTGTAGCATCGCTGACAGTGTAACCTTCCGGCAAATTCAATTTGAAAACTTCTGTAGCGTTGCTGTCGCCAACATTGCATTTATAGTAATAGGCGTTTGTAACGGTGCCTGTTATCTTCTCCCCGACAACTGCGCCAACTGTAGGATTATTAACAGTGCCTGTAACTGTGGCGTTGAGGACAATACAATTATTTACAGTGCCGCCGCCGTTTGCTCCGACGAGTGCGCCAACTTGATCATTGCCTGTAACAGTTGCGTTTGTCAGATTAACATTTTGAATTGTGCTACCAACTTTGATATATCCAAATAAACCTTGATAACGTTTATCAGAATTATTGATTGTAAGGTTGCTGACAGTGTGTCCGTCGCCGTCAAATGTACCGTAAAAACTTTTAGACTGTGTGCCAATGGGCGTAAAGTTTTCAACTTCGCTTAAATCAATATCGTTGGCAAGTTTGAAAGTTTTGCCTGTGCAGTTATTGCCGCTGTTTACATATGTTGCCAAATTTTGTAAATCGTCAGCAGTTTTAATCAAATAAGTTGTGCTGTTATTTTCGAGAGAATCAAGAAATTTAAATTCTTCAATATCAGTTTCCGCGTTGAAAGTGCTGCTTGCGCCTTCAAGTTTAATAACATTGTCAGCACCACTGCCGCCAACTGTAATGAAAACGTCGTCGCCGCTTGTCTGCGTTGCATATCCGCCGAAAATAGAAATTTTGTCGCCGGACGCCCAGCCAATGATAGTGTCTTTGCCGTCGCCGAATTTGTATTGGAATGTAACATTTGTGTTGCCGCCGATGACAATTTTGTCATCGCCCGCGCCGCCGCTGATTGAAATATTTTCTATATTTGTCAACAATGAACCGCTACTGAAAATAGAATCGTTGCCGTCGCCGCCGCTAATGGTGTTATTGCTTGCGTAGTTGGCAATATAGTCATCTGTATCAAGACCAATTAAAGTGCAGTTTGTGTCTTGCAATGCAATTTTATAGCTTGCGTTGTTGCTCAAAAGTTTAATTTCTGTGGTACTTCCTGCCGCGCCCGCGTTTATATAAAGGTATTCGTTTTCAAAACTTAACTTGCTTGTGTCTGCAATGCCGCTAAGTTTAACCAGTTCGATTGTACCTGTATCAACGTAAGAAAGTTTTTTGTTGAAGTTTGAAAGGAATAAACCGGCTTCAGTAACATTGCCTGTATAAGTGGCGGTTGTACCTTCGCTTGACCAAGTTTTTGTCATTTGTGCAAGATTTTCGGCGTCGTCTGCAAATACAAAATTGCCGCCGCTAATTTCAACCGTGCCGTTATAAATATTTTCAGTCGGTACATAAACTTTCAAGGCGTCAACACTTATATTTTCAGTTGAAGTAATTCCCGTGAGTGTGAAATTTTGCGTACTTGCAACAGTATCGCCAAAAATAAATTCGGCGGTAGTTTTATCGGTGTTTTGTTGCGGAATGTAATAATTGACTGTAGCAGTTGCAGAATTATTTTCAAGTGTGCCAAATGCAGTTGTATTTCTAACCGCGCCTGTAATTACGATACCAAAATCGCTACCCTTTTGAATACAAAATTCTTTATTGTTGTAGGTTTGCAATTCAGTTGTTATACCTGTATTGGCTACGAGAGTATTTTTATCGCCGTTGTAGAGAATGATTTTATCTCCGGCTTTAAATTCGCCGTTAATTGTGAGAGTGCCAACGCCTGCAAATGCGTTTGTATCGATATAAATAATGTCATTGCCTTCAGTGAGTGTGACAGTTTGCCCGATTGCATTTACGTCAATTTCGTTATTTTCGGGAATTTCTTCAAGGTCTGCAACAATGTTATTTGCGGCGTCGAAAGTTTGATTGGAGCCGGTAATAATATCGATTGTGCCTTTTTCGTTGCCCTGTGTATCTTTAACGGTAAGCGTTAATTGTTGATAACTTGCACCGGTGTTTGAGTAAGTCCCAGTGTTTATGTCGGAAATTTCAGCGGTATAATCTGTAGTAATGTGAATTATATCGGTAGAAAGAAAACCTTTGATAGAATCATTGCCAAACGCGGTACTGTAGATGATGAAATGATTTCCGCCGTCACTGCCGCCAATTTCATTTATTGTATCGTCCCCTGCGCCGCCGATAATAGAATTATTTTCACCATAGAAAGTAATAATATCTGCGCCGTCGCCCGCGTCTATGCTGACGTTACTCATTTGATCAATATTAATTACGTCATCAGCTGCGCCGGTTTTAACAGTACTGTCGTAAAGCGCCATAAGATCAACGCCGTTTTCGCCGTCGCCCAAGTCTATTTCGGTGTTGTAGTTGAATTGGTAGAAATCATACGGCGTAACTTCAATAGCGTTGTTTTCGCCGTCAAACGAATAATATGTTGTCGCGCTGTCATATTTGGAGGAGCTTGCTTGTTGCAATTCATCGTTGTATTGATAATAAACCTCTTTGTAGGAGTAACCATAACCATCAGTGCCAAGATAATAAACTTTAACATCTGTGATAATGTCAGTACCACTTCCGCCGGTAATTATGTTGTTGTAATGACTGCCGACAAAATATTTATAGCTGCCGCTGTCATTAAAACTGACGGAGTAGTCGTCAATCAGCAACTGGTTATCACCTTCGCCGAGATTAATATAGTTGTGTCCGCCTTCCAAAATTTGAACTGTGTCATTATCTGCGCCGGTATTTACTGTGGCGTGTTGTCCTGTAATCATAACAAAATCATCGCCGCCGCCGGTATTAACTTCGCTGCCGCCTTCAACAATTTGTACGCCGTCATAGTTATCTGAACCGTTGACAGTAATATTTGCATTGACGCCGTAAACATCAGCAATACTGCCGCCTGTCGTGATAACTTGCTTTACTAAATTATTTGAAACAAGATAGTAAAGGTCAGTTCCGTCAGATCCAATTTCGCCAATGTTAAGCAAATAATTATTCGGGTCGTCCAATGCATAAAAAGCAGTTTCATCATCGGCAACTTGTACAGTTGGATTTTCAGTTGAAGTATCGACGTAAAGAATATTTCCCTCTGCCAAATTTGCAAAATTGCTGAAATCGAAAGTTGCGGTAATTTCGCCAAAGGCGGGAAGATTTTCAGTTTGAGCGGCGGCTTGTTTGGCAAAGTAGCGCAGGAACATATAACCGCCCGCGTAGCCGTCGCCGACTGATTGACTGCCTGTACCGCTGTTTGCCAAGTCAAGACTTTCATTAAGCCAATTTGAATCGTAAGCAATTTTAAAAATTGTGTTGCCGCGTTCGTCGTCTATGCCGTGCGTTAATTCCGCCATACCTTCTTTAATGAATTTTGGCAACTTGTTGAAGTAATTGATATTTGCAACCATAATAGCGTGGGTAAATTCGTGCGCTAAAGTCCTGTCAAGATAACCTGCGCCGTCGTTGGTTTTTGTACCTACGCCGTTTACGTCATTATAATCTGTAATATCGCTGTAGTATTTTGTGTTAATGACTAAGTCCAAATGGTAAGCTTCGCCGTCTTGGTTATTTCTTGAAACGTTTGAAACATAAGCAAGCGTGTTAGTAGTTTTGTTTTCAAAATAAACGTCAATCTGTTTAACGGTAACGCCGTCAGTTGTAAAGCCAATATCGTAAGATTTTTCATTGAGGTTGAGCGATTCTTCAACCCACCATTTGTAAAGTGCGGCAATTATAACGGCTTGATATTTTGTACTTTCATTGCCTTCTATTTCACTGAAATTTTCGGCGGTAATTTGAGTAACCGTATCGCCGGAGCGTTCGCCAACAATTCTAACTTTTAAGCCGTTGGTTTCAAAATAAAGGTAGCCGTCATCATCAATTTGCAAATCGTCAATGCTGAAAGTTTTGTCTGTATCTTCAGGTACAACACTGTCAGGAGTTTTTGTAGTTCCGCCGCCTGCGTCAGAGCCGGTAATTGCTCCGGTGTCTGTGTTTCCGGTTCCAGTATCGTTGGTGGAATAAGTTACAGTTCCGCTACTATTTATCCAATAGTTTGTATTCAACTGAATACCGCAATAATCTGTCAGGAAATTCTTTGCAGTAACTTCTCTGATAACATTTGAAAGGTTGCTATACGTTCCAGATATAAAATTTTGAACCGTAGTTTTAGTGATAGTGTTGTTATCTTTGTCGGTGGTTACTGCGTTTAAAGTTTCTTCAATTTCAGATAAAGATTTGCCTTCGCAATTTTGAGTGTAATAATCTTCGCCCAAAACTGCAGTAACAACCTTTTGAATTGCGGCTTTTTCACACGTGGCTTGATCCGCCTTCATAGCGTCGATAACTTCTTGAATACTTGTGTACCTTGACGAGGCACGAATTGCAGAATCAAGCATATTTGTAGCCGTTGCATTAGAAATTGAATAACCATGAGTATTCAGCCTGCTCATAAAAGCTTTTATTACTTCCTGTGGAGTCATAAATATCACGTCCTTTTAAAAATCAAAACTTATACATAAAAAAATTTTTACACATCACAAAAAAATTTTATTAAATTTATCTTTATATTATATATCGTCTTGATTAAAAATATTTAAACTTTTTTTTTAATATTTTAATCAGTTTTTAAGAAATAAAAAAAACGCCGCCAATTTCTGACGGCAAAAAATTTTTTTTCGATACAAAATTTATTTTACATTTACGACAATTTCAGCGGCTTCTTCGCCAACGATTTCCGCGCCACTGTCAAGCAAAACTTGAGTAACTTTTTTGCTAAGATCGCCGCCCGCGCCGGTAATTGCAACTTTATTACCTTTAAGAATTGCCGCGCTTGCCTCGCAAATAGCAATTTCGTCGCCCACGCGAATTTTGGGAATTGGTTTATCTTCGACGTGAATACTTCCTGCCAAAAGTTCGCCCGTGCCGCCGTCAAATTTGATAATTATATGCCCAAGTGTGCGAATGTTGCTGTGTACGTCTTCGCCAACTTTGATAATTTCAAATTCACTGCCCGCAACGTTGAGAATATCGCCCGGTTTAATATCGCCTTCAAGTTTATTGCCGCTGTGCAGCACCGAAAATTCACGAAGCTCCGGCAATACCATTGAATCATCAAACATAACCAGCATTTTAACTACGTTTAAAAACTTCGGAACGTCTCCGCCTACGCCAACAATTTTCGTGCTGTAATATTTTTTTGACATTCAGAACCCTCCAATACTACAAATAATCTAAACTTTTTAATTACATTCGGCAAGCCAAAGATTTATCCTGCCAACCGTTAAAAATTTTCTGTAAATTTTATTTTGCTTGACAATTAAAAGTTTTGGTGGTATTATAACGCCCGTAATGCCGAAGTGGCGGAATTGGCAGACGCAGCAGACTCAAAATCTGCCGTTGGCAACAACGTGCCGGTTCGAGTCCGGCCTTCGGCACCAACTTAGAAATTTAAGCAACATTAATATAGATCGGGGCGGTTAGGCAAATTGCTTAACCGTTTTTTGCGTCTGTAAAAAAAATTTACACAGCTGATAAAGCGGCTTAAAAGTTTGCCGCGCCGTTTTTTTTATGATACACTTCAACAAATTTGTATAAATTTTTTACGATAAACTTTTTAGGGAGTGGTAATTTTGTACCAAAAAATTTTACGGCTTATTTTGGCAACGTTCATTTTTTCGACAATATCAATGACTTCAGCAAGTGCCGAGCGAACAAAAATTTTATTCATACCGCACGACGACCGCCCAATTTCTTATCAACAAACGGCAGAAGTTGTACAACAAATTGGCTTAGATATTATAATGCCGCCGATTGAACTTTTGGGGCTGAAAGGCTCAAATGAACATCCCGACCAACTTTGGCAGTGGTTTGAAGAAAATGCAACATCTGCGCGAGCGGCTGTAATTGCATCAGATTCTTTGCTTTACGGCGGTTTAATTCCTTCACGCAAGCACGAATTTTCACAGGCGCAACTTTCAAGATGGGTTGAAAATTTTAAAAATATCCGTGAAAAAAATCCTGAAATGAAATTGTACGTTTTCGCCTCGTTGATGAGGACGCCATTGAAAGGTACAAAAGGCGATATTGAAGAGCCGGAATATTACGCAGACTACGGCGCAGAAATTCATCAATATACCGCACTTTTGGACAAGCAAGAAATTTCCTACCTTACCGCTGACGAAAAAAATTATATGGACTACTTGCAAAATTCCATTCCGCAAAAATATTTTAATGATTGGATGAATCGCCGCGCCAAAAATTTTTCGGCTACAAAAAAAATGGTAGACTTCACAAGCGCGGGGATTATTGATTATCTGATTGTTGGACGTGACGACAACGCGCCACTTTGTCAAACGCACAAAGAAAATCGAGAGCTTTTAAACTACGCGGCGTCAAAGAATTTGCCCAAAGAAAAATTTCAATCGCTTGCAGGTATCGACGAATTTAATTTGTTGCTTTTAACGCGGGCGATTAACGAAATGCGCGGCAAAGTGCCAACTGTCAACGTGCAATTTAATAAAGGCGTCGGCGGCAATACTGTTCCAATGTTTTCAGATGAATCTATTGCAACTTCAATTTCAAACGAAATTATTATTGCGGGCGGCAAACAGGTTGATAATCCCAAAGGCGCAGATTTTGTTTTATTGGTAAATACTGACATTAACGGCGAAACTTTGGAAGGATACAATTTGCCGAGTGCTGAACCTTTCAAAGCGAATTTAATTCCTACTAAAAGCACGAATAATTTTGTAGATTTGGTTGAAAAGAATTTAAAGCAAAATTACAAAGTTGGAATTGCTGACATAGCTTATTGTAACGGGGCTGATAACGCGCTGATGAAAATTTTGCACGATAAAAATTTACTGTTTAGGATTCAATCTTACAGCGGCTGGAATACCGCCACAAATTCAAGCGGCTTTGCACTTTCGACGGGTATTTTGTCAAAGTATATGATGAATGACGCCAAAAATAAATTGCTCGTGCGCCGTTACCTTGATGATTGGGCGTATCAAGCAAATATTCGTTCGATTCTTGGACACGAATTATATTATATGCCGCGTGGCAAAGTTGCGTACTATCAATTTGACGGCGAAAGAGAATATGTTGAGGAGCGCGAAACTGAATTGATGCAGGAATGGGCAGAAAAAAATTTGCCGCCTTATAAATATTTGCGCGGGCTGAAAGTTTCCAACACGTGGAATAGAATGTTTGAATGTCAGATTGAGTTGGGAAAAGATGAATAAACGAATTTTTGAATTAGATATTTTGCGCGGCTTAACAATCGCCTTGATGATAATTGTTGATTCGCCGCCGGATATAATTTATGAAACATTGAGGCACGCTGTTTGGGAAGGAATACATATGGCTGATACCGTTTTTCCGTCATTTGTATTTGTAATGGGAACTTCGGCGGCAATTTCAGCTTCAAAGCGGACGCCTTCAATGACAAAAATTTTTCGACGCACGGCAATTTTGTTTGGAATAGGAATTTTATTAAATCTTTTTATACAAATTCGTATTGATGCGGAGCATTTGCGATTTTTCGGTATTCTTCAAAGATTGGCGTTATCATATTTCTTTGGAATGTTAATTTTGCTGAAATTAAAAGACACCGCCAAAATTTTGTTAGCGGCGTTTTTGTTGCTTATAATTTCTTCGTTGGGATTTCACATTTACGCGCCGACTGCGCCATTTGACGTGGCAAGCAATATAAGTCATACGATAGATTATATTTTTCCCGGTGCTGATAATATGCTGACTCCAAAACAAGAACCTGAAGGCTTGTACGGAACTATGGCAAGTACGGCGTCAATGTTGTTTGGAATTGTAGCAGGAAAACTTTTAATTCAAAATGAACGTCAAAAATTAATTTTGTACGGAGCGGGGCTTTTAGTTTGCGGCTACTTCTGGAGCTATTTTGATCTTGTTATAAAACAACTTTGGACTGCGCCATTTGCACTTTTGAACGCGGGCGGCGATGTACTATTACTTGCAGCATTTGGAATTTTATTTGAATATTTGCCACGTACAAAAAAATATTTTTGTCTTTTTGATTCACTGGGAAAAAATCCAATATTCTTTTTTGTGGTTTTAAATATGACTTTGATTTTTGCATTTACAGAAAAAGTTGGCGAAATACCCCTGTGGAGTTGGCTTTACCAAAATACTTTTCAAGGTTTAATCAACGTTGAACTTTCAACAACGCTTTTTTGTGTCGCTTGGTGTTTAATTCTGATGATCTTTGCGGAATTTTTAAATCGTCGCAACATTTTTATTAAATTTTAAAAAACTAAAAAGGCGGGCTAAATTTTCAACCCGTCTAATTTTTTTGCGATTTTAAAATTTTAACGTTCTATTAAAACCAAAAAAATTTTTGCTAAGATAACTTTCTATGTAATTTTAATGTACGAAAAACTAAAAAGGCGGGCAATTTCAGCCCGTCTAATTTTTTTTGCAATAAATTTTTAACGTTCCATTAAATCCCACGAAATTTCACTGAAATAAATTACGGTAACGACTTCATCAGCGGTAACGCGGCGTTTGTAAATTTCTTCAAAGTCTTTCATCAATTCTTCTTTGGTGTTAATGTATGGATTCTGATGCTCAAGGTCAATACTTGTCAGCGTTCCCATAGTTTTAACGCGGACTTTGTCGATAAAAGCGCGGTAGAGAAATTCTTTCGTTTCGCCGGACTTGCCAACGGTTATCCAGACAACCGAACTTTCAGGATAAAGGCTTGTAACGTCGCCGAGACGCACGGTACAATTTTTACTACGCGCCATTAACATTTCACGGTGTTTTGGATCTTTAAAATTTAACGCCATCATAAGTGCTCATTCCTTTCATTCATTCACAGGGGCTAGGGATTGGAATTAGCGGCTAGGGAACATTTTCTAACAGCTAACCGCTAAAACCTAACACCTGTACTCTTCAGCAAGTTTTTTGAAAAGCGGCAAAGACTTTTCAATAGTTTCAGTTTTTATACAGTAGGCGGCGCGGAAATATCCTTTGCAGCCGAAATCTGCGCCGGGTACTAAGAGTAAATCATATTTTTTGGCACGTTCGCAAAAAGCGTAGTCGTCATCTTCCAACGCCTTAGGAAAAAGATAAAACGCGCCTTGAGGCTTGACACATTCAAAGCCCGCGTCGATTAAGCCGTTGTACAAAAGTTTTGCATTGCGTTCATAAATCGAAATATCAGACGGTTTACCGGCACATTTCGCAACTACCAACTGCCAAAGACTCGGCGCGTTGACGTGCGTTAAAACTCTTGCCGCGCCCGCTATTGCGCCAAAAATTTTTCCAAAGTCTGCAACAGAATCAGGAACAACAATATAACCGATACGTTCGCCCGGCAACGAAAAAGATTTGCTGTAGGAATAACAAACTAAAGTATTGTCGTAAAAATTCGGCACGTAGGGAACTTCGACGCCGTAAGCAATTTCGCGGTACGGTTCATCAGAAATTATAAAAATTGCGTGTCCAAATTCGGCGGACTTTTCTTTGAGAATCTGCGCGAGTTTTTTAATAGTTTCGACGGAATAAACCGCGCCTGAAGGATTATTCGGCGAATTGATAATTACGGCTTTAACATTTGGCGTCAACATTTTTTCAAAGGCGTCAAAGTCAATTTGCCAATCTTTAGGCTGCGCAGGTACGACGTTCAATTTTGCGCCGACTGATTCAACAAAAACTTTATATTCGGGAAAATATGGGGCAAAAGTTATAAATTCGTCGTCGTCTTCAGTCAACGCCTTAAAAGAAATTGTAATGGCGGCGGCGGCTCCTGCCGTGATAAAAATATTTTTTCCTGCAAAATTCGTGTTGAAACGTTCGTTAATACTTTTTGCAAGAATTTCCCTAACTTGAGGATTTCCGGGCGCAACGGTATAGCCGTGAACTGCGGACGGTTCAGAGTTTTGCAAAATGTCAATCGCCGCGTTTTTTACAAATTCCGGCGTCGGTACATTTGGGTTACCTAAACTAAAATCAAAAATATTTTCTTCGCCAACTTCGGCGGCGCGTTTCCTGCCAAATTCAAAAATCGTACGAATGGTAGATTTTTTCGTTCCCAATTCGTACATTTTCGCTGAAACCATTTAAAAATCACCTCCAAAAATTTCTGCTATATTATCACAGTCAAAAAAATTTTTAAAGCAGGATTTATCGGCAATTTGTATAAAATTTCTTTGAGGAGGTTTTAACGTGAGAAAAATATTTTTAGCTTTTTTAGTTTGCTTTTTAATGGCGGCGAACGTGGCAAGCGCGGCAATGCTACGCGTTTCAGATGATGACGTGCAAAAAGTTGTTCATTCAATAGCGGACGTAATTTACACTGAAGAATTTCAAAAAGAAACGCCGCTACTTTTAACCAACGCGGTAAAATTTGAAAATACGGAATTGCCGGAAATTGGAAATACGGCGTGGGGCTGTCAGTACGGTTTAAAAACTGCAACCGCGCCGGACGGCGAAATAGTATTTTTCGTAGACGACGAAGAAAAAGTTTCAGCATTAAAAATCGTAGCTTATAATGAAAAAGCGGGTGAAAATGCTGTAGTTTTACTTTTTACGACTTTGCAAACTTTGGGATTGACTCAAGCGGACGCCGAATTATTGATAAACAAATTAAGCGACGATGAAGTTTTGGCGTCGTCATTTGTTTGGAGTGCTGAAAAAAATCGCTGCTATGTGCTAATGGCGGGAGCGCGTCCACAATCTGAAGACGGTTTTCAATTTATGTTAATTGCAAGCGATAAACAAAATTAATTTGGAGGCGGTAAAATGTCAGATTTATTGGAATTGATGAGGTCGCGCAGGAGTGTCAGACAATACACGGACGAAAAAATTTCAGATGAACAACTGCAAAAAATTTTGAGTGCGGCGTTACTTGCGCCTTCAGGACACTCAAAATACCCGTGCGAATTTATCGTAGTTAAAAATTCTGAAACACTGGAAAAAATGTCACATTGTCGCGTAGGAGTGGCAAAAATGTTGACGCAAGCGGCGGCGGCAGTTGTAGTAATTGCAGACAAAGAAAAATCTGATACAGTCGTTGAAGATTCAGCGGTTGCGATGATGAATATGGAATTAATGGCAACTTCGTTGGGAATTGGAAATTGTTGGATACAGGTTAGAAACCGTCCGGCAGAAAATGATTCACCAAGTGAAGAATATCTGCGCGAAATTTTAAAGTTTCCGGAAAATTTTATGTGTCAATCGATTTTATCTTTAGGCGTTCCTGCAAAATTACCGCGTCAACGTGAATTGGAAAAATTAAACTTCGATAAAGTTCACAGCGAAACTTTTTAAAAATATTCTACAAGCTAAAAACCCGCCGTAAATTGGCGGGCTTTTTGTTTCTCCAAAACCTTAAAAAATTTTTACTGTAATATAAATATTATCAACTAAAATTATACTAAAATCAAAAAATTATTATCGTATAATGACGGCGTCGCTCACTTTCAGTAATAATGCGACTGTGTTAATCTCATTTTTTTCAGACTCCTTACGGAGACATACTTTTAAACCCCTAACCGTTACAAATGGCGTTGCAATGCGGCTCAAAATGGCACTTTGCGACGCGGATTTTTTCTTTAAACATTTTTAGTATAATTTAAATTTTAAAATTTGAATTCAGGAATGTTCAATTTCTCTTGATAATTTGCCGGTCTTTATATTTGAAAACTTTACTTCCAAACAATTAAAAATTCTTTTTAATTTGGAAATAAATGAAAATGTTACTCTGTACATTTATCATTTTAATAAATTTCAAGATAATTTAAATACGGTACAGGCAACTGTGACTTGATTGAACAAATGTAAAAGATAATCTGATTGCCTGTTTATGTGATGTCGTGTATATTAGCAAGAATTTTTAAATAACCGAATCCTTCTCGGATGCCGAACATAGTTAAAATGTGCAAATTTGAAAGGACGCTGGAAAATATCCAGTGTCCTTTGTCGTTTCTATATAAAATTATTGGTAACGCTTATTTTTTCTAAATGAGAACCGGCTCCAAAATCACTAAAAAATTCGTCCTTGATTTTCCGAAATATCGAGTTCATGATCTTCCACTATTTTAAAATTACTTATAAATTCGGAATGTATTTTAATTTTCTTCGACGCCTTCATTATTTCCTAACTCTGCAATTTCTTCAAAATCTTTTATAGATTCTACATCTTCATTACGTTGAGTCTGTATATCTTTGAATATGTAATAAAAAAGCATAAATCCGTTATTGCTGAAATTTGAAAGTAACTCAACCATTGTCGGCGTTATCAATTCGCTTTGAATGTCTATTCCCAATATGATAGCAATTTTTTTTAGCGACTTTCAGCTCGCGGTAATTGCCATTTTTCAGCAATTAATCTTTTAAGTGCCGTGTCAGTTTTTTCACTGTCGTCTTTTTTGAAGCATATAAAGTCAGCCTAGTTTTTTCCAGATTTTCTGGTTTTATATATGGATAAAGAATTTTCATTTGGAGTATAAATTTTTTAACGAAAAAAAATATTTCAATCTGTTACTTTTAGCTTTCAATTTCTCCAACGCCTGTATATTTTTTAGGATGAACGCCATTTTTTGCGGCATCAATTTCAATTCCTATTACCATTCTTGAAAATTTTTGTTAGTAGCTGGGCTATATTCTATGGTTACTATTTCGGCAACAATGTTAGAAATCAATCCAGCTTGATTTGAAAAAGTATTCACTATCGTATCAAAGCTTATTGAGCCTTTAGCTGATTCTTTTTGAATTTTCTGCATAAACGCTAGTTTTTACTGCGGTTACTATAATTTCATCTGATATAATCTTTACCAAATCACCGTCAAAATCTGCGCTACCCAACGCCATTGGAACTGTTAATTTATATTTTGACGCAATCATTACCGCGCCGACTAAATGTGAAAAATATTTTTCGTACAAACTGTTTTTTGCTGTGTACGGTTTAAGAATTACCTGCTCATTTCTTGACAAATGCAGGTTTCTCAAAAAATTTATTGAAGTCAACTTCGTGAAGTACCATTTTTGTAAAAGGCATTCTCACTTGAAACGAATGTGAATCTCTCTCGAAATTATATTCTGATTTTAAATAGTCGCCGACAATTTAAGCAAAATCCGGCGATATTAGCCTTTCACCGTCAAATAGATGGATTAATAATTTTTCAAAGCAATTTTCACATTTAATTTTTTTGACTTTAAAAGACTTTCCAAAAATCAACAAAAACTATAACTTGCTGCAAAGCATTTTCTTCTTCTGTGTCAGTGTTACCTACTACTTGCCGAATTTGATAAAAAAGCGCGTTATTATCGTACCTGTCCACCGACGATATAATTTCCCGACGAATTGAAATTTTATCTGATAAATCGTATGCAAATTTAGCGCAGTAATTGTTATTTTTAAGTTGTTCTACCGTGAAATTGTCCAGAATTTTACCGGCGTCCAAAGTAATTAAATTATAACCGCTCATAAAAACACCTGTCTTTCATTGTAATTGCTAATTCTTTTTGCGGCTGAAATTTTCTTAAGTTTGAAATTTTTTTCAAGTCAAGTAGCCCCGTTGCAATTCCCGACTTTTTGCATTCAATCAATTCTTGCCCGATGATAATTGCGCTTTGCCCCATATTTTGAAGATGGAACTGAATTTTGAAAATACGCTGATTAAGCGTCGGCACATTTGCGACTGCATTACCGGCGGTAGGGACTAAATTTTTTTTCATTTTCCATAAGAAAAAACTCCAATAAATTTTAAAAAATGAAAGATGACAAACACATTATGTAAATGCCGTCTTAATTGAAAACAAGCCAAAATTTCTTGCGAAGTTTCAAAGGTCGTCGTATAATACAAACTATAAAAACACTAAAATTCGTTGAGTTTTAGCGTGGATGTTTAGGGTTTCGTTAAGACGGCATTGGCTAAAATGATGAAATTTAACTCGTTTAATTGCTCAAGAATTTTCCTCCCAAAAGAGTGCACCTTGTACGCTTGCTAACTTAGTGGAATGTCAAAATTTTTGAGCTGATATTAAATTTTTTTTATTGTAACGAATTGGAGGTAACATTGGATAATCTTTTATCAAAAACAATAGAATTTTTCTTTATTCCTGAAACTGCGCTTGCAGTAATTTTTTTATTTATTTTTATCGCTTTATTCGGATTAGGATTTTATTGGGTGAAAAATTGCCGAAATTCTATGGAATACCTGCGCGATAACGCGGAAAATGAATATAAACCTGTGCAAAATAAAATGACGCCGGATTCATTCATTAAAAGATATTTAAATAAAATTTCTGCAACCGAAAGTAAAATTGAAGGACTTCCTGAAGAATTTGTAAGCATAGGAATTGTAGCTACATTTTTGGGATTGGGCGTTGCAATTCAAGGTTCAGCCGAACTTTTGGAAGATGAAAAACTTGAACTTGCAAAATTAACAGCTGTACTTGGCGTCATTGCGTTTAAGTTTCAAACGTCTGTTTGGGGAATTTGCTTTTCGCTGATTTTTCAAAATTTAATTCTCAACCGTTATTTTGAATTTAAACAAGAAATTATCGATGAAGTCAATGACGTGCTTTATAATTTGGAACGTGACGGTATCAAAACTTTACTTGAAAATCAAAACAGAATTTTAACGGCACAATATTCCCTGCAGGAAAAATTTGAAGAGGAACGTAGACTCCAATACGAAAAATTATTGTTTGAAAATCGCCGAGCCTTTGATTCACTAATTGAAACGCTTATAACAAATCATGAAGAAGACCTTCAAGAAAATAAGCGCGTTGAAAAATATTTGACTGATAAACTTAATGAATTTGTTGAGGCGACAAAAACTTTTACCGAATCAGCTCAAATTTTCTTAAATACTGTTGAGCAATTCAGAATTGAACTTGATGAAAATTTACGTAATGGCTTTAATGAAATTAAAATTAGTAACGAAAATACTGCCAATCTGCATAAATCTCACATTGAAGAAATTCATTCGCAACACGAACGCAATATTTTTTACGTGTCAGAAAAACTGGATGAACTTCACCAAAAATTTTATCTTGACTCCAAAAGATACGTCGAAGAAACTCAAAGGGCGTTGGAAAGTCTGCTTGCTCAAACGATTGATAAAGTTAATGACGGTTACATACGCGAAGCCGCAGAAATTCGCAAAACAATAACTCAACTCAAAGAAACTTTATCTGCTATTGAAAATCGTACAAATCTTGCGAACGAAGAATTTATTAACAAGCAAAATCAGTTTGTCAATGAATGGCGAATTGTAACTGAATCAATTACAAAAACGCTGACAAATTTTACAGAAAATTCAACTGAAACAAATACAGCCGTCAAGAATTTCAATAACGCAAGCAGTAACTTTATTGACGCAAGCAACCATTTTATAAACAGTCTTGACAGCAATTTGGCAACGCTTGAAATTTCACAGAAAAATAATATACAAAATTTTTCAAACTCCTTAAATAATTTAATTTTGGCGCAAAATTCAAACGCCAAAAATATTGAGGCTATTTCAAACACTTTGCAACAAATTTTACAAAGTATCGATAAATTAAACAACGTCGAAAATTTGAACAAATTGCAACCTGAAATTGAAAATAATTTACCCGTTGCACAAAGTAAAATTAACACGGTACGCCCTGCAAGTCGTAATTACAAAAATTAGGCGGGTGTATATATGCGAAAGAAAAATGTTTGGGTTTCAATATCAGATTTACTTTCAAGCGTCGTTTTAATTTTGTTGCTAATGTTTATTTTGGCGTCAGTGTTGCCGCAATATACACAGGAAGCCCAAAAATATGAAATGATGACGCAAATTGAACAAGCCCTAAAATCATACGAAGAGGCAGGACAAGTACACGTTCACATTGAAACGGGTATGTTGGAATTTACTTCGGTAACTTTTCCTTCAGGAAGTGCGGAACTTAGCCCGGCAGTTGTCGCGGTTATCAATGAATTTGCATTGAAGTTAAAAAATTACATGACTGAAAATCCCAAAATGGAAGTTTTAATTGAAGGACATACCGACCCTTCAGCCGTTTCAGCGTTACGCAATAAAGGCGGCTACTTTGATAATAACGTTCAACTGTCAACTTTGAGTGCCGCTAATGTTCGTGAGGCTTTGTTAAAAATTACCGGTAATGAATATGCAACCAGAATTGGCGTTGCAGGTTATGGCGATACTCGCTTAAAAAATACCGAAAATCCATTTTCCGAAGAAAATCGACGTATTGAAATTCGTATTCTTTGGAACGGACAAGATTTAATTGAATAATTTTATGGAGGGAAATTTTTATGGGTGAAAAAGTAATTTTTCCGAAAATCAAAAAGGATAACGGTGGTAAATTCGTCGAATACGTTTTGGAACAAGTTTCACTTTCAGAAATGTTGCGTGCGCCCGAAGATGTCACCAATGAAACTGAAATTACAAAAGGTTATACTGATATTCGCAAAAATTATTTTGCAGGTTGGGGAAATTAAAATTTTAAGCTGATAAAGTTATGATAGGGGAAAGAATTTTTTTGTTAAGGAAGTGAAAATTTTGCAGGAAATATCTAATCTGATAGATAAAGACGATAGCGATTCAGTTAAATATCCTTCAATAAAAATTCTTGCAGGCGAACAATCCGAAGAAATTAAATTGGATATTGTTACTCGTGATATTACTCCGCCTGAAACATTTGAAACGCTTTATTTTCCTTTAGATTTTTGTACTCGCAAAATTGTTATAGATTTCATTGCCAAAAAATATCACGCAAATGCTGAAAATTATTTCAAAAACGGCGATGACGAAAACCGGTTTTTAATTGGCTACGACGCTTGCAGTGAAAAAATTCGTACCAAAATTGATTGCCCTTATATGAATAAATTTAATGACAGATTGTCTGATTTTAAAAAAATTGCGCCAAAAGAAATTTTTGCAATTTATCTTATTGAGTTGGACGATTCAGATTATAACAATCAAAAATTTTTATTCTTGACTCGCAGTGAAGTTTGTATTTTTTATTCGACAAAAGAATTGGAGCGTTACGGCTACAATGAAATTCGATTTACACCTGATGGGATTGAATTAAATGACAACGCCGATAAAAATTTAATTGATTGGGAATTTAACGACAAATTTTTAAATTTTGTGCAAGAATTTATATTATTGCGCTGTACGACACTTGCAGACTTAAGGACGCGCCACCCTTTGGCAGACCTGCGCGATGATGTTAATAATCCAGATATGATGACAGATATTGCACCGCCGATAAATCTTTTAAGTCAAGAAAACGAGGATCGCCCGGTTTACAATAAACGCAACACCTATTTAAAATTTTTGGTGAATGTGGCAACGGCTGAAGGTTACCTTGACGCCGCCACAATGTTAAGGCTTGCGTATATGGCGCGAGAATTTCGTATACCGGCTGACGAATTACACTCTTGGTTAAAATCTGCTTACGAAGGCGATTTTCTCAAAAAAAAGTTACAATCAATTTTTGTTGAAGTTTTAAGAACTATTGGCGAAAAAAATAAATTTGCGCTGATACAAGATGCGATTGAAGTTATGACTGATTCAAACGGCAACACTCATCGTGACGAATTACTTAAAATTTTTAAGCGCCAACAATTCGGCGTAGAAAAATTTTCTGAAAATTATTTGTCCTATGTCAAAAAAATTAGAGAATCAACCAAAAATTTACAGCTGGCGTTACAACAAGTGGCAAAACCTTTCTTGCATTTGAAAAGCGCAGTTCGTATGCAAAATTACAGCGACGCTTTAAATTTACAAATAACTATAATGGAGGCAATGTTGAATGGAAAATGAGTTTAAGTTGGAAAAAATTTATTTGGAATTTGAAGACGTTGAAAGTGGATTGATACTGCAATATCAGCAGGAAAATCTTGAAGGCGACGGCTTGCAAAGTGTTGAACTTCCTTTTGACATGGAAAAATTTACACATTCGCACGTTAGAATGGATCTTTATCACCGTGACGAAAAAAATCCCGTATCCGTCGAAGGACTTTCAAAACTTCAATATATCGTTTTGGGCGACGATGGCACTTTAGATAGAGATTTACAAGAATGGAAGCGTAGCAACCGTATTTTAGACGCCTTACAACCAAATTATTTTGAACCTTCCGTCGGTAAATCTTTTCCAACTATAAAATACCGTGACATTACCGAACATGATATGTTTGGTGAATTGCCTATTGAAGCAACTCAACTTAGCAACTCCAACGGCGGAATTTGGGCGTGGCATGGCTTGCGCAAATTTGAAATTGAAATTCAAGGACTTACAGTTGACGAAAACGTTTCAGATTTAAAGAAAAAAGTTAGCTTGTATTGGTACAAACGCGATAACGATATGATTGAGCCAATTTTTGAAAAGGAAGTGCGCTTTAACGTCAAAAACGGCAAGTACATTGCTTACATTAACACAAACGCTTTAGGCGAAGCTATTGAGCGTGCAGAATCTGACTACCCGTTATTTTTGGGGCGTTTTGAAGTTCATCTTTCGTGGCAACGCTACAAAAAAGTTTTTGCTTTTCCAATTCGTGTTTGCGTGCATAAAACTAAGCCTGATTCTAACGGTAAAAATCATTTAATTTCAGCCGGTATGGTTTCAATAGACTTTGGAACGTCTTCAACTTGCGCCGCCATTCAAGGCAAGCTTAACAACGAATTGATAACTTTGAGCGGTATTGAAAAACGCGATGCAAATGATAAAGACAACCCGTTTGAAAATCCTACAAATTTAATGATTTATACATGGAGCGAATTTTACAACCAATGGCAACATGACAATAAAGATTGCCCGTTTCTTGTTACAAAAAGCAAAGATATTGAGGATTTACAGGCAGATTATGACTCCGGCTATACTGTTGACGACGTTTTAAAAGAAGTTGTCGGCGGCGATGGCGATCTTAAGGGAAAACGCAAAATGGTTTCAATTCTCACGCAAATTAAAATGATTCCTACAATTTTGCGAAATAATTTTGAAATTAAATTGCACCCGCTCAATGACGTTGGCAACCCCATTGTTATGATTACTGATGATATTAAAAACGAAGATTGCACGCATCTTAATCCCATTGCATTTTATGGCTATCTTTTGAGCCGCGCCATTAACAATCCCGCCAAAGGTAGTTGTTACACGAATTATTTAATTTCATTTACTGTAAAATTCTCTCAAAGTGAACGTGAAAGTATTCTGGAATCTTTGAAATATGGAATTTTACGCGCCCTGCCTCGTTATATCGCAACCGCAACTGATAAAAGAGGAAAACCGCTTGTTAAAATTGATATGGTTTTTGAAGAATCTGTAGCTTGCATTGGAGCTATCGTCGGCAAACAAATTCAAATTAACGATGAAGATTCAAAACCTAAACTTTTTGCGATATTCGATTTGGGCGGCGGTACACTTGACATTTCTTACGGTATGTTCAGACAAGCCACTGATGAAGAAATGGAAATGGAAGGTAGCGAACAAGCCATTCAGATTTTCGGCGTAAGCGGTAACGATATGGTCGGCGGTGAAAAATTGATTCATCAAATAGCTTACAAGATTTATCTTGACAACCGCGAAACTATTGAAAAAAATGAAATTGTATTTGAATTGCCGCTCGGCGAAATTTATCCTCAAGGTTTTGACGGACTTTTAACACATGATGAAATTTCGGCGGCTAACCTTAGCACTATGAAAGAAAAAGTTGCACGCAAAATTTTTGTCTACGACGGCGAAGAATCAGTTGAAGACGTTTTAAATAAAGTGCTTGGTTCAGATATGGTTTCTTCAAACGGCGTTTTTAAAATCAGCTTGCGAAATAAATATAATGAAACTGTACCTTTGGAATTGAAGGTAAAAGATGTTGAAGATTTTCTGCAAAATAAAATTAGAAAGATTCTTGAAGATTTCCAAATTGAAATGAAAGATATTTTCTGTACAGATAAAAATCGTCAAGCTATGGCAGATGCGGGATTGGAAGAATTTAGCATTGATGACGTTTCAATTTTTCTCGGCGGAAATGCCACAAAACAACATTTCGTATCTGAAACGCTTAAAGAATTTTTCCCAAACAATAAGATTGAATTTATTGGCGAAGGGCAAAATTTGGAAAACGCCAACGATAAATTTAAAATTACGGGAAAAACTGCCGTTGCATTTGGACAACTCAATTTGTTTAACTATTTTGTAGATCGTCCTTTTGAGGAAGACGCTTCGCCGTTCCCGTTCCATGTAGGTTACATTTCAACAGGCGATAGACAATTTGTAAAAGTTATTTCCAAAAATGAAACCGGCAATGAATGGAAACCGGCAAATTTTGTTGGCAAACTCGGCAATATTTCACTTTGCTACACTGACAGCCCGCAAGCTGCAAATCTTATTAAAATTAATGAAACTGCGGAAATTGAAGATACAAAGAATAGAAAACTTTGGATAAGAATTGCCCCAGATCATCATAACTGCATTGAATATCGTCTCGGCAATAAGGATTCTAATTTTTCGGCTGATGATGAAGTTGATGAAAATTGCATCATTGAATTGCAAGCACTTGCCATTATACAAGGCTAGAAGGTGAATTTTATGAGTGATTTTGAAAAATCTTTAAGAGAGTTAATTGCAGAAGTCGTTGAAGAAACTGTAAGAAAAATTCTGCGCGAAGAGCTTAACAAATTTTTTGAGGAACGTTTTAAAAATGACAACGGCTCAATTCAAAGTGTTCATAATAACATTGATGATCTTAGAAATGTTGGCGTACAAAATTTACAAATCTCCGTAAATCAGCTTAAAGACAATTACGGCAGTTTTAAAAACCTTATTGAAACACAGAAAGGAAAATTGGATGGCTTAGAACGTACCGTAAATCAGATTCAAATAGCTTTAAACGGTTTTAACGGCGATCTTTCAAATATTAAAAACAAAATTTCTGACATTGAACGCCCAAGCGGTATTTTAGATTCTTTAAAAAACGGCGTAGGCAAACTTTTAAGCAGTAACGAACAAAACGTTAAACGCCTTGAAAATGAACTTGCAGACGCCAAAACTACAATTTCAAATAAAAATTCTGAATTGGATAAAGCCAACAAAGAACTCAATCAAGCCCACACTCAATTAACTAATTTGAAAAATGATTTAACAACTACGCAAACTGAACTTGCCAACGCTCAAAATACAATTTCAAATAAAAATTCTGAATTGGATAAAGCCAACGAAGAACTCAATCAAGCCCGCATTCAAGTAGACAGTTTGAAAAATGATTTAACAACTACGCAAGCTGAACTTAACGAGGCACGTGAATCTGCAAATAAGACCGGCGAAAAATTAAAGGCGTGGACAAGTTCAACTGATATTTATGCTATTGTTCGTGACGCAATTACAAAATGTTCAACCTTCAGCAAAATTGTTGAAGAATACAAATTGAATGATATGACTGACTCCGGCTTGATGACTTATGCACAAGTATTGGGCAAAACGCAAGAATTTATTGTTAAAATTGGCGAATGTGCCGTTGACATTAAGAAAAACACAAAAGAACCTATGACGGCTGAAGAAGTGCAAGTTTATGACGCGCTTAATAAAGCGTATCGCCAAATTTGGAATATTGAACACGATATTTTTATTTTACCCGGAGGACAATCTGTAACTTCAAACTTTCAGAAAACAAATTTTGATGCTAATTTTTCTATCTGTCTTACGGATATGCGCAATAAAAGTTTTTCTTATACAACGGGGATTTATGTTCCAATAGTATTTAACAAAGATAATCAAATTCTTCAAAAAGGTTATGTTGATGCTGGAAACAGATAAATTATATGTAAGTCACAAAGAACCCTGTACTAAAGTTTTGGGACCGGGACAACGCTACGCCTTGTGGTTGCAAGGTTGCAAAAAGCGTTGTCTCGGCTGCGTTTTTCCTGAAGGACAATCTTTAAATACGGGCGGCGAATGGTTTTCAGTTGAAGAAATTTTTAAAGAAATTCAAGTCGTTCAAAATTTAACCGGCGTAACAATCAGCGGCGGCGAACCGTTTTTACAGGCGGCGGCGTTAGCAAAACTTGTTGATAATTTGCGGAAAAATTCCATGCTTGACATAATGATTTATTCCGGCTATACGATTGAGGAATTAAAATCACAAAATGACGCGGCAATTAATTTTTTGTTGACTAATATTGATGTTTTGATTGACGGCGAATATAAAGAAGATTTAAACACAAACAGTATTTATCGCGGTTCAGATAATCAAAGAATACATTTTCTTTCAAAAAAATATTTGCCTTTCAAGGAAAAAATTTTACAGACTAAGAATCGAAATATTGAATTTGTCTGTAGAAATGACGGTGAACTTTTTATGATTGGAATACCGGCGAAAAATTTTAATAAAGATTTTTTTAATAAATTGGGGGCGTTAAAATGAGTGGCAGAAAAAGCGCGGAAGTTGCGGCAGTTTTGCGGCAAGGTGAAAGTGTACGCAAAATGACTGACGGAATTTACAGCCGTGAAATTGAAAATTACCGCAGAAATTATTTGGCTTGTCTTGACGACGAGCGCACTATAAAAAGTGAAATTTCCGCACAATCAATTAACCTTGACGCTACTGCAAAAGAAATGTTTGGCGCAGAGGCTGATTCTTATATTAGTGAATTTAACCGCCTTAAAAATTCCGCCGAAAAAATTTCTTTGTCAGATGAAAGTAAAGTAATAATTTCAGAATTGAATCGACTTGACAACGAACTTGACGCGGCGGACGCTGAAGGCGAATCTATCAGGCAAGCGATTAAAGAAAAATACAGAGGTTGGTATTGTGACGACGAATACAGGCGGGCGCAAAATTTAGTTTCGACGTATTCAAATTTACGTGATAAAAGAGCTAATCTTGAACGCAGAATGAAAAATTTGTTGACGGCTGAAAATCAAAAACTTTCTTCGTTGCAATTATCAGAGCGTCAAATTAAAAATCTTACCGCGCAAATTTCAGATATGAATGAAGTTGCCAATAAACGCAAGGAGGCTGATTCATACCGCGAAGAATTGCGCCACGCTTTATCTTCAATAAATGCAAATGACGCGCAGAAATTTTTTCCCGCAGATTTTGATTCACTCAAGAAAAATATCAACGCCGCAATTTCGCGCAGTGACGACGACGTTTTGGCGAATTTTAAAAATTCCTACGAACAAATTACAAACTTTCAAAAGAATTTAACTGAACGTGTTGCACTTTGGCAAAAACAAAAGAAAGACGCCGAAGAATTTTTTGCAAATATGGAACACGTTGCCTCAGCTCAAATGATTGAGCCGGTGGAATATTACAACGACGGCGTAAACGGCAAAAAAATTAGTATGTTCGATTATATGAAAACTTACGCCGGTAAAGACGTTGCGTCAAAATATTCTCAACTGCGCGACAAGGCGTCAAATTTAATTCGTCAGGAAAATTTTCTTGATTCAATGAAAGTTATGCAAACGGCTATTGAATTTGTTGAAAATGTTCGTAAAGACGCCTTGCAACTTCAAGAATCCATGCTGAAGAAAACCGAACTTGCCGGAGCGATTCAAGATGTAATGTCAGATTTACGTTACGATACAGATTTAGAAATTATTAACGATAATCCAAATGACGGTTTTAAAATTACTTGTCGCGCAGGCGATGAAACTATTGATTTTACACATATTGACATTGGAGACGACGGCAAAGTTAAAATTGATATTGATCATCAGGAAGGTAGCGGCAAATGTAGCGATGCTTGGAAAGATATTGCGCGGGGGCTTAATGAAATTGGTATACCTTTAAGCGGCGTTAAGACGGCAAGCGGTTATAATGTACTGGGCAAAACTTCAGCTGATAAAACAACTTCAGCCAATGTTCAACAAAGTAGAGGTTAAGGAGAAGAAACAATGGACTTTGAACCCAGCAAAGAAGGTTTTTTGGCGCGTTTAAAAGCGTCAGATTTTAACCCGTCAAATTTACTGGACGATATTAACGCACTGCAAGAAATTCTTTGGTATTTTGACGAAGAGCGCACTCATGAAATTGTGGTAGAAATTCTTACACCTTCCAAAACTTCACGTGCAGACGCAGAACAAATTATTACAAATTTGGCGAAATTGTATCCTTTGTCAAGTGCGCTTATTAAAAAAATTATGTCATCCTTACGCAATCCAAAATATGAAGACGGCGTGGAGCTTTACCGCGACGCTGAATTTTTGGACGGTTTCGACGTTGCCAAAATTATGCGCGACGAAATTGTAAAAACTTTTTCTGATGTTGAAAACAGAGTTGTTCGCCTTACAAAGGAAGTACAAAATTATAAAAATGACTTGGCGCGGTTGAATAAAGATAAATCTGAACTTGAACGTAATTTGGCAAAGTTAAGGGACGTTGCCGCCGAACGTGACAGAGTACAAGCTGAAGTTGAGCAGTTGCGAATTGACACTGACGAACAAAAATTAAAGAAACAAATCGAAGACTTAAATAATGAAAAAAATCAGCTTGAGGCAATAAAGGCGGAACATAAATCCAGGATTAATCAGCGTGAAAAAAGTATTCGTGATGTTAAAGCCGAATTGCAAGATTTAGAAAAACATTCCAATCGTGATGAAGAAATTCAAATTATTAGAGAATTATTTCAAAGGTTTCCAAATGACGCGGAGGACAAACAATGATCAATTCGCAAAAACACCGCGTCATTAAAGAAATTGACAAGGCTATAACCAATGGACAAGTACTGCATTTTTTGACGGGCGACGGTATTAACGATAATTTTTTCTATAATTTTCACGACGGTATAAAAAATTTGGCTGATACTCTGCGCGATTATTACGTTGTCGAAGGAAATAATTTTAATTGTTTTGTACATATTTACAGCGCGTCGAATGATCCTACTTGTTACCTGCGCGACGGCGAAAATATTAAGGAAGTTCCATTTAATGACATAATCGAACCGCCCAAACGTTCAGGCAGTCTAAAGCCAAAAAATCGCACTCAAGAAAATTCTTCAGAAAATACCACGCAAGCTGAAAATACCGCAGCACAAGCGGCGGCGGGCGGACACAGCTCAATAAATCGCCTTGAGGAACAATTAAAAAAAGGCGCACAAAGATTTTTCATCTTCTTTGAAAATTTTGACAGAATAACAAATCTTTATGATTCTCAACCTGATACAACGCTTATTTTTAAAATTATGCAATGGGAAAATCTTAATAACGTTATGATTGTCGTTACGTTAAAAGATATGGAATTGCTGAAGAAATACAATTTCAATCAGAAAGATATTTTTATTGGTTGCCCTGCATATGAAGAAATTCGTTCGGCGTATCTTCGTTACTTGCTGAAAAATACCGCTGATACATATGATTTAAATATGGTTGAGCTTGATGAAATATCGCACGGTATGAGCGTTGGAGAAAAAACTTTGCGTGCTTGTATGAGAATCTTACGCAAAATTTTAGCTACAAATTCTGAACGTCTTGATAGAGAAGACTTTAACGCAAGCATTGAACACGGCATAGAAGAAAAAGTCCCGTGGGATAAAGTACGCCTTGAACAGGACAAGAAAAATAAAATTATGGAGGCAGTCAACGCCTTTCTTAATTCTGATGAAGAAAATAAAGCGCGGCACGGTATGATTTTTTCTGGACCTCCCGGTACAGGTAAAACTTTAATAGCCAAATCGCTTGCAAGTGAAAAACAATGTTATTTTTTAGCTCCTACGCTTGCCGAACTCAAAGGCGAATACATTGGACAAAGTAGCGCGAAAATTAAACGCCTTTTCGATAAAGCCCGCGCCAATGAACCTACGATAATGTTTATTGATGAGGCTGATACCGTTTTTCCGAGCCGTACGCTTGACTCTGACAGAGATAGTTATTCAATGGACATGGTTAATCAATTTTTGCAGGAAATTGACGGCGCAAAAACCGGCTTGCAAAAAATTTTTATCATAGCCGCCACAAATCGCCCAGAATCAATAGACGCCGCCATTAAAAGTCGTCTTGGCAATCCTGAAGAAATTCCTTTGCCTTCAAAAGAAATGCGAAGATTAATTTTTGAAGATAATCTTTCAACTAAAAAATTTACATTCGAGTTAAAAGGCAAAATTTTTGAAGAATTTTTGCTGAAAAAATCTGAAAAAATGTCAGGGCGCGATATTATGAATTTTGTTAAACGCCTCAAAGAAAGTGCCAAACGTTTGAACATTACCATTGGCAACAATCAAGAAACTTTAAATCTTATTGAAGAATCTTTTTTTCAAATGGAGAAATTTTTCTTGGATGAAACTGTTGCACGCGGGATTTTCACCGGCTCTAATATTATTCCGCCCAATCGCAATAATAAACGCCTAAATAATATTATTGGCTACGAAGATCAAAAACGTCAAATTTGTTGGCAAGCTGAATATATTGAGGCGTCAGAAGAGCTCAAAAATGAATATCGCAAAATGAAAATTGAACCGCAAAAAGGCGTTTTGTTGTATGGACCTCCCGGCAATGGTAAAAGTGAACTTGCCGAAGCTATTGCGGGTGAAAAAGGTTTTTATTTTTTCAAGATTTTAAGTAAAGACTTTGCGTCTTCGTTCGCCGAAAATCAGATAAAGCGACTTGACGATATTTTTACTGAAATTGAAAGATTTTCCAAATTGACTGAACAAAAAGGAATTGTATTATTTTTTGATGAATTTGATGCACTTGCAGGAGTAAACAATTTAAATCAAGTTGTGCGTGGCTCCATTTTAGATTATATTTCTGATGAAAAACACCTGCGAGGGCGTGATTCAAAAATTTTATTCATAGCGGCAACAAATTTTATTGATACGATAGACGAGGCGATTAAACGCAAGGGCAGGATTGACGCGCACATTTTTATGGACAATCCTACAGAATCTGACGGCGTAAAAATTTTGCAAGGTTTTATCGACAAGGAAAATATTGTTGAATTGCGAACGGCGAATTTTCTTGAAACGGCTTATCATAACCTTGTTACCGAAAAACGCAACAATTATTTAAAAGACAATTTTAAAACTACCGAATGGCGGCAAGTCGTACGTCAAGATTTACATGCGGCTATTGAGCAAGAAATTAACTCTCAAAGACCTTCCGGCGCAGATTTAAAAACTTTTTACCGTGAATTGAAGGAAATTGCTTTTAAAAATAATTTTCGTACGGAAAAGAAATTAATTTTTGATGAAAGGATTATCATTCAACGTTTTCCAAATCAATCTGATACTCAATAATTTAATGACAAGTTTGCTCTCAACATAGAAGGTTGAGAGTTTTTTGTTCCGAAAAAAATATATTTTGTTGTACAAATACTTTTAAATCAAATTTCAGACATTTCTGAAACTCTGGATTGTGACTAAGAATTAGCTTTATTTCGTTTTTTTTTTTAATGAATAGTTTTGTTGTACGATTGAACAATGAAACTTAGAATGTGTGTTCACAAACGTTTAACTAAAGTATGAATGTGAGAAATCTTTACCATTGCTTCTTCTGAATCTAAGAGATTTCTTTCCGCTTGCTATACAAATTTTCAAGATTGTTTATCAGACTAAAGTTGTATTCACTGATGAAATTCTTTCTTTCATTCACGGCAGTGAGCATACGGGACAATTTATTTTTACTACACATAACGTCCTTCATCTGAATTTAGAAAATTATATGAAGGAGCAAATTTATTTTATAACTAAAAATTCAAATACGCTCCAATCTGAACTTTATTCTCTGGCTGATTTTCCAGATATTGATTATGATATAGGAATTGATCTTTACAAATTTTATCTGCGTGGAGTTTTGGGAGGTAAATTGAATGAATAATGAGGCATTTTTATGAGTATTCAAGGATTAAGCGAAGAAGATACTAAATTGCGCTACATCACACCGGCAATAGAAAAATCCGGCTGGTTAAAAGATGATATTCGTATGGAATACTTTTTTACTGCCGGAAAAGTTATAGTTCACGGCAATAAAGTTACACGCGGACAAATTAAAAAAGCTGATTATTTACTTCACAAAGAAAATATCCAACTTGCGATTGTTGAAGCGAAAAAATATAGCAAAACTGTTGACGCGGGACTTCAGCAAGCTATGGACTACGCGCAAATTTTAAAAGTTCCGTTCTCCTATTCTTCCAACGGCAAAGGCTTTATTGAACACGATTTTTTTACTGGAATTGAACGTGAATTAAGCATTGATAATTTTCCAACGCAAGCCGAATTGTGGCAACGTTATCTTGAAGGTAAATCCTTAACTCAAAAACAAATTGATGCCATTTTAATTCCTGATTATTACGATCCATTTGAAAAAGACCGCAAGCCGCGCTATTACCAAAGAATAGCGATTGATAAAACTGTTGCGGCAGTGGCTAAAGGGCAACGCCGAATTTTGCTTGTTATGGCTACAGGTACGGGCAAAACTTACACCGCTTTTCAAATTGTTTGGAAGTTGATGAAGTCTAAAACCGTCGGCAGAGTTTTATATTTGGCTGACAGAAATATTTTGATTGATCAAACTATGCAGCAAGATTTTAAGCCGTTTGCAAAAGTTATGTGCAAAGTTGGAAATAAAAATTTGAATAGTGCGTTTGAAATTTTTATGAGTTTGTATCATCAGTTGGCGGGCGACGACGGCGAAGAACCTTTCAGACAATTTAAGCCGGAATTTTTTGACTTGATTATAGTTGACGAGTGTCACAGAGGCAGCGCGAAGGCGGATTCTGAATGGCGAAAAATTCTTGACTATTTTAACTGCGCTGTACATATTGGACTAACTGCAACGCCTAAAGAAACAACTGACATCAGCAACCAAAAATATTTCGGCGAGCCAATTTTTACTTACAATTTGCGGCAAGGAATTGAAGACGGTTTTCTTGCGCCTTACAAAGTTATCAGAATCAATATTGACAAAGATTTAGACGGTTGGCGACCTTCGCCCGGTATGACTGATTTAAACGGCAATTTAATTCCTGACGTGTTATTCAATCAATCTGACTTTGAAAAAATTCTTGTAATTGAGGAACGCACAAAGTTAATCGCCAAACGTATTACTCAATGGCTCAAAGAAAACGGCAGGTACAGCAAGACTATTGTTTTTTGCGTCGATATTGAACACGCCGGAAGAATGAAAATTGCTTTAAACAATGAAAATCAAGATATTGTTAAAGACCATCCAAATTACATAATGAAAATTACAGGCGACGACGACGCGGGCAAAAAATCTTTGGATTATTTTATTGATCCCAATGAAAATTTTCCTGCCATTGCAACTACTTCAGAATTGATGACAACGGGCGTTGACTGCAAAACTTGTAAATTGATTGTTATTGATAAGGCGGTTAATTCGCCAATAATTTTTAAGCAGATGATTGGGCGCGGTACTCGTTTGCGTCCCGACTGCGACAAATATTTTTTTACGATAATGGACTTTCGCAACGCTACAAGGCAATTCGCCGACCCTGATTTTGACGGTACGCCCGTTGTTATTATCGACAATGACGACGGCGAACAAAATTCTGAAACTGAAACAGGCGAAGATCCGCCAATAAATCCGCCGCCAATTCCACCTACGCCGCGCAAAAAATATTATGTCAATGGCGTTGAAGTCAATATTTTAAATGAGCGCGTTCAATACATCGGCAACGACGGCAGACTTATTACTGAAAGTTTGACTGACTACAACAGAAAAAATATTTTGCAACGTTACGCCACTTTGAATAATTTTATCAGCGAATGGACGGCGGCAGATAAAACCAACGCAATTATCGAAGAATTGATAACTCAAGGCGTTTTTCTTGACGAACTGCGCGAAATTTCCGGCAAGTCCAAAGAAATTTTTGACGACTTCGATTTAATTTTGCACATTGCTTACGATAAAAAACCTTTGACGCGGCGGGAACGTGTTGCAAATGTCAAAAAACGCGGCTACCTTTACAAATACTCTGACGCTTGCCAAAAAGTTTTAAATGCTTTGCTTGATAAATATCAGGATAACGGAATTGACGACCTTGAAAACCCGCAAATTTTGCGTAATTCGCCATTTTCAAGTTTCGGCAGTCCTGCAAGTATCGTTAAACTTTTCGGCGGCAAAAATAATTATCTGCAAACTATTTTGGAACTAAAAAAATTGATTTACGAGGCGGCTTGATATGAGTTTAGGCAATTTTGTTAAAAGTATTCAAAATATAATGCGCGGCGACAGCGGAATTAACGGCGACGCCCAAAGAATTGAGCAAATGACGTGGATTTTATTTTTGAAAATTTACGACGCGCAGGAAGATAACTGGGACGTTGAAGAAGACAATTATATTTCAATTATTCCCGAAAATTTGCGCTGGCGAAATTGGGCAGTCGATAACAAGGACGGTAAATCTTTAACCGGCGATAATCTTTTAAAATTTGTAAATGAAGAATTATTCCCAACGTTAAAAAGTTTGCCGATTAAAGAAAACACGCCAATTAAAAAAGCCATTGTGCAATTAGTTTTTCAAGACGCCAACCAATATATGAAGGACGGCGTTTTATTGCGCGAACTCATCAACAAAATAAATGAAGTTAAGCTGGACACGCTGGACGAAATTCACGCACTCGGCGAAATTTACGAAACTATTTTAAAAAGCTTGCAAAGTGCAGGTAACGCGGGCGAATTTTACACGCCCCGCGCCGTTACTGATTTTATTATTGACAGAATCAAGCCGCAACTTGGCGAAATTGTTGCAGATTTTGCTTGCGGTACGGGCGGTTTTCTGACTTCCAATCTCAACGCCCTTGAAAAACAAATTAAAACCGCTGAAGATCGCGTGATTTTTAATCAAAGTGTTTTCGGTATTGAGAAAAAGCCGCTCCCTTACCTGTTAGCTATAACTAATATGTTGTTGCACGGTATCGACACGCCCAATATTTTTCACGGCAATTCTTTGGAGCGCAAAATTACCGAATACAAGGAAACCGAAAAATTTTCTGTTATCGTGATGAATCCACCTTACGGCGGCACTGAATCTGACAGCATTAAAAATAATTTTCCCGCCGATTTACGAAGTAGCGAAACTGCCGACCTTTTTATTGCGCTGATGATTTACCGACTGAAACAAGGCGGTCGCGCCGCTGTCATTATTCCTGACGGCTTTTTATTCGGCACTGACGGCGCAAAGTTGGCTCTCAAGAAAAAACTTGTTACAGAATTGAATTTGCATACTATTATCAGACTTCCCGCAAGTGTTTTTGCTCCTTACACTTCCATTACTACCAACATTTTATTTTTCGACAAAACTAAAACGGCTGAAAAAATTTGGTTTTACCGCGTCGATATGCCTGATGGCTACAAACATTTTTCAAAGTCAAAGCCGATGAAGTTGGAACATTTCGCCGCCTGTCAAGAATGGTGGGACAATCGCCGCGTTATCACTGACGACACGGGCAATTTTAAGGCTAAAGATTTTTCCGCCGCTGAAATTGCCGATAGAAATTTTGATTTGGATTTGTGCGGCTATCCTTCGCAAGACGTGGAAATTTTAACGCCATTTGAAACTATTCAAGATTTTCAAGAAAGATTCAACCATTTAAATAAAATCCTGACAGCTCAAGTTGAAGATATTTCTGAAATTTTAAAAGGCAAAAATTTAAATCGCCGTTCCAACAATAATATCAATAATTCTGCCTTTGAATTGGCAAATATTTTAAAAGAATTTCCGCAAAAAATAAAAGCGTCATTGTTACAAGCCGCCATTCAAGGTAAACTTTCTGAACAACTGCCAACTGACGGTAACGCAAGCGATTTACTCAAAAACATTCAAAATGAAAAAGCTAAATTGATTAAGCAGAAAAAAATTAAAGCCGCGCCACCATTACCGCCAATTTCTCCTGATGAAATTCCCTTTGATATTCCCGAAAATTGGCAGTGGGTACGGCTCGGCGATATTGTTCAAATAAAAGGCGGTAAACGTATTCCAGTCGGCTATAAATTGACTACTATTGAAACGGCGCATAAATATATTCGTGTTGCCGATATGCAAAATGGAGCCGTTCTTTCTAATGATATTCACTACGTGCCAGACAATATTTATAGTAGCATTAAAAATTACATCATAAATTCTAGCGACGTTTATATTACTTGTGCCGGAACAATAGGACGAGTTGGAATTGTGCCGCAAGAATTTGACGGCGCGAACCTAACAGAAAATGCAGATAAATTAGTTTTTAATAATTTGAATAAATATTGGTTAAAGTTTGCTCTTATGTCAGAATTTTTACAGCAACAAATTACCGAAAATACAACGAAAGTTGGACAACCAAAACTTGCAATTAAAAGAATTGCACTATTGATAATTCCGTTGCCGCCACTTGCCGAACAAGAAAGAATCGTTGCGCGGCTTGAGGAACTTTTGGCAGAAATTGAAATTTAGGCGTTATAAAGCAAATTTAATTTTATTGCCAACTGAACGCTCCACTTTTGTCGCCGCTTTTTTCAGATAAATGGATATTTTGAATTTTCATTCGTTTATCAACGGCTTTGCACATATCGTAAATCGTCAAAAGTGCAACGCTAACCGCGTGAAGTGCCTCCATTTCCACGCCGGTTTTACCGTCAACTTTAACGGTTGCCGAAAATTCAACGGCGAATTCTTCGGCAAGCATTTTAAAATCAATTTTGCAATGAGTAATTGGCAAGGAATGACACAGCGGAATAACTTTAGAAGTTTTTTTAGCCGCCATAATTCCGGCAATTCTTGCCACGCCCAAAACGTCGCCCTTTTTTGACGTGTCTTTTTCAATCACCTTACTTTTTGGACTTTGTTTAGTAATTGGCAAATTGTCCATAAATACCCAAATTAAAATCAAAGTTAAAATTGTCGGTACTGCCCATAATTTCGGGGAAAATTTTTATAACGAAGTACGCAGAAAGCGGGCGCGTTCTTTCGTTACGGCTTGCAACTAAAAGCAGTATCATTAGCGAATTGCCGCTGTATGAAGAAAATCCCGTGTACATTTTTAACGCCATTGAACTTCCGACGCTCCACAGTTACCTTGCCTTCGTTGGCGATTAGTCTTTTAAAAATTATTGGGCAGCATGTGAGAAAACAACATTCAAAATTTCGGGATTTACTTTTGTACGGAAAAAAGGCGCGTTATATTCAACTTTAATTCGGCTTGCCAACAGTTACGGCGAAAAGTTTGACGACGGAATTTTAATTTCAGTGCCACTTACAAATCAGGAACTTGCAAATTATTCAGCCACTGCGCGAGAAAGTTTAAATCGAACGTTGGGCGAATTGCGCCGCCAAAATATTATAGAAATGCGCGGCGGCTTGATTTTCATAAAAGATATTGACTTTCTGAAAAATGAAATTCAGTGTGAAAATTGCGGTAAAAAAATTTGCAACATTGAATAATTATTTGCGGCAGATGAAACCGGCGAAAGATTGAACGTTGGAAATTTTAACTTCGCTGTAAAGCGTTTCAAGTTTTTCTTTCAAACTTTGCAAATTTTCAAAAGGCGGAGTGAAAAAGCCGCGCCATACACAAAAATTTTTAACAAATAAATCCGTGCGCCAATTTTGCCCAGTTACATACAGACTGCCGCAAAAAAAACGCCGCGTTTCAGTACGCGCCAAATTTCATTATAAGCCGCTGTTTCAACGTCATTTAAATCTGTTTGAAAAAAATCTGCCGCAGGTTGAATTTCGCTTGAAAAAATCGCCGCAACTTTTTCATCAGTAATAACTTCGCCTTTGCCGCGCCAAAGTGATAACGCGGGGAAAATTCCGTGCGTCCTGCTTTCAGTCAAAATTAAATCCACGTTATCAAATTTTTCAGCCACGTGTAAAAAATTTTCGCGTTCGTCAGTTTTCTGAAACCCAAAAAATCCATTCGGCGAAACTACCGCCACACTTTTTGCGCCCGCGTTTTGTATTTCGTCAACTAAAATTTTGGCGTTTTACTGCGCGGCAAGTTTTTTTATTGGCGAGTTTCACTTTCGACGCACAAAAATATTTCAGAAAAATTTTGAGCCGCCGATTTTTATAAATCTTTTATCTTCGCCGAGCCTTGAACTTTTGCCGCCCGCAATTATCAGCAACGAAATTTTTTCAGTGTCCACAATTTGAATCATCTCCAAGCAAAATTTCAATCCCGTGCTTTAATTCCGGCAAAATGAAATTTAAACATTCCTATTTGCAAATTCAATCATTTTTTCGGCAAGCTAATTTTTTTCATCAGGCAGAATAATTTTTTCTGAAATTTTGTAACCGTTCGCAGTCAAAATTTCTGTAACTTTTGCGCCGCTTAAGTCTTCGCATTCGCCCGAAAAACCTTTATCGCTTGAAATTATAATTGCGGCGTCAAGCGGAATTTTGCCACCGTGTAAAACTCTTGCGAAAACTCCTTCACGCGGCATAATACAATCGCCCATTTGCTGATAAATGGCGCAGTGGTTGTGACATTCTTTGTCAATTTGCGTAATTTTTAAAAAAAACTTCGTTGCATTTTAGCCGAGTGCCGACCGCCAAATTTTTAAATGTAAAACCTTCAGCAATAATATTTTCGTCAAACGCGCCCGTCTCAACATTTGCGCCGCGCCTTTTAAATTCGTCAATTTCATTTTGCCCCAAAAAACTAATTTGTCTGTGCCAATCGCCCGCGTGTGCATCGCCGACAATTCCAGTTGCCGAAAGTTCAATTTTGCCTTCCTTGACTTCGGAGACGGTTAAATTTTCGCCTTGACAAATATTTTTCAGAATGTCGGCAGCGTCGTTTTCATGAAGTTTAGTTTCGTCATTTTCCAAAACAAAAATATTTTCCTTGCCAAGTTTCAACAGTGCGGGAATATCTTCAGACTTGATAATATAGCCTTTACGAAAATTTACGCCCTTCGTAACGCCGCGCACAATTTCTGTAACATCGTGAGCCAACACTTGACCGATTGAGTCTTCAATTTTAATTTCTTTCATAAAAATTTTTCCTTTTCAAAAATGGAAGGCGACACAGTTTCCCGCGCCGCCCCGTGAATTTAATTCAGGCAAGTCCTTGCCGTAGATATTTTCGCTCGGAGTTTTTATTTAAATCAAATTTTTAATATCGTCTTCAACTGTTGAAATTGTACCAATACCGAAATTTTCAACCAAAACTTTTGCAACGTTGGGACTTAAAAACGCCGGCAAAGTTGGTCCCAGATGAATATTTTTAACGCCCAAATGTAACAGTGCAAGCAAAACTATAACCGCCTTCTGTTCGTACCACGCAATATTATAAACTACCGGCAATTTATTCACGTCGTCAAGATTGAAAACTTCCTTGAGTTTGAGGGCAATTAACGCCAATGAATATGAATCATTGCATTGCCCCGCGTCCAAAACTCTTGGAATACCGCCAATATCGCCAAGTGGCAACTTGATATATTTATACTTTGCACAGCCCGCAGTTAAAATTACCGTGTCTTTTGGTAAAGCCTTTGCAAATTCGGCGTAATATTCACGGGATTTTTGCCGACCGTCGCAGCCCGCCATTACGATAAATTTTTTAATTGCGCCGGATTTTACCGCATCAACAACTTTATCAGCAACTGCAAAAACTTGATTATGAGCAAAGCCGCCGACAATTTCGCCCGTTTCAATTTCAGTAGGAGGCTGACACTTTTTAGCACATTCAATCAGCGGCGTAAAATCTTTTTTGCCGTCAACTTCAGAAATGTATTTGCAACCTTCAAAGGCAACCGCGCCCGTTGTAAAAACTCTGCCTTTGTAACTTTCTTTCGGCGGTACAAGACAATTTGTAGTTAAAAGAATTGCGCCGTTAAATTTCTCAAATTCTTTTTGCTGTAAGTGCCACGCGTTACCGTAATTGCCAATAAAATTTTTGTAATTTTTAAATTTCGGGTAGTAATGGGCAGGCAACATTTCGCCGTGCGTGTAAATGTCAACGCCCGTGCCTTGCGTTTGTTCCAAAAGTTGCTTTAAATCTGAAAAATCGTGACCGCTGATTAAAATTGCGGGATTTTTGCCGACGCCGATATTAACTTTGGTAATTTCAGGGTTGCCAAAAGTTTCGGTATTTGCCTTGTCCAAAAGTGCCATGACTTCCACGCCAACTTTTCCCGTGTCAAGTGCAAGCGCGGTTAAATCTGCAACGCTCAAACTGTCATCTAAAAGTTTTGCCAAAGTTTCCTGCATAAACGAGTTAATTTTTTCATCGTCGTAACCTAAGGCGTTGGCGTGGTAAAGGTACGCCGCCATTCCTTTTAAGCCGTAAGTTATCAATTCGCGCAGGCTGCGAATATCTTCATTTTCAGTTGCAAGTACGCCAACATTTTCGGGAATTTCAATTTTTTCAGGAATTAAATTCAAAGTCTGATTAATTCTGTCATTTAAAAATTTGGCGTCAAAATTGGCATTGGTAATTGTGCAAAAAAGATTCAGCGTAACAACTTTACCGACGTTTGGAACTTTCGCCGCACTCAATTTTTTTGTAGCGTAAATCAATTTATCTTGCAAGTTGGCAATTTCGGCAGTCTTGCCGCAAACGCCTTTGACGGTACAACCTTTATTGCCCGCCGTTTCTTGACACTGATAACAAAACATTTTACTTTCCATTAAAATCTCCCCTAAAAATTTTTATGTTGTCTTAAATTTAGCCACGCCGTCTTTGAAGGATTTAGAATAGCCCGAAAGTTCGGCACTTGCCGCCGCACATTCTTCTGAAACTGCAGAATTGTCTGTAACGACGCCCAATATTTTTTGTGAAAGGTCATTAACTTCCTTCATTCGTTGTTGTTGACTTTTACTTTGTGCGCTAAGACGATTTATAACTTGAGTAACAATTTCATTGCTCTTTGTAACGTCAGAAAGCGAAGTTGAGGCGCGACCAACTACCGCCGTGCCGTTTTCAATTTCGCTAATGGCGTTATTGATTAAATCTTGAATGTGCTTTGTAGAATTGGCGGACTGTTCGGCAAGTTTGCGAACTTCACCGGCAACAACTGCAAAGCCTTTGCCGGATTCACCTGCGCGAGCCGCCTCTATTGAAGCATTTAAACTCAACAGCGCAGTTTGATCTGTAATTGCATCCAATGAACCTAAAATTGATTTAATTTCTTCGGAAGCGTCATTAATACTTTGCATAGCTTTAACAACTTTATCCATTCTGTGGCGGCTAAGTTCGATATTTTTTTCAGTTTCAACGCCGCAATTTAAAGCCTCCTGTACGAAATTTTCAACCTGTTCATTTTGTTTCATAGTTTCTTGAATTTTATTTTGCAAATCTTGAATACTTTCTGTTTGAGTCATTGCGCCTTCAGCCAGCGAATGTGAAACTTGCGAAACTTCACCGGCACTTTCAGCAACTTTGTCGGCTATTCCGCTCATACTTTGAATTTCGTTACAAAGTGAATTACGAATGTGATTTATATTTTCTTGAATAGGTTCATAATCGCCGATGTATTGCATATCAGTTGCAGTAACCAAATCGCCGCCCGCCATACAACGCAGATTTTTTTCAATATCTTTGACGTAGCCGGAAAGCTCAACGCGCATTTTATCAAGCAAGTTATAAAGTATTCCAATTTCGTCTTCTTGTTCGTATTGAAGTTTTTGGGACAAATTGCCCTTTGAAAGTTTATCAACTGTACTTTCCAGAGCTTGAATGGGATTGACAACCCTTTCAGTGAAAATTAAATAAACTTTCTTCAAAAACATTCCTACCGCGCCGACAAACGCCAAAAGTATAATGTACAAAACTGCCGTCATAACATTAACCATACTTTGCGCCGCGTCCACCATAGAATTTGTTAGCCCAAAATATTTTTCGCTGACTTCCAAAAGTTTTTCAGGATTTTTGGAATTTTTATATTCCGCCATTGCAGGTTTAACTTCACTGTTCCAATAATCAAAAACTTTTGCGTACTCGGTTGAAAAACTCCCCAATAAAATTGCGCCGTCCAGTTTCTTTAGAATACCTTCAACTTTTTCCATTGCGCCGGATTCGTCCGCACCTGCAAGAACTTGTTTTACAACACGTTGACTGCCGCCGCGCACTATACCCGCTTCATTTACAACAGCCGTATAATTTGTAAATAAAAACAAACTTGCCATAACTATTACAACAACTACCGCAACAATTTTAAAGACTCTCATTAAAAGTTGCTTAATTAAAAAGGCAATGGTATTCTGATTTCCCATTTTTTGCACCTCCGAAAAGATATTATTTTAAACAAATTAATATCATTTTACACAATATCTTTTCAAAGTAAATCCTTTAGAAACTATTTTTTACGGTAAATTATGTTGCTCCTGCAGAAATATTCAAACGGGAATGACAGGCAATGTACCAATCTTGTGAACGGGAAAATTATTGCAGTTGCTTCTGAAACAAGTGAAAATTGTTTCTCTGTAGTTGAAGTCGCCCAAAATTCCCGTTGCATTTAACGCCGTTGCAAGACAGCCCGTCGCTATTGCACAGAATAAAATTGCATAAAGTACGCCGTCCATTTTTGAGGTATTGACTGCCATTTTGGGATAACTGAAACGCCTTTGCATCAGAAAAAAGAATCCGCCGAAAAATAACAATCCTGCCGGTATTCCGCCCGTCGCCAATTCCAATATCGCCGGTAAATATTCAGGAATTTCTTTATTTAAATCGTTGCCGTTTTCTAGAAATAAAGTTTTAAAGTCATGCAATTCCTGCGCCTGTTTACCAAAGTCCGTGCGGTTGTGCGTCGTCAAATATAAATTCGTATTCTGTGAAAGTTTCATAGTCGTAAGTCCACGGCTCGTAATAATCCTTTATTTCAGGTTGTTCAGGATGATAAAAAAGTTTCAAAATACGCTCCAACTTTGAGCTGGTTTTTAAAGAAAGTTCGCCGCCGTCAAGTTGCCAGCCGCCTTTCCATTTTTCTTGATTTTTCCAATCACGCGGATAACCTACGCCCGGTTTTGTTTCGACGTTGTTAAAATACATATATTCTACGCCTTCGCAGTTCGTCCAAACATTTTTGCAGGTGATTGAGCAAGTATGACAGCCAATGAATTTATCAAGATTCATCACCATTGCAATTTGCGCTTTAATTTTCAAGCCAATCATTATCTTTAACGTCAATTTCGGCGGCGTCTTTTTCGTTAATCCAAACAGTTTGCCCGCCTCTAAAAAGCGTCAACATTTGCTGACTGTCAAAATACATTGAATGAGTTGACCATTTATTGTGCGGCGTCAAAAATTTCAGTGTAATTTATTTAGTTTCGCCAATAGGATTTTTAAGCGGGCGAAATTCTAAAATTGGCTTGTAAATTGACATAGTTTCGCCCCATTCGCGTATCATTTCATGATCAACATAAAATGCTTGACGACCTGTAAGAGTGCGGAAAGGAATTAACTGCTCAATATTTGTTGAAAATCAATTAAACCAATGGCGGGCATAGTCTTTCCGGCAGCCGGTTCACAATCGCCTTTGCTCCAATCTAAAATTTTGCCTTCAGATTGTGCAGTTTCGCCTTCGCTGTCGTGTTGAATAGGCGCGGCGAAAACGTCTTTGTAAATCGGTAAATTTGATTCAGTGGCAACTTTTGAAACTGCCTTTGCAAGCGTGCGGAAAATATCCTAGTCGGTACGCGCCTCCCAGAGTGGATCTACTGCCGGTTGAAAAGGATGAACGAACGGATTCATATCTATTGAATATAAATCTGTTTTTTCGTACCAAGTCGCCGTCGGCAAAACTACATCAGCATACAGCGCACTTGACGCCATTCTAAAATCTATATCCACCAATAAATCTAATTTGCCTTTCAACGCGCCGCCAAAACGTCATAATCGCCCGGGTGACGACAACGCGGCTTTTCAGTTTGTGCAACAAGCGGCAACGTGTCAACTTCTTCACTGCGCCATTGATCCGTTGCAAAATAAAAATACGACGTGGAATTTTGCAATTTTGCTCCGCCCTGCCAATCTGTAGCAGTCATAAGACGCGCCCAACCTTCGGCAGGTCTCAATTTTTCTTGTACAATATAATGAGTCCAGCCGCCGCCCATTATAACCATTGTGCGCCCGTGCGTTTTCAGTGCGTTGTCGGAAAATTCCCGCACCGTGTGAATTACCATATCAGCTTTAACGCCTGTAAATTTTTCTTGCCAGCGCGGAATGTACGGCGTGTCATTTTCGTAGGAGTTTGCACATTCGCCGCCAATACCCGTATCAATTCCGTAATTCGCCAAAATCAAATCATAAACCGTTGTAACAAATTTCACACCTTCGGCAGTTTTAATTTTCTTCACGGGAACGACGCGCCTTAAAGTCAAATTATTGCCTCTGTCATTTCCGAAATACGGCAAAAGAATTTCTGCAACGTCGTCACGTTCATTTAAAATTGAAAGTTTTGGAGAAATTTTTTCGCCAGTATCAGAATTTTCTTCGCGCAGATTCCATTTATTTTACCTGTCCCAGCGATCGCCCATCGTGCCGTTTGGAATTACCAATTTGTTTGTAATTTCGTCAATTGCGTAATGTTTAAATTCGGCGTGTTTGTCAGTACGCCCAAAATCTTTTGCATTTAAAAATCTGCCGGGCTGATACTTGCCGTCCTTTTCGTCCAGAATTACCAAAAATGGAAAGTCAGTAAATTTTTTAGCGTAGTCAATGAAAAATTCTGCCGGTTCGCCCCAATAATATTATTTCAAAATAACGTGTTCCATTGCCATTGCAAAGGCGGCGTCGCTACCTATTTTTAAATTTATCCACGTGTCAGCCCGAAAAGCCAAAAATTCTGTCTGGAACATATTTTTGAACGGTATGCAACAAACTTGCCGCCACCAATTCTGAAACTTCATCCCAATTTGAACGCACAAAGCCGCCCATTCCTCGCGCTTCTTTGTATTTTTTCATTTTGGCGGGTATTTGATAAATATCACTGTTGCACAGTTTTTGTAATGCTAGAATTTGCAGTTAAAACATTTCTCCGAGCGAAAATGTCTAAGGCGGCAAGCTATGACATTCAGCCGGGGCGATATTGGAAACAGTGTCGCCTTCCACGTTTGAAAAGGAGTTTAAATATTTCGCAGTTTTGGCGCGGTAATTTCTCAGGGTATACCGTGACTTTTGAATTTGCGAAAAAAGATTGCCTTTTCAATTCGGAGAGACAGTCTTAATTTTTTGGAGGTTTTACAGATGAAAAAAATTTTTGGTATGGTAATGGCGGTAACTGCTTTACTTGTGACAGGCGGCGGCAAGTTTAACTGACGCAATGAAAAAACTTGCAACCGAATTTGAAAAGGAAAATCCCGACGTTAAATTAGTTTTCAATTTCGGCTCAAGCGGCGCACTTCAACAGGCGATTGAAAACGGCGGCGGTACTGATTTATTTTTCTCTGCCGCACAAGGACGCCCTCAAACAATCTCAAAATTTGGCTGACAGTACAAGAAAAAATCTGCTTGAAAATGAAGTTGTTTTAATCGTGCCGAATGACAGCGATAAAAATATTTCCAGTTTTGAAAATGTGACGGCTGAAAATATAATTGCTGTAATGACGCAGGGCAAAATTTCTGAAACGAATACTAAGCATTAACTTTTCAAAAATCCCCAAACTAAGGCGGCGGCAATTCTAACGGGTTGCAAAAATATTTCTGCCGCAAAAAAAATTGACGCCAATAAAATTTTTGCTGAAGATTGGCAGATTGAATTGACGTTAAATAAAAAAATTCCCGATGATTTAAAATTTGTCGGGATTCATTCGCACTTTTTAGAAAATGTTTCAATCGCAGGCAAAAATTTAATTCGTTGGGAAGTTTCAAAAAAAAATTTGTCAGGAAATAAAAGCCGCCAAAGTTTATATAAAATTTCCGGTTGACAAAATTATTTTGATGAACGGGTGAAAATTTTCTGGCGTACAAAGTGGCGAATTTGGAAAAATTCAAGGGGCTTGCAGACGCAATTATAACCTTGCCAATGGTCTTGCCGCCAACGGTGGTAGGATTTTTTTTGATTTTATTTTTCGGCAAGCGCAGTTTCATAGGAAAATTTTTATTGCAGTTTGATATATTTTTGGTAGTTTCGTTGCCGCTGATGTACAGGACGACACGCGGAGCATTTGAACAACTTGACAGAAACATAATCAACGCCGCGCAAACTTTAGGCGTTAGCGAATGGAAAATTTTTTGGAAAATAATTTTACCGAATACACGTTTTGGAATTTTGGCTGGAACGGTTTTAGCTTTTACGCGAGCGTTAGGCGAATTTGGCGCAACGATTATGTTTGCAGGAAATATACCGGGCGTTACTCAAATAATGTCAACGGCGATTTATTCAGCCGTTCAAGCCAACGACTACGATTTAGTTTTTCAGTGGACAATGGCGTTAGTAATTTTTTATCTGGTTTTTATGGTATTGCTTAATGGATTTTTAAAAAATCCTGTAACAAATAATTAAAGCATATTGAATTAATTTTGAAAAAATTAATTCCCAAATTAAGCTAATTCGTCGCCGCCGCCTACATAATCTTGAATTGCCAAAGAATATACA
>ERZ842401.829-NODE-829-length-45711-cov-5.180305_pt1 | contig 45711 bp, 35 predicted proteins | sample MGYA00521270_ERZ842401 | MGnify/ENA primary metagenome ERZ842401 (study PRJEB31892, sample SAMEA3878208) | bioreactor metagenome | biome: Moose rumen | place: Sweden | collected 2011-10 | study: EMG produced TPA metagenomics assembly of the PRJEB12797 data set... | reverse complement strand
GGGGAATAACCTTTCTTCAGAAAGGTTTTCCCCAGTAAAACCTGCACACGGTATGCCGGCTCACCCTGTGGGGTAATGAACGGGAAAGTAAAAAAGCCGAGTCGTGGGTGACTCGGCTTTTATTTAAGCTATATTTTCAGCTAAAAATTACTCTTTGATAGCTGTAACGACGCCTGAACCAACTGTTCTGCCGCCCTCACGGATAGCAAATCTCAGACCTTCCTCGATAGCGATAGGAGTGATGAGCTCAACATCCATAGTAACGTTATCGCCGGGCATACACATCTCCTTATCAGCAGGGAGAGAAATTGTGCCTGTAACGTCTGTTGTTCTGAAATAGAACTGAGGTCTGTAGTTGTTGAAGAAAGGAGTATGTCTGCCGCCCTCGTCCTTCTTCAGAACGTAAACCTGACCGCTGAACTTAGTGTGGGGGTGGATAGAGCCGGGCTTGCAGAGAACCTGTCCTCTTTCAACCTGATCTCTTGTGATACCTCTCAGCAGTGCGCCGATGTTATCACCAGCCATAGCGTTATCAAGAGTCTTTCTGAACATCTCGATACCTGTTACAACTGTGCTCTGCTTCTCATCGGAAAGACCAACGATCTCAACAGTCTCACCAACGTTGAGCAGACCTCTCTCAACTCTGCCTGTTACAACAGTACCACGGCCTGAAATGGTCATAGTATCCTCGATAGGCATAAGGAAAGGCTTAGCGTCATCTCTCTCAGGAGTTGGGATATACTCGTCAACAGCGTTCATGAGCTCAATGATAGGTGCATAAGCAGGATCGCTGAGATCATCGGGAGCGTTCAGTGCAGCAAGTGCAGAACCTGTGATGATAGGAGTATCATCGCCGGGGAACTCATAAGAGCTCAGCAGGTCTCTGATATCCATCTCAACCAGCTCAAGCAGCTCAGGATCGTCAACCTGGTCAGCCTTGTTCATGAATACAACGATTGCAGGAACGCCAACCTGACGAGCCAGCAGAATGTGCTCTCTTGTCTGAGCCATAGGACCGTCGGAAGCTGCAACTACGAGGATAGCGCCGTCCATCTGAGCTGCGCCTGTGATCATGTTCTTAACATAGTCAGCGTGGCCGGGGCAGTCAACGTGAGCGTAGTGTCTCTTATCAGTCTCATACTCAACGTGAGCTGTGTTGATAGTGATACCTCTTTCTCTCTCCTCAGGAGCCTTATCGATCATATCATAAGCCTCATACTGAGCCTGACCCTTCATAGCCAGAGTCTTAGTGATAGCGGCTGTAAGAGTAGTCTTACCGTGGTCAACGTGACCGATAGTACCGATGTTTACGTGGGGCTTGTTTCTTTCAAAATGTGCCTTTGCCATAGGAATATTCCTCCTTAAATAAAATTTATGATTCCGTATATGCTTAGCGCCGCACCATAACGGCGCACAAGCACTACACATACCGTAGTATTATTATACCAAATTTTTTTCCGTTTTGCAATAGTTTTTCAGAAACTTTTTGCAAAATTATTCACCTTTTCTTGAAGTCATGATCTTCTCGGAGATAGACTTAGGTACCTGAGTATAGCTGTGAGGCTCCATAGCGTACTGACCACGGCCCTGTGTTTTTGAACGCAGGTCGTTTGAGTAGCCGAACATCTCGCTCAGAGGAACCAGAGCGTCTACCTGAACAGCGCCTGTTCTCTGCTCCTGTCCGAGTATCTGACCTCTTCTTGAGTTAAGGTCGCCGATAACAGTTCCCAGATAATCATCGGGAGCTATGACCGAAACCTTCATGATAGGCTCAAGTATGATAGGAGCTGCCTTCTTCATAGCCTCCTTGAACGCCATTGAACCTGCGATCTTGAATGCCATTTCGGAGGAGTCTACCTCGTGATACGAACCGTCGTAGAGCTCGACCTTGCAGTCAACTACCTTGAAGCCTGCGAGAACGCCGCTCTCCATAGCGCCCTTGATACCTGCGTCAACAGCAGGGATATACTCCTTGGGGACAGAACCGCCGACGACCTTGTTGATGAACTCGTAGCCTGCGCCCGACTCGTTGGGGTAAACGTTGATCTTAACGTGACCGTACTGACCCTTACCGCCTGACTGCTTAGCATACTTGTAATCAACGTTAGCTTCCTTGGTGATAGTCTCCTTATAGGATACCTGAGGAGCGCCTACGTTTGCCTCTACCTTGAACTCTCTCAACAGTCTGTCAACGATGATCTCAAGGTGGAGCTCGCCCATGCCTGCGATGATGGTCTGACCTGTTTCCTCAGAAGTATATGTCCTGAAGGTAGGATCCTCCTCAGCAAGCTTAGCGAGTGCGATACCCATTTTCTCCTGACCTGCCTTGGTCTTAGGCTCGATAGCCAGCTGGATAACAGGCTCCGGGAACTCCATAGACTCAAGTATAACAGGGTTCTTCTCGTCGCAGAGAGTATCACCTGTTGTGGTGTTCTTCAGTCCGATAGCAGCGCCGATATCGCCTGCGTAAATGGTATCAATATCCTTTCTGTCGTTGGAGTGCATCTGAACGATACGTCCGATCCTCTCGTCCTTGTCCTTGGTGGAGTTATAGACGGTGGAACCAGCTGTCAGCACGCCCGAATAAACTCTGAAATAGCAGAGCTTTCCAACGAAGGGGTCTGTTGCGATCTTGAATGCCAGAGCTGCAAAGGGCTGATCGTCGCCCGAAATTCTCTCGCATTCCTCGCCCGTATCGGGGTTTATGCCCTTGATGTGGGGTACGTCGATAGGAGCGGGCATATAGTCAACAATAGCGTCAAGAAGCTTCTGAACGCCCTTGTTTCTGTAGGAAGTACCGCAGGTAACAGGTACCATAGTATTATCAATGGTAGACTTTCTGATGACCTTCTTCATCTCCTCGATAGTGATCTCCTCGTCAGCGAAGAACTTCTCGGCGATGTCGTCGTCCACCTCAGCCAGGTGCTCGATCAGGTCAGCTCTGTACTCCTCAGCCTTCTCCTGCATATCCTCGGGGATCTCCTCCTCACGGATATCCTTTCCGAGGTCATCGTAGTAAACATATGCCTTCATTTCAAGCAGGTCGATGATGCCCTTGAAATCATCCTCAGCGCCGATAGGCAGCTGGATAGGAACGGCATTGCACTGAAGTCTCTCATGGAGCATATTCAGCACGTTATAGAAATCGGCGCCCATGATATCCATCTTGTTGACGTATACCATTCTTGGTACCTTATAGTTATCAGCCTGTCTCCAAACGGTCTCTGTCTGGGGCTCAACGCCGCCCTTTGCGCACAGAACTGTTACCGAGCCGTCGAGAACTCTCAGAGATCTCTCTACCTCAACAGTAAAGTCAACGTGGCCCGGGGTGTCGATAATGTTAAGTCTGTGACCCTTCCAATAGCAGGTGGTTGCAGCAGAGGTGATAGTGATACCTCTCTCCTTCTCCTGAGCCATCCAGTCCATTGTGGAAGCACCGTCATGAGTTTCACCGATCTTGTAGTTTACACCGGTATAAAACAGGATACGTTCAGTGGTAGTAGTTTTACCGGCGTCGATGTGTGCCATGATACCGATATTACGGTAATCCTGCAGCTTACATTCTCTTGCCATAATATATCCTCCTTTATACGGTTACCATCTGTAGTGAGCGAAAGCCTTGTTAGCTTCTGCCATCTTGTGAGTATCGTCGCGCTTCTTGCATGAACCGCCCACTCCGTTAAGAGCGTCCAGTATCTCAGCTGCGAGTCTCTCCTTCATAGTCTCCTCGTGTCTCTCACGAGAATACTTTGTTATCCATCTCAGACCCAGTGTCTGGCGTCTGTCAGGTCTTACCTCCATAGGTACCTGGTAGGTGGCGCCGCCCACACGGCGAGCCTTTACCTCCAGCTCGGGCATGATGTTGCCCATAGCCTCCTCGAACACCTCGAGTGCAGGTCTGCCTGTCTTTTCCTCAACGATCTCGAATGCTCCGTAAACGATCTTCTGAGCTACGCCCTTCTTACCGTCGAGCATGATGTTGTTAACAAGACGTGTTACCAGCTTTGAATTGTATACAGGGTCCTGCAGCACGTCTCTCTTAGTAACTCTACCTCTTCTTGGCACTTTAATTCCCTCCTTCACAAAAATGAATTCACAGGTACTCGCTCTGCAACCATAGTTTCCCACGTTACAGCCCCGTCAGTTCCATGCAGAGTTACATCAAATATATTTAAACATTGATCACTCCACAAAAACTGTGGTCTCCGCTTTACGCGGCAATGAGTTTATCCTTGTAATTTTCTGAGCTTTTGTAATGTTGATTACTTGGCAGCTCCTGCCTTAGGTCTCTTTGCGCCGTACTTTGATCTTGCCTGCATTCTCTTGGCAACGCCCTGTGCGTCCAGTGTACCTCTGATGATGTGATATCTCACACCGGGGAGGTCCTTGACTCTTCCGCCTCTGATAAGAACAACAGAGTGCTCCTGCAGGTTGTGACCGATACCGGGGATATAAGCTGTTACCTCATAGCCGTTTGTCAGCTTAACTCTGGCTACCTTTCTCATTGCTGAGTTAGGCTTCTTAGGTGTAGCTGTTCTGACTACGGTGCACACGCCTCTCTTCTGGGGGCAGCTCTGGTCGATAACTCTCTTCTTCTTGGAGTTAAAGCCCTTCTGCAGAGCAGGTGCTGTAGACTTGTCCTCGAGTACGTTTCTACCCTTTCTTACTAACTGGTTAAAGGTTGGCATGGTTTCTCTCCTTTCGTAAAATATTTACGCTTTTTTGACTACATACAATTAGTCAGCGTACTAAATCATTATACACCCAGACTTCTGCCCTGTCAATAGCAGTTCACAAAAGTTTTACATTTTATAGAGCTTTGGGGCTTGTTTGGTGACCCCAAGCAAAGCGGACCGCCCTTTAACAGCGGTCCGCTTACTTTTATATATTTTTATCTCCTGTTCTGCCGCTCTTCCCTAGTCTTTATCAAGCAGCGCATAGTCTGAACCATTGTATTTTTCCGCTTCGTGCACCTCAAAGCTCTCGTCTGTATCGTTATCGGTGTAGGGCATTGTTTTTATATCAATATCCGTGCCGTTTCGGTTTGCCGGCAGATATTCGATAACGCAGCCGTCAAGGGTGGTACCGTCGAAGTCTGCTGCGTTTATGGGGTCGTAAAACTTTTCGGTGTCCTCGAAATAGCCGTCTTTTAGCACATAGACGTTCTCACCCCTGCTGCCGTCGCCTATATAGCCCTTGGCGAAATACAGCTTTGGCAGGCGCACTATGTCGTCACGGCTTTCGTAGGAAATGGTCAGCAAAAGCTTTTTCTCAAAGGGGAGATATCTGGTGGCTGCGTCCACATAGCAATCGTTTTCGGGGTCGCCTGCGCCTGCTATGCATAAAAGCAGGCTTTCTCTTTTCTCGCCGTCTGCCATATCGGGCTGCACATACAGATCTATCAGCATATTCTGATCGTAGCCGCCGCTGGTGCTTGACATAATGGGGTCATCGGTGTGCATATCTATCAGCAGGTCAAGGTGATAGAGGTAATTGTGGGGCTCTATCTCATACTGTCTGAGCAGGGCTTCGGGCTCAACGGTGAAGCTTTGGTCGTTTGCAGTCACATTGGTGATCAGGGGGATATCGGTAAATTTTTCCTTGTCGTCGCCGTAGTAATACTCATATCTGGCATTATAGCTGCTTGTGCCCGTCTCGGTGGTGATATCCACCACAGTGCCCGAGCCGTAGGCGCTGTTAAAGCTTGCAGGTATCACGTCCAGCACCACATAAAGCGAGCCATCCACCTCGCCTGCGTGGGCACTGTAAAAGGTTATATGCCGGTCACTAAAGCTTGGGGTTATTTTAAAGGTGTCTCCCCTGTCGGTCAGGGTCATCACTGCGTTTTTAAGCTCGCCGCCCTTTGCATACTCTGTCTCATAGGCATTAAAGCCCCTGAGCTGCATATCCCAGCTGCCTATATCGCCGCCGTCCTTCGGGGTTATTTTTACAATATACTCATAGCTGTAGCCCGTACCCATGTAGGACTCCATAACATCGTTATACCTGCCTGCGGGGGTAAGCATTTCGATATCGTAATCGGAGCTGTTGTTATCCTCGATATCGGCTGTCATGTCCTCATATGTGCGCTCCATGATAGAGGAGACATCTGCCAGATAGCCGTTGGGGTCCACAAGGTTCATTATCCTCACCGACTCGTTCAGCCGCTCAAAGTAGTCGTTATCCGACTCCCCCAGGTTTGCATAGCCCTGGCACATTTTAAAAGTGGGTCTGTACACGCCGTCCTCCTGGGGTAATATCTTAAAGCCCAGCGCCACCAGGTCGCCCTCGTCCTTATCGGTGCTGCCGCCCAGCCCCGATTTTTTCTCGCCGCCTGTATAGTCATAGCCCATAGGGTCAAGGTCAACGTTCATATAGGTCATCCACGAGCCGTTTACCCCCTCACCATACAGCAGGTCATGATACTTTTCAAAGTCCTTTTGGTCCACAAGCACCTTGATAGCTGCCGAGGTGGGGCTGCTGTCGATAATGGTGCCTCTTATGACGTAGTCGTAGTCTTTTTCCATGGCAGCAAGGGCGTTTATGGTGCCCGATTTTTTCTCTCTGTCGGTAACGCTGTCCCGGGCGGCAGGGGTGGTTTTTACCTCGGGGACTTTATTATACTTCATGCTCATGGCAGGCACGGCTATCATCAGCGCAGCCATCACGGCTGTCACGGCGATCACCGTACCGAACTGCCATTTTTTAAGCTTCGGCTTATCGGCAAAAGCATTATCAAGGGCAGCTTTTTTCCAGCTTTCGGGGGTAGTTATCTTATCAAAAAACGTCAGCTTTTTCATACTGCTGCTCCTTTCAGTTATCTTCCAGAAATTCTCTGAGCTTTTCACGCCCACGTTTGAGCTGGGATTTCACGGTATTCACCTTAGTTTTTGTCGCCCTCGATATCTCCTCGATAGTCAGCTCCTCATAATAATAGAGGTACAGCGCGTCGCGGTACTTTGGCGGCAGTCTGAAAACGAGGTCGAGCATTTCATGCTCATGCTTATCCTCGGTGACGGCGGTTATCTCGCTAAGGCTGACAAAGCTTTTGCCCAGCCTGTATCTCAGCACGTTTCGGCACTCGTTAAGGGTGACTTTAAGTATCCACGCCTTGGGGTTTGGTATCTCTCTTCTCCCCAGCTCCTTGAAAAGCTTGAAGAAAACGTTCTGGTAGCAGTCCTCTGCGTCGGCAAAGTTGCCAGTATGTATCAGCGCCAGCCTTGTGACCGTATCCGAATACTCCTCCACCAGCGCTCGGTAAAGCTCTGCATCGGTGTTCTTCATGCTTTTCACTTCCTTTCATTATATAAGACGTTTTTCGTGGGCGAAAGGTTGCATGGGGTCTTAAATATTTGAGCCCTGCTAGTCGCTAGTGGTTAGAGAGCTAGTGACTGGAGTCCCCTTTTCTTAGCTATGTCAGATAAGCAAGTTTCTTGCTTCCAAAGGCTGACTCATTAACAACAAAAACACCGAACGGAATTACCGAACGGTGTTTTATAGTTTTAATCCTCAGTCGCCAGAGGAAGATACATAGGGATACAGGTGAACTCTCCCTGATTTTTTGCTATTTTCATATCATCTTCCAGCTCTTCAAAGCCATTTCTTTTATATAGATTATATCCCTCACTTGTTGATGAAAGGGTAATAAAGGTGAAACCGACTGTATTTTCCTGTATATCAAGAACTCTGTTTATACAGTCCATAATGAGAAGGTCTGAAACATACCAGTTTTCATTATATTTCACTCTATGATACTTTTGATCCAGAGCAAAATAATTTATATATATCGAGCCGCCCATACGCAGCTGGTCATCGTCTTCTATATCTCCTGTGCTTATATTATAATAACCGATTATTTCATTTTCGGTCATCATGGCATAGGTTTTTCCAAACAGGCAGTCAAAAGCTTCGCTGCTTTTCAAAAAATTATCTATAGCAGGATTTCCGCAGCAAAATGACGACGCATACTTTTTCTGGAGTTCTCTCGTAAACTCGACCGTATTAAATTTATTATCCGTCATTTCTCTCTATCCTGACCGTTTCATTTTTAAGATCGACCTTTAGCTTGCCGCTTCTTATGAGAGCCAGACCCTCATCGACTCTTCCTTTTTTTCTTTTTCTCTTTATATTTCCGTTTGAGCGAAACGGCTTATTATCGGGCATTGCATAAGCTCCCATACGATCATCTCCTTTCATTTACATTTTATCATGAAGCCCTTATTTTGTCAAGCAAAAAATTTCCCCCGCCAATGGCGGAGGAAATCTGATCTTATGCCGGATATTACAGCCCAAACCCTGTATCAAGGGGTGAATGTGCTGCTGCACTTTCGTTTCTGACGATCTCGACGTTATTGTAAACGTCCATACCCGTTCCTGCAGGAATGAGCTTACCGATGATAACGTTCTCTTTAAGACCCTGCAGCTTATCCGTCTTACCTCTGATAGCTGCGTCTGTAAGAGCCTTTGTGGTCTCCTGGAAGGACGCTGCCGACAGGAAGGAGTCGGAGTAGCTGGAAGCCTTGGTGATACCCTGCAGCACAGGAACTGTGGTGATGAGAGCTGCCTCTGTATCGCCCTCGTCTATCCTCTGCTGTATCTCCTCGTTGAGTCTGTCCACCTCGTTCTTGTCGATGAGTGAGCCGGGCAGCAGGAAGCTTGAGCCCGAGTCGTCGATCTTGACCTTTCTCATCATCTGGCGAACAATTACCTCGATATGCTTATCGTTGATATCAACACCCTGCAGACGGTAAACCTTCTGCACCTCGGTGATGATATAGTTCTGTACAGCCTTTTCGCCGTTTACCGCAAGGATATCGGCAGGGTTTATCGAGCCCTCTGTGAGAGGCTCACCTGCGCTTACCTGCTGACCCTCTTTTACCTTTATCTTATAGCCGTAGGGGATAACATAGCTCTCCTGCTCGGGGTTCTCTGTATCCTCGCTTGTAACGGTGATCTGCTTGGTCTTTTTGACCTCTTCTATCCTTACAAGACCTGCTATTCTGGAGATGATAGCTGCGCCCTTGGGTCGTCTTGACTCAAACAGCTCCTCAACTCTCGGCAGACCCTGTGTGATATCCTCAGCCGATGCGATACCGCCTGTGTGGAAGGTTCTCATGGTGAGCTGTGTACCCGGCTCACCGATGGACTGTGCGGAGATAACGCCGACAGCCTCGCCCACCTGTACGATATTGCCGTTAGCAAGGTTTGCGCCGTAGCACTTAGCGCAAACGCCGTGCTTTGATCTGCACTGCAGCACCGATCTGATCTGAATAGAGTCTCTGCCTGCTTCTTCAAGGGCAGCTACTATCCTCTTTGAGTCATGCTCGCCTATGAGCTTGTTTCTCGAGCAGATCATCTCGCTGGTCTTGGGGTCTTTAAGGTCCTCAACAAGATATCTTCCCACAAGTCTTTCGCTCAGCGGCTCGATCATTTCGTTGCCGTTCTTTATATCAAATATCTCGATACCCACATTAGTGCCGCAGTCCTCCTGACGAATGATAACGTCCTGAGAAACGTCAACCAGTCGTCTGGTGAGGTAGCCCGAGTCGGCGGTACGCAGAGCGGTATCTGCCAGACCCTTTCTCGCACCTCTGGAGGAGATGAAGTATTCCAGAATGTTAAGACCCTCACGGTAGTTGGCTCTGATAGGCATTTCGATGGTTGAACCGGAGGTATTTGCGATAAGTCCTCTCATGCCTGCCAGCTGTCTTATCTGGTTTATCGAACCACGGGCACCCGAGTCAGCCATCATGTGGATAGGATTATGCTCGGTATCGTAGCTTGCTTTGAGGGCGTCTGTTACCTTATCGGTAGCCGCATTCCAGATCTCGATAAACTTCTTGGACTTTTCTTCTCTGGAGATATAGCCTCTCTTATACTGCTTATCCACCTTTTCTACCAGAGCGTCAGCCTCGGCGAGGATATCCTTCTTGGTAGCAGGGATATCAGCGTCGCAGACTGCCACGGTGATAGCCGATCTTGTGGAATACTTATAGCCCAGCGCCTTTATATTATCCAGCACCTCTGAGGTCGCTGTAGTGCCGTGCTTTTGTATACATCTGTCGATGATATCGCCCAGCTGCTTTTTCTTTACAAGGAAGCTTACTTCAAGATCGAACTGCTTATCCGAGCTGGTCCTGTCAACATAGCCCAGATTTTGTGGGATTATCTGGTTGAAGATAAGTCTGCCCACGGTAGCGTCGATTATCTTTGATACCTGCTTTTCGCCTATCTGCTTGGTTATCCTTACCTTGATGGCAGCGTGCAGCGAAACGTCGTGGTTATCGTAAGCCATTATAGCCTCGTCAATATCCCTGAACACCTTGCCTTCGCCCGGCTCGCCTGACTTTTGCAGGGTAAGGTAGTATGAACCCAGCAGCATATCCTGAGAAGGAACAGCCACAGGGCGTCCGTCTGAGGGCTTTAACAGGTTGTTTGCAGCCAGCATGAGGAAGCGTGCCTCAGCCTGAGCCTCGACAGAGATAGGCAGGTGGACTGCCATCTGGTCGCCGTCGAAGTCGGCGTTGAATGCCGGGCAGACGAGCGGGTGGAGTTTGATGGCTCTGCCTTCGACGAGTACCGGCTCAAACGCCTGGATACCCAGTCTGTGCAGCGTAGGCGCACGGTTGAGCATTACAGGGTGACCCTGAATAACGTTCTCCAGAGCGTCCCACACCTCGGGCTTAGCTCTCTCAACCATTTTTCTGGCTGATTTTATATTGATAGAGGGGTTGGTATCCACCAGTCTCTTCATAACAAAGGGCTTGAACAGCTCCAGAGCCATCTCCTTAGGCAGACCGCACTGGTACATTTTAAGCTCAGGTCCTACTACGATAACAGAACGTCCCGAATAGTCAACACGCTTACCCAGCAGGTTCTGGCGGAAGCGTCCCTGCTTACCCTTGAGCATATCCGAAAGGGATTTGAATGCTCTGTTATTGGGTCCTGTAACAGGTCTGCCGTGTCTGCCGTTATCTATAAGGGCGTCAACAGCCTCCTGCAGCATTCTCTTCTCGTTTCTTACGATAATGTCGGGGGCTTCCAGCTCCAGCATTCTTTTAAGGCGGTTATTTCTGTTTATAACTCTTCTGTAGAGGTCGTTAAGGTCGCTGGTGGCGTAGCGTCCGCCGTCCAGCATTACCATAGGTCTTATATCGGGGGGGATAACGGGAACAACGTCCAGCACCATCCACTCAGGTCTGTTGCCCGAGGTCCTGAATGCTTCAACGATCTCCAGCCTTTTAAGGAGCTTTATCTTCTTCTGACCCGAGGGCAGATCTTTAAGCTCTTCTTTAAGGGAGTTTGACAGTGCGTCAAGGTCGATCTCTTCAAGCAGCTCCTTGATAGCCTCGGCGCCCATGCCTGCCTTGAACTCGTTCTCGTCATACTTTTCCAGCATATCGTTATATTCCTTCTCGGTGAGCAGCTGGCACTTTACAAGCTCAGTATTGCCCGGGTCGATAACGATATACTTTGTGAAATACAGTACCTCTTCAAGTCTCTTCTGGGATACCTCCAGCATCTGTCCGATCCTTGAAGGCGTGCCCTTGAAATACCAGATATGGGAAACAGGTGCAGCCAGCTCGATGTGACCCATTCTCTCACGTCTTACCTTAGCTCTTGTTACCTCAACGCCGCAGCGCTCGCATATCTTGCCCTTGAAGCGTATTTTTTTATACTTTCCGCAGTGGCACTCCCAGTCCTTGTGGGGTCCGAATATCCTTTCGCAGAAAAGTCCGTCCTTTTCAGGCTTCTGTGTACGGTAATTTATGGTCTCGGGTCTGGTGACCTCGCCGTAAGACCACTCTCTGATCTTATCGGGAGACGCCAGTCCGATCTTTATTGATTCAAATACATTAAAATCCAACAGCGTAACCTTCTTCCTGTTTATTTATCCAACGTATATCTTAGGAATCAGCACAGGCTGTGCAGCCTGCCTCTTGCTTCTGTAATTCTTGTTTAGTCAAGGAACAGATCGGAATCGTCATCGTCATCATAGCCGAGATCGTCCAGATCAGCATCGTCGATCTCGGAGAGTCCGTCCTCGTCCTCAGCCATAAAGCCGTCGTCGAAGTCGTTTGCTTCAGCAGAAAGCTCTGTATTGTCGTCCACATAGTTTGCAGGCACGAAATCGTCATCGTCGTCAAACTTCTGCTTCAGGTCGATCTCCTCGTTATTGATGTTGAGCACCTTGATATCAAGGCAGAGCGACTGCAGCTCCTTGATAAGCACCTTGAACGCCTCGGGCACGCCGGGCTTGGGAACGTTCTGACCCTTGACGATAGCCTCATAGGTCTTTACACGTCCGTTCAGGTCGTCCGACTTGACAGTCAGTATCTCCTGCAGGGTATAAGCTGCGCCGTATGCTTCAAGAGCCCAAACTTCCATCTCACCAAATCTCTGACCGCCGAACTGAGCCTTACCGCCCAGAGGCTGCTGAGTTACCAGTGAGTATGGTCCTACAGAACGTGCGTGTATCTTATCATCGACCAGGTGGTGGAGCTTAAGGTAATACATATAGCCCACAGTTACCCTGTTATCGAACTTCTCGCCTGTTCTGCCGTCATAAACGGTGAACTTGCCGTCCTCGCTCATGCTGAGGGCGTTGGGGTTGATGACCTCGTCCATTGGGTGTATCTCAAAGTCGTCGTCCTTATGCTCCAGATAATTCTGCTGAGCCATTCTGAAGCACTCTCTGATATCCGCCTCGTGTGCGCCGTCGAATACGGGGGTCATTATCTTCCAGCCAAGCGCCTTGGCAGCCATACCGAGGTGTACCTCCAGCACCTGACCGATATTCATACGTGAAGGCACGCCCAGGGGGTTAAGGCAGATATCCAGCGGAGTACCGTCCTCTAAGAAAGGCATATCCTCCTGAGGGAGTATCCTCGACACGACACCCTTGTTGCCGTGTCTGCCTGCCATCTTATCGCCCACAGATATCTTTCTCTTCTGTGCGATATAGCACCTTACCAGCATATTTACACCGGGTGAGAGCTCGTCGCTGTTTTCTCTTGTAAATACCTTTACATCTATTATAGTGCCTGCCTCGCCGTGAGGAACCTTAAGGGAGTTATCTCTGACTTCTCTTGCCTTTTCGCCGAAGATAGCTCTCAGCAGTCTTTCCTCTGCGGTCAGCTCGGTCTCGCCCTTGGGTGTTACCTTACCTACCAGTATATCGCCCGAGCGCACCTCAGCGCCTATTCTTATGATACCGTTCTCGTCCAGGTCTTTCAGAGCGTCCTCGCCCACGTTGGGGATATCTCTTGTGATCTCCTCAGGTCCCAGCTTGGTATCTCTTGCTTCTGTTTCAAGATCCTCTATGTGGATAGAGGTATATTTATCCTGCTTTACAAGGTTCTCGTTGAGCAGTACGGCGTCCTCGTAGTTATAGCCCTCCCAGGTCATAAAGCCTATGAGAGCGTTCTTGCCCAGTGAAAGCTCGCCGTTTGAGGTCGCGGGACCGTCACCGATTATCTGGTGAGCCTCTATCCTCTCGCCCTTGTCAACTATAGGTCTCTGGTTGGTGCAGGTACCTGCGTTCGATCTCTGGAACTTGGTCATCTCATAGGTGCGCAGATTGCCGTCGTCCTCTCTTACTACCACCTTATCGGCGTCAACGCTTTCAACAACGCCTGCCTTTTCTGAAACTACCGCAACGCCGGAGTCGATACAAGCCTTATACTCCATACCTGTGCCGACGATAGGCGACTCTGTTTTCAGCAGCGGCACAGCCTGCCTCTGCATGTTCGAGCCCATGAGGGCACGGTTAGCATCGTCGTTCTCAAGGAAGGGTATGCAGGCGGTAGCTACAGACACTACCATTTTAGGCGAAACGTCCATGAAGTCGATCTTATCTCTTTCGATCTCCAGTATCTGGTCTCTGTATCTGCCGTTTACCTTAGCTCTTGCAAACTTGTGGTCCTCTGTCAGCGGCTCGTTAGCCTGAGCCACCATAAAGTTATCCTCAACATCGGCGGTCATATAAACTACCTCGTCGGTAACCACGCCTGTCTGCTTATCCACCTTTCTGTAGGGAGCTTCGATAAAGCCGTACTCATTTATCCTTGCGAATGAAGCAAGATAAGAGATAAGTCCGATGTTAGGACCTTCGGGAGTCTCGATAGGACACATTCTGCCGTAGTGGGTATAGTGAACGTCTCTTACCTCAAATCCTGCACGGTCTCTTGAAAGACCGCCGGGTCCCAGGGCTGAAAGTCTTCTCTTGTGAGTAAGCTCTGCAAGGGGGTTGTTCTGGTCCATGAACTGTGACAGAGGAGACGAACCGAAGAACTCTCTTATAGCCGCAGTAATGGGTCTTATATTTATAAGTGCTGTAGGAGTAACTACCTCAGAGTCCTGAGACTGTATATTCATTCTCTCACGGATAACTCTTTCCATTCTGGTAAAGCCTATCCTGAACTGGTTCTGCAGCAGCTCACCTACCGAGCGTATCCTTCTGTTGCCCAGGTGGTCGATATCATCAACAGTGCCCACGCCGTCGCAGAGGTTGAGGAAGTAGGAAACTGTAGCCACGATATCGTCGATAACGATATGCTTTGGCACCAGCTCGTCAGCTCTGTTCCTTATCTCCTCTTTCAGCTCTTCCTCGCTGTTTGTATCGTCAAGTATCTCTTTGAGAACTGCGAAAGAGACCTTTTCGTTAATGCCGCACTCGGCAGGGTCAAAATCAACATAAGCCGACATATCCACCATGCCGCTGCCTATTATCTTGACCTCTTTATCAACAAGCTTTGTGACTGTTTCGCCTGCGGGATTTACCTCATACTCCTTTACCTCAACGGTAACGTATGCTTCCTTTACGCCTGCGGTCTCGATCTCAACAGCCTTTTCATAGCTGATAAGCTCCCCTTCCTCAGCCAGTATCTCGCCTGTCATGGGGGCAGCGATGGGTCTTGTGAGCCTGTGACCCACAAGTCTTGAGCCCACGCCCAGCTTTTTGTTATACTTATATCTTCCGAAGCGTGAAAGATCGTATCTCTTAGCGTCAAAGAACAGATTGTTCAGATGTGTCTCGGCAGACTCCACCGTAGGCGGCTCGCCGGGTCTCAGCTTCTGGTAGACCTGCAGAAGAGCTTCCTCTCTGTTGGCGGTCTGGTCCTTCTGCATAATGGTCTGGGTCAGTCTTTCGTCCACGCCGAAGGTCGCCTCTATCTCCTCGTTGGTGCCGAAGCCCAGCGATCTGATAAAGGTGGTTATTGGTATCTTTCTGTTCTTGTCTATCCTTACATAAACAACGTCGTTGGAGTCCATCTCATACTCGAGCCACGCACCTCTGTTGGGGATAACGGTGGTCTTGAAAAGGTCCTTGCCCGTTTTATCCTTATCAAAGGCATAGTAAACTCCGGGAGAACGAACCAGCTGAGAAACTATAACTCTCTCTGCGCCGTTGATGACAAAGGTGCCGCTGTCGGTCATTTTGGGGAAATCTCCCATAAAGACCTCAGACTCCTTGATCTCTCCTGTTTCACGATTGTTAAGTCTTGCGGTAACTCTCAGCGGTACTGCATACGTGGCGTCTCTTGCCTTGCACTCCGCAATAGAATACTTAGACTCCTCGTCAAAGCGATATCCGACAAAGGTCAGCTCCAGATTGTTGTTGAAGTCGGTGATTGATGAAACATCACGGAACACCTCTTTGAGTCCCTCGTCCAGAAACCACTGGTACGAGTTCTTCTGCACCTCGATAAGGTTAGGCATTTCCAGGACTTCGTTGATCTTTGCAAAGCTTTTTCTGGTATTCTTACCCAGTCTTACGTCCTTGACATTAACCATAGGCTCGATCACTCCTTAATATATTGAAAAATCTTTGTGACATTTCTATGAACCGGGTCTTTGCCGCCCTCTTGACAAGGGTGCCGCAAAGCCTGCTCACAGGCGGTTTTTCGCCTTTATTTCAGCCCTGAGAGCAAAAAACAAGGCGGAAAATTCCATTATGATACAGTATAAAATTATACCACACCATTCTCCCCTTGTCAAGGAGTTTTCCGCCTGAAAAATATTCGGTTTTAAAAATACGGCATTTTCAACAAATACAGCTTGCTTTTAAAAGGGAAAGTTCTACGATTACCGTTCTGTGAGCATTTTGTAAATTTTTAGTTAAGGTCAGCGGTAAAACGGCATTTGGGGAAGCCCTTGCAGCCGATAAACTCACCGTACCTGCCCTTTCTTCTCACCAGCTGCTTACCGCAGCGTGGGCATATGCCTTGGGATATCATATCATTTCTCATATCCACCGCCTGTTTTGTGCGCAGCGCATGGTTGTTTCTCACCTCAGGTGAGACTATATTGAAGCCCACTATCAGCGACCTGAACTGCTCTATCTCAGAGGGAGTGAACTTTACCTCACGAAACTCGCCGATAAGCTCTGTGAGACGGCTGAAAACCGCCACGTTAAGGTCCGGGTTCACATTTATCCTTGCCCCGTCAGAAAAGGCAATGATAGATGTGAACTTGTCTGTATCCTTTATCTCCAGCAGCTCCATAAGGGCAAGGATATGCCCGTAATTCTGCCTGAAAGGGTTTTTGAAGCGGTATTTAGCTCTGCCCAGCCTGTGGCTCCAGTATTCGGCGTCATCTCCCCCTGAGATACAGCCTGTGTAGTTTTTGGTCTCGATAACAAAAATGCCGTAGACTGACAGCAGGATATGGTCTATCTGGGCGGTGCCGTTTTTTGTAAACAGCATGATATCATTTAAAAGTATATACTCCCCCGTACCGCAGAGTGAGGAGAGATATTCCGCCGCACGCTGCTCGCCCCACTTGCCCTTATCCTTTGCAGACATATTCCTCATATGCTTTGACGCATACCGCCTTGGCAAAGGGCGCAGGACAGCATAGCAGAAAGCAAAAATTATTATCAGTATCAGCAGCACCCGACCTCACCCCCTGCAAACATTCTACCACTCCCCTGCCCCGATTTCCACCGATATTTTTAAAATCTTTATTACTAAAAGCTCCCCTGCGCAAAAAACTTTATTTTACATCTTGACGAGACAGTTAACTATATGTTATACTGTAATTACAAATTTTTGAACTTTCAAAGGGAGGTCATAAAATGGTAAAAACAAATATTTTTCAGCAGTCGGGCGTAAGGCAGATAGTTGACGCCTGCGGCAACTTCTCGGTGCTGGAGTTCGCAAGGGACGTATCGGTAAACAAAATGTCTGCCCAGGCTGAGTATTTTGCAGGCAAGATGGGGCTGCGCAAAAGGCAGGTATTCGTAAGGCTCAACGGCAACGGCGTTATTTTGCAGGCAGGCGCTATGCAGATAACCACGGGTGATGTCAACATCGCCACCAACATTCAGGGCGCAGGTGATTTTCTCAAAAAAATGGTGGGCGGCAAGGTAACGGGCGAGTCTGCGGTAAAGCCGCGCTACACAGGCAACGGCATAGTTTATCTCGAGCCTACCTACAAGTACATTCTGCTTGAGGATCTGGCAAACTGGGGCGGCGCACTTACCATAGAGGACGGACTTTTCTTAGCCTGCGACGACACTGTGCAGATGAAGGTAGTGGCAAGGACCAACCTTTCCTCCGCTGCGCTGGGCGGCGAGGGCCTTTTCAACAATATGCTCTACGGCAACGGCGTGGTTGCTCTTGAAAGCCCTGTCCCCAGAGAGGAGCTGCTGATCTTCGATCTGGAAAACGATGTGATAAAGATAGACGGCAACATGGCTATCGCATGGACCCAGGGACTTCAGTTCACTGTTGAGCGCTCCACCAAGTCGCTCATAGGCTCGGCTGCTTCGGGCGAGGGTCTGGTGAATGTCTACAGAGGTACAGGACGTATACTGGTAGCACCAGTCTAAGTCCTCGGGCGGACGGCTCGCTTCCCCCACCTGTGCCTCTAGAAGCAAGAAACCAGAGGCAAGAAGCAAGAGTCCCCTTTTCAGACTTTGTTTGTTTGGGAAATTTCTTGCCTCTTGCTTCTTACCTCTTGCCTCTAGTGGCTGGGGGAGCTTTTGTGACCTCTAGTATTTTGTGACGCTGCGCAAACCTTGTAAGTGAGTTGTTGTGCGGTTTACCACATATATTTGTAAGACGGTTTTCTAGCCGCCGGCGAATAGTCTAATTCATAATTCATAATTATTGCACGTTTATTGGTTTGTGCGGAGAGCAGGTTTTGTTCTTCGCACATTTTTTGGTGAGCAGCCGCAGGCAAAATGTGTTTGCATAGCGCAAGAACTTAAACACGCACGAGGACGAAATTACTTGACAATCGCTGAAAAAGGGCTATAATTAAAGCAGTAAAAGCAGATAGCGATCATCAAAAATTTAACTGGCGAAAAGAGGGGACCATCTATGGCAGAAGAACAAGTCATTAATATAATTGATAAGCTTAGGCGTGGAGACAAGGTTTTATGTGAAGTCTGCAAAAAATCATATATTGATGTCTCCAGTCCCAATAGAGCTTTTACCAATTATTTTCACTGAGAAGACCCCAATTGCAAAGGAAGCGTACATATACAAAAAAATATCATTGTTGAATAAAGCACCCCGCTTCGGCAAGGTGCTTTTTTCATACCCAAAACAAAAATCTCCCCGGGGAGAAAGGAGCTGATACTATGCCCCATGATAACTGAGCCGACCGCCATGCCGTCCGCCCGAGGACCTTGACATAATTATTAAAATAATGTAGAATAGTACATAGATTATACATATCAGAAGTCAGATGTTAGAGACAGTAAGCTTTGGTACTTTACACAGCTGCAAAACGGGGGTCTTACCTCTTACCTCTAACCTCTTACCTCTAAAAGCCGATTTTAAAATGGAGTGAAGTTTATGGATCAGAAAAGACCAAGAGCAAGACAAAAGACCGTTACCTCGGGGGGCAGCGGTGTTCACAGAAGAGGCTCGGGGCTGGGCACGGGTAGTGTTGGCTCGGGCAGCGGCTTTTCGGGGGGCGGCAAGGGCGGCTCAAACGTTAAGCGTGCGGCTGTGGGGGGCGGCGGCGGTCTCAGTGTTATACTGATAATCATCGCCCTTATCTTCGGCGGCAACTCGGGGGGCTCGTCAAACGGCGGACAGGCACCCTCGGGCTTTAACAGCAATAATTCAAGCTATGTGGCTACCTCTGATACCAAGGTGGATACCACCGTGGCTGAGGGCTCACGCAAGAAGCGCACCAGGATAAAGGGCGGCGGCGAGGACGTTGTCACCGTTATGGTGTATATGTGCGGCACCGATCTGGAGTCAAAGCACGGTATGGCTTCATCTGACCTTAGCGAAATGGCTGCGGCTAAGTTCGGGGACAACGTTAATGTTATAGTCTACACAGGCGGCTGCGCCCAGTGGAAGACCTCGGGCATAAGCAGCAAGGTCAACCAGATATATCAGGTAAAGGGGGGCGCTGTAAAGGCGCTTGTCAAGGACGACGGCGCAAAGGCTATGACCGACCCCGACACCCTTTCTTCATTTATAAAATATTGCAGCAAGAACTTCCCTGCCGACCGTAACGAGCTTATCATGTGGGACCACGGCGGCGGCTCGGTAAGCGGCTACGGCTATGACGAAAAGTTCAAAAAGAGCGGCTCAATGGGGCTGGCAAACATCGCCAAGGCGCTTAAAGACGGCGGCGTAAGCTTTGATTTTGTGGGGTTTGACGCCTGCCTTATGGCAACTGCCGAGACTGCGCTGATGCTCAACGACTACGCCGATTATATGATAGCCTCGGAGGAGACCGAGCCGGGTATCGGCTGGTATTACACAGGCTGGCTCACAAAGCTGGGCGATGATACGAGTATGTCTACGCTGGATATGGGCAAGAACATCATTGATGATTTTGTTGCCACCTGCGCCAAGCAGTGCCCCTCCAGCGGCACTACCCTTTCGATAGTCGATCTGGCTGAGTTTGCAAACACGGTGCCTGCTGACCTTTCGGATTTTTCAAAGTCGGTGAGCAGCCTTATCTCCAACAAGGATTACAAGACCGTTTCTGACGCAAGGTATGCCACCAGAGAATTTGCCCAGAGCTCAAAGATAGACCAGGTGGACCTTGTTGACCTGGCTGAGAACATGAACACCAAGGAGGGCAAGGCGCTGGGCAGCTCAATAAAGGGGGCTGTCAAGTACAACCGTACCTCGGCTAATATGTCAAACGCTTACGGCATATCTATCTACTTCCCCTACAGGCGCACCTCTTACGTTGACTCTGCGGTGAGCACCTACGGCAAGATAGGCATGGACGATGAATACACCAAGTGCATAAAGCAGTTTGCTAAGCTGGAGACCAGCGGTCAGATAGCCGCAGGCGGCACAGGCTCACCCGTAAGCTCGCTGTTCGGCGGACTTTCATCGGGTTCAAGCGGCAGCACCGATACCATAAACCAGCTGCTTAACGCCTTTATGGGCGGCGGCAGGAGCATTGAGGGGCTTGACAGCTCCAACCGTGCTTTTATGGAGGACAGCACTATCTCGCAGGAGGACACGGCTGATTATCTTTCCATGAACTATTTTGACCCCGGCAAGCTGGTGTGGGACAACGACGACGGCAAGTTCACTATGGAGCTCAGCGAGAGCCAGTGGGAGCTGGTACACGGGCTTGACCTTAATATGTTCTACGACGACGGCACGGGCTATGTCGATCTGGGACTGGATAACGTGTACAGCTTTGAGGACGGCGCACTGGTGGCGGAAATCGACCGCACCTGGGTGTCAATAAACGGTCAGCCTGTGGCATACTACCACACTGACACGGTGGAGAACGGCGATGAATACACCATTACAGGCTACGTGCCCGTACTGCTGAACGGTGAGAGAGCCAGCCTTATACTGGTTTTCACCGATAAGGAGCCTGAGGGCAGGATAGCAGGGGCGACCTACGAATACGTATCGGGGGAGACCGACACCATCGCCAAGAGCATGACAGAGCTGAACGTGGGCGACACCCTTGATTTTATCTGCGACTATTACTCCTACGACGGCGATTATATCGACAGCTACAAGCTGGGCGAGCAGATGACTGTGACCGACAGCATGAAGATATCAAACACCGATGTAGGCAGCGGCGCAGTAAAGCTGATGTACCGCTTTACGGATATTTACAATGAGGAATACTGGACCGAGAGCATATCTTTGAAATAATTCATAACTGTTCGGTCATTGGTCGGGAGTTAAAAACTTGTGTGTTTCTTCAACGAAAGTCAGGGGAACACACTGGAATATAAACTCGTTTTCGGACAAAAGATCAAAGGTATCGCCTTCGATGATGATCTTTGATGTCATCGTTGAAGGACGATACCTTTTTTTGTTATTGCTCGCCCAATTAAACCTTGCCGGAAAGGCGCAGGCAAAAATAAAAAATATCAAGGCGTAAAAGCGCAGATGGGCTGTCGCCCTTCAAGCTTTTACAACGCAGAGATTTTTTATTTGTGTCAAGCATTTTTGGCAAGGTTTAGTTGGGGGAGCAATATTCATTCATCAGGTGCTTTAGCAGCCCTTGGCAGCCTTTCAGGATATCAGAGTAGGCTTTATCGAACCTGCGGCTGTACCAAGGATCGGTGACGTCACGGGGAGTATCGGTATAGTCAAGCAGCTTATGGACCTTATTTTGCGGGTCACTGCCGAAAATGCGCATTATATTGCGGCGGTTGCTCTCGTCCATTATCACAAAGAGATCATAACGGTCGTACTCGTTTTTCGCAAGCTTGACTGCATATTTTCCCTTACAAGATATTCCGTGGGAATAAAGCTCCTCCCTTGCAGGAGGATAGACAGGATTTCCCAGCTCCTCAGAGCTCACCGCCGCAGAAGCGATATAAAACTCATTATCAAGTCCTGCCTTTTTTACAAGGTCCTTCATGATAAATTCCGCCATGGGCGAACGGCAGATATTGCCGTGGCACACAAACATTACCCTTATCATCATACATCTACTCCCCTTCTACCGACAAACCGAACTATGCTTCGGGTATATTATATTGTAGCACATTTGTGAGTTTTTTTCAATACCCCGTGTCCTAGCCGCACGAAAATCAATTTGTGAATGAGCAGGCTGTCAAAACAGGCAAGTTTGCAGAAATTTTATGTGTAAAGTGTATATTCCCCCGCCTGCGCCGCTAGAAGCAAAAGCTCTCTTTTCATACTTTGTTTGATCGGGATATTTCTTACCTCTAAAAGCTGTGGGCGCTTTCGTGACGACTTGCACTTTTATGGTTGCGCCAGATTTATGATTTTGTCGGCTTTTGGGACTCATTTTTCTTGTCTCCCCCCAAAACGCTTTAAAGCACCTCGTTTGCTTCAATATGTTTTTTAAGCACGCTGAACTTGCCCATTTCAAACATCTTGTCCATTATGCCCATAGCTTCCATGCGGGCGTTGGGCTTTAGGTCCATTTCCATTTTGTATATGTGCTCCTCGCCGTCAAGGGTGAGTATGACTAAGGTCTCGACATAAAAAGACCTGCCGCCGCCTGAGCGGTAGCTGCCCTTGGTGCGCTTGCGCTGGTTGTAGACGGTCACGGTGTCGATATCGCTGAAATATATAGTCTCGCTCTTTTTATATATCTGCGAGAAGGTGACGCTGTATTTGTCTGCTGTGTAGGCGGCGTCCTTGCACCTGTCTATCTTCTTGCCAATGAGAATTCCCACAACGTAGGATATAAAAAAGACGGTCAGCAGGGTCGGTGCGCTTTTTCCTGCCATGCTCATAAGCGCCAGCGACAGAAAAGGGCACCCCAGCACTACCACGACTATCCATAGACAAATGGGTCTTGATGTGCCGTAGGGTATGTAGCTTTCTCTGAGTTCCATGATTATCTCCTCCTCTTATACAGCTCAAAGCTGCTGCGGCTTATCTTGATAATAGTATAGCACGAACCTTTCGGGTTTGCAAGCTTTTTTTAACAATTTTTTACACAGCTTTCCGGCGTTTGTGAGACAGCCCTTTCGGGTAATGATATTGTACACAGGAAACGATTACTATTTTTCAATATTTATCAAATCCTACGAAATATCAATATCATCTGCTTTATCGTTTTAATTGCTATTGACAGCAAAATCAGTTTATGATAAACTTTAAAAAACAAAGTTTAAACTTAATGAAAGGACGTTTTACCATGCAAAACTATACATTCGATGAAGCTCTTTCAAGAGCTCAAAAAGAGTATGAGGAGCTTATAGGCAGAAAAAACCGCCCCACTGAGTTTTATAACGGCATTTATCAGCGCTATGAAAACCCCGTGCTGACAGCTGCCCACACTCCCCTTTTCTGGCGGTATGATATGGACCCTGCGAGCAACCCGTTTTTTATGGAGCGGCTGGGGATAAACGCCGTGCTCAACAGCGGAGCTCTTTATATGGACGGTAAATATTACCTTGTCGCCCGTGTTGAGGGTAACGACAGAAAGTCGTTTTTTGCGGTGGCTGAGAGTAACAGCCCTGTTGAGGGCTTCCGCTTCCGTGACTACCCCGTGCGCCTGCCCGACACCTGCCCCGGGGAGACCAATGTTTATGATATGCGCCTGACCAAGCATGAGGACGGCTGGATATACGGCGTGTTCTGCTCGGAGAGCAAGGATACCTCGTCGAATGATCTTTCGGCGGCGACAGCACAGTCAGGCATAGTGCGCACCAGGGACCTGGAGAACTGGGAGCGTCTGCCCGACCTGATCTCAAGATCTCCCCAGCAGAGAAATGTGGTGCTGCACCCTGAGTTTGTTGACGGCAAGTATGCATTCTACACACGCCCCCAGGACGATTTTATCAGCACAGGCTCGGGCGGCGGTGTATGCATTGGACTGGTGGAGGACATCACTGACCCTGTGATCTGCACCGAGGAAAAGGTAATTTCGCCAAGGCGCTACCACACCATCACCGAGGTGAAAAACGGCGCAGGCGCTGTGCCCATAAAAACTGACAGGGGCTGGATACACATTGCCCACGGTGTAAGAAACACCGCCGCAGGACTGCGCTATGTGCTGTATGTTTTTGCGACTGCCCTTGATGACCCCGCCAAGCTGATAGCCGAGCCCTCGGGTCTTTTCATGGCGCCCCACGGCGGAGAGCGTGTGGGAGATGTTTCAAACGTGGTGTTCACAAACGGTGCGGTGGTCAATGAAAATAACGAGGTATACATTTACTACGCTTCATCGGACACACGGCTGCACGTAGCTTCAACGACCGTTGAAAGGCTCACAGACTTCACCTTCAACACTCCCTCAGACCCTCTTAGAAGTGCAGACTGCGTTAAGCAGAGGTGCGAGCTGATAAGCAAAAATCTCAAATATATGGAGTCACACAAGAAATAAGCGAAATGGGCTGAATACGAAAACTGATGACTTAGATCAGGAACATTGTAAAAAGCAAGAATACTTACGCCTTTCCCCTCAAATGGCAGGGGAAAGGTTTTTTTATTATACAGATAAAAAATGATATCTGTTAAAACTATTTCTTAAAAACTATTGACAAGTGTGCTTATTTATGTTAAACTGTGTATAGTGTATATATACAATTTCTTCGGAGGAAGCTATGGATATAATTTTAAGGAACGAGTCTGACGACCCGATATATCAGCAGATAATAGATCAGGTCAAGGCGCAGATAATCGACGGTACGCTGACGGCTGGGGACGCTCTGCCTTCCATGCGGACGCTTGCGGCACAGCTCAGGATAAGCGTTATCACCACAAAACGTGCTTATGAGGAGCTTGAACGTGCAGGCTATATCGAGAATTTTACGGGCAAGGGCTGCTTTGTTAAACAGCAGAACACCGATTTTCTGCGTGAGGAAGCAGTCCGCCAGACGGAGGAGCTGCTTGAACAGGTCTGCAAAAAGGCTAGGCTCTGCGGTCTTGGTGCCGGGGAGCTGAAAGAAATGGTCGATCTTATGTATTCGGAGGGGAATGACAATGACTGAATATGAAAATGCTATCGAAATAAAGGGCATTACCAAAAAATATGATGGTTTCACGCTGGACAATGTGAGCTTTAACGTCCCGAAAGGCTCTATCATGGGCTTTATCGGGCAAAACGGCGCAGGCAAGACCACCACGATACGTTCTCTGCTGAATATAATCGGCATAAACAGCGGTGAGATCAGGCTGCTGGGGCTTGACCACATTAAGAACGAGTCACAGATAAAAGAGCGCATAGCAGTGGTGTTTGACGATCTGCCGTTTCATGACTCATTCACGGGTGAGGTGCTTTCAAAAATGTTCTCGGGGCTGTACGGCTCATGGGATAAGGAGGAGTTTTTCAGGCTGTGCGAGCGGTTCAGGCTGCCTGTAAAGAAAAAGCTCTCAAAATTCTCAAAGGGCATGAAAATGAAAATGCAGATAGCCACTGCCCTTTCGCACAATGCCGAGCTGCTGATAATGGACGAAGCTACCACAGGGCTTGACCCCATAGTGAGAAACGAGATACTTGATATCTTCCGTGAGTATCTTATGGACGGCAACAGGTCGATACTCATGTCATCACACATCACCAGCGACCTTGAAAAAATCGCCGACAGCGTGACCTTTATCGACAGGGGCAAAATACTGATAACAGGCTATAAGGACGATATACTTGATACACATGGAGTCATAAAATGCACTAAGGACGAGTATGCAGAGATAGACCCTGCCGACTGTATCAGCGCAAGGCTCAACGACTTCGGGGCGGAGATAATGACCGCCGACCGCAGGGCTGCCGCAAAAAAATACTCGGGGGCAACTATCGAAAAAACGACCCTTGAAGAGATAATGCTTTACTATGTGAACCGCGAGAAAAAGGAGTGGTCCTGATGAAAAAAGGTTCTTTTGCAGGGCTTATTTACCGTGAATACTACCTCGGCAGGGCAAGCTATATAACAAGCGCTGTATCATTTGCGGCGGCTGCGCTGCTGGGAATGCTGGCGGTGCTGAGCTTCAGGTACGGCAATTTCAATCTGCTGTTCCCCGACGGGACCGACACAGACACAGGTATCTTTAAAAATAAGGAGACTGCCGATATCGTATATCTGATGATAATGACAGGTATAAAATATATGCCGACTGTAGTGGCTTGCCTGCTGAGCTTCAGCGTAACGGATATTGCTTCTAAGGATATCATGACCTCATGGAACAGGTTTGAGCACTGCACACCTGTAACTCCCCTGAGATATGCGGCAGTCAAGCTGGTATCCAGCGCTGTATCAACGGCTTTATCCTTTGTTTTGGCTTTGGGATATATGTATGCCGTTACCCTTGCCAGGGGTGAGGACTTCACCTTTGGCGACCTTTCACTCATTGTGATCTTGATAGCATTTATCACCGCCTGGGGAGCAATGGCACAGATAAGCATAGCTCTGCTTAAAAACAAAGATAACGGTATGCTGCTTTCAATGGTACCCATAATTTTATTCTTTGTTATCGTAAATTTAAATAACGACAGCAGCAGTATATCCTCATCTGACGAGCCTTTGGATATCAAAGCTATCATCGGTGAGATCACAAATAAAGCACAGGCGTACTTCCCCATAGCTGCTGCGGTGCTTGCCGCTGCGTTTTTGCTGCTGTTTGTTTCAATGTATCTGCTGTATAAAAGGAGGGAGAAGTAATGTCGGGGCTGCTGTACAAGAATTTTCGGGCTAACCTTTCATCATTCCTGTTTACGGTCATTATTTCCTTTATATGCTGTGCTATAGGTATTGTCATAAGCATTCTGGGCGGCGCTGATATGGCAGGTGATACCGACAGCATACGGGAGGCTGCACCGGTCTTTGCGGCTTTGTACTATTGTGCATTCCTGCTGCCCTCTCTCACATCGAATTTGCTGTTTGAGGCAGATGAAAACAAGACCGCCAGCGCCTTCGCTATGTCGCTGCCCCAGTGCGGCAAGGGGCATATCCAGTCAAAATACTGGTATATACTGATACAGCTTCTGACGGTGCTTTTCATCGCCTTTGTCAGCGATACGGTCATTTTCGGCATTCTGGGGGGAGCTTTCAGCGCTGCGATACTGCTTGTGCTCATCTTCTGCTGGCGGCTGCTGCTGGCGGCGGTAGAGATACCCTTTGTGATACGCTTCGGCTCGCAAAAGGGCATTGCCATAAAGGGGCTTGTTATAGCCTTTGTAGTTGTGTTTGCACTGATCTACCTTATGTTCGGTAACATATCATGGCTTATCGGCAGCGACGACCCGTTGGGAGCGCTTATAGCCTGGCTGAAAAGCGGCAGGATAATATTTTTTATATCCCTGTTCCCCTTTTTAAGCTTCGGGGCATACCTGCTCTCCTGCAAAATATCAATAAAAGTTTTCAGAAAGGGGGCTGAGAATTATGAGCAGTGAGAAAAAGCTTACCCTAAAGCGGCTGGTCATATTCCTTATCATATCCTATCTCCCCTTTATGATACTGATACCCATACTGTGGGCGGTTTACAAAGAGCCGCTGTATACGGGAAAAAATGAGCAGCTGGCGGTGATATCCTATCTGGTGGGAGTTTTCGGTATGATGATACCTGCTGCAGCCCACCTTATCACACGGCTTGTCACTAATGAGGGCTTTGGCGGCACCTATCTCGGTGTGCATTTTAAACGCAGGGCAGGATATTGGGCAGCCTCGGTCATAATACCCCTGCTGGAGGGCATTGCTGCGCTTATACTTTTGTGGGCGCTGTTTTTAAAGGGCACTGCCTTTGGTGACGCCTACCCCAATATAAATATGCAGAGCGTGGGGGCATACCTGCTGCAGCTTTCGTTCTCAATTATCATTTTCTTTCCTGCCTTTGGTGAGGAATGGGGCTGGCGCGGATATATGATGCCCAAGCTTTTTGAGCTTATGCCCAGACCTGCGGCGATAGTGGTGGGCGGCGTTATCTGGGGACTGTGGCACGCACCCCTGACTGTTGCCGGGCACAATTTCGGGGTAGACTACCCGGGCTACCCCTTTGCAGGCATAGGGCTGATGTGCCTGTTTTGCGTGCTTATGAATTGCATACTCACCCTTGTCACCGAAAAAACAGGCTCGATATACCCTGCGGCTTTCATGCACATGATACACAATAACATGAACACAGCGGCTCTGCTTTCCCTTTTTGCCAGCGAAGCCGCCATTAAGCAGGCAGGCGAGCTCAGCCTGGGTGAGACAATGCTTGCAGACTCATGCTTTACCGCCATAGCTGCGGCGGTTTGCTTTATACTCTTTATAAGAAAGGACAAGGTGCAGAAAGCTGCCGAATGAGCGTCTCAAACAGAAGTGACCCGATAAAGCGCCGTTTGTGGGCTTCATCGGGTCAGTTATTTTATCATAGCTTTGGCATACTTTTGAGACCGCTGTGAGCTACAAGGGCTCACCCAGCCACTTTATTATCTCACGCTCCGACAGCTCAAACGCCCTCATGCACAGAGCTCTGTCGGTGAGAATGCTGCGGTAGGCAATGCCTATGAGGGGCACTGCCGCATACAAAAGCCGCTCACGTTTTTTATTGGGCACACATCATTGTCGAAAACCCGATAAAGCAAAACATACGCAAATACGACGTTTTTAAGTCCCCCTGCAAATCAAAGGCAGCAGTATCAATAGTACTGTTGCCTTTATTATTGATGTTACAATTTGCTTATAACACTATAAAAACGCTCCTTGACAGTTATGGTGAAAAATGCTATAATCAAAGTAAAAAAAGGGATATTGTGCTTAGAGAGGTTTTATAAATGACAAAAAGAATATTGCCGTTAGTCTTGGCAGGAGTTATGATCATTTCTACAGGATGCGGTTTGTCAAGCGGCACAAAGGACAGGCTTTTCGGGGATCCGAATGTGACGGAAATGATCAGGAAAATACGGACTTTCTTTAGTTTCCTGATTTTGTTTTCATCGTCTTCTTGTTTAATATCAGCCTTGAAAACAAACAGTTGGACGACAGAGGCTACGAATGCTGTAAAATCCAATAATATCGCAAAATACCTGATTAAAACAAACCAAAGATAAACGAGAAAAACCATAAGATAAACGAGAATATAAGCAGGACAATTATAGCTATAGCAAAAAAACGAGATTTTTTAGGCGCACTTTTATTTATTTCAATGACTTCTTCGGAAGTGGCATACAAAGCGATATCTGCTTTTCTTCTTATGCTTATAAAGACAATGTTGACGATCGAGGCAGCCAAAGTGAAATAGTATATTCCCGACATTTTTACAGGCAGCTCTAATATATCAGAGACATTGCTCAGGTCAACACCATAGGCTTGTTCGGCTATAACTGAGATCACAAAATATACAAAAAAGAGACTTACCTTCAACAGAAGAATCAGTATCAGCATAAGGATAGATGCTGTTTTCAGTCTTTTCCACTGCTTTAGGACATTTTTTAGCTCAAAATTATTTTCCCTCACCAGATCCTTTGCCGCATTTATCACATTTATGAGCGCAATAATGTATAATACAAGAAATACACCTGCCACAGCTAACATTATATATGATGATACTATTACTATGGAGTCATCATCTATGTGTTCGGCTATCCTCAGTACCTTCAGTGAATAGTCGAAAATATTTTTCAACGAGAAAGAAGCGTTTATATTTCCCGAGAAGGAGTCCATATACATAAACCTATAGACCTTTATCAACGGCAAAAACAGCAGATATATCGAAATTGCCGCCGAAATATGTCTGCTGTACTTTGTAAATATCTTTGAGGTATCCAAGGGTAAAGCAGGCTCTGTTGTATGGGTAGTCGGGGGCGCTGCCGCCTGAGAGGGAGATGCTACAGACTTTCCGCATTCGGGGCAGAATTTTGAACCGTCTTCAAGTTTTTTTCCGCATTTGTTGCAATACATATACACACCGCCTTACATGATATTTAATGTATACAACAATTATACACGAAATATTATGTAAAGTCAATAGTTTGTGCAAAATGAGCGAAGCCCCCTTTATTCCCCCACCTGTCGCACCTTTGATATTTCAAATTCCGATTTGGAAAGTGTTAAATACTTTGAAAAATGCGGAAAGGTTTATGATGGCATAGATCTGATCAATGCTGTTAAAGGCGGCGATGTTGAGGTAGTGAAATATCTGCTTGATAAGGGCGTTGATATAAATGCGACAGGCGAATATGGCTACACACCTCTCACTGCTGCGCTATCGGGTAAGCATGAAATTTTAAAGCTGATCATAGAAAGCGGTGCAGAAATTCCTGAAAACATACTTGAAAACGCAATATATGCCAGCAAGAAAAATGTTAAGCTGCTTATCGACAGCGGCGCAAAGACCGATCTGAAATTTGATAAAATAAAAGCTAAAGACGGCAGCCTTAAAAGCGGCGATTACGATCTGAAAGACTATTGGAAATCATACGGCAGAGATGATCTTGCAAAGCTGCTGTAGGAAAACGTGCGCCGATGAGCGTGATGATATACAGGGATATCTTCCGCCTGAGAGCAAAAAAACTAACACAAACAAAGACCCGACCGCATTTTAATGCAGTCAGGTCTTTTTATCTTATCCATTCAAAGCCCTTTGGTATCAGTATGCCCTTTTTCTCCTGCGCTTGCAGCATAGCAAAATGCCTGCGGATATTGCAGGGATAACTGTCAGTGCCAGAGCTCTTTTAAAGGTCGAGGAAATGCCTGTCGGTATCTCTCCGTCAATGGTGTTGGTAACGGTCAGGGCAGTCTCTTCTGTAAACTCAAAGGTGATATTATCACCGCTTACGCTGCTGTGACCGCTGAGCTTGAACGAGGTGGTGTATTCGCCGTTATCCTCGGTTATTTTTACCTGTACCCCTATGGGCAGGGCTATCTCTACCCTGTCGTCATGCTTCATGGTGAAGATGCCGCCTGTTCTTGGCATTGCAGTTTGTTCCTCACCGTTTTTAGCCCAGATAAAGTCCTCGCCCTCACCTGCGCCGCTGACCTCGATGGTAAAGCTGAAATCTTGGTCCTTATTTCCGAAAGCACCGTTGACCTGCTTGTGTATGGTGAGCAGCGTGAGGTCGGGGTCTTTCTTGGTGTTGGGAACGCTGAGGGTGTAGATATAGCTGTCCTCTTCCTCCACCAGCTGCCCGTTATATGAGTCGCTGATAAGCGAAGGTACACCCAGCGCCGATATGCGGAAAACTATATCCTCATCAAGCTTGGTATAATTGAAAGGCGCTTCTCTTTCTGTAAGGAAATATACCGAGCCGTTAACACCGGGGTTTATAACTCTGCCGCTGTCTCCGCCGCATACGTCTACCGTGCCGTTGACGGTCACCAGGTCCTCAAAGCCCGTCATGGGGTCTTTGTTTTTAACATAACCGCTTATGGTGGTATTCGCCTGCTTATACAGCGCAAAATGAGCTGAGCCCAGCTTCAGCGATGAGTCCTCGCTGTCTGTTTTCATTATCTTGAAGTTGAAGGGCTTGTTATACACATCAATATACGCAGTGATACCGTCGCTGCCGTGCTTTCCGTTTGCCCATTTCAGGTCCTTGCTGTCCGTTTGTCCCCAGAGGGTGGTGCCGTCGTTATAGTAAAGGGACACCGTTTCGTCCTCATGTATCACAAAGCGTACCTTTTTTTGCAGACCCACATAGCCGTTAGGTGCAGCTGTCTGGGTCAGGGTGTAGGGCTTTTCCATATCAAAGCTGTACAGCATGGTGACTATGCCGTCATCATCTGATGTGTAGGTGCCCATGATATCGCCGTTTTCGTCGGCAAGGGTGAACACGCCGTTTTTAAGCGGTTCTTCGCTGTCCCACTTGAAGAGCCTTACCGCAGCGCCGCCCTTACGGGTGTTTGTTATGGTATCTGTTCTGGTCGAGCCCTCATCATTGCCTGTTTCGTAGGAAGCCACATACTCGTATACTTTATCACGCTCTTCGCCCTGTGGGGTCTCCGATACTGTTCTGGTGGCGTTTAGCTCGATACTTCCGCCGCCCTCTACAGGCGTTACCGTGCCGTAGCCGCTCACTGTTCCGTCAGCAGCGACTGTGGGATCTTCAGCACTTATCGTTACCTCTTTTACAACATAATCATCAATGCTTGTGCGCTCGCTGCCGTCTGTGTCGGGCTTCAATGTTGTCCAGAAATAGTAGGCAGAGGTATCAGGCGCCTTTATCTGTTTTACCGAGTCCTCAAGCAGCTCACCCTTAACATACACCGCCGTATATACAGGGGCATGAGAGGTGGTTATGCTGAGGTCGCTCCACTTCTTTTTAACGGTGAGACCGTAGCCCTTTTTGTTGAGTACATCTAACTGTGGGTTTTCCTCTGCGATGACCTTGCCCACATTTAAAGTGTTGCCGTCAAATTCCTCGTATGAGGGTATATCCTCATGTGTTCCGTCTTCATGTATCTTATAGCCCATTACACGCTCATAGCCTGCCAGACCGTAGCCTGTTTTAACGTCCTCAGTGACCTTGAATATCGTGCCCACAGGCAGTCCGGGAACGACTATGGTATAGCCCGAGGGTATGCCCGAGATAGCTCCGAAGCCCGAGGTCCTGAAGGTAACATCATCATAATAAATGCCGTCCACAGAGTCCCCGTTTTCATTGTTGAGGGCTTCTATCAGTGCGTGCGAATACCCCTTGTCAGTTTCCGCAAAGGCTTGCAGCAGGGGGTCGTATCTGCACAGCTTTTTATTGGGAGAAAGTACATAGTACCTGTACATATTCGCCAGCGTCAGATCATCTGCGCTGACCTCCACCGAGGACAGGGAGAGCCTGAAGCTGAATGTAGCAGGGTCGTCTGTAATTTCATCGCCGTTTTCATCTATCAGCTTTTTGGTTATATAAAGGTCCTTGATGACATTGTCATTAACGTAGTTAAAACGGCATAGCGGCACTCTGCGAGCAGGGGATTATCCTGGTCTTTTCATCATTCGGCTTTATGCCCACATAGGCATACTTGGTGTTATCCCAGGCAACTATCTCGGAGAAGAACTCGCCGTTGCGCCTGCCCTGCATATTTATACCTATGGTGCTGCCTGAGAGCACCTGATCGCTGCTCACCTGAGGGGCGATATATTTCTCAGAGTATGTATTGTAAAGCTCATAATAATAGTTGGGCTCTTTGGTAACGGCGTCATAATACTCTGTAAATGTCCATTCAAGTGAGCCTGTACCGTCGCCCAGCCAGAGTATCTTACCGCCGCTGGCATAGCAGGGGTAAAGTGTGCCGATGTGGTCAATGGCATACATATCATACTTTAACGCTTCATCGTCCCAGATACGGGTATAAACGATGACCTTCTGACCGTTGACGGCGTCAGATACGCTGATACGGTCTGCCGAATAGGTGATAAGGTCGCTTTCTTTAAGCTCGGCATAATTTATAAGGTTTAGCCATGTGTTTGAGTCTGAGCTGTCCGCAAGCGCAAACCATGTCACGGTATTGCCGTTATCATCGGCAGAGTAAAATGCAACATATTTTCCCCCTGATGAAAGCTGTATCCTGCCGTTGCTGTCAGGGGTCACCTTGAACTCGGCGGTGCTGTCCTCAGAGCCTGTGAGCACCAGTCCATCAGCGCTCACCGCAAGATATTTAACACCTTCATCGGTATCAGCCGAAAGCTTATATTTATCACCGTCGGTCAGCCGGAACTTCCACCTTGTGACCTCGCTGCCCTCATCAACATAAAGGGTCAAGCCCGCCGAGGTGGCTGTCTGGTGAGTTATCAGCTCGATAAGCGAATCAAAAACTATTTTTTCTCTGGCGCTCACCCTTGCTGATGCGAACACCTCAAGGTCATAGACCTTTTCGGCATTTCTGCCCACCATGAGCGTACCTGTGGTATGTGATCTCAGGTACTCCTCATTCAGAAAGTCATCAAGGGCGCCGAACATTTTGCCGTAGTCCATATGATGACCGTATATCACCGAATACTCGTCCGAAAAATCAGGGCTGCACCTGCTGTCGAGGAATATGCTGCCCGACAGTGAATACTCCCCGAAGGGGTCGGTATTCAGATATTTGGAATTATCGCTGCCCTGCATAACGGGGTAGTCGATATTAGTATCGTCTATGGTGAGCCACCCCACCATATCATCACCTATCGGCGAATTTGCTGCGGCAGATGGGTCGTTGGGGTCGGGCTTATACTGCAATATGCTTTCGTCCAGCGAGTGGGAGAACATATAATAGTTATCATACATCTGCCACGCACCTATCAGCACGACCAGCCCGAACACCGCTATCACCAGCCAGCCGTAAAGCTCATTCAGCCGCTTGAAAAATTTCAGCAAGGTGATTATTCTTCCTCAGATCTCTTCTTTTTTACATAAACAGCTCCGCCCGCAACACCTGCGATACCCAGAGCCACAAGCGCTGCCGAACCTGCTACGGTGGAGATTATGCCTGTGGGGATATTGCCGGCTCTGTCATTTGTAAAAATAACGCCTGCGTCAGATTTAAGGAATGTATCAGTTACCGTATTGTTATCAGATGTATCAATAGCAGTACCGTCTCCCGTCTTATCATTTGTTTTAACGTCACCGGTGGTGTTCATAGCAACCGCAGGAGTGTAATCTTCCTCTGTCTCGCTTATGGTATAACCCAGACCGCTCAGAATACCGTGAAGCTCGATAAGCTCGCCGTCATGAATATAGAAAGAGTATCCATCTGTTCCCTTTAAGTCAGCATAAGTCAGGCTTGTAACATTATTAGCTGCTGTCATGGTTTCTGCTGTATAAACTGTAGCAGAGTTTTGCGTGGGTGTTTTAGTCCATGTGCCTGAGAGCTGGAAAGTATCACTGTCAGAAACAGTTAAATTATCAGGGTTTGTCAGTTTTACTGTAATCATAAAGTATTTGTCCTTTGAACCCTGGTTACCTGTAACGACCTTTCTGAACTCCAGATCATTGGTCGTATATGCATTGGAAAAGCCTGTAGATTTCTTTGAAGAATCAGCTGTGCCCTTAACAGGGGCATCATCGCCTGTATGGATAAAATATCCCTGTATCTCAATGTTTCCTGTTGTTGTTTCCGTTGCACCTGAACCCGTAGTTTCGTTTTTAACGTATACATCGAGATAACGGATATTGTTTGTATCGTTTGTTACGCCTGCCACGCCTGTTGTAGCGGTTTCGATGATCTTATAACGATAAACGCCCGGTTCGGGGAAACTTACATTGCTCAAATCAAGTGTTACCGTTTTTTTAGCAAATTTTTCATCGTCTGTACTGGTAGTCTTGAAAACAATGCTCTTAGATCCTTTGCTGGCTTCTGTTTCAGTTGGATCTGTGCTTTTGAATGCAACAGTTGCAGATGCCGGAGCTTCTGCTGTTGCGCCGACAGCGGTAACATCGGTACCTGCATTGAATGCAATACCTGCCGGACCTTTCATAACTGCCAGAGTTGTGCCTGTTGCCTCTTTAACTTCACTGTCTGCGATAGTCTCAACAGTCAATCCAAAGCTGACATTCGGAACAGTTGCTTCGTTTTTCATGACAAGATACTTTTCAAAAGATACATCTCCGCCATTGATAGCAGTATACGCGCTCGCCCCTATCGGCATTGCTGCCATTGAGGCGATCATTGTCAGTGCAGCCGCTGCGGCTGCGATCTTCTTTGTTCTCATAATAATTCCTCCTATAATCAATAATATTGTTTACTTATATCTCACGCATTCGCATTGTAAAAACCACAGCGCCCTCAGTGTCCTCCAGCGGTATACCGCCGTATGTCCTGCTGTCGGATATGTCGCTTCTGTAGTCGTTCAGTACGAATACGCAGTTATCGGGTACTTCATAGGGGTAGCTTATAGCCGAACCCTCCTGCGTGGTGGGGTAGACCACCTTTTCTGATAAGCCGTAGCCGTTGACCGTGACATAGTCATTTGCAATGCTGACCATATCCCCTGCAAAGGCTATCACTCGTCCGAATTTTACTTCACCGTCATGGTCGTATACTATCATTGTGCCCTGCTTTGGCTCAGCAAGCCTGTAGGTCAGGCAGAAGTCGCCGTCCCTGATAGTCGGGTAGGCGCTGTAGGTATGGCAGACATGAACGCCTGCTATAAAGTTGAATACCACCAGCAATACCAGTGCCGTGATACCCACCTTTACAAAAAACGCCGCCGCATAGCTTTTCGCTGTGGGCTTTTTCTTTGGCTTTGGAGCTCACCGCAATTTCATTATCCATCGTCAGCTCGCTCCCTTAAAATATGATACAGTCCTCTTTACAAAACAGTTAAAGCGCCCCAACTTACATTGAAACACTTCTTTTGGATATACTCCTGATACGCTGCCGCTTAAAAAAATAATTTTTCCTAATTCACAAGATATTTATACTATTTTATTTCACCACGTTAAATATATGCTGTCAATGAATACACATACCCCAGAACACAATTTCGGAATATAGCACAATTTTAAAGGAAATTAACTGACAATTCTACATATTTTGTTAATACGTGGTGACCCTTCCAGCTTTTGGCTTCACAATTCAGCAAACTTTTATATATGTTTCACCTGTAAATAAGGCAGATATTGCCAGCTGCCTGCCTTTAATTATTCCCCTGTCATAGTCCAAGCAGGCTTTCGCATAATCTGTAACTACGGGGGATATCCCCGAAATTTGCTATGTCAGGCGGTGTATTATGCTACTGCAGCTACTTGAACTTTTAAACAGCGGCTTTTTGTTTTTCGCTCTGCATTTCGACAGCCGCACAGTTTTCCCCAGACCCCTGTCAGCCAAGGAGGAGCGCAGGTGCTTTGAGCTTATGGAGCAGGGGGACAGCGAGGCAAAAAACAAGCTTATCGAGCACAACCTGCGGCTGGTGGCTCACATAATCAAAAAATACTATTCTGCTGCCGCCGACCAGGAGGACCTTATATCCATCGGCACGGTGGGGCTCATAAAGGCGGTGAGCACCTTTGACTATAAAAAGGGCACACGCTTTGCCACCTACGGCAGCAGGTGTGTTGAGAATGAGATACTCATGCATTTTCGCTCCCTTAAAAAGTCTGCCTCCGACGTTTACTTTGAGGACCCTGTGGAGTCGGATAAGGACGGCAACAGCCTTTGCCTTATCGACCTTATCTCAGACGGCGAGGACGTGGGGGACAAAATAGAGCTGCGCCTGAGGACCGAGCAGCTGTATAAGCTGATAGAAGCCAAGCTGGACGAGCGTGAGCGGCAGGTGATAGCCATGCGCTACGGGCTTTTCGGCGAGTACGCCGTCACCCAGCGTGAGACCGCCAAGCGCCTTGGCATATCACGCTCGTATGTATCAAGGATAGAGAAGAAAGCTCTTGGGCTTTTAAAACAGGGGTTTGAGGAATAGACGCAAAAAAAGTGCCCGCAAAAAACGGACACTTCATACTGTTGCACAAACCAAATACTAGGGCGTGTTGACACTAAAAAGGTTTCGGGTCAAGCCCTTTCCTCAAAAGGGCTTGCAGGTTCCAAGGGCAGCTCCCTTGGTCGCCGCCGCAGCGGCGAAACTCCCCTTTACGGAGTGCGCTCCGCAAAGGGTGAATTTAAAAACAGTCCGGTGGACTGTTTTTAAAGAGGGGAAGCCCTGCAAGAGAGGGCTGCCCCTCACTCAAGGCGCAAACTATTTTTTTAGACAAACTAAAAGTGCCCGCAAAAAGCGGACACTCTAAAAGATCTTGCTTCTAGTAATGCAGCGTTTTCTGAATATTCTGATGTATCTGCCGCCTGTCGCTGAGGTTAAGGCTGCGTATCATCTTTCTCAGCGGCAGTATCTGGGGCGGAGCTACCGACAGCGAGTCAACGTGCATATCAAGGAATATCTCGGTCATGGAAAGGTCAGCGCCCATCTCACCGCATATGCATACCTTTTTGCCGTGGGCGTGTGCGTTGTCGCAGACCACCTTTATCATTCTCAGCACCGCCAGATGATTTGGGGGCACTATGCTCTCATAATGGGGGTTCTGCCTGTCAATGGCAAGGGTGTATTGCTCCAGATCGTTGGTGCCTATGCTGAAAAAGTCTACCTCCTTAGCCAGCAGATCGCTGAGCATTACCGAGGCAGGGGTCTCTATCATAACACCCAGCTCCACATTTTCGCCAATGGGTATGCCCTTGTCGATAAGCTCGTCCTTAACACGGTTGAGGATATTCTTCACCCTGTAGACCTCGTCAACGTCTATTATCATAGGTATCAGTATGGCAAGGTCGCCGTATGCCGACGCCCTCAGCAGCGCCCTCAGCTGGGTCCTGAAAATATCCTGCCTTTTAAGACAAAGCCTTATCGCCCTTATTCCCAGCGCAGGGTTTGTCTCCTTGTCAAGCTCAAAATAATCCACGTTCTTGTCAGCGCCTATATCCAGCGTTCTTATCACCACGCGCTTGCCCTTCATCTCCTCGATGACACGGCGGTAGTTGTAAAACAGCTCCTCCTCATCGGGGAAGTCATCACGCTGCAGATACATGAACTCGCTCCTGAAAAGACCTATGCCACCTGCGTCATTATCTATCGCAGACCGAAGATCGCTGAGGCTGCCGATATTGGCATATACCTGAAATTCTCTGCCGTCTCTGGTAACATTTTTTCTGCCCCTTAGCCTTAAAAGCAGCTCTCTCTTTCTGCCCTCTTCTTCCTCCTTCTGCTGCATCAGCCTTACGGTCATGTCGTCAGGCTCGATATAAATAACGCCGCTGTAGCCGTCAACTATGGCATATCTGCCCTCATACTCGTCAATAAGGCTGTCGCCCATGCCTATCAGCGCAGGTATGTTCATGGTCCTTGCTAGTATCGCCGTGTGGGAATTGGTGGAGCCGCCCCTGGTGCAGAAGGCTGCCACCTTTGACTTATCCAGCATCACCGTCTCGCTGGGCATAAGGTCGTCAGCGCATACTATGGATATCCCGTCCAGCTTGAACTCGGTGTTCGCCCTGTTCTGCAGGTGTCTCAGGAGCCTGTCCGACACGTCCTTGACGTCGCTCTGCCGCTCTCTTATATATTCCGAGTCGGAGTCTCTCATGAGCTTTGCCATAGTGCGCCCTGCCACAGCCACCGCATACTCGGCATTGCACTTCTGCCTGAGAATGTGGTCTGCGATAAGGTTCTCATACTGGCTGTCCTCAAGTATCAGCCCGTGTATATAGAATATCTGGGCATCGTCCTCCCCCACCTCGTCTGCCGCCTGAATGCGCAGCTGCTCCAGCTCCTCAATGGCGTGCTCCTTGGCTTTGCAGTACCTTTTCCACTCACGGGAGTAATCATTTACCTTTAATTTGCTTATCCTTACCTCGTCACGGCGGTAAAACACCAGCGTACCTCTGGCGATGCCCCCGAATACGGATTTTCCTCTTAATGTGATCATGAATGCTGCCGACCTCCTCCTATGGAAGCAATAGCGCTTCGCTTATCAGAGGCAAGAAACAGGGACCGTGTATAATATCCTGCTTCCGTCCGTTTTAAATAGATCCCTTATGTTGATCTTCCTACACTTTGGTATTTCAACTGCGCACATATCTGCATTGGTTGAAATTGCCTATATTTATCTAATATTATTATATCACTTTGTGCAAAATGCAAAAGCACTATGAACACTTATTTACATTTGCTTAACAATTTTTGTTAAATAACAAAAATATGGCAGCTCCATTTTGTGCATTATGACATATTTAACCCCGAAAATTTGACATAGCTAATAATTAAATTCGCCAAAACAGCAGAAAAACAGCAATAAAAAGTCCTTGCATACCTCGGGGCAATGTGATATACTATAATAAGAGGTCGGCGCATTCTGACATTAATGCGGTCAACCGACCTCTGACTTCTAACAACTGAAAAGAAGGAGAAAATAACCATGAGCGAAGAAAGAATACCAAAGAGAAGCGAGGTGCCTGTGGAGCACACATGGGCGCTGGAGGATATTTATGCCACCGACGAGGCTTGGGAGCAGGACCTGGAAAAGCTCAGGGGCTACCCCGAAAAAATAGCCGCCTACAAGGGCAGGATATCCCAAAGCGCCGACGCCCTTTATGAGTTCATGCAGCTTTCCGATGAGATATCGGTCATCACCGACAGCCTTGCAAACTATGCCCAGCGCAAAAGCGATGAGGACACCGCTGTGCCTAAATATCAGGGCTATATGGGAATGCTTATGAACGTGTATGTTGAGATAAATTCAGCAGGCAGCTTTGAAACTCCCGAGATAATATCCATACCCGATGAAACGCTGGATAAATTTTATGAGGACAAGCCGGAGCTGAAACTCTATAAAAGAGCTTTGGACAAGCTAAGGCTCAAAAAGGAGCACGTTCTCTCGGAGGCTGAGGAGAAGATAATCGCACTTTCGGGGGAGATGGGCGACTCTGCAGAGAACATCTACTCAATGTTCTCAGACGCCGACCTGAAATTCAAGGACGCTTACGATAAGGACGGGGTGTCCCACCAGGTCACCCACGGCAGCTATATCCCCCTGGTGCAGAGCGCCGACAGAGAGCTGAGGATATCCGCCTTCAAGTCCATGTACGACGCCTACGGCTCATTCAAAAACACCTGTGCCGCAACGCTGGGGGCACAGATAAAGGCTGTGCAGTTTTATTCAAAGGCGAGAAGGTACAGCTCCAGCCTTGAAGCTGCCCTGCAAAGCACCGAGGTGCCTGTGGAGGTATACACAAATCTCATCAAGGCAGTTCACGAGAACATGGGGTATATGTATGACTATGTGGCACTGCGCAAAAAGCTGCTGGGAGTTGACGAGCTGCATTTCTACGACCTCTACACCCCCATTGTGCCCGACTGCGACATGAAGATAACCTTTGAGGAAGCCAAGGAAACTGTGCTGAAAGCCCTCGCCCCCATGGGAGAGGACTACCTTAATATACTCAGAGAGGGCTTTGACAACCGCTGGATAGACGTTTATGAGAACGAGAACAAGGCAAGCGGCGCATACTCAGCAGGCGCAAGGGTACACCCCTTTGTTATGCTCAACCACAAGGATACCCTTAACTGTATGTTCACCCTCGCCCACGAAATGGGCCATGCGATACACTCATATCTTTCAAACAAAAACCAGCCTGTGGTATATTCAGACTATGTCATCTTCGTGGCGGAGGTAGCTTCCACCTGCAACGAGGCGCTGCTCATGCAGTACCTGCTAAAGACCACCGAGGATAAGAAGGAAAAGGCATACCTTATAAATTATTTTCTGGAGCAATTTCGGACTACCCTCTACAGGCAGACCATGTTCGCAGAGTTTGAGCTGAAAATAAACGAGATGACCGCCAGGGGCGAGAGCCTGACCGCAGAAGCCCTCTGTGAGCTCTACGGCGAGCTCAACAAGCTATACTTCGGCGACGGCATAGTGCTTGACGATGAGATAAAGCTGGAATGGGCGAGAATACCCCACTTCTACTACAACTACTATGTTTACCAGTACGCAACAGGCTATTCGGCAGCCATTGCCCTTTCGCAGAAGATACTGAAAGAGGGCGAAAGCGCAGTTAAAAACTATATAAGATTTTTAAGCAGCGGCTGCTCCACAGACCCCATATCACTGCTGAAAATAGCAGGCGTGGATATGTCCACCACCAAGCCCGTCACCGACGCACTGGAGATGTTCGGACAGCTTATCACCGAAATGGAAGCAGCTGCTGAGTGATTTAATATACAATGTGCTAAAAGTATGAGCTCAATGCAAAAACGCATTGAGCTCATTTTGTAGAATAATATCTACAAGTCACTAGTGGTTAGAGAGCTAGGAGCTAGAAAGCCGTTTAACCAAATTAAGCGGTAAGCCACTCCTATGCAAAGTTTCGGAAAATCTCCACACAGCTTTAGTGGGGCGATATTAAATCTAATCAAATTTTCTGCGGCGCACCAAGTCATCATTTGGCAAGGTTGGCAAAGCCATCAAAATACTAGCCGCCATAAAAGCACCCCCTCCGGGGAGGACTCGATATCTTGCCTACTCCACAAAAGTGCGGCAGGTGGGGGAAATACCCCGTCCGGTGAGGACCCCCTCCCCTCCGGGGAGGACTCGAGTGCTTGCCCACCCCACAATAGTGCGGCAGGTGGGGGAATAAAGGGGGCTTCGCCCCCCCTACCAGCCCATTTCCATTAGCCAGGCGTTGAGGCTGCGTTCACGTTCTCTCAGCTTTGAGGGGTCGGTGTATTTTTCAAGGGAGTATTCGCCTTTTATGCTGCCGTCCTCTATGAACAGCACCCTGGTGCACTTGGCTGCTACCTTGGCGTCGTGAGTTACCAGCACGATGGTGGTGCCGTCAGCGTTCAGCTTTGCCAGTTCGTCCATTACTTCCTCGGAAGATGTGCGGTTGAGTGCGCCTGTGGGCTCATCGGCGAAGATCATTTTAGGGTCGTTTATCATGCTGCGGCAAATGCAGGCACGCTGCAGCTGACCGCCCGATACCTCGTTGATATCGTTGTTTGCAGTCTCGATAATGCCCAGCCTGCGCATAAGGTCCTCTCCCCTTTTCACAGTCTCGCTGCGGCTCTCGCTTATCTTGTCTGAGCGGCAGGCAGGCAGGATAATGTTATCAAGCACCGTCAGGTTTTTGAGCATATACATCTGCTGGAAGATAAATCCCATGTCATCAAGCCTTAACGCCGCAAGTTCGTTGTCGCTGAGCTTTGAAATGTCTCTGCCGCAGAACTTTACCTCGCCCGAGGTCAGCTTATCCATGCCCGATACCGAGTAAAGCAGCGTAGATTTGCCCGAGCCCGAGGGCCCCATTATCGCCACCATCTCGCCCTCGCTGACGGTAAAGCTCACGTTTCTCAGTACGTTGTTCTGTCTCTTATCACTTATATAGGTCTTGCAAAGGTCCTTAACTTCAAGTATCTTTTCCATAGTAGCTTTCTCCTTTTTATCGGTATCAATAATTATCAGTTACTCAATGCCTGCTGTCTGCGAAGCCTTGATCTTTCTTGTATAAAGCGCTGTCATGAATGCGCTGAGTGCCATTATCACTAAAAATACCACAGGGTAGATAAGGAATATCACTAAGTATCTTGGGTGGTATGATACACCGTTGAATGCGCCCATCATTGAGAATACGGGGTTTATCGCAAGCTTTGTCGCAGGCAGCGAAAGAGCCATGCAGAGCAGTGTGGATATCACAGAGGTTATTGCAAAACGCTTTGTGTGCCACAGCACCACCGCCATGTCAGAGAAGCCTACTGCTTTAAGCACCGCTATCTCTCCCAGCTCCTTGGATATCATGGAGCGCTCCATAAGTACCGTTACCAGTATAATTATCACTGCCGACAGCACCAGCACCAGCTTTTCTACCAGATCAAGCACCGAGGCTACTCCTGTGGTATCCTCTGCCACCTGTCCGGGGGTAAGTACCTCTACGCCGCTGCCGTATATATCTTTAAGCTTTTCAATGCGGTCGCTGATCACCTTTTCAGTGGGGTCATCGTCAAAATCTATCACATAGTACAGAAAACCGTTGGCGTATTCAAAGCTTATATCAAGGTCGGGGTGCAGCCTTACGCCCTCGCCCAGATTGTTCATTGACTGATAAATGGCGGTTATGATGAACTCTCTGCGCTCATCACCCATGTGCATGGTTATCTTGTCGCCAATGTCTGCACCCAACGCGTCTGCGGTTATCCTTGTGACTGCCACCTCGTCAGCGTCCCGGGGGGCTGTGCCCTCGATGTAGGAGTAGTCATTGATATCTGTGTTTATTCCCTGCAGGGTGGTGGATTTGACCAGGTTTCCGTCAAACTCATAGCCCAGCCTGTACATCATCTCAAAGCTTACCTTGCCGGGCATATCGTTATCTGCCAGCAGCTGCTCCATGTCTGCCATGTCCCGGTCGAGCTTTTCACGTCCGCCGTCGGTCATATAGCTCATCATTTTCTTGCCGTCTGCAATATAAACATCGCTTAGGTGCATTCCCAGAGTTTCTACCATATCGCCGCTGCGCAGGGTGTTTGCCGAGGTATCGACTATGTGGGTGAGCAGCAGGCAGATGGTAAAGGTTATAACTATTATCGAGTACCTCCTGGGGCTGCTGAGTATATCGTTGACAGCCATGAATGAGGTGGTGTTAAGCCTGCTCTTACCAAGGCGCATAAGGCTCTTTTTGCGGAAGCGCTCGCCTGTCTCACCGCTGCGGATAGCGTCCAGAGGTGAGTATTTATCAGCCTTGCGTGTGCAGCCGTAGCAGAAGAAAAGTATTATCACTACAACTGCCAGCGAGCACAGAAGATTTACAAGTATGCCGTTTTCATTCTCCATCATCACCGACTGTGATACCATGCCCAGCAGCATTTTGCCGAAGGGTATGCTGGCTGCAAATCCCAAAGCTGAGCCTATAACTGCGATAGCCGCATATTTAACGATGTAGAGCCTGCGGATATATCCCTTTTTAAGACCTATCGCCTTCATAACGCCTATCTCTCTGAACTCCTCGGTAAGGGTGAAGGTTATGGTAAAGCGCAGCACCACGAAGGAGATCACTATAAGGCAAATGCTCACCACCAGCAGCATACCTGCTATGACCATGTCCATTACATACGACATCCTGATAATCGACTTTGCACCCTGGAAAACCACAGACACGTCAGATGAGTTGAGCTTGGTCTCAACAGCCTGCACATCATCGGTATCCAGATAGTAAAGGCTGCCGCTGTATGCAGCAAGCTCGTCGTTTGAGTTAAATATCTCAAAGTCCTTGTCGTTCATTATTATCCTTATATTTCCCATAAGTCCCGAGCCGAAGATGGCGTCCTTTACGCCGCCTGCGACCTTAAACTCTTTTTCGGTGCCCAACAGCTCGACTTTAAGTGTATCTCCCACCTTGATCTCGTCCTTATCCAGCACCTTCTGGGATATCCATATCTCGTCCTCTGCCACATTTTCAAGCTCCTTGTCGTTTTTATCAAAAAGCTTTATCTGCAGATGGTCTGCCGACTGTATAAAAACAGTATTGTCGATACTTTCGACCTCTTTGCCGTCAAGGGTTATATTCTGGGCTGAAAGGTAGAATATCTCCTCTTTTCCGATACGGCTGCAGAGCTTGTCATCAAGCACGTCCTCCACGCTTTCGCCGCTGCTCTTGCCCATGGTCGCCACGAAATAATCGGGCACGCCTGCTTTTTCAAAAAAGCTGTCCAGCGCAGTCGTCACCGACACAATATTGTTCACGCTGGAGGCAACGAACATTGACGCCAGTATCACAAACAACAAAATTATGATATTCATTGTTTTCTTGCGTCTCAGGTCTTTTTTAAGTATTCTCAGATACATTGTCCTTTCCCCTTTCGTCTTTCACTGTTTGCATTATAACATGGCAATTATTAAATAATCCTTAAACACTTTCAAATTGGGTGAGAAATTTTTGCGGTTTTTCGTAGGGAGAAGTGTTGTGATGATTTAGAAAAGCCAGACTATTGTACGTAAAATTGAGCGTATTTTTAATGTAAAACAGGCATCATAAAAAGACCTGCCGAGTTTATTTCGGCAGGTCTTTTACTTTCACATATTATTTTACTATCTCAATCAACTTTTTCACAAACCCTTCCCCAACAACCCCATTCTGCCTATACCCCCACTTGGCAAGCAGCTGGTTGACCACAGCAGCCGTCCCAGCCCCAAAGCCGCTGTCAACAGATATATGGGTTTTGATGATACCTTTACTCTCAGCCAGCGACAGCAGACTTTTCAGCTCATACACGCCCAAGTTCTTATCACCCTGCTTCATGCCCTTACTGTCCAGAGTCGGCAGCGTGCCTGTTATCTTGGACTGATCTTTGGGTCTGAGCACGCCGTAGAAGTGGCTGTAGGTATGCTTGACCTTGGTGCAGGGGTCGTGTTTGCCTGTCCAGTTCTGGTCGTAGCTGTAGAAAT
>ERZ842401.828-NODE-828-length-45721-cov-9.573184_pt1 | contig 45721 bp, 57 predicted proteins | sample MGYA00521270_ERZ842401 | MGnify/ENA primary metagenome ERZ842401 (study PRJEB31892, sample SAMEA3878208) | bioreactor metagenome | biome: Moose rumen | place: Sweden | collected 2011-10 | study: EMG produced TPA metagenomics assembly of the PRJEB12797 data set... | reverse complement strand
ATACGAGATGTAGCCGTGACTGGAGTTCAGACGTGTGCTCTTCCGATCTTATTTAGTCGGTGAAGAATATATTATGTTTACGTTGAACGGAATGAATAAAGCAAACGAGATGACGGATATATTAAGCACTCTCAAAGATAAATAAAAATCGCAAAAATCAACGTTTTGTGAGATAATCACGTTAATAAAAATCCATTCAATAAAATTAATTTATCTTGCAGGTGGTCAGAGAGAAAAAAATTTCGCCCGTCTGCTTAAGACCGGAAAGGAGCAAAAAATTTTACATGATTCAAAGACTACACCGAAGCGACTTAGGAAACTCGTTAAGGACGCTTATGGAGAATGATCCTGCCTTCCGCCCCGTTGCTTACTTCTCAATGGAAGTTGGGCTTAAAGAGTCTATTCCGACATATTCCGGAGGACTTGGCGTTTTAGCGGGCGACATTCTCAAGAGTGCGGCAGATTTAGGCGTTCCTATGGCCGGAGTTACGCTGTTATATCGCAAAGGATATTTCGTTCAGGAGTTCAATAATGAAGACTGGCAGACTGAGAAGCCCGTTGTCTGGGATCCTACGAAAGAATTAACCTTGCTTCCTAATCGCATATCAATCACAATGGAAGACCGAGAAATTCAAGTTGGTGTTTGGGTTTATGAATGTATCGGCGCAACTGGATATCCTCTTCCGATTTACTTCTTGGACACAGACTTTGAGCCTAATCATCCGGATGATAGAAAACTTTGCTGGTATCTTTACGGCGGAGATAATCATTATAGATTATGTCAGGAATTTATTCTCGGTGTCGGCGGCTTGAGAATGCTTCGTGCTTTGGGCTACATGAACATTGACACGTTCCATCTTAACGAAGGCCACGCGGGATTTTTAACGCTTGAGCTTATGCGTGAACTTGGATATTATGACCCTGACAGAATAAGAGAGCAAGTTGTTTTCACGACACATACTCCAGTTCCAGCCGGCCATGATTATTTTACTTTCCAGGAAATTGACGGAGTTTTCCCACCCGAAGCAAAGGCCACAATTCATAGAATGATACCTGATAAGCCCGGAGTTTCAATGACTGAATTAGGACTTCGTTACAGCCGTTACGTTAATGGTGTTGCGAAAAAACACGCTGAAGTCAGCAACGCAATGTTCAACATGGAAACGGTTGACTGGATCACGAACGGAATTCACCCGACGACATGGATTAGCTCAGGAATGCGCAAACTTTACAATAAATATATTCCTGGTTGGGAATTAGATCCAGGCAGACTTGTTCAGGCATTGACGATCCCGAAAGATGAACTTTGGGCAGCACATCAGGCCTCGAAATTAAGATTATTCGCTCGTATTCTTGAGACAAACGGCGTACAGCTTGACCCGAACGTTTTGACGCTTGGATTTGCACGAAGAGCGGCGACGTATAAGCGTGCGGATTTGCTTTTGACCGACATTGAGAAGTTGAAGAAGATTGCGGGCGGCAAGAAAGTCCAGTTCGTTTTTGCTGGTAAATCACATCCTCATGACAGAGGCGGAAAAGAATTGCTCCAGAGGATTAGGAAGGCTTCACGTCAGCTTGACGGAGAAGTTACGATAGTTTTCATCGACAATTACAACATGGAGATTGCTTCGTTATTGACACAGGGCGTTGATGTCTGGCTTAACAACCCGATTAGACCGAGAGAAGCGAGCGGAACTTCAGGAATGAAATGTGCGATGAACGGCATTATGAATTTCAGTGTTCTCGATGGCTGGTGGATTGAAGGCTGGATTGAGGACGTAACAGGCTGGTCAATCGGGCCGATACCTTCGGAAGCTGAGGCTAAGAATGCGAACGGTCATTATGACGAAGGACTTGACGCGATAGATTTATACGACAAGTTAGAGAAGAAAGTAATCCCGACTTATTATGAAAATCATGATAAATGGGTAGATATGATGAGGCATACGATTGCCCTTGACGCGAGCTTCTTCAATACGCATAGAGTAGTCCGCGAGTATGCTTCAAAGGCTTATTCAATAGATTTCAGGGGAATGTAAAAATTAGCAGTGAAAGGAATGTAGTTTAACAGCGATGACGAAAAGCGGTAGTGCTGTGAAAGTATTATTTGTAACGACAGAGCTTGCCCCTTTCTCGAAAGTCGGGGGGCTTGGAGATGTAGCGGGTTCACTTCCGAAGGCATTACGTCAAGCGGGAGTTGATGTCCGTGTGGTAACGCCTGCATGGCCTGGAGTTCTTGAGAGAGTTGCAGCGTCCGGAGTAAAGACGACTACGATTAAGACGAAAGTATATGCGGCGTATGACTGGCGCATTCATTCGGCGACGGTAATTAAAGCTGAGGTTAAAGGAGTTCCGACGTATTTCTTGAATGCTGAGGATTATTCAGGAGATATGTATCCTTCACAGTTAAATTACTGGACAGCTTCACCGTTTGCGGTATTCTGCATGCAAGCACTTGAGCTTAAATATGCGATTGAATGGGAACCTGATATTTACCACTGCCATGATTGGACTAGCGCATTTCTGCCGTGTGCATTAGCCTGGCACAGACACTACAGGCAGAGAGGCGACAAGAGCATAATGACGCTTCATAACGTGGCGTATCAGGGAATATTTGAGCCGTCACCATTCTTGGAAGCGTCAGGACTTGAGCCTTGGAGTTTCAGTTCGTCAACGATGGAATTTTACGGTCAGGTCAATTTACTCAAGGGCGGAATTGTCGCGGCAACAGCGGTATCAACAGTTTCACCGACTTATGCGAATGAAATTCAGACGTATGAATCGACGCGTGAGCTTTCAGGAATTCTTTATCAGCAGAGGAGCAAGCTCAGGGGAATTCTTAACGGGCTTGATACAAAGTTCTGGGATCCGGCCGGAGATAAAGCAATCCCCGCGAAATTTACGGTTAAGGATTTGAAGGGTAAAGCCGCATGCAAGAAGGAATTGTTAGCACGTGCAGGTTTCGACACCGAGACGAATGCGCCGGTAATCGTTTGTGTGAGCCGTTTAGTTGAGCAAAAGGGCTTCGATATGGTATTTAATGCCGCACATCAGATAGCCGAGACTGGAGCGAAATTATTAATTCTTGGTTCGGGCAACGACTGGATTGAAAACGGAATTATGAAAGCCGCCGAAGAAAATCCAGGAAGCATAAAACTCTTCAAAGGTTACGACGAGCCTTTATCGCACTTAATGTACGCTGGCGGAGATATTTTCCTGATGCCGTCAGTGTTTGAACCTTGCGGATTGTCACAGATGATCTCAATGCGTTACGGAACTGTTCCGGTAGTTCGTGAGGTCGGAGGATTACGCGATACAGTGTTCGACGTTGACAGGCCCGAAGGAGGAAACGGCTTCACATTCCAGACTTGCGACGTTGACGGAATGATGTGGGCATTGCGCCGAGCTGTTGACCGTTACTATAACGATAAAACCGCGTGGAAGCGAATAATGCTTGAAGGAATGCGAGAAGACTTCACGTGGGATAAATCGGCCGGACTATACAACGACATGTACGAGGATTTAATGCAGTAAAAAATTAATGCCCCTTGTTAAATTTTGCAGGGGGTATTGTTAATATAAAAAGGAGGTTAAGTTTCAATCATGTACACAGGCAGACACGGAAGAGTGTTAGGCATAGTGATGGCTGGCGGAAAAGGCGAACGCTTAATGCCCCTCACGAAATACCGCGCGAAACCTGCAGTTTACTTCGCCGCAAAGTATCGTATCATTGATTTTGCACTCTCCAATTTAATCAACAGCGGAATCTATTCAGTTTACGTTCTCACCCAGTTCAAGAGCCAATCACTCATGGAACATATTGAACGAGGCTGGCAGTTCGGCGGAGCAATGAGGGGCCGGGACTTCTTCGTAACGACGATACCAGCGCAGATGTGGAGCGGTGAACATTGGTATCAGGGGACAGCGGACGCGGTTTATCAGGCCAAGCATATGATTACGCGCTACAGAGCTGACAGAGTTTGTATTTTCGCAGCGGATCATATTTACAAGATGGACGTTGACCAGATGATAGCGTGGCATATAGCCCAGAAAGCTGACGTAACGATTGCCGCTAATGTTGTACCTGTTTCTGACGCTACGGAATTTGGCTGCATTAAGACGGACAAGAACGGCCGTATAATCGAGTTCATGGAGAAGCCGAAGAACCCGCCGGAAATTCCAGGCAAGCCGGGATTTAGTTATGTCTCGATGGGAAATTACGTTTTCGAGCGCAAAGTTCTTGAAGAGGCACTTGACGACGACGCAATGAAGGAAGAAACTCATCACGACTTCGGCAAGGATATAATTCCTGACCTTGTAGCACACGGAATGAAAGTTTGCGCTTATGACTTCTCGACGAATATTCTGCCGCATCCGTCAGCCGAGACCGAGCTTGTTCACCAGTGGAGAACCGACAAGCCTTATTGGCGCGATGTAGGAACTCTTCACGCATATTGGCAGGCTCACATGGAACTCATCAGCCATGAAAGTGAAATGACGTTCTACAACCCGATGTGGCCAATTAGAACAGTTTCTTATGGAGATCCCCCTTCGTATTGCTATCCTGACAGTGGTCATCCCTGCAGCATTAACCGAGTTTTGTTGAGCGAAGGCTGCAGAGTATTCGGAGCCGATGTATCAAATTCAGTTCTTGCTCGTAACTGTTTAGTTCAGGCGGGAAGCGTCGTTGAAGAAAGCATTATCGGGCATGATGTCGTAGTTGGTCGAAATTGCAGAATTAAGCGTGCGATTATCGACGGACATAATATTATTCCAGACGGCACAGTAATCGGAGAGGATCCTGAAGCTGACGCGAAGAATTATTATGTTGATCCGAAATCAGGAATTGTTGTAGCCGGAGTTCCGAAAGAATTATATCTGACTGGAAGCGACCAGATCGAAGAAGGCCAGAGCTGGGACACTATGGGCTAAAAAGTTTTAATGAAGATTACACAGCATCTCCTTCGGGGGGTGCTGATTTTTTGTGCCTGATTAGAATTCTGAAGTATGGACATTTGCCATTGATTGATAAATCTTTGCCGTCAATTCCCTTTCTAAAGCCTAAAATCTCGAACTGTTCAGGATTAAATTTATGCAGAAATGTAATCGGAACTCCCATTGCTCCGGAAAAATCCACTGGGATATTTTCAGTCTTGTCCACATTGATACCAGGATAATTGTCATAGAACGGGTATATTTCTTCATGGCCGTAATATTTTCTGGTGAGGATTATGCTTTTATGCCGCTTGAAGTTGTCTAAGTTCGTGAGCCATAAGCAATTGTTAGGAGATATTATCTTGCTGCCGTTTTCGTCAGTCCTTGTTTCAGTTCCGTAGAGTTCATAATCTTCCGGGACAATAAAGCCGGAAATTCCACGTCCAAAATTTATACCGAGCCAGATTTGATTATTCTGAATGAGCGAGAAAATTTCTTTGTACGTGATTGCGTTGATGTTGCTGATGATCAAAAACTTTTTCCCGTATTTCATGAGCTGGCTGACGTATTCCCTGAACAATGAGAACGGGGGATTTGTAACGACAATATCAGACTGTTTCAATAATTCTACGCACTCAAAGCTCCTAAAATCTCCGTCTCCAGTAAAATATTTCACTTCGTCAAGACCGGGATTAATCGTTTCACTTCCGGTGTATTCATAATAAAAGCCTCGTTCATAAGATGGATTGAACAGATCAGCATAATTCTTTTTGTAACGCGAGCAGATTAACTTCTTCAAGCCTAATCTTTGGAAATCGTGAGCAAAATATTTGTAGAAATTGCTTATTCTCACGTCATCGCAGTTGCAATAAACAACTTTATCTTTGAAGTGAGCTTCGTAATGTTGAAGTTCGCGTTCTATGTCAGAATAAAGCGTGTAAAACTCATCCTTCTTGTTAGCTTTTGCCCGGTCTAAGAGTTTGTGATTTACTCGGCGTGTCATGATTTATTTTCCCGTGAGCTGATTGAATAAATCGCTCGCTAATATTTTTATCGAAGTCTCTGCTATTTCCAGCATAATATTAAACATTTCCTGCTCCTGCCATCGATCGCCGTTGCCATGCGTATAAATTGAAGCCGCTTGAAGCATTATGATTTTATCTCGATGATTAATGAATTTGTTGCGACATAAGTTCGTGTTGATAGGCATTCCGTAATTGGCCGAAGTCAGACGGTCTAACCTGTTCAATGCGCCGGATGTATATTTTAACGTTACGGCTCTTCCGTCAGGACGCTTAATTATTATATCCTGAGTGAGGAAATTTGAGCCTTCAAGAAATAATACATACGGGAAATGTGATTCGGAAAGCATATAATTAGCAATCTCTGAAATATTTTTATGCGCACGTTCTATAGCATTTCCAGCGACCATTAAGTCCTGATTATTATTTTTCCCGACTAATATTCCCTGTTGAATATTCTCTATGTCTTTCCCCTGATATTTTGCCTCAGATACTAAAATTACTCGCCAGTTATCATTATCATCTTTGACTTCGATTATGCCGCCGTCCGGCTGTATGCTTGCATCGCTGACAAAGAGAGTTTGACCTAAGTCCCTATCAATTTTCTGTAAAGCCTCGTTAATTTCTGCTTTTGTTATGAATGTCCTATGCCTGAATAATAATCTCGAATATTTTCCCTGAATGTAATTCATGACAGATTGCGTTTTTGCGTCAGCTCCAAATATTCCGTCAACGCCGTGTGAAGCTTTATGCTGAGTTGTTAATCTTTCAGTTTGTGTCATTTTCCCTGTAAGTTTCTCTTCCTGTTAATATGCTTATATCTTACGGCAATATTCTATCAAAACTAAGTTGGGAGTGTTTCAATCATCTCTTGGACATCTTAAATATACACAAAAAGAGAGCCAGGACGTGAAAAATCCCAGCTCCCTTGTTTGACTTCAACATAAGTTGCCGCGTTATTAATCACGAACCATAAGCCGTCGTCAAACTCTTTCACCCATACGGCTCTGGGACTGTCAGCTCCCGAACTCCTCAAGAACACTCGCAGATAATCTCTTGCGTCCTCAACTTTTCCCGTGTAATTAATCTCGAAGTCATCCGGCGACATCGCATAGTCATTCTCCGGCGAAGTTCCTTTTGCGTAACTCCGGAATATATGAGAGTATGCAGGATTTTTCAATCTATCGGCAAAAGTCGCATAATACGTTGAACGGTCAATCGGTGTCTCCGAACGAAGAGAATATCTCAGCATTTTTCCGCCCTCTTCTCGTGTCTCCTTGTTGATGTACGCGAATACAGCCTCAAAGTATAATTTTATCGCTCCTTGATACGTCTTCGCTTCAGTCTGATAACGAGCCTTAAACTCTTTATACGTCTTCGGAAGTTCAGCATTAGCGCACGAACTCAAAGCTAATACGACTAGAACGGACGAGATAATAAAAATTTTGATTGCTTTCATGTTAATTCAACTCCTATTTCAAGTAATAAACGTTAATATCCATCAGAATTGGACGCATTCCCTTGAAAGCAATAATATACCCAGTCCTTAATGTTGAGATTATAGCCGCCTAACGAGTAAAAAGTTTTGTCGCAGAGTAAACATTTCCACTTGACTAATTTCTGACTGAAGGAGCCGCCGCCGTCGATTACAGCAATTCGATTTATAGCTTCTTGAAGGAGTGAGCAGAATGTCAAATTTCAAGTCAGCACAGGCAATCCCTGTCATAGTCAGAACGAGAATTAATACCGCTAAAATCTTTCCATGATAAATATAGCAGAAAATTTCAGCCGCTTATTGTTCCGCCGCCGATTACATAATCCCCATCGTAAATTACTGCCGCTTGACCTTTTGCCGGAGCCTTTTGTTCTTCAGCAAACTCAATTACAAGCTCATCACTCGAAACCTGATTTATCACCGCCGGAATTTCCTTTTGACGATAACGAACTTTTACGCTCGCTGAGTAATTTTCAGGAAGTTTATCAAACGCGATTAAGTTCACGTCATTTACAGTTATTCGCTTGGTCATGAAGCATTCAGGCGAAAGAGTTATCGTGTTATTCTCAGTGTTAATCTCAGAAATATATAGTCTCGATTTCGCCGCAACTCCCAAGCCTCGACGTTGGCCAGCCGTGTAATGAATAATTCCGTTGTGAGTGCCTAAAATATTTCCCGAAGCGTCTACGAAATTTCCAGGCTGATATTTTTTCCCCGTGTATTTCTCGATAAAGCCGGCATAATCCCCATCAGGCACAAAGCAAATATCTTGACTGTCATGCTTTCTCGCGTTCGTAAAATTCAACTCTTCGGCCAATTCCCTAACTTGAGACTTCAACATTTCACCCAATGGAAAATCTGTACATGATAATTGCTCCTGCGTCATTCCGTAGAGAACGTAGCTTTGATCCCGCGATAAGTCTACAGCCTTGCGCAAAATATATCTTCCTAAAGCGTCCTGTTCAATCCGCGCGTAATGTCCCGTCGCAATTCTCTCAAGCCCTAAATTTCTCGCATGTTCCAGAAAAAGCGCAAACTTCATGAACTTGTTGCAGTCAATACATGGATTAGGAGTTCCGCCAGTTTCATAAACTCTCACGAACTTTTTTATCACGCATTCTTCAAACTCATTCATAAAGTTTAATATCTCGTGTTCAATCCCTAAGACATCACACACGGCTTTAGCGTCAATAATATTCTCACGTGAACAGCAAGGATATTTTCCGGAAATTCCGAGCGCTTCATTCAGGAATAAAAGCATTGTTGCGCCCTTGCAGGATTTATATTTTTCGCGCATTAAATAAGCGGAAACGCTGCTGTCAACGCCTCCGCTCATGGCTACTAATATGCTCAATTTATTTCACTAGTTCAGCCATCTTCTTTAAACGTCTGCCGACTTCCTCGAGAACTTCGGTTGAACGTGCAAAATGGAATCGGATTAAGTTATTTATTGGCTCACGGAAGAAACTTGAACCAGGTACTGCCGCAACACCGATATTCTTAATTACCCATTCGCAGAACTCTAAATCAGTCCAACCTTTGAACTGCGGAAGCTCCAGGAAATTAGAAATATCAACCATGACGAAATACGAACCTTGAGGAATATTATGCTTGAAGCCGGCCTCGTCAAGACCTTTAAGCAACAAATCGCGCTTCTCTGTATATTTTGCTTTGAGCTCGTCATAATAACTGTCTGGAAGCTGGAACGCATGAACAGCCGCCTCCTGTAATGGTGCCGCCGCTCCAACCGTTAAGAAGTCATGAACTTTTCGCGCTCCGTCAACAACATCTGCAGGACCGATTAAATATCCCAAACGCCAGCCGGTGATTGAGTAAGTCTTTGAGAGTGAATTACAGGTTATAACATGGTCGAACATTCCCGGAAGTCCTGAAGCGTAAACGTGTTTATACGGATCGAACACTATATGCTCGTAAACTTCATCAGTTACGATAAACGCGTCATACTTTAAGGCCAATTTTCCAATTTCCATTAATTCTTTTTCCGTGAAAACTTTTCCGCAGGGATTTGAAGGATTGCAGATTACGATTGCTTTTGCTCCGTCCTTAAAGCCCTGTTCGATTAAGTTAATGTCATAATCATACGTCGGCGGAACTAACGGAATGTAAATCGGCGACGCTCCTGACAAAATCGAATCAGCCCCGTAATTCTCGTAAAATGGCGAGAACACCATAACTTTATCGCCAGGATTGCAAATCGTCATCATCGCGGCCATCATTGCTTCGGTTGATCCACAGGTTATAACTATTTCGGTCTCAGGGTCAATCTCGCGTCCAATTGCTTTGCTCTGTTTTGCACAAATCGCTTCTCGGAAATTCTTAGCTCCGAACGTAATCGCGTACTGATGCGGCCCGGTATAAGCTGTCTTAGCAAGTGAATCAAGCATCTCTTTCGGAGGATCCCAATCAGGAAATCCCTGCGATAAATTAATTGCTCCGTATTTATTGCATATTCTAGTCATTCGTCGAATTACGGAGTCTGTAAAAGTCCCTACTCTGTCGCTGAGTTTGGGCATAATCAATTTCAAATCCTTTCATGCAATATAATATTTAAGCGTAAATTTTATCACAATTTGCAATATTCCTGACATATATTACAGTCTAGTTTTATTTTTTAGCCGGAAGCGCTCTACGTCTTTTTGACGCTGAAGTTTCATTCTCGCCAATATTAAACATAGACAGTGAGTCACGTAAATCTTGTGCAAGTTGTGTTTGCTCATTAGAAATTTTAGCCGCTCGTTCCGCAACTATTGTAGTATCGTCCATTGAGGCTTTAATCCCTGCAAGATTTTCTAGAATATCCGTTGTAGCTTTCGTTACGCTGTCAATTCCTTGTGCGATTTCTCGGCTTGATGCTGCTTGTTCTTGGGCAACTGCCGCTATATTCTGTATTCTGTCGTTTGCTTTATCGATTTGCTCCATTGCTTCACTAAGTGAATCTTTAGCCCCGTTCGCCTTCTCAACAGTCTGGACTAACAACGTTGCCGTTTCATCGCTGGCTGATTTAGTGTCTCGCGCTCCGTCTTGAAGATCTGCCATAAGTTCTCGGACGCTGTCAGAAGCACGAGATGATTCTTCGGCAAGTTTACGTACACTTTCAGCAACAACCGCAAAACCTCTGCCAGCATCACCTGCACGAGCCGCTTCAATCGCAGCATTCAATGCTAATAAATTTGTCTGGGCAGCTATTGAAGTTATTACTCCGATGAACTCGCTTATCTTGTCCACTGAATCAACAAGCCCTTGAAGTTTTTCGCCGCTTTCACTAGTCTTAGTCAATAATATAGTCATGTTAGCGATAGCTTCTTTTACTGTTTGGGTAGCATTGCCCGCAACTTCCGTAACATTTGCGATAAATTCTGCACAATCCGTAGCCGCTTGGGCACTAGTCATTGAGGCTGATGACATTTCTTGAGTTCCTGCGTTGCTTTGCTCAAGAGAAGCTGAATTTGATTCCATTAATTTTACTGTATTAGCAACTTCCTGGCGAACATGACTGGCTCCTTCAAGATTAGTTGACGCGTCTTTATGCATAGTTGCGGCTTTATCGGTCGAAGAGTTCGCGTTGTCTCGAATTTCTCCGATCGCTGTACGCAAGGATAAGAACATTTCTGATAAAGCATCTCCGAGATCTCCGAGTTCATCATGACCATCATAATGAAAGTCATAACGTGTCGTAGTCATATCTCCGTCGCGTGCATTAGTAACAAGTTCAACAACTCGCCCCAAAGGAATACGAATAGACCTTGCTATGAATATTGCGATGCCAAAGCCTAAAAATATAGAAATTGCGGCCGATGATATCAGCAATAAAACAGCACTGCCCAGTGAATCAGAGGCAATCATCATCAGTCTGTCGAGATTTATTACGCAAGTATCCATTATGTTATCAGCAATGCTTACCATTTGGAGGCCGTCTTTTAACAACGCTTGAAATAAAGGATCTGTTTCTGTATAAGCTCTTAAAACGTCATTAAAGCCCTCTTTGAACTCCATAAATGCCGGACGTGCAGCTTGAAGTGACTGTGCAACTTCTTCAGCTCGTGTAGTAGCCGCAAAATTTTCGCAAGTCGTCTGAAGATCGCTTATTTCCTTTACAACATCGTTAAGAGTTTTTATGTCGCGGTATTGCATTCCCTGCTGATATTGCCATGCCGCGTGAGTAATTTGATTTGCCGCTTCTTCTATTTCTCGGATACGTTCAACTTTGCGGTTTATTTCATCTCTGATTTGTTCCTGCTCAATATTTCCTGCGATTATGTCATCAATTGTACCGTCCATGCGTTGATACTGCAATCTTACTACTTCATTTAATGCGCTTCGGATTTTTGCGATGTCCTCATCAAGTCTCTTAACGGCGGCACGTTTGGTTCGTATCATTGATATAACTTTTGCTAAATTGGCCGTACTGTTATTCAGAGTTCTTTCAATGTCAGAAGCTTTTGCAAGTATATCTATTCGAGGGACTGTGACGTAAAGTTTTTTGAGAGCTTCAATTTGCGGCTGAAGATCATCAAAATGATGCTGAAGATTAGTAATATCGTCTTCACTTTCAGTAAAACGAAGGTCTCTAATGCCGGCACGAATATAAGACACCGTAATATTCATGTCATTTGTCAGACTTACCGATTGAATTACATATTTCAAAAAATTGATTTCGCCTTGAACACCGGATATACTCTTCCAGCTGAAAAAGACTGCAAAGGAGAACAGCAGCAATACTAACCCAAATCCTAAACCAAGTTTCGCGGTAATTTTCAAATTCTTTAACATTCAGAAAATCCCCCTGAAAGATTTTAGAAACCGTTTAATACAAATGCGCATTAGTAGTGAAAAGTCAGAGGTTGAAGGTCATTGATAACAGCTTCTTATTTGGGCTAAAACATACTATATATTTTATTAATTGACAAGTATATAATTGCCAACAATTCATAATAATAACTTTTTCGTGGAGAATTTCTGCCATATTTCATCTTTAACTTGAAACTATTCATGCTCTTATGCAAATTAACAGCAAATATCCTTCTTTTAATGAGATTACGGCTTCATTCTCAGGACTTAAGACTTCGTTGCTGATGCCGTATTGATATTCAGGTGAGATTTCTGCGTCATCGAGATTATATTTTGCGTTCGTGATATTTATTCCTCGAGCAATGCCGGAAATATTGATTAGCGAGAAAAATTTACAGCCGAACTTTACCCGTTCAATATCGCCGGCTTGAATAATCTTCATCTCCGAATAATCATCAACGATAACCGCGTTTTTCCCGTTCTGTTTCAGCATTAACAAAGCGTAAATATTCCCGAGATTATGATCCTGACGGCCTCCGGTTGCTCCAATCAGCAAAAAGTCATCAAAGCCGCGTTTCATAGCTTCCTTCACTGCAAAAATTGTGTCAGTGTCATCCTTCACAATCGGCAGAACTATAACGTTGCTTAAGTCTTCGGGCTTCGTGAACGAGTCAAAATCGCCGATGATTAAATCAGGCTGAACACGCAAAAACTTCTCATGCTTCAATCCGCAATCACAGTAAATAAAATAGTCGTCGGGCCTGAAATATTCCCGGATTAAAGCATAATTTTTTATCTCAGAGCCGCCAATTATTACACATCTGGACATTAACTTTTTCTCCTGAAATATCCGCTGCCATGATTACACAGCATTTCATGATTTATAGGCCATATCCCAGAAATTCATCTCGTGAATTGAACATGCCCTGAAAATCTCGCAAAGATGATCAAGCTGTAAATCCGTGTAATTCTCCGCAGACTTTTCGAGATAAGAGACGAGCACATTGTTTAAGCCGCAGTATTCTTCGCCTGAATAATTCCTTATCCATTTGCCATAAAGTTCATGATTGACGGCTTCGGGGTTATTCTCGACGATTTTTTTCGCGATGTCCTCATAACTTAACGCACACGACAAAATCGCCGCTAAAATTTCCGGTTCCTCTTCTTCATAAGCAACCCTGAGCATATATGACGTGTAAGCTAAATTGGCCGGATGTCGAAGCGTGCTATCGATTTCCTCCTGAGAGACTTTCAAGCGTCCCATGTAGCCCTTGTGAATATCCATCTCGACGTTAGCGATTGCGTCAATCACGGACGAGAACAGCTTCATAGTCTCAAGACTTTTTGCTTTAGCGGCACCAAGCGCGAAAACTTTTGAATACTCGTTGAGATATAAATAGTCCTGAGTGATGTAAAATCTGAACTTCTCAGGCTCAAGCGTTCCGGTCTCAAGGCCCTTAACAAATGGATGTTCATTATATTTCGGCCAGATGTCAGCTACCGAGTTCATTAATCTTTCACGAAGGCTCATATTTTCCGCAAATTTCCCAGTGAGATTGAAAGAGTGTTTCATCGGCCCGCAACCCTTGCCTAAGTCTAACATTGCTTCCAAAGCTCCGGATATATATTCTTTTGCGCGTCTAACAGCCTCATCAAGCGTAAATCCCTTCGCTAAATTGGCCGCAATCGCACTCGACAATGTACAGCCGGTGCCGTGAGTGTTATTCGTGTCAATTCGTTTACCCTCGAACCATGCCGAAATATCCGCGTCAATGCAGAGAAAATCGCTAGCGTCGTTGACTTTATGACCGCCCTTAACAAGAACAGCACACCCGAATTTAGCATTAATTCTCTTCGCGGCCTCAATCATTCCGGCTTCATCAATAATCTTCATGCCCGATAAAATTTCAGCTTCGGGAATATTCGGGGTTGTGAGTGAAGCTAACGGCAAAAGCTCACGCGCTAAAGTCTCGATTGCGTCATCATTGATTAATTTTGCCCCGCTTGTTGCGACCATAACGGGATCCACGACGATATTTTTTGCCCCGTAAAATCTCAATCTCTCAGCAATAGCCTCAATCAGTTTTGCGCTCGAGACCATACCGATTTTTACAGCGTCCGGATATATATCACTGAACACGGCATCAATCTGCTCGCTCAAAAACTCCGGAGTAACTTCAAGAATTCCCGTAACACCGAGCGTGTTTTGTGCCGTCAACGCCGTAATCGCACTCATCGCGAATACTCCGTTCATCGTCATAGTCTTGATATCCGCCTGAATGCCCGCACCTCCTGAGCTGTCACTTCCGGCAATCGTTAAAGCTGTCTTCATTGCAAATTTTCCTCCAATCATAAATATAATAATTCGCCGTCTCAATAATTCTAGTTTTATCATTAATGCTCGAAGCGTCTTCAATTCCGAACGTTACAAAGCCCGAACTTTTTGCCGCCTCAATCGCAAACAAGCTATCTTCGAACACGGCGATATTCTCAGGCTTGAGCTTTAAGAACTCAGCACAGGCCAGAAAAATTTTTGAGTGTCGTTTATCCGTTCCAAGCTCCGAACACGTGAAGATTTCATCAAAGTATTCTGCAATTTTATTCCGTCTCAAAGCAGAACTCAGCAAATTTCTATCTCCTGAAGTTGCAATGACCATAGGAATATTTTTCTCGCTCAAGACTTCAAGAAACTCACAAACTCCCGGCTTTAACTCGACTTCTTCAGCGTAAAACTTCTCAATCATCCTTGATATTCCCTGCTGAATTTCACTCACAGAACGCTTCAGGTCATAATTCTTCATGAGATATTCACAGCCCTCATCATAGCTCAAAGGCCATAATTTCCCCGATAAGCCCTCTTCCGGAACAATTCCGAGCGAAATTAAGTAACGTTCACCGAGATTGCGCCAAATATGCATTGAGTTTAATAATGTCCCGTCAGCGTCAAAGATTGCTCCTAATAATTTCATGACCTGAAGAATTTTTCTGACAAGCTCCGTAATTCCTGAGAGGCCAATTTGATATTTTCAGCGGCAAAAATCGCACTTATCACGGCAACTCCGGAAATCCCTGAACCTGCAAGCTCGTGAATGTTTTTAGCGCTAATTCCGCCGATTGCGACAACAGGAATTTTTACACTCTCGCAAATTTCCCTCAAAGTCTCGTGAGTGATATCAACAGCGTCTGACTTTGACCCCGTATGAAAGACTGCTCCGGCACCGAGATAATCTGCTCCCTTAGCTTCTGCAATTCTCGCTTCCTCAACAGTCCTGACAGAAACGCCCAAAATCTTATCCCGGCCAATTAACGCGCGAACATTCCCGGCTTCCATATCAGATTGTCCGACATGAACACCGTCCGCATTAATCTCACACGCGAGCTTGACATCGTCATTGATTACGAACGGGATATTTTTTTCGCGACATAAAGCCTGAATTTCGAGGGCCTCAGCTTTGAACTCGTTATAGGCTAAATTTTTCTCCCGAAGCTGAATGAAACTTGCTCCTCCGGAAATTGCATCACTGACATCATCAATTAATTTGCGTCCGTTGAGCCAATATCTATCTGTTACAGCGTAAAGCAATAAACTTTCTCTAGAGAATTTCATACTTTGCGCCCTCGTCTAAAGTTTTTCCGTCCATGTTATAAATTGCGTCGATGATTTTATTGCGATAAGTCGAGTTCCCTTCGTCAGGCTGTAAACGTGAAAAAGCGAGTTCACCAGCAAGCCCCATCATGCAAATCGAAGCCGCAACAGCCTCAAGTTTATTCTCAGGATTGGCCGCGACGTAAGCCGTCATAATTCCAGAAAGCTGACAGCCCGTCCCCGTAATTTTTCCCATTTCGGGCCTTCCGTTGCGAATAACGAAGCATTTTTCTCCGTCCGAAGCTAAATCGATTGCTCCGGTCAACGCGATAACTGAACCTGAAGACTTCGCAAAATTCTTCACGAACTCGACCATAAACGCGAGATTTTCATCACTTACAACGTCAGCTTTATCAACGTCGACACCGTGAGTTTTTCCTGAACCTGAAGCCAGAACTTTAATCTCCGAAGAATTGCCGCGAATTACATCAAATTTAATTTCCTTCATGAGATTTAAGGCCGTGTTAGTCCTGAGTGAACTCGCTCCAGCTCCAACCGGATCAAGCAAAAGCGCGTGTTTAAGCTCATAAGCTCTTGCTCCTGCTCTGAACATTGCGGGGATTGTGCGTGAGTTGAGAGTTCCGATGTTGATATTAAGCCCGTTGCATATCGCCGTAATCTCTTCAGCATCGTCGGGATCATCGGCCATTATGGGACTTCCTCCGCAAGCAAGCAAAGCATTAGCCACGTCATTAACAGTTACATAGTTCGTGATATTGTGAATTAACGGGGATTTTTCGCGTACGTTTTCGAGATAAGCGCTGAACATGAATTTTTCTCCTTTCAAGTTTTCATGAACAGCTTGCTTTTATGCTCCTTGCGCCGGCATTATCCGGATCAAGTTATGATGGTCGGAATAAAATTCCCTCTCAGCCTGTTAAACAAGCTCCCATGAAAAATTTTGTGTAATTATACCGCAAAATCTTGCTTTGATGAGTGAAAGTTTGCAGGTGTCATTTAGCGAGCGTATCAGTTAAAGTGTAAATTGTTCGAATATAATAGAATTTTTCTGCACTTGACATAAATTTATTAAATATGATAATCTTTTCATATTAAATGAATGTCCATGTTTATTATATTGGGCTAAAGAAATATTTTTACATTTTATCAGGAGGCTTTTTTTTCATGGCACAGGGTACCGTAAAGTGGTTCAGCGAGAGCAAGGGGTACGGATTCATAACCGCCGACGAGGGTAAAGACGTTTTTGTACACTTCAGCGCAATTCAGGGTGAGGGCTTCAAGACACTCAATGAAGGTCAGAAGGTTTCTTTTGATGTCGTCAACGGAGAGAAGGGCCAGCAGGCTGCTAACGTTGTCAAGCTGTAAAGAGTAAGTCTCCTGCAATAACCGCGAAAACCTCGAAGCAGCAGATTAATCACTTTAACAAGAATTTGCATGAGGACCCTGTGAGAAGCAAGGCCCTCATTTTTTATTGCCTAATTTATTACTTCTTCAACAGCTTTATAGTTTCCTGGTCAAGTTCTCCGTGAAAATATTTCTCCAAGACTTTATGAAACACGGAGCCTTCTTCCGAGACTTGCGCGAATAACGTCATGCATGAACGCAATTTCCAGTCGTCAGGATGTCCGCCCATTAAGTAATAAGGATCACTGCTCTCATGCTGTAAAATAACTTCCGAGATTTCACGAAGCCTTGCGCCTAAAATTTCATGCTCAAGATATAATTTTGCCTCGTCGATGTCAGCAATCCCGTAAAGTTTTGCTCTGTCAGTTCTTCCCAATTCCTTGAGCTGAGGGAAAATATACCAGATCCAATGTGTAACTTTATGGCCGGCCTTCATTTCACTCAACGCGACGTTGTAATTTTCTCTGTTCTTGTCCTGAGCCGTAACAAAACGTTCTAAATCATAATTCTTCATGTGAAGCTCCTTCCTCTTTGTTGTCTTCGTTGTCTTCTTCATCATCAAATTCTTCGATTAAGTCATCAAATTCATCAACTAATTCTTGCAATTCTTGGTAATCGTTTAATAAATCCTCGCGTATCACATCTCCTTTCCCAATATCCACAGAATTTTTGTTCGTTAAGCGCTGTATTTTCTTGTTGTTCGGCTTGTAAATTCCCACAAAGGCTTCTTTCAGCGTGTAAATCCCCGTGAAAATTAATATTAACGAAACGACAACCCGTAAAATTTCCCTGTTCGTGATGGCATGAAGCATAAAATTTTCGTCCTCAGCACAGATATATTCAGCGTTCAAATAATACACTTTATATCTCTTAAGCCAATTGTTCTTTCTTAGGAAATCCCTGTAAAACTCCGAAAGTTTACCTTCAATCTGGGAAAATCTTACATAGCACGAAATTATGTGAACTTTGTTCATGTCGTCAAGTTCATCAAGCAGCTTCAAGTTTCCTCCAGCATCAAACGGAATTACGCAAATATTTTTGTCTTTATCATAGAAAATTGATACGTAGAACTCATTATCCATCGCTCTTGTCCCAGCATAACTGTACCAGACTTCTAAATCTTCAGCGCAGTAAATTTTTCCGGGAATTACTTCATCAAGCGACATTAAGTCAAGATATTCATAATCTTTCGGAAAAACAGAAAACGCCAGCGCACTCAAAGCAAGCGCCATCGAGATAAATATTACGCTGAGAAGGCATAAATCCCCCTTAAGTCTCGGTTTATTCACGTGATATGTCTCAACAAAGGCCATGTCATGAATTACATTATCTATAAAATTTTTGAGCAGTATCAACAATCCTAAGACGACAAGGCAAATTATCCATGTTAAGGGCGTATTCAGGTCATTAGCTCCAAGATGAATGATTAAGACCTGATTTATCAAGTTCCAGAAGTCCGAGCCGAGCATGATTAGAAATGGCAGCGAGAAAACGAAGGCGATAATTTTGCTGTTTCGTGTTGACGACGGGGAATAATAATACTCGTAATAACTTTCGCTGAAAAAGTCAAACATAATTCACTCTCCAGAACCAAAGCCCGCATGCCGGAACAGTCATAGCCGATTGAACACGTTCACTGCCGGCCAATAAATTTTTCAACCAGTCGAGATTATTTTTTCCGAGTGCGACGTTATTAATATTGCCGACTATAATTCTCACCATGTTTGTCAAGAATGATTGAGCTTTTACGCTTATGATTGAAATATTCCCCCTGTTACGGATTTTAAGGCTGTCAATTGTCCTGAATGGATCCTCCGGACATTCTCCGGCCCTGCAAAATGCTTTGAAGTTGTGCCGGCCCTGAATTAATTTGCATGCTTCCTTCGCAAGTTCCATGTTCCAGATTTTACCCTTACGCCACCACACGAAATTATATAGCATTGGCGGACATACTTGGCCGTGATAGACGAAATATTTATATTCCCGAGACACTGCCGAGTATCTAGCGTTAAAGTCGTCAGGAACGTGCGAAATCTTCATAATTCTTATGTCTTCAGGCAGGTAAAAATTTATCGCAAGCCTCAATTTATCCGGCTCAAATATTTTTCTCAGCTTGAAACTCGCGACTTGTCCCCAAGCATTTACGCCTTTATCCGTTCGTCCGGCTCCGGTAATTCTTACAGGCTCACCCTCGATTTTCGCTAATACGCCCTCGATAATTTCCTGAATGCTCAGTGCATCCGGTTGAACTTGCCAGCCTGAATAATTTTTCCCGAGATAACTTATTTTTGCGGCATAATTCATTCGTTCACATACGGAGCTACAAACTTCATCCATTCTGAGACAGCCGGGCCGTTGAGATGTAAGCCGTCAAACGTAAATTTTCGGTCAAGCAAGCCTTCTGACGACAATAACAACTGGTAAAGATTTATGTACTCACAGCCTAATTCACGTGAAATTTTTTCGAGTTCATGATTAATTGCCGTAATCACAGCCGAAAAATCCCTGTCGCTTCTTGGGAATAAGCTCTGAACGTAAATTTTTGTTCCCTGTGAATTTTCCTGAACTCTTGTGATTATTTTTCTGATATTCCCAGATATTTTTTCAGGACTGCTCCCATAAGAAATATCATTTGTGCCTATGAGAATAAATAACTTGCTCGGCTTCAATGAAATTACCTCGTCAAGACGCGCAAGAACTCCAGTTGTCGTGTCGCCGGCAATTCCGCGATTGGTTATCTTAAACGGGAAAAAGTCCTCAAAATTTACCCAGTCAGTAATGCTGTCGCCTAAGAATACTATATTGCCTTCAGTCCTGGTCATTGCCTCAAACATACTCGCTTTCATTTTGTAATATGCGTTGTAAGTTACAGCGTTAGTGTTTCCTGTCTTCCTAAAAACCCAAGATATAGCGCGCTTCCCGTCCAAGTAAACGAGAAGTGTAATTAATATTGCGATGATGATATATAATTTCTTGTTCTTCATTTTTCCCATTATGTTTAATTTTTAATTTTTTATTACATCACGAAAAACATTATGCCCACAATCAAGGCACTCAATATCACTATGAGCGTATCAGTCATCTTCCAGACTAAGGGCCTGCGTCGAGTTCGTCCTGCTCCGCCTTCATAGCCTCGTGCTTCCATAGCAATTGCAATCTCGTCGGCTCTCCTGAAGATTATTATGAACAATGGGATTAACACGGGGAAAAACGCCGTAACTCGCTTAAAAATATTTCCCTGATCCAGCCTCGCACCTCTCGACAACTGAGCACGAATAATCTTGTCCGTCTCCTGCATTAACAACGGGATAAAACGTAAGGCCATGCCTATCATCATTGCGCTTTCATGAGCAGGGAAGCCGAAATTTCCCAACGGACTAAGTAAAGCGTCTAAACCGTCAGCGAGTTCCAAAGGAGCAGTACACAACGGGAGCATTACGGCAAACAGCATTAACACTAACAATCTTGCCGACGTGAAAAAGCCGCGATAAAACGCACGAACCAGGCCAATATTGAAATAGCCAGCGATGAGATTAAAAGCGAACGTGAATATCACCAGGAATAAGACGGGCCGAGCAGCTTTCAGGACTATTCGCCAAGAAATTTTTGACACGTAAACGAGCAGAATTATTAACGCCGTCCAAATTCCCAAGCCAAAAATCGTTTTAGTCGGAAACACAGCCGAGATTATGAGCAACAACGAGAATAATTTTGCGCGCGGGTCAAGCCTGTGAATGAATGAACCAGTCGGAATATATTGGCCGAGATTTACATTTGTGAAATACATGATATGAACTCCTGATAATCATACAGAAGGGGAAAATTGGGATTAACTTTGCGAATTTCCACCGACAACCTTAAAATATCCGGCCATGCTTCAGGCTCAAGGATATTCATCAACTCGTCAAGAACTTCAACGGGCGAACCCTCTTTGACAAATCCGCCGTCCCTGAGAATTAAAATTTTGTCGCTGTACTTCAAAGCTGTCTTCAAGTCATGTGTAATAGTAATTATCGTTTTCCCTTCGTCGCGTAATCTTCCGAGCATGCCTAAAATTTTTCGTTGATAAGACGCGTCAAGTCCCGCTAAAGGCTCATCAAGAACGACACATTCAGGCCGAGCCGCTAAGACCGAAGCAATCGCTACAAGTCTTCGTTCTCCGCCGGATAAGGCTATCGGGTTGCGAGTGAGAAATTTTTCGTCGAGACTTACACAGTTTAAGCCGTAAAGTATAGCTTCATCGAGTTCATTTCCCTTGAAGCCGGCATTTTTCGGTGCAAACGCTAATTCTTCCTTGACATTGGCCGAGAATAATTGATCTTCAGGATGCTGAAAGACTAATCCGACTTTTTGCCGTAATTCATGAACTTCTTCACCTTTTTGCGGCAGATTTTCCCCGTCGAAATAGATATTTCCCTCCTGAATTTTATACAAAGCGTTTAAGTGCTGAACGAGCGTAGATTTTCCCGAACCGGTTTTGCCGATAATCGAAAGCCATTGACCGGAATAAAAACTCGCATTAATTTTTCGCAACGCATAATTCTTCTCATCGTACCTGAACGATAAATCCTCAAGCCTGAACTTTTCGTGTTGTGAAGTGTTAATGTCAGAATCTTTCACTTTCAAGCCTTCATGTGAAGCTGTCGTGTCAAAAACTTTCACTCTGAAATTGTCCGGGAAATTTATATTATGCTCGTCAAAATATTTTCGTATCTTGAACTCTTCAGGAAGCTCAAAGCCTAATTCTTCCGCTTTATCCCAGAACTCTTGAGTGTTTCCCTGCCAGATAATTTCGCCGTGTCCAAGAACAATTACGCGCTGGATGTCGTCAAAATTTTCTGCTTCAATCTGGTGCGTAACCTGAATTATAGTCATGCCGTCGGAATGAATTTCCCGTAAAGTTCTCTCGATGTCAATTCGGCCTTTAGGGTCAAGCATTGCTGTAGCTTCGTCGAGAATTAAACAGTCAACTTTAGCCGCTAAAGCTCCGGCCAATGCTATACGCTGTTTCTCGCCGCCTGAGAGTGCAGACACTGAGTTTTCGCGCTTATGGAGCATGTTTACTTGCGCAAGGGCCTTATCAACACGAGCTTGAATTTCCTGTGAAGACAAGCCCTGATTTTCCGGAGCAAACGCAATGTCATCTTCAACCATAGCCGCGACAATCTGATTTTCCGGATCCTGAAACACCATGCCGATAATTTTTCTCAGCTCACGAAATTCTATATCCTGAATATTTACGCCGTTGATTAAGCATTCGCCTTCAAGAGTGTCCTGAAGTCCGCCTAAAATTTTTACGAGTGTGGATTTTCCGCTGCCGTTATGTCCGAGAATAGCAACTCTCTCGCCTCTGTCTACAAAAAACGAGACGCGGTTTAAAGCACGTCCCGTTGATTTTGCACTGTAAGAGTACGAAATTGAGCGTACCTCGATTAACGGGGTATTACTTCTTTTCGTCGTCTTTTTGGTCAACAAGTTCAATCACTGCCATCGGTGAGCCGTCACCCTTACGAGCACCCAGCTTTACAATTCTTGTATAGCCCCCTTTGTCAAAGCTCTTATACTTCGGAGCAATCTCCGCAAATAATTTCGTAGCAGCCTGTTTATGGGGCATCTTCGAGAACACTACACGAATATCATGAACGCTCCCGCCCTTTGCACGCGTGATTAATTTTTCGGCAACCCGTCGTAATTCCTTCGCACGCGTTACTGTCGTCGTAATGCTTCCGTTCAAGAACAAACTTGCGGCCATATTACCGAGCATTAATCTTCTGTGGCTTCCGTAGCGTCCAAGTGTCCTGTGGTCAACATGATGTCTCAATTTATTTTTGCACCTCCCCTTTATTCTTGTGATGATAAATCTTTTGCTGTAGCTTCCGCAGAATTTTCTTTTTCTTCTTCTGATGATGATGATGATAAATCTGATGACAAATCTTCGTCGGCCTCGTCAGCTTCCGAAATGTCTTCTTCGGCGTCATCCTGTGAAACTTCAACCTTAATCGGCTTAGCTTCCGGAGCTTTGAGAGACTGGCCCATGCTAGCGAGTTTTGCTTCAATTTCGGTCAATGAGATTTTGCCGAGATTTCTTATCTTGAGCAAATCATCACGTGATTTCTGTAACAAATCGCCTATCGTATGAATGCCGCCCCTGAGTAAACAATTTTCGCTCCTGATTGAGAGTTCAAGCTCATGTATTGAATGCGTGAATTGCTCGGTCTCGTCAACTTCGGGTTTGACCATCTCAATTTTCACGTCATCGGAATTTTCAACAACGCGCTTAACCTGAGGAGCTGTTCCGACCGTGTCAGCAATCTGCTTGAAATAATCCTCAGCTATTCTCGACGCTTCTCCAACGGCCTCTTCAGGAGTTACTGCTCCGTTAGTCCAGACTTCAAGAATTAAACGCTCATAATCAATGCTCTGACCAACTCGTGCAGGCTCAATCATGTAATTCACACGCTTAACCGGCGAGAAAATTGCATCAGCAAGCAAAGCGTCAATCGGAAGCGGAGGCTGTGCAGGTCTTTCACGTTCAGCCGAGAGATAACCTACTCCCTTTTCAACGTAAATTTCCATCAATAAATGCGCGTTCTGCTCAAGTGTGCATAAAACTCCGTCGCCTATGAACTCGAAATCATTATCCCAGGGCATATCTTTTGCCGTGATTACTCCGGAATTTTCTGAACGTGTAAAAAAGTTTTTGGGCAGATCGTCGCTGTCCAGCGTGATAATCTTGAAGCCGTCAGCATTAACTTCAACTTTATCCGTCTTTGACTTAATCGGAATATGCTTCAAGTTCATTAATATCTCGATTACGTCCTCGCGAACGCCTTTAATCGTGCTGAACTCGTGCAAAACTCCGTCAATCTTCACAGCAGTAACGGCGGCTCCCTGTATTGACGAAAGCAATAACCTTCTCAACGCATTACCGAGAGTGTCGCCGTAACCGCGTTCTAATGGCTCAAGATATAATCTTCCGTAATCTTGAGTTTTTTCCTCGAAATAAACCTTAAATCTTGTATTCTCCAAATTCCAGGCTCCCCTTCAGAATTCAGATTTTAGACACGTCGCCTCTTCGGTGGTCTGCACCCATTATGAGGAATAGGCGTAGCGTCCTTAATCAAGTTTACCTGCAAACCGGCCGCCTGCAACGCTCTAATCGCGCTCTCACGTCCAGGTCCCGGGCCTTTTACAACAACGTCAATCTCAACAACTCCCTGATCCTGAGCACCTTTTGCGACTTGTTGAGCTGCGATTTGTGCCGCAAACGGTGTAGATTTACGCGCTCCTTTGAAGCCGACATTTCCGCCGCTTGCCCAAGTGATAATATTTCCGGCCTTGTCGCTAATGCACATGATCGTGTTATTGAACGTTGAGAAAATGTGTGCAACTCCGTAATTAATATTCTTCTTCTCGCGTCTCTTGCCTTTGCGGGCTTGAGCTGTTCTTTTTGCCACTTTTAATTTACCTCCCGTTTATGCTGCCTTATTTCGTGGCAACTTTCTTGTTCGCAACTGTTCTTCTCGGACCTTTGCGGGTTCTTGCGTTAGTCTTTGTGCGCTGACCTCTGACTGGAAGTCCGACGCGATGACGCTGGCCTCTGTAACATCCAATGTCGATTAAACGCTTGATGTTCATGGAAATCTCACGTCGTAAATCTCCTTCGACCTTGTGATTATCTTCAATCTCTCGGCGGAGTTTCTGCGTGTCTTCCTCGCTTAAATCTTTAACTCTAGTATCAGGATTAACGCCTGTTACGGCTAAAATGCGCTGGGATGTCTTAAGGCCAATCCCGAAAATGTATGTTAATCCGATCTCAACCCGTTTGTCTCTGGGTAAGTCTACTCCTGCTATACGTGCCATTTAAGAAATTACCTCCTGACACCCTGACGCTGTTTATGTCTTGGGTTGCGCGAGCATATGACCCGGACAACTCCATGACGGCGGATTACTCTGCAAAATTCACAAATAGGCTTTACTGAAGGCCCTACTTTCATGCTTATACCACCTTAAATTATTTATAACGATAAATTATTCTTCCCCTTGTCAAATCATACGGGGAAATTTCAACGAGAACTTTATCACCGGGCAATATCCTGATGAAATGCATTCTCATTTTTCCGCTGACATGCGCTAAAACTCTGTGGCCGTTCTCAAGCTCAACACGAAACATCGCATTGGGTAAAGGCTCAGAGATTACGCCCTTAACTTCGATTACGTCCTCTTTGCCGGAATTATTCGCCATTAATTCCTACGCTCCTGTAAAAAAATCCTGCGTCAATGTTTTTTCCTGCCTTTATGTAATTAATTAATTCTTCAGCGTGTCTTGATGTAACTTGCAAGTGTTTGGGATTTTTCCTTTTCGGTTTCAACACGTTAAATCTCGCCGGTCTGATTAATTTTACTCTGCCGTCCTGTTCAAAGCCTGAAACAACGTAAATTAATCCCGTGTCCTTGCCTTGCTTGGAAATTACGATTTGGCCTATCTCGAACTCTGCCATTTCGTTAAGACTTCCGGGCCGTCATCAAGAATTACAATAGAGCGTTCAAAATGTGCCGCGTCGGAACCGTCAACCGTTGAAACCGTCCAGCCGTTAGCTCCAGTCTTCACATCCTCGCGCCCGGACATAATCATAGGCTCAATTGCTATAGTCATGCCAGCCTTCAACGTCATACCTTGTCCAGCTTTGCCGTAATTCGGAACTTGAGGAGCTTCATGCATTTTTTTGCCGATACCGTGCCCCGTGTAATCACGAACTACTCCGAAGCCCAAAGGTTTAACGTACCCTTCTACTGCATGCCCGATGTCGCCTAAAGTATTTCCCTTCAAGGCTGAAGCAATCGCCCTGTTAAGCGAATCTTCCGTGACTTCGAGCAACTTTTTACGTTCTTCACTAATTTCTCCGACGGGATAAGTGCAAGCCGCGTCTCCGCACCAGCCGCCCACGTAAGCGCCAACATCTACGCTTATGATATCGCCTTCCTGAAGTATGCGATTAAAATCCGGAATTCCGTGAACAACTTCCTCATTAATCGAAGCGCAAATTGTTCCCGGAAATGGTGTCATATCTCGTGAAGGCTGATAATTCTTGAATGCTGGGATACCGTTATTCTTGCGTATGTGCTCTTCGGCTATTCTGTCAAGTTCTCCCGTCGAAATTCCCGGACGTATGACCTCGCGCATAATGTCAAGGACTTCTGCTGTAACACGTCCGGCAATCTTCATTAATTCTATTTCTTCAGGCGTTTTTAACTTTATCATTTGCCTAATAACTCAATCACTCGTGCGAAAATTTCTTCAGGCATTCCCGTTGCGTCAACTTCGAGCAAAAGATTTCTGGCCCGATAAAATTCTTCTAATGCTTCAGTCTGCTCATGAAAAACTTTCAAGCGGCTTCTGATAGTATCTTCGTTGTCGTCATCTCTGCGATAAAGTTCTCCTCCGCATGCCGGGCATTTATCGTGTTCGTGAATGTTCGTGATAGCTCCGCAATCCTTGCATACAGCTCGGCTCGTTAATCTTTTCACGATCTCATCATCGGCAATCTTGAAGAGTATAACGCCGTCAAGTTTTATTTTTTTCTCAAGAAACTCAGCCTGAGGAACAGTTCTGGGGAAACCGTCGAGCATAAAGCCCTCATTTTCTCCGAACTCGCTTAATTTGTCGCCGACCATCTTCATAACGAGTTCATCAGGGACTAATTGGCCAGCGTCCATGTATTTTTTCGCTTCAATTCCCAACGGTGTATTATTCTTGAGGTTATGCCTGAAAATTTCGCCCGTTGAAATATGAGCCAACCCATGACGCTCTTTAAGAAAGACGGCCTGAGTACCTTTCCCAGCACCAGGCGCGCCCAATAATACTAATCTCATTATTAACCTCTGAGAAGTCCTCTGCTGCCGCCTGACTTCTTTAATATTCCGTCATAGTGGCGCATAAGTAACTGTGCTTCAATTTGATTGATTGTATCCATAGCAACACCGACGACGATTAATACAGCAGTGCCGCCAAAATAAAAGCTCCTGACGTTCAAGACTGAGGACATCACGTTAGGAATTAAGGCGATAATCGCAAGGAAAACAGCTCCGCCGAGTGTAATTCGTTCCATAACGCGCGTAATGTAATCAGATGTCGGTTGTCCGGGCCTTATGCCGAGAATAAATCCGCCGTATTTCTTCATATTATTAGCGATATCCGTCGGGTTAAAGACAACGGCCGTGTAGAAATACGAGAAAAATATAATCAGCGCGATGTTGCATAAAATGTAAAATACGCTGTTCGGTGCAAAAAGTGTGCTAAAAAATCTTCCGACTGAACTATCACTGAAATAATTTGCAATCGTATACGGGAAAATTAACAGTGAACTCGCAAAGATAATCGGGATAACTCCGGCTTGATTGACTTTCAACGGAATAAATGTGCTCTGTCCACCGTAGATTTTATTTCCGACAACTCGCTTTGCATATTGAACCGGTAATCTCCTCTGGCCTTCTTGAAGCAAAATACAGCCGGCTACAACGACGACCATTAACACGATGCCGATTAATAACGCAATCACACTCAACGAGCCTAAACGTACCATATTCCAAGTCTGCAAAATCGCTTCAGGAATACGAGCGACGATACCGGCAAAGATTAATAAAGAAATTCCGTTGCCAATGCCGTGATCGCTTAATTCTTCACCTAGCCACATTACAGCCATTGAGCCTGATACGAGCGTAATTACGACTAAAAGCCAGTCAAAAGCTCCTCCCTGCATAATTCCCAAGCCTCGAAGCCATGCCGTCATTCCGATTGCTTGAACGAGTGCAAAGAGAACTGCTCCGTAACGCGTCCACTGAGTAATTTTTTTATGGCCGTCCGTGCTGTCTTTCTGCAATTTCTCAAGATACGGGAAAATTACGACCAGCAATTGCATGACGATGCTTGAATTAATATACGGCGCAACTCCGAGCGAGAAAATTCCGAAACGGCTTAAGGCTCCACCGGAAAATAAATTCAGGAAGTCCATAACTCCGCCGCCGGTACTGAAGAGATTAGCCATTGCTGCCCTGTCAACTCCGGGACTTGGGATATATGCTCCAAGTCTGAAGATGAACAATATCCCAAGCGTGAATAAAATTCTGCGTTTCAGATCTGGCAATCTGAAAATATCACCCAGAGAACCGAACATTTATACAACCTCGTGAGTTCCGCCAACAGCTTCGATTTTCTTGACGGCTTCCTTGCTGAATGCTCCGGCTTTAATCTTTAATGCTTTCGTCAACTCGCCATCAGCCAAAATTTTCACAGGAATATCCTTCTTGCGAATAATCCTCGCGTTGAACATGGCTTCTGCGTCAACTTCTGCTCCAGCATCAAATTTTTTCTCGAGAGCTTCAAGATTTACAGGCTGAAAAACTTTCGCGAATCTGGCATTATTAAATCCGCGTTTCGGTGTTCTTCTGGTTAAAGGCATCTGGCCCCCTTCAAAGCCCGGACGAACTCCGCCGCCAGTTCTGGATTTATCGCCTTTGTGGCCTTTTCCGGAAGTCTTGCCTGTTCCGCTTCCGATACCCTGACCGAGACGCTTTGATTTATGCGTTGAACCTTTTGCAGGGTGTAAGTCATTCAGTGTAATCATTCGACAACCTCCCATTTCACCAGATGACGCACATGCTCAAGCATTCCGCGAATTTGGGGCGTATCTTCGTGCTCAACTTCTGAATTTAACTTCCTGAAACCGAGTGCCTTAATCGTGCGTTTCTGTCTTTCGGGAAAACTTATTGCGCTTTTAATCCACTTTGCTTTAATTTTTGCCATTGTGAATTACTCCCCGATCACTGCTTCTTCAGCAGACGTTTCTTCGTTCTCTTCGCCAGCTAAACCCCTGAGCTTCATTATCTCGTCCGAAGTTCTCGTTATCTTGATTGCTTCGAGTGTAGCATGAGCGATATTAATTGCGTTTGACGTTCTGCCCGTAACTTTGGTAACTACGTCTTTAACTCCGCCAAGTTCCATAATTGCACGGACAACTCCACCCGCTATAACTCCGGTACCTTCAGGGCACGGCTTGAGCAAAACTCTTGCGGCTCCGAACTCTCCTACAACAGGATGAGGAATTGTATTGCCAGCATGACGGACTTCAACCATGTTCTTTTTGGCCTTCTCAATGCCTTTTCTCACGGCTTCAGCGATTTCCTTAGCTTTGCCTATTCCTGTTCCGACTTGAGTAGCTCCATCACCGACGACTACGAGCACAGCAAAACGAAATCTTTTACCGCCTTTGACGACTTTGCTAACCCTGTTAATCGCGACAACGCGCTCCTGAAGTTCTACGGTCTCTGTATCATTTCTTCTGGGCATATTAGAACTCAAGCCCTCCTTCTCTGGCAGCATCAGCTACCGCCATAACTTTTCCGTGATAGGCATGACCTCCGCGATCGAACACGACGGCCTTAATTCCCTTAGCTTGTGCACGTTCAGCAATTGTCTTCCCGATTAATTTTGCGGCCTCAACGTTGCATGTCCCCTTAAGCTCCGGCTGTAATGCTTTCTCAAGTGTCGAAGCTGAAGCGAGCGTGTGGCCTTTTTCGTCGTCAATAACTTGAACGTAAATATTCTTGAGACTTCTGAACACACAAAGACGCGGCTTTTCGGCAGTGCCTGAAAGTGTTTTGCGAAGTCGCTCATGCCTGATTACGCGCATATCATTTCTACTTTTTTTCTTCATGATTAATTATTTCGCCCCGCTCTTACCAGCTTTACGAATGATATTCTCATTCTCGAACTTGATACCTTTTCCGTGATAAGGCTCAGGCGGTCTGAACTCTTTTATCAGTGCGCACGTCTGGCCGACTAATTCTTTATCTATGCCCCTGACGTGAAACTTAATCGGATTTTCTACGACAATTTCAATTCCTTCCGGCGGCGTAAACTCAATCGGATGAGAGTAGCCCAAGTTCATCACTAACTTTTTGCCCTGAAGCGCGGCTCTCCAACCTACACCGACGATTTCCATTGTCTTTGAGAAACCTGTTGTAACTCCTGTAATCATATTTGCGATTAATGCTCTCGTCATTCCGTGCCAGGCTCTAAGCTGTTTCTCATCGTTTGCGCGTGAAACTTTAACTTGAGCGTCCTCAATATCAACGGAAATTCCAGGCATTAACTTTGCGTGAAGTTCACCTTTAGGGCCTTTTACGATTATGTCAGTTCCCTTGACTTCAACGTTTGCTCCTTTAGCAATATCTATAGCCTTGCGTCCAATACGAGACATGATTTAACTCCTCCTCGTTTACCAGACATAGCAGAGAACTTCTCCGCCAAGACCTAATTTATTCGCTTCCGCACCAGTCTTCAAGCCTTTTGACGTTGAGAGAATTGCCAGACCGAGACCGCCCATAACAACGGGTAACTTGTCGTGTCCTACGTAAATTCTGCGTCCGGGCTTGCTGATACGCTTTAATCCCTGAATAACACGCTCACGCTTTGCACCGTATGATAAATAAATTCTTATCTCTGAATACGGCTTCTCTGGTGTCGTGATCATTCTGAAATTCTTAATATAGCCCTCGTCCTTTAATATTCTGGTTAAGGCCAATTTCATTTTACTCGACGGAACATCAACGCTCTCGGCATAAGTCAAGTTCGCGTTGCGTATTCTCGTGAGCATGTCCGCAACAGGATCATTCACGTACATTATTAATCCTGCCTCCTTTACCAGCTCGCTTTAACTACGCCAGGGAACGCTCCCTCGCGAGCCATTTTCCTGAAACAGCAGCGGCACATATCGAACATACGAATATAGCCGTGAATCCTCCCGCATAACGGGCAGCGATTGTGCTGTCTCGTACTGAACTTCGGGGGACGTTTTGCTTTAATCTTTAATGCTTTTCTTGCCATCGTAAAATTTATACCCCCTGATTTGTCCTGAACGGCATTCCTAATCCCTTTAACAAAGCAAATGCTTCTTCATCGGTCTTAGCTGTCGTTACGATTGAGACGTTCATTCCGCGCGAACGTATAACTTTGTCATAGCTAATCTCCGGGAAAATTAACTGTTCACGAAGTCCGAGATTAAAATTCCCGCGTCCGTCAAAGCCTTTACGTGAAATTCCCTGAAAGTCTTTAATCGAAGGCAATGCTAACGATACTAACCTGTCAAGAAATTCCCACATCTTTGCACCTCTTAACGTAACGGCACAAGCTACGGGCATATTCTGGCGGACTTTGAAACCGGCTATTGACTTCTTCGCACGTTTTAACAGGGGCTGTTGTCCTGTAATCGCTCTAAGCTCATTGATTGCGGCATCCATGAACTTTATATCTAACTTTGCATCGCCAACGCCAATATTGACGACGATTTTCTCAATCTTAGGAAGCTGCATTACATTCTTATATCCGAAATCACGGAACATTGCCGGCGCAACTTCTGATTTATATTTCTCGAGCATTCTCGGTGTCATGGCTTAAATTCCTCCGCGATCAATAATTTCTCCGCATTTCTTGCACACGCGGACTTTTTTGCCATTCTCAAGGAAGGACGCTCCCACTCTCGTAGCTTTTCCGCACTGAGGGCAGACTAACATAACTTTGCTCGCATAAATCGGAGCTTCCTGTTTGATAATCCCTGACTGCGGATTTGTCTGTGTCGGTCTGACATGACGAGATACGACGTTAACGCCCTCAACAACGACTAAATCACGCTCAGGAATTCGGCGAATAATTTTTCCTTCCTTGCCTTTATCTTTACCGTTTATAACTTTCACACGGTCATTCTTCTTTAATCTTACTGACATAATTTTTTCTCCTCAACGCAGTTACACGACTTCAGGAGCAAGCGATAAAATCCGCATGTACTTCTTTGCTCTCAACTCACGACCGACGGGCCCGAAAATACGAGTTCCGCGAGGCTCACCGTTTGCGTCGATTAAGACTGCGGCATTATCATCAAACCGAACATACGTTCCATCACGGCGGCGAACTTCTTTTTTTGTCCTGACGATTACAGCTTTGACAACGCTGCCTTTCGGGATATTGCTGTTCGGGATCGCTTCACGTACGGAGGCAACGATTACATCACCGATTGTCCCGTAACGTCTTTTGCTTCCGCCCATGACCTGAATGCAGAATAATTTTCTTGCGCCGGAATTATCAGCGACATTCAGAACTGTAGTAAGCTGAATCATTTACTCTTCAGCCTCCTCTTCTCCTGAATCTATTTCATCGCCAAAAACTGGAGCTTTACGCGTAATCTCGACGAGTTCCCAGCGTTTAGTTTTGCTCAGCGGACGTGTCTCACGGATACGAACTTCATCGCCCATCCCGCAAGAATTTTCAGCGTCATGAGCCACGTATTTTTTTGCGCGTTTAATTCTTTTTCCATATAACGGGTGTTCTGCCATTCTCTCAACTCTGACGACGATTGTCTTATCCATTTTGTTGCTGACGACAATACCCGTTCTGACTTTACTCGGCATTATTAACTTCCTTTTCTGCAGCTGCTTTCTCTGATGCTATTGTGAGAAGTCTGGCGATTGTCTTCCTGACCTCACGAATTCGGCTGACATTCTTTAAGTGCCCGATAGCATTCTGAAAACGCAGATTAAATAATTCTGTCTTGTATTCCTTAATTTTTCCGGCTAATTCTTCGCTCGTTAATTCTCTGAGCTTATCCGGCTTTACGCTCGCGTCCATCAGGCTAATCACTCCCTCCGCTGCGTACAAAGCGAACTTTTACGGGTAATTTATGGCTTGCTGTTCTGAAGGCTTCCTGTGCAACTTCCTCAGTAATTCCTGAGAACTCGAACAAAACGCGGCCTCTTTTTACAGCGGCTACCCAATATTCCGGAGCTCCTTTACCTTTACCCATACGAGTTTCAAGCGGCTTCTTCGTGTAAGGTCTATCGGGGAAAACTCTAATCCAAATTTTTCCGCCCTTTTTCATCTTACGGGAAATTGCTACACGAGCGGCCTCAATCTGACGTGCTGAGAGCCAGACATTTTCAAGCGCCTGAATCCCATAATCGCCAAAATCGACTTTAGTGCCTCCCTTAGAAATCCCTCTTAACGGAGAACGATGTGATTTACGAAATTTTACACGGCTAGGCATTAACATGATGACTTATGCCCCCTTGTTAGCTGGCCTGTTGCGAGCCGGACGTGCCGGAGCAGCTGCCTTCTCGTTCTTACGGTCGCGGTAAATCCAAACTTTACAGCCGATAATCCCGTAAATTGTCTTAGCCTCTGCAAAACCGTAATCAATATCTGCCTTAATCGTTGAAAGTGGCAATTGGCCCTCGTTGTACCATTCTGTTCTAGCGATTTCTGCACCGCCTAAACGTCCTGCAACCTGAGCTTTAATTCCCTTTACGCCAGCTTTTGTCGCTCTGAAAATTGCCTGTTTCATCGCACGTCTGAATGACACACGGCGTTCAAGTGAGCTTGCAATTCCGTCCGCTACTAACTGGGCTTCAACGTCAGGATTTTTTATCTCGTGAACGTTGACCATGACTTTACCGCCTGTGATGGCCTGAAGTTCAGTTTTGATTTTCTGAATTTCGTCGCCGCCCTTGCCGATTACAACGCCAGGTCTCGCAGTATGAATTGTGAAACGGACAACAGGCCCGACGCGTTCAATTTCGATGCGTGAGATGCCTGCGCCTTCCCACTTCTTCATAATATATTTACGCAGCTTTATATCTTCGTGTAATTTCTTTGCGTAATTCTTTTTGTCGGCATACCATCTTGATTGCCATTCGCTGGAAACTCCAAGACGATAGCCTACAGGGTGAACTTTCTGTCCCATTCTGAAAAATTTCCTCCTACTATTGACGTTCGCCGAGCGTAATTGTTACGTGTGAAGTTCTGTGAACATACGGATGAGCGCGGCCCATTGAGACAGGACGAAAACGCTTCATCATAGGCCCTTGATTAGCAAAAGCCTCATGAACGTATAACTTATCTAAATTCATGCCGTAATTATGCTCAGCATTCGCCATAGCACTATTTAACACATTCAGGATAATCCCGGCGGCTCTCTTGTCGCTGAACTTCAATATGACCTGTGCATTTGCCGCTGATTTCCCGCGTATGAGCGTCAAAACCTGTCTGACTTTATACGGTGAAATCCTCGCGTTCTTGGTCATAGCTGTTGCTGTCTTAATTTCTGCCATGACTTATTTACCCTTCTTATCCTGTCCGGCGTGATGTCCGAACTTTCTCGTCGGAGCAAATTCGCCTAATTTATGACCTACCATGTTTTCCGAAATATAAACAGGTAAGTGCATACGGCCGTTATGTACAGCGATTGTGTGTCCGATCATCTGCGGCACCACTGTGGAACGTCTTGACCAGGTTTTAATCACTTTTTTATTTCCTGAGACGTTCATTTCTTCTATTCTATGCAGGAGCCTCTGTTCAACAAAAGGCCCTTTCTTTGATGAGCGCATTTATTCTTCAGCTCCTTAAATTATTTCTCGTAACGTCTGCGAATAATCAGCTTGTCTGACGATTTGCGTTTACGTGTCTTGTAGCCCTTCGCAGGAGTTCCCCAAGGTGATACAGGGTGCTTGTTTGACTTTGATTTTCCTTCACCGCCGCCCATTGGGTGATCTACGGGGTTCATTACCATTCCGCGAACTGACGGCCTGCGTCCTTTCCAGCGAGTTTTTCCGGCTTTGCCCCACGAAATATTATCGTAGTCCTCATTGCCGACTTGTCCGACCGTAGCCATGCATTCAAGAAGCACAAGACGTAATTCTCCGCTCGGCATTCTGATATAAGCATACTTGCCTTCTTTGGACATCAACTGTGCGGAAGTTCCGGCTGAACGAACGAGTTTTGCTCCGCGTCCAGGCTGAAGCTCAATGTTATGAATAACTGTACCGACGGGAATATCTTTCAGCTTTAAAGCATTGCCGGGCGTAATATCGCTCTCAGGTCCTGAATAAATCATGTCGCCGACGTTTAAGCCCTTTGGCATTATGATATAGCGTTTTTCTCCGTCAGCGTAATTAATCAGGCCAATTCTCGCGTTGCGATTAGGATCGTACTCAATCGTCGCAACTTTTCCGGGTATGCCTAATTTCTCGCGCTTGAAATCTATAATTCGGTAAGCTCTTCTGTGTCCTCCTCCGATGTGTCGCATGGTAATTCTGCCGGTGTTGTTACGGCCTCCATGCTTGCGAAGGTGAACGACAAGCGAGCGTTCCGGTTTATCTGCCGTAATATCCTCGCGGCCCTGAATGCTCATATGACGACGGGCAGCTGTATACGGCTTGAATTGTTTAATTGACATGTTCGTGTTTCTCCTGTATTAAATCGAGGCACCCTCGAAGAACTCGATATGCTGGTCAGGCTTGAGAGCTACAATAGCTTTCTTCCATGAGCGGGTATATCCTTTTGAGGCTCCTCGACGGCGTAACTTACCCTTGACGTTAATCGTGTTCACTCCGGCAACTTTCACGTTGAATACTTCTTCGACGGCATCACGAATCTGAATTTTATTCGCGTCTTTATGAACTTCAAACGTATACTTGTTCAGAGCCATTAATGAACTCGTTTTTTCCGTAATAATCGGGCGTATTATTATGTCATGAGCAGTTAAATTCATCTTGAATATACCTCCTCAATCTTCGCGACAACTTCCGGCGTTACGATTAAGTTTTTGGCGTTGAGAATGTCATATACATTAATGCTGGCAACGTTGATGCATTTTGCTCCGGGTAAATTCCTGACTGAGCGCGTAACGTTGAAAGCATTATTGTGATAAATTACTAACGTTTTCTTCTCCAGGCCAAGAGCAATGAACAAATTCTTAATCGCTCTCGTTGATGGCTTCTCAATCGCGTCAAAACCCTTAACGACGGACATTAAATCCTCGCGCACTTTGTCCGATAAAACGCTCTTTAACGCGAGCTGTCTTACCTTTTTATTAATCTTCTGGTGATAATCTCTGGGATGAGGCCCGTGCGCAACTCCACCGTGTACCCAAATCGGCGAACGTGTACTTCCCTGACGAGCACGCCCCGTGTGTTTCTGTCTCCAAGGCTTTTTGCCTCCGCCTGAAACATCACCGCGAGTTTTCGTGCTGTGAGTTCCCTGACGACAATTTGCCAAATGAGCAACTACAACCTGATGAATTGCTGACATATGTACAGGAACATCAAAAATTGCTGCTGGCAGCTCCATTTCTCCGGCTCTTTCTCCGCTGAACTCGTATACTTTTACGAACGGCATTATTAATCTTCCCCCTTATGCTTTCTTGTAGAGGGCAAGCAGACTGTTCTTTGAGCCTGGAACTGCACCTTTTACCAGAAGTAAATTATTCTCGATGTCTACAGCCATGATTGTGAGATTTTTCACGGTAACTTTATCGCTTCCCATGTGCCCGGGCATTCTCTTTCCAGGAAATACACGACCAGGATACGAAATTGCTCCGCTTGAACCTCCGTGCCTGTGTTCGACAGAAGTACCGTGCGAGAACTGCTGACCACCAAAGTGATGACGCTTCATAACTCCAGCGAAGCCTTTACCTTTGGATATACCTTTGACGTTAATTTTTTCGCCGGCCTCGAACAAATCAGCCTTAATCTCCTGCCCAACTTCATAGCCTTTAACATCATCAAGCCTAAATTCTCGAAGTGTCTTCTTGGGTTCAAGCTTCAATTTCTCGAACATGACCCTTTGAGGTTTGGACAGCTTATCAGCCTTAACAGCTCCAAAGCCGAGAAGAACGGCCGAATAACCGTTCTGTTCAGGGGTTCTCAGCGCAACTACAGAACACGGCCCAGCAAGGACGACCGTAACAGCTACGGCCTGCCCTTCCGAGTCAAAGATCTGTGTCATTCCGAGTTTCTTCCCCAGAATCCCTATTGACATAATGAAAATTTCTCCTAACTAAAATTTAATCTGTATGTCTACGCCCGACGCTAAATTTAATTGCATCAGTGCATCCATAGTCTTTTGTGTCGGATCGATAATGTCTATCAATCTCTTGTGCGTGCGCATCTCGAACTGCTCGCGAGCGTCCTTGTCCTTATGAGGCGACTTCAATATCGTAATCCTGCCAACCTCAGTAGGAAGAGGAATAGGCCCAGAAACTCTTGCTCCCGTTGACTGGGCTGTCTCTGCAATCTGTGCCGCCGATACGTCAAGCACTCTGTGATCGAAAGACTTTAATCTAATGCGGATTTTACGTGCCATGATGATTATCTTCTTATATCGACAAAATTACTCGATAATCTTCGTTACAACGCCTGCACCAACCGTGTGGCCGCCCTCACGAACTGCGAAACGAAGGCCTTCTTCCATTGCGATGGGAACAATAAGATCAACTTCAAACGTTGCGTTGTCGCCAGGCATTACCATTTCGACGCCCTCAGGAAGTTTAATATTGCCGGTAACGTCCGTTGTTCTGAAGTAGAACTGAGGCTTGTAACCTGCAAAGAACGGTGTATGACGGCCGCCCTCTTCCTTCTTTAATACGTAAACTTCACTCTTGAACTTCGTATGAGGAGTAACTGTTCCGGGCTTCGCAAGAACTTGTCCGCGCTGAACGTCAGCTTTATCAATTCCTCGAAGTAATACGCCTACGTTGTCTCCGGCTTCTGCATTGTCAAGAATTTTTCTGAACATTTCAAGCGATGTTGCAACTGTCTTTGTGATGTCCCTGTTAATTCCGACGATCTCGACAGGCTCACCAGCATTAATTACGCCGCGCTCAACTCTTCCGGTTACGACTGTGCCGCGTCCTGAAATCGTGAATACGTCCTCAATCGGCATAAGGAACGGTTTATCAATCTCGCGTACAGGATCAGGAATGAAATTGTCGCAAGCGTCCATAAGGTCATAAATGCATTTGCAAATAGGATCATCTCTCTTGCCGGTTCCCTTCTCGAGAACTTCAAGCGCTGAACCGCGAATAATCGGTGTATCGTCGCCAGGAAAATCATACTTGTTGAGAAGCTCCCTAACTTCCATTTCGACCAAATCAAGAAGTTCAGGATCATCAACCTGGTCGGTCTTGTTCATGAACACAACGATTGCAGGAACGTTAACCTGACGAGCAAGAAGAACGTGCTCACGAGTCTGAGGCATAGGACCATCAGCCGCGCTGACAACTAAGATTGTTCCGTCCATCTGAGCTGCACCGGTGATCATGTTCTTGATATAGTCAGCATGTCCCGGACAGTCGATATGAGCATAATGTCTCTTCTGTGTCTGATACTCAACGTGAGCAATGTTAATCGTAATTCCGCGTTCTCTCTCTTCGGGGGCCTTGTCGATCATGTCGTACGCTGTGTACTCTGCAAAGCTCTCAGTAGCTAAGCATTTTGTGATAGCCGCTGTTAATGTCGTTTTGCCGTGATCGATGTGCCCGATCGTTCCAATATTTAAATGGGGCTTGTTGCGTTCAAACTTTTCTTTTGCCATAATTCTAAAACTCCTTTAACTGTGATTAAAATCTTCCCTGCAAAATCTTTTCGCTGACTTCCGCAGGTGTTGGTTCATAGTGATCAAATTGCATTGAGTAATTCGCGCGTCCTGAAGTCTTGCTTCGTAAGTCCGTAGCATATCCGAACATTCCCACCAAAGGCACAAATGCCCGAATAATTCTAGCGTTGGCTCTAACGTCCATTCCGTCAATCCTTCCGCGTCTCGATGCTAAATCACCGATTACATCGCCTACATATTCTTCTGGCGTAACAACTTCTACTGACATTACCGGCTCCATTAAAACGGGGTCAGCTTTCTTCATTGCCTCTTTGAAGCCCATTGATGCCGCAATCTTAAACGCCATTTCCGAGCTGTCAACCTCGTGATAACTTCCGTCAACAAGCGCAACTTTCACGCCGATAACCGGATAACCTCCTAGAACTCCTGACTGTACAGCCTCTTCAAGTCCTTTTTCGACAGCCGCAATGTATTCTTTCGGGACAACTCCGCCGACAATCTTATCCTCAAACTCGAATTTTCCGCCCTCGATAGGCTCAATCTCGAACACAACATGTCCGTATTGACCGCGACCGCCTGACTGACGAATATATTTCCCTTCAGCCCTTGCCGGTTTCCTGATGGCTTCACGATACGCAACTTGAGGATTGCCGACTTTAACGTCAACGCCGAACTCTCGCTTTAACCTGTCAACGATAATCTCAAGATGTAATTCTCCCATTCCTGATATTACCGTCTGGCCGCTCTCCTCGTCGTTATGAACTTTGAACGTCGGATCTTCATCAGCGAGCGCGTTTAACCCTTTGGATAATTTCACTTTGTCCTGCTGAGTTGCCGGTTCAACCGCTAACGAGATAACAGGCTCCGGAAATTCCAAACTTTCAAGCACAATAGGATTAGCCTCATCACAAAGAGTATCACCGGTTCTTGTGTCCTTGAGTGAAGGCACCGCTACAATCATTCCGGCTTCCATGCTGTCAATATCCTCGCGCTTGTTTGAGTGCATCCGCATAATTCGGCCAATTCTCTCACGCTTGCCCGAAGTCGGATTGTATAACGCTCCGCCCTTCTCAAGTTTTCCAGAATAGACACGCAGGAAAAATAATTTCCCCAAGAACGGATCAACAGCAACCTTAAAAGCTAATGCCGTAAACGGTTCTTCCGGATCACTGTGTCTTTCAACTTCAACGCTCGGATCACTCGGCAAAATTCCCTTAATCGGCGGTAAATCTATAGGGCTCGGCAAATACTCAACAACAGCATCAAGCAATGGCTCAATACATTTATTCTTGAACGCTGAACCGCACAAAACAGGTACAGCCTTCAGATTAATTACGGCCTCGCGTAAAACTTTGCGGATTAACTCAGAGCTTACAGGTTTTCCCTCAAGAAATAACGTCATAATGTCATCGTCAAAGTCCGAAAGAGCTTCAACAATATTCTCGCGTCCCTGTTTAGCCGACATTGCAAGCTCCGCCGGGATTGTTCCTTCTTTTGGGGCTTGGCCTAAAACTCCGCTGAAATAAAACGCCTTTTGTTCAATTAAATCTACTACTCCGGCGAAATCATCTTCTGCACCAATCGGAAGCTGTAAAGGTATCGCGTTAGCTCCTAATCTCTCACGCATCGCCTTAACAACCGCAAGAAAATCCGCCCCGATTCGGTCCATTTTGTTCACGAAAGCTATACGTGGAACGTGGTATTTATCAGCTTGTCGCCAAACAGTTTCGGATTGAGGCTCAACCCCGCCTACCGCACAAAATACAGCTACAGCTCCGTCAAGTACTCTCATAGACCGCTCTACTTCAACTGTAAAATCCACGTGGCCTGGCGTATCAATCAAGTTGATAGTATGACCCACCCACGCGCATGTTGTGGCCGCTGACGTGATCGTAATTCCTCTTTCACGTTCCTGCTCCATCCAGTCCATTGTGGCCGTTCCCTCGTGAACTTCGCCGACTTTGTAATTGCTTCCTGTGTAATATAGTATGCGCTCGCTGGTCGTAGTTTTTCCTGCGTCGATATGAGCCGCAATCCCTATATTCCTTACTTTACTAATATCCTGCAAAAATACACACCTGCAAAATTTAAATTTTTTAGCTTACCATCGGTAATGTGCAAATGCCCGGTTAGCTTCTGCCATCCTGTGAGTGTCATCACGGCGTTTAATCGAAGCTCCCTCGTTCTTGTAAGCATCCATCAATTCCCGCATAAGCCTCTCATGCATAGGCATTCCCTTTTTCGCACGTGAATACATAACAATCCATCTTATTGATAATTGCACTCCGCGCTCCGGCGTAACTTCAACAGGAACCTGATACGTAGCTCCTCCAACACGACGCGGTCGAACTTCAATGTTCGGTGTTACGTTCTTCATTGCTGTCTCGAATACTTCAAAGGGTTCAACGCCTAATTTCTCCGCAGCTGCCTCTAATGCCCCATAAAAAATTTTCTCGGCAAGACTACGTTTACCACCCTGCATTAACGCACTGATAAAACGTGATGCTGCCGCGTTGTTGAAGCGAATATCCGGCACTGGCGGACGTTTCTTAACATGTCCTTTTCTCGGCATAATTATTCAATTCCTTCCTACCTATTAATTGGCCTTAGGTCTACGAGCTCCATACTTTGAACGGCTTCGTTTTCTGTTCTCAACGCCTCCGCAGTCAAGCGTGCCCCTGATGATGTGATAACGTACACCGGGAAGGTCTTTAACTCTTCCGCCCCTCACGAGGACTACTGAGTGTTCCTGTAAATTATGGCCGATTCCTGGAATATATGACGTAACTTCTATTCCGTTCGTTAATCTTACACGTGCAACTTTACGTAAAGCTGAGTTCGGCTTCTTCGGCGTAATCGTGTAAACTCTCGTGCATACACCGCGACGCGCCGGATTTCCCTGCAATGCCGGTGAATTGCTCTTGCTCTTCTTCTCTTCACGTCCAAGACGCACTAACTGGTTAATTGTTGGCACTATTCTCTGCTGTCGAAATACATTTCTCGCAAAAAATCAACAGCAGATTTTCCCTCCTTTCATTTCTTTCATGTGAACAGCCTGATAATATTAGCAAAATAAATCCCGCAATGTCAATATTACCTGAATAATTCCATGAAAATTTACGTTGTGTTAATTATAAATCCTTTGATTATTTTTAGCTCACAGTCTCAATGTAATTTTTCTCGTATTCTCTCTTGAAGATTATGAAGGAGTTTTAGCATATCGTCGTCAATCGCGCAAAGGAATTCCTCATCAGCAATGCTTATTCCTCCCGCAGATTTCTCAATTTTAACTTTGCTGAAACGTTCCCAGTCAATAAATCCCGGAGCCTTTGTGCAGTAATATAATCCCGTTGTGCAGAGAGCGAACCCCTTACGAACTCCGCCTAAAATCGTAGCGTCCCAGATTAAATATATATCTTCGCCGTTGGGGATCTTGAGATTTTTGCGAGTATTGCTGTATTTTCTTGATGATGGACTAATGCAGGGATTACCGGCCTCAAAATAAACATTATCGATATTCACAGAGTGAGCCGCTTTAACGATGAAGTCAGTTCCGAGAGTTTTTGCGCCTTTATCACCGTCAAGCAAGTATCTGAAACGTTCGGGAATATTAGCAAGAAATTCTTGGGCATTGATGCTGTAAAGATATTTGATTAACCTTTTAGCTTTATCCTCGTCAATTTTGAAATCACGCATTCCGTCAAGAATATTTTTCAAGACTTCATAATTGGCCGGAGATAATTCATCATGATCTTCGACAAACATATCTTTCATGATAATTCCCAAGCCGACCGCCGACTTTATGACATCTGTGAAGCCCGGTAAAAATCTTCCTTCAATTAAAGCCGCCGAAATCTTGAAAGTGTCATTAATCACCACATACTTGCTCAATAATTTACTCACTTGCTCATATTTTTTCACGTCGTCAAGCTCAATCGAGACAACCTCGCCGAAATTAGAAATATACATCTTGAACGGGGTAATAAGAAGGCTGTCTTTGCCATTTTTAGAAAGAGTGTCATCGTAATATAAAATTGGAGCTTCCTGAAACGGATAATTCATCTCATACGCAAAAAGTTTGTAGATACTCTCAAGTTTTGAATTGACAAAGGCTTTTTCGTCGGCGGTGCTGTAAATCATCCCGTGAAAATATTTCGCAACGCCTCGCCAAACAGCATAAGAATTTATCATGAACATTGCTTCACTGAGAATTTCATCGATTATTTTGTCTCGTTTTCCTTTAGCCTCGACTTCTTCAGCTTCCCTCAGGCGTTTAGTGAGTTTTGAGACATGGACACCAGAATTATAGCCGATTTTCTTAGCTTCAAGTTTCACGGCTTCAATCTTGCGTTTAATCTCATCAACTGAATTTTCCGGCATCGATAAGGCTTTTTGCAGATTTGCTTCACGTTCATGCTTCTCACGTTCAAGTCTGGCTTGTTCTTCACGTCTTAAACGTTCTCGTTCAGCCTCCTTTTCGCGCTCCTCACGTTCTCGCTGAACTTTAGCTTCCTGTTCTTGAAGAGTTCGTTTTTTCGTCTCAAGTCTGGAAATTTCTTCGGAAGCGTCATAACCGATTTTTTCGCTTTCGTCCTTGAGAATGTTAATTTTCCCCTCAACTTGTCCGCTCGAATATTCCGGCATATTGAAGACGTTGGCGAGCTGACGGCGTTTTTCCTCGAGTTTCAGGCGTGCTTGTTCCTCGTCTTCTTTCTTGGCATCATCAATCCATTTTTCACGTAAATCACCGACAAGCAGAAATTCTGAGAGCGTCTTTAATTGCTGCAAAATTTCTTCATCATTGAGCCTGTAAAAATATTTCGTCAGGAATTTGAGAGGGTCGCTGTTGACCTGATTATAAGTTAAAGCCTGACTGAGATTAGCAAGTATTTCTTCAGGTTCGGTGATATGTTTCATCGTGTTGACGCTGATTGCCTTTGCACGGTCAATCTCCTCTTGAGAATAAGGAGGATTAAACGAGACGTTCTTTTTCTCCTGAGTTAAGACGGATTTATAAAACTCCTGACAGTTTTTAACCATATCAGCAAGATCATACGTCATAGCTCCGAGAATGTTCGCATCAAGAAAAGCCGAGTTCAGCTGAATTTTCCCTTGAGGAGTTCTGTCGTCGATTTTGTCAGCTTCAGCCCAGAAATTATTAACAGCCTCCAAAGTCTGACTGTTCTCATCAAGTTTCGTAATTTCCTTCACCGTACTTTCTGAGACCGTGAGAATTCCTGAAGCAAGCAAGAATTTCTGTGTCTCGTCAGCGATTTTGTCAGCAGTATCACTGAAAATTTGCATCCCGATTTTCGCGAACGTCTGAAGGTCATTGACTTTGAGCTGATATTCCCTGATGAAATTTCCAGCTATATTGTCAAGAATATATCTCCCGAAATATCTCGTCGTGTTAATGTTCGTAATCATGTATTCGGGAATGGTTACGCTATAACGTCCTAAAGGGAAAATATATTTGCCGCCGCTGAGATACTCGCTGAAGAGTTGAAGGCTTTGTTCGTCGTGAAGTTTTGTTGAAATTCGTGAAGGATAAGGGATAAGAAAAATTGAAGGGGGAATTTTCACTTCTGCCGGAACATCATCAACTTGCTCCGAAGAAGTTAATACCCCCCCCCATGTAAGTAATCCTGCCTAGCTCCGCAATTCATACAGAACTTCGCATTGTCGGGAATTTTCGCGCCGCATTCAATACAGAACATAATAATCTCACCTCGTGAAGAATTTTATTCAGGATGAAATTATTATAGCAAAACTTCAGCGGAAATTTTTAACGAGAAAATATAACACGTTCTATTTTTACGACGAAAATTTTTTAATTCATATAGCCCGGCTTGTTATAAATCAATGCTACGAACTCAAGTTCCCCGTCCGAATTATTTTCGAGAGAATGCCATTGTCCGACATTGATAACGCAGACTTGCCCCGCATGAACATGATATTTTCTGCGCTCGCCGTCATCACTGTCGCCCTCGTAAAAGTCTCCTTCTCCCCTTAATATATAGTAAGGTTCTGTGTCGTTAATATGCTGATGCCAGCCAACGCTTGAACCTGGAAGCAAAATTATCCTCGCGTAAAGCCTTCCATGTCCGTAAAGTTCTTCCTTCGGGACAATCTCATAACGAATAGCCTTGCCTCGTCCTCCAGCTAATCCCTCAACTTCAACAGGCTTAACTTCTCGTATCATCTTAGAGTTAACCTCCTCAAAAATTAAATGGAATGAATGAATTATAAGCTATCATGAACTTTTTCACACTCTCAAGTCAAATTCTCAGCGACGGCGATATTCTCACACATTCAGCTTTACACGCTCACAACAAGCTCAAATTTTCGGCATTCACGACAACTTCACACGTCCAAGCTCCAAAGTTCACAACAAAGCATATTACTCTATTACGGGCTGTGATAAAATTTTCATATCCCAGCAAGAAAGGAAAAATTGTATATGTCAGAATTAGCAGAGTATAAAGAAATTGTAGAAAATGAGAACAGGATTTATGGTGTACACATTATCCGAAGCGACGTTAATATTCTTGGACGAGATATTGACCACATCAAAGGAGAAATTTCCGAGCTTAAATCCGACGTTAAAGACTTAAAGAAGGAAGTCTCAGAAGTCAGAATTGAAGTTACCAGCATTAAACGTATTCAAGAAGCTCACACCGAACAAATTAGGGAACTTAGAGCTGACGTGTCCCAAGTCAAAATTGATATTGCCGATATGAAACGAGTTCAGATAACTCACACCGAACAAATCAAGGAACTTAGGGCTGACGTAAAAGAACTCAAAGCTGACATGACCCAAGTTAAACGTGATGTTTCTGATATTAAGCATGTCCTGGATATTCATACGAGAAAAATTGAGGAACTTCAAGAAGACATGTCCGAAGTCAAAGGTGATATTAAAGCACTCAATAAAGGCTTCGAGACAATGCAGACTCGCTTCGGCTGGGGATTAGTAATTCTCGGTATTCTCATCACTGTGTTGCAATTTC
>ERZ842401.827-NODE-827-length-45732-cov-10.388598_pt1 | contig 45732 bp, 34 predicted proteins | sample MGYA00521270_ERZ842401 | MGnify/ENA primary metagenome ERZ842401 (study PRJEB31892, sample SAMEA3878208) | bioreactor metagenome | biome: Moose rumen | place: Sweden | collected 2011-10 | study: EMG produced TPA metagenomics assembly of the PRJEB12797 data set... | reverse complement strand
CAACCCTTATCGCAAATAAGGCTCCAAGTAGTCAACTAAAATCGTTAAACTACAGCGTAATTTTTTTCCGTAAGGAGCGGATTTTTTTTCCGTACCTGACGAAAACTTTTTCCGTAGGGAACGGAATATTTACGGAAAAACTGTGGAGAAGGAAATATCCCCCGCTCAGGACGAGCGAGGGATGAGAGAGTATTTTTTCTAATTCTCAGGTTACTTAATGCGCTTGCCGACTGCATCGAAGAACTTACCATTCTTCTCGATAACAATCTGGCCGTTGATGATGCGCTTAGCTGGTTTAACAGCAGTTGCAGCAGCTGACTGTGCATCCTTGATGCTTGTTGCACCGAGTGTAATCTTCTCTATGACGATGTTGTCAATAGCTGAACGACGAGCTTCAACACTGTAGTTAGAGTTTATAACAAACGATAAAACTGGATTATCGTTACTCATAGCAGCGTCGTATCTCTTGTTGACAGTTTTTGTCGTGCCGTTATTTACGATACAGAACATTGTCTTTTCGCCATAATCAAGGTAGAAGTCAAAATGGGTTTTGTTTGTTTCAGCAAGAAGTTTATCAACACCTTCACCTCCGATTTTGCTGAAGTTCTTACCTCCGTCAATCTGGAATGGATTATATGCTGTTGTAAACCATGTGTCGTCATATACGCTTCCCCAGAAGCCTGCTACGTTTGTGTTATCCGCATCTTTGAAATATACACCGCAACCACATTTGTTCAAGTTACCGAAGTAGAAGTCAAAAGAAACATGCAGAGCATCAGTACCTGATACTATTTCTGCCTCGTCAAGCATAATGGTAGCATCGCCCTTACCAATGCGCAAGATACCCTGACTTTGCCATGCGCTACCATCATACCAACCATTAGCGAAATTATTTCCATTACCTGTTGTTTCAAAGACACTGAATGCCATAACGCCAGTCTTATCTGTATATGTAGCAGAACCTCCCTCAGCATCATCTAATTTGAATGCAGCAGCATCCTCAAAGTCAAAGTTTTTAATAAGTGTTGGTTCAGAACCAGGGTTGAAACCACTATCATAGAAGTCGGTTACATTCTGGCTAAGGGTATTTGCTGTTTCATCTACGCCCTCAGAATATTCAACCAATGCATCATAATCCTCAGGATCCTCCAAGAAGCCTTCAAGTGTCTCCTCTGCACCTTCTGTAGTGCCCTTCAAAACATCGTAGCCCTGAAAATCCTTGAATACGCGGGTATTGAGAGCTTTATATGCACTTGCTATAGCATCTTGACAATCTAAGATATGCTGATTGAATGCAACGAAGCGCTCGTTGAGACGGAACAGAGGGCGTCCACCACGATTCATGATAGTATCTATGGCACTTTGTGTACCAGCAGCATACTTGTCATAACTTAAGTTGTAATCCCACTCAGGGAATTCTGTACCAGCTTCTGCTTCTGCAGCTTCCTTTGCTGCTTTGGATGCAGGTTCATCAAAGCCATTGATTATATCATCATCAGTCAAAGATTCGTAGAACTCAAGGTTCTCAGTATAAAGACTTGAAGTGTCCTGAACAGCCCACTTGTACCAATAGTACTTACCTTCCTCATCTGTATAGTAAGAAACAGATAAATTGTATGCATTGCGCATAGCTGTAATCTGCTCTCTAACCTTTTCTATATATGCAAGTTGCTTGGAATCATACTTACCGGCGGCCTTGAAGAATACGCGAACATCGTTGAAAACTCCTTTACCTCCAGCCTTTGCAATACCATTTGTAGCATAAGTGTCATTTGCATAAATCTTGAAGGAATAATTACCGTCCTGACCTTCGGGAATATTAAATGCTACCACACCCGTCTTATAGGTTTGGTTATCCAGAGCAATTGTTGAGCCTGTATATACCTCTTCCCCTTCTTCATTAAGAACAGAAAGAGTCAACTCACCGCGACACAATGCAGGACGATAGGCAAGATTATACGAACCATCGTTATGGCCATTCAGGGTACCCTTCTTTCCCTGAGCGTCCATATATGAGTCTAAAGCAAAGATATATGAACCTGCAGCAAGACTTTTCTGCTCAGATGTTATAATGATGTTAGGTGAATATGAATTATTATTTGCATAGTTTCCACTAAGGACATAATCTTCTGTTCTACCATAATACCAACGATAAGTGTAATCCGATGATGCTGTCCAACCATAATAACTATTACTGTTACCTATTTCTATATCTCTTCCTGAGCCGCCTCTCTTCTGAAACTTCATTTTCTGGTCTGCAGCATAGTCGCCGAAGAAAGCAGCATAGAATTTTGCGATAGAGTCGTTGACCTCAGTAACCTTATTATTGCCATCCTCTACGGTTGTAGCGTCAGACATTTCTGCAAGATTTGTCGGAGCAGCCTTAATGAAGTTCCACAGTTTTGTTTCTGCGTCATTCTTCTGCATTCCTTCCCAATCATAGACATTGATGATAGCATTCAGGTAGTCAATTTTGTTCTGTAGGAATCGGTTGTCATAAACCTGTTCAGCCTCGAAAAGTTGGAAATTACCGATAGAGATACCATCCAGCAACTGAGAAATTTCGATGAACCATGTCAGGTCCGATCCGTCATTTGTGAGAGCTGTAGCATAAGTCTGATACTCACTTGTCAGTTGGAAACCAAGTTTAAGGTCCGCCTGTGAAGTATAGTCACCAGCAGCAGTTGCGGTGTTTTCATATTCACCGCTCTCGGTACCAAAGACATTGAGGTGGGCGATATGATCACCGCCATTGCCTAAATACTGTGGAGTAAAGGTGGTAGCATATATACCCCCATTAGCTTTTGCGTCAAATACTAAAACATAAGTCTTGTCAGCATCATCAAGTTCAAATGACTTATACAGACCCTTGTCGTATGCTGCAGAAATAGCGGATACATAGCCATCAGTCACTTGGAAGTTATCCAATAGACCGTTTGTATTGATAGATGTCCATCCTTCCAGGTCCGCAGTAAGTTCAAAAGAACTCTTCAGGGCCTTCAATTGATAACGGCCGCCTGGGGTGTAAACGTAATTACCAACTTCCACTGCACTTGCAGAGAAAGCGAACAACGCTGATACAGCGCAAAGAAATAAACGTTTAATCATAGTCGAAAAATAGAATTAGTTAATTAATGAAATAAATAGAATTGTTTGTCTATAAATTGATATGTTTTATTGTTTTGAAATCGATTTGATGATTTTCGTGATGCAAATGTATTGACTTTTTATAAGGGAAAAAGGGTAATTCCGTACAAATAATTATTATTGTGTACACACCCTTTCCTTTTTAACCGTCATCAAGTCTGTTAGTAGGGCTTTAGCAAAAGCGTCAGGCGATAGCAGTTTGGATGCCGATACGCCCGACGCGACTAACATGATGAAAAAAATTATTAACCTAAATCTATCTATTATGAAGAACTATTCTTCGTCAAATTCATCATCATAATAATAACTAAACCTGCTGGCACGTCCATGCTGTACGAAGACGTCAACATCCTTAACATTCCCTGTTTTCAGTTCTTCAGTAAATGAACCAGTCATCAATGCACATTGGTTGTTGAGACTTATGATGAGTGTCTTTGGAGCAATATATTGTTTTTTCATTTTTATTTCCTCCTTATATTATTTAATGAATATTTTCTTACCATTTCTTATGTAAATTCCGTGTGTCGGCTTTGCAACACGTGCGCCCTGCAGGGTGTACCAGATGTTGTCACCAGTTTCGTTGCCATCATTTTCCTTTACAGTGTTGATTCCTGTAACGTCATCGAAAACCATTCTGATGCTGCGAGCTGAAGCCTGTGCAGCCTGTCCAGCCTGTTCAGCAGTTAACTCTAAGTATGCCTTTCCTGCTGCACTGGTCAGCGTACCTTCTGTGCTTACAGAATAGAAACCTGCTTCATCGTTAAGAACACCGAAGACATAGTACTTGGTGCCATCTGTTGACCGCAAATCTGTTGTGTTGGTTGCAGAACCCTTCAGCAGGTTTCCTGGTGTTGCATCGGCATCGTCATCTAATGCAGGTATCTCATATATGCCAGCAGATGCGGCTTTGATATAGATGGGCGTTCCAGCAGCCACCTTGTTAATCTGAGTGAATGTCACAGTTCCTGCATTTGCTGCTGAAGCATAGTAGGCAGAGACAGCTGTGCCCGTGAAGTCTAAGGCTGTATTACTAACCAATGTACCAGCAGTTACGGCGGCATCAATCGACATAATCTTGACTTCCAGGTAGTTGGCTTTTTTGCCATTGGTATTTACTTGGTTCACCAACTTCAGTTTGTCAGCATCTTTGGCAAGTGTGTACCATGTTTCACTTGCTAATTCCACTGTTCCTGTCTCGCCAATTAAGGATGCATCTTCAAAGTTCACCGTCTGTCCGTCGCTCTTTGTGTACCTAATCCATACCTTATCACCTGCTTTCAGGCTGTTGATAGAGAACCATTTGTTATAATTCACTTGGAATCCCCATCCCTTACCGGAAATCTGGAAGCAATTTTGTTGCTGTGTAGAGAAACGGCTGTATACTTTACTATCGGCAGTGATGGGGTCAATTGCGGTAATATTGGTTGTACTTGCTACGGCCTCCAGATTGTAGGATTCTATTCCCTGACCTATGGCGACAGTCTCGCTTGCAGTTGGAGTCTTGATAACCACCGACTTGATGTATAGCTTAGTATTGTCGCCTTTTCCGCTTCCGTCAGCATAGAGATTTACATTGACTGAAGTTTCGCTGGTACTGATAGTGTAGGTGGTGCCGCTCTCTATAGCATCATTGGCAGCCTTTCCTGCGATGGCTGGTGCATCAAAAAACTTTAGCGTTCCGTCATCGTCTGTAGTCCATGTGATAGTAATCTGGTCGCCATCGTTCAGATTGAGAATGGTGAAGTAGCGATCATTATAAACTGTGTAAAGTCCTGTCTGGTCATTCCAGTTCTTGGCTACCCATGCACTACCGGCATCTCCTCCAACACGGCTGACAGCAAAGCGGTTGTTAAAAGTTTCCGTGCCAATCTGTAGCAGATTGATGTTCACGTTGTTCACCTTGCCTTTGCTTTCTGTATTGGCAGTTGTTGTGGTGTTGTTCGTGAAGCCCGTGAAGTTATACGTCTCTGTGGCTGCATTTGCTCCAAGCGGTAACACAGTTGCTACAGCGAAGAGCGCTAATTTAAGTAATTTTGTTTTCATTTTAGTGATAAAAATTGATTATAGTAATTGTAGTTATTTTATCGGGAGATTATCTCGATGCGTTGGTTTCCGGATGCAAAAGTAGAGCCTTTCGATAGTGTAAAAGAGGTGAATTTGTACAAAAAAGTAATAATTTGTACAAAATAGCCCTGCTCTGGAACAAATAATTATAGTACCTTTGCAAACAGAACGAAATAATTACATAAAATTCAGATTTATTTAAAATGAAAAACAAGCAAATTATCATGAAAACAGCATTATGCTTTTTCTCTTCCTTATTGATGTGTATTTCTGTCATGGGCCAAAACGGTTTGGCATACGGCTTTGATTATCCGCAAGACTCTGCTCGTACTAAGGTGTGGTGGTTTCATGGTGAGACAATAGGAACGCATGATGGTATAACTGCCGATCTTGAAGCTTTTAAGCAACAAGGGGTAGGAGGCGTAATTTATTATGACCAGGTGCATGGTGATGGTGAAGGTGCTTTCAAAGTCTTTTCGCCGCAGTGGTGGGATGAACTGATATTCTCAGCACAGGAAGCTCGTAGGTTAGGACTTAGTTTTGAAATAAATGCCAGCAACGGTTATGTTGCTGGCGGACGCTGGATTACTCCAGACAAAAGTATGCAGCGGTTGTGTAGCCACGATATTGTAGTGAATGGCGGTGGCGATGTAAAGTTCCAAATGCCAAAAGTGAAAACACCTGGCAACTGGCAGAAAACGGTGATGGTGTTGGCTGTGCCATACGACGAAAAGTTAATGGGTGATTCTCGTAATGTATTTAGTATTGACTCTATTGTTAGACTCAGTGATCCGTCATCATCTGCAGATATTGACATAGATTTTGGTCACCAATTCACAGCACGCAGTATCACTTACGTAGCTGGCGCGCGTGGTAAGGCGCGTACATCATCTATGCAAGTGCCTGCAGAACACTTCAAGGAGCATCCTACAAACGGTATATATCATGAGGGGAGTTTCTTCGGTTGCGGTTTCCGCCAACTGCCAGATATTGGGGAATTGCAGGTTTCGGATGACGGTATTAATTATCGCACTATATGTTCTTTGCGTCCTAAATATCAGAATTTAGGAGGCTCAAAAGAGCAGACCTTGGCATTCCCTGCCACTACAGGACGCTATTTCCGGATTCGATTGCATGGATGGGCATCTGGCATGAAGGCTGATGACGTGCTTACTTTCGGCAATGTGATATTGTCTGCCAGTGCCAAAGTGGATGTGTGGCAGGAGAAAGCCAGCTTTGTATCAGAACTGATGGAGACAGACCGTACACCTCGCTATGCTTTGGAAGAGTTGGTAGATTTCTCGCATGCCATAGATTTGACTGCATTCACCGATGACAAGGGTGTTGTCACATGGAAAAATAGCCCGAAAGGTCAGTGGTTGGTGCTTCGCCTGTTTGCAGCATCTACCGGTGGGCATACAAAGCATGGTCGCAAGGATGCCTTGGGACTTGAATGTGATAAACTTTCTATAGAGGGTGTACACATGCAATGGGAGAACTACGTCAAACCGATAATCGACACTTTACGAATACGTGGAGGAAATCTGATGGGAGTCTGTATGGACAGCCATGAGGCGGGTCCGCAAAACTGGACAGCAGATTTTGAACAAAAATTTCAGCACTTGCGTGGTTATGACATGAGAAAATACTTACCGGTTATGGCAGGTTATGTGGTTGGATCTGCCGTAGAATCAGACCGTTTCCTCAATGATTTTCGCCATACCATCAACGACCTCATCACAGACAAATATTATGGTGAGTTTAACCGACTTTGTCATTCAGAAGGATTGACGCTGACGGCACAGGCTATTGGTGGCGCTCTATGTTTGGCTGGCGATGCCATCAGTGTGAAGAAACTGGTTGATAAGCCACAGGCAGAGTTTTGGGGGTATCAGACAGAGGGAAACTATGATATTAAGGATTGTTCAAGTGCTGCTCACGTATATGGTAAACAGATAGCTTCTGGTGAAGCTTTCACAGATATTACCTATAAACACTCGCTGGCGGATATCAAGAATCTAGCCGATTATGCCTTTGCATACGGAATAAATGAGCTCGTGGTGTGTGCAGTAGCATATCAGCCGTGGGGTGGTATGAAAATCAGTACTGCCAACGGACGACAATATGTATTGAACAGGAAAAATACATTATGGCCTGTAAGTAAACCTTTTTGGGATTATCAGGCACGTTGTTCGTGGATGTTACGTCAAGGAAAACCAGTGAGTGACATCTGCCTCTATTTGGGCGATGATATTCCAAATCGAATTCTCGGTCACAAATTGCCAGATATGAAAGGGTATGACTTCGATGCTTTCACCACTGATGCTCTGCTGAACAGAATGATTGCAAAAGACGGAAGAATAGTACTGCCAGATGGTAAAAGTTACCAGATGATGATTTTGCCATCGGATGGTAAACTGACCGATGAGGCAAAAAAACGGATCGAGGAATTACGTAGCCAGGGAGTTGAGGTATTTGACCCGCAAAGTGATAGTCGCTCGTTGTCAGAAGCATTTCACCAAGCAGGTCTTACGCCTGACGTGGAAACTCCTTCTGATATGCACCTGTATTTTTGTCACAGGAGGGTAGAAAACGGCAAATCATCATTTAAAGATATATATTTTCTGAATAATCATAGCGATGATACTGTTAGCGGAACTTTCCGTTTCCGTACGGAGGCGGAATCAGTTGCTCTATGGAATCCCGTGACTGGCGAACGCTATTCGTTGAAGTCAACCACAATGTCAGGAAAAACGTCTGTCAACTTAACTCTCCATGCGCGCGAGTCTTATTTTATTGTATTATCAAATAAGAAGGATTTGATAGAACAGCCTATTACGAAATCATTCGAACATAATGAATTTCAAACCATTCCACTTACAAATGAGAAATGGACAGTAACGTTTGATGCGAAGATGGGTGGACCATCGGAACAAGTCATTATGGATAGACTTGCAGACTGGACTACATTTGATGATCCACACATAAAATATTTTTCTGGTACTGCTGTGTATAGAAATTCTTGTGTACTGAAAAAGAAAGAAAACAGTTTGACATATCGTTTGAACTTACCTTTGCTTAATTCTGCAGCAGAGGTTTTTGTCAACGGTAAGTCTGCAGGCATAGTATGGTGCTCACCATGGGATATAGATATAACACAGTATTTGAAGAAGGGTAAGAACCAGATAGAACTCCATGTGTGCAATACGCTTTGGAACCGCCTTGTAGGCGATGCTAGTTTGCCAGAGCGTGAACGCATCACGTGGCAGACCACCCCGCTTGCTAAGTCCACAGATTCTTTAGTGCCCTCAGGATTTAGCGATGACGTAGTGATAATATCATATAAGAAATAATAAAAAATTGCTCATCTGTACAAATTAAATAGATGAGCAATTTTTTTAAGAATCTTTGTTATTTAGAAAACAATTTTTTTCCCGTTTTTGATATACAGTTTGCCTTTGACAGGATTGATTATACGACGTCCCATGAGATCATACATATAGTTTTCTGTTATTTCTTGTTTCTTCGTCTCCACTTCCTGCACTCCTGTTGGAGAAGCTCCATCTATGCGTATAGACTTGATATATATACTACCGGTAGAAACGAGGTTTAGTGCTGTGCTCTTTGAAGAGGTGGAGATTGTGTATGTTCTTCCGGATTCTACAACATCATTAATTGCTACTCCTTCAATAGCTGGTGCAGTACTGAATTTGAGGGCTTCGGTTTCGGTGTCTTTCTTTGCAATGTTGATTGTTACACGATCGCCATTGTGTAGGCTGAGTATTGAAATATAACGGCCGGAATTCTGAGAATAGAGTCCGTAATAGGTGGTGTTTACATCACGGAACTTAAAGCAGTCGGTAGTGGTATTCATTGTTGTCGTTCCAACAGCAATTCGCTTGTTGAACGTCTCGTCACCGATAGAGATGACCTGCAAATCCTGACCGCCGCTTCTGGTGTTTTTGACATAAGTTGGCTTTACACCATCACCATATCCTACAAAGTCGCAATATTCTGTATTGTCGTCTGCTATTTCGAGTTTTACACAGTCCCACATTATGCCACCGATGTTGCCGTCGATTTTCTTGATTTCAAATTCTATGGTATTCCAGTCGTTTGCCTTCAGGCGTGAGGCTCCGAAGTTGACGTAGCGGTTTTGGTATCGTCCGCTCTGCATGGCACTGCGATAGAGGGCACCGTCATTGTAGTCATAGTCCCATTGTGCTATTTGTGTTCCGTTGAGTCTGACATATAGATGGCCAAGGTTGGTGACGGCGGCTGCGGCAGCTGTCAGTCTTGCCATACCGTTGCTTTCCTCGCCTGCCTTGAAACGTATGGTCCAGGTGCTTACGCCTGTCTGTGCATAGTACCAGTCTGTAGATGGGTCGCTCTCACCTACGGTATATGCAAGGTTGGCAGGGACTTGCTGGTAGTTGTCGTAGGCGCGTGGCATGTCTGACAGCTTGAAACCGTCGGCAAGACGGTCGCTCTCGCCAATAAGGAAGATGTACTTATTGAACTTTTCCGGTGTCCATGTGATTGTGCCGAGGTTGACGTTGGTGCCGTCGATGACGATATTCTCCTGTGTCAGCTGTTCTGTATTGGTACCGTTCAGGGCATAGGCTGTAAGCACGTATGTGTCTTTGCGGACATTCGGAATAGTGAAGGTGCCGTCAGCATCTGTCTCTGTCCAGAAGATGTAGCCGTTGTCCTCGTTCAGGGGCTCTGATGTCTTTGATAATACAACGCGACAGGTGGTGGATGTCTGTAACGGGTCGCTTACGGCAATCTTGCCGGACACTGTGGCACGCTCACGGTCATAGAGGTCATTATCAAACCATTGTAATGGCCACTGGGCCTGTAACTCTTCTGCCTTGCCGGCTGCATCGGCAATCATGTCGTCATGTGATGTGCCGCTGTTGAAATAAAGGAGAAACGGGCCGTATATCTTCCTGTCTCCTGTAGAGAAGGTCTGTGCCCCTGCACCGAAGTGCCCTCCGTGTAACATCTGAAGGAAAAGGGTTGACTTTGTGTCTGCATGCACAGTGAGTTCCTGACGCATGGGACCGCCATTGATATACTCTGTGCTGATGGGAATGGTCCATGATCCGTAGGTGTTGCCCATGACACCATGGAAGTGGTCGTCCTTGATGTAGTTTGCCCAATTATACTTTGTATATATCGTTCCGTTATCCAAAATGAAGGTGGCATCCTGCACCTTGCGCTCTTCGCTGCGTTTCATTTCCTCGGTACTGGGGATATACCCACGCATGGCGTCTGTGACATAGCCGTAGTTGAAGAGGGCGTTGTTCATGCGATAGACAATACGGGCTTCACCAAGAGATGCGTTGTTGCTGTTACCCTCTGCTACGATATACATATAGACTCCGCTTTCTCCCTTACGCAGTATGAATCCATGAGACCACTTGATACCTTGGGGGCTTTCATTCGTGTAAACAACTTCTGCCATGTCAGGGGTGTTAACTTTCAGTTGTGCCTTGTTTGGTGACAACTCATGATAGTCAGGTTCGTTGCAGGAAAAATACACTCCGCTAGTCGTACTGATTAGATTGGGGCTACCTTTATACGTGCAAGAGGTAATCTTTCCCTGAGCACTGATGGTAAGGGATACGATGCCATTTGACATGGTTGTCGTGTTGTAAGCATTGACACTTGCTGTCACATCGCTTTGAGCTACTGCTGTCATGGCTGTTGCAAGCATCCATAGGATAAAATAGAAATTCTTTTTCATTTTTTTATAATATTAATAGTTATCGTTTTGGTTTTGGTTTTGGTTATCGTTAACGTTTCACAACCCTGTAGTATTCTGTCGCCCCGAGCAGGAAGCATCCTATGCCATAGTCTTCGAAGTCGGGCACACCGTCATAAGTGACTGGTTGACTGTCGGCGGGCTGACTGCCGGTCCCTTGTACGTAACCGAGAAATCCCGTGGGATGGATGCAGTCGGCGGCTATGGCCTGCCAAGCCTGTGAACAAGCCTCCTGATAACGTTTTCCTTTCAGAATACCATGCCTGAGTCCCCAACTCATGCCATAGAGGAAGAGGGCTGTGCCGGACAGCTCCTTACCTGCGTAGGAGGTGGATACAAGGCTGGCATTCCAGAAGCCGTCTGCACGTTGACACCTCAACAGGGCACGACTCATGGCGATATAGTCTTTCTTTAACTGCATGAAGTATGAATCAGTTTGGGAGAGTTCTTCCATGGTACGGACAAGGGCGGCATAGACCCAGCCGTTGCCACGGCTCCAGTAACAGTTCTTACCGTCGGGCTCCGTAAACGGGGGGACAAAGCGTTTGTCGCGCCACCAGAGCCCCTCCCGCCTGTTGAACAGCCCGCCGCCGATGGCATTACGGCTGTGCCGGTAGATGCGCATAGCATAGTCAATATAGCGGCGGTCGCCGGTTGTCTTATACATCTGTGCAAATACGGGCATTGCCATCTGTATGGCGTCTATCCACCACCAATAGTCTTGCTTAGGGGTTGCCATCTGGTGTTCCAGGTTCTCCGTAATGGATGCCAGCATCTTGGCGTCATGCTCTTTGCGGTAATACCAGATGTAGGTTTGGGCACAACACTGGTCATCGGCATCGGTGGTCTTCACACCGTTGCGGGGCGTCCATCGGTGATAGTCTGCCCAGCGGAGGATATAGTCCAGATACCGCTGTTGCGGGTCAATGTCATAGAGGGCTGTCAACCCTTCGTAATATACTCCACGGGTCCACAGACTGCTGGGGCGTGTCTTGCCTCCTACATGTGTGTCTGCGGTAGGGTCGGCATTCTTCAGAATGAAGTAGTCGTTTACCTGTCTTGCCTTGTCTAAAATATCTTCTGCCTGACTGATTTGTGCATTGGAAGCAATGTAGAACATGGGGAAGATAAAAACTATAGCTTTTTTCATACTAATTATCGCTTTTTTGATTATTCCGATGCAAAAATACACACAAGTGCATATATATAATGTGGTATTTTTGTACAAAAAAGTAAAAAAATATATGAATTGTAAATAATTTTTCCTACTTTTGCGGCTGTTATGATACAAAAACTACTAACCTCATTGATATTATCGCTTGCGGTGCTTGTTGTGCAGGCTGTAGATATCCAGTCGAGAAAACTGGATACGGATGTTGGACTTCCGGATAATAATGTGCGTAACATCAGTCAGGATGCCAAGGGTTTTATCTGGATGGGAACACCAGACGGACTGTTTCGTTATGACGGCTATTTCTTTACAACGTATAAGTATAGTGAAACAGGTAATACGCAGTATCTGAATAACAATCATGTGACAGCCTCATTCAGATTGTCGTCAGGTTTGATGCTGTTTCGTGAACAAGGTAATTTGTGGTCATTGTTCGATGTTGAAACAAACCGTTTCCTCCCTCTCAAGCACGATGGAAGACCGTTAAGTTATAAACGTGGAGGGGAGCAGGGGGGGGACCTCTGGTTAGGCGACTTAGAGAAAGGCTGCGTGAGAATAAAGGTTAAGGTACGGAATAATGGAGAGAGAACGTTAGATTATACATTCTTTAATAGCGGCAACAGGGAACTGAAGTCTGACCATCTTGCTGTTGTTCAAGCCGATTCACACGGTACGGTATGGATATGTACAGATGAGGATGTCTATTATGTTAAGGGAGAGCATGCGGTCAAGACCAATACTGGGAAACATGTTGTCGCACTTGTTAACGAAAGCGCTACAGACTATATGGTGACCGTAAAAGGAGAGGTGCTCAGGATAGATGGTAACAGGTTACGTCTGCTGTTTTCACCTCGCAATGAAATAGTGGTTACGAAGGCTGCCGGCATAGGAGGCAAGCGTATCATAATGACAACTACCGGTGCAGCGATGGAATACAATATTCCTGGCAGAACGCTGAGCCAGAGCGCACAGATACCGGCATCAGGAGGCAATATTATAATTGACAATCATGGTAACGTCATCGTTTTGGACGAATTGGGACACATCTGGTTTACTGACCGCAGGACAGGGGAAATAATACCGTTAAATGTCTTCAGCCAACAGCTGTTCCCCCTGGTGCCCAGTAAGAAGTATAAGGTTGTTACATCCGAGAAGAACGGATTGATATGGATATCCACCAACGGATGTGGCATAACCGTCTATGACCGATGGCAGCATCAGGCGGAACGCATAGGGGTAGCCACCGGACATCTGTCAACGGATTGGATACAGGATATCTGTATGGACGACGATGAGAATGTATGGGTGGCAGACGAATTTCACGGCGTGAGATTACTGACCATTTCGCAACATCGTACGGCTACTGCCCAAGGCTCTGCCGGATATACGGGAAAAATGCTGCTCAACAAGGCTGCTACAGACTATCATGAGAACATGGTGAGCGGGATGTTCTGGCAGACAGATTCCGTGCTGCTGATTGTCAATTCCAACGGGGATGTATATCAGAGTGACAGACAATTGCACATCAGTGAAAAGCCGCTCATAAAAGGACAAGGTGTAAGGGCCGTGGCAACAGACAAAAACGATATTCTCTGGGTCGGCACACGTCGCAATGGCTTGTTTATCGGAAACCGGCACTATAGATATGGGCATGGCAAAACAACATCGTTGTCATCGGACAATATAAGATATTTGTTTCCTGATAACAAAGGACGTATGTGGGTCGTAACAGAGAACTCATGGCTTGAGTTGGCTATACCGGACAAAGAGGGTGAATATACATTCAGGCACTTCCTGAAGGAGAATGTCGGAGCCAAGATTATTACTCAGGATCATCGGGGGAATATATGGGTAGGTGCTTCTACCGGACTCTATAGGTTCGCTCCACAGGAAATCCTGAAAAATGGTTCTGCATATCAGAAGATACTGAAGGAAAACGATATAAGAAACAGTGACATAGACTGCTTGTTTGAAGACTCTCACCACAGACTCTGGGTGGGCACTATAGGAAACGGAGTGCTTTTTGCCGACCTTGATGCCGAAAACCTGCAGTTCCATTCACTTACCGAGACAAATGGGCTTATAAGCAATGAAGTGCAAAGCATTGCTGAGGCTTCTGATGGAACAATATGGATATCCTCAAAGAAAGGAATGACCTGTTATCATCCCGGGCGAAAGAGTTTCCGGTATGTTTATCATGATGACAATCCTTTACACAACTATTATGCAGAGAATGGAGCAGTCAGACTGAATGATGGCAGACTGGTGTTCGGCACTAATCAGGGATTGGTGGCATATGATGCAGTATCGTCAGATGCCAGACAGGAAAAGTCTTCTCTTGTCTTCACCGATATCCTTGTAAATGGCGTATCTGTCAGTGCAATGGATGATGAGAATGCTTTGGCTGTAGCACCGGATAATCTTGGAGAATTGGAACTGGCATACGATAAGAATTCAGTAAATATCCGTTTCTCTTGTTTTAACTATCGTGTGGCAAATGGAACACGATATACTTATTGGCTGGAAAATTACGATAAGGAGTGGAGCGAATTGTCACCATTGAACTTTGCCGTCTATAAACAGCTGCCGCCAGGACATTATGTATTGCATGTCAAGGCATATAATCTGAATTCATCGGAAATTGCTGAACGACAACTCACTATTATCATACGTCATCCTTGGTGGCAGACGTGGTGGGCATATCTGCTTTATGTCGTGCTGTTGACATCTGTGGGATATGTCGTATGGCACCAGTTGCGCACAGTTTATCTGTTGCGCCGCCGCATCAGTATCGAAAAAGAACTGACAGAATATAAGCTGCGCTTCTTTACCAATATCTCGCATGAATTCCGTACACCATTGACTATTATACGTGTTGCAATGGATCACATGCGCAGTGTGAAGGATATACCGGCAGAATTGCGCCAGTCCCTGAGCAATATGGGACACAGCACAGATCGTATGTTGAGACTTATCAATCAGCTGTTGGAATTCAGGAAAATGCAGGCAGGCAAGTTACAACTGTCATTGGAGGATACTGATATAATAGCATTTGTAAGGGATATCTTCCAAAACTTCAGCGACTTGGCGGAAAACAAGAATATAAGCTATAACTTTATCTCCAATGTGAAGTCCTGCGAGATGCCACTTGACCGTCAACATATAGACAAGGTGGTTTACAACCTATTGTCGAATGCCTTTAAATACACTCCGTCTAAAGGCATTATAGAAGTGGGCGTCAGAATAAAGGAAGGACAGGCTATAATCACAGTACAGGACACTGGGGTAGGGATTCCGAAAGAAAAACAGCCTGAACTTTTCCAGCGTTTTATGCAAAGTTCATTCTCTAGAGAAAGCATCGGCATTGGCTTGCATCTTACAAAGGCTTTGGTTGAAGTTCATCATGGAAAGATAAGATTTGAAGAAAACCAACCACGCGGTTCAAGATTTATTGTAGAACTGCCTATGACACGGGAGGTATATCAACCTTCCGACTTCTTGCAACAGTCAGATTTGCAACCCGTCGTGCTGAAACAGACACCCGTCTATCAGGAGATGATGGGTGAACCTATGAATAATCGACGTGTCCTCATTGTTGAAGATGATGTCGATGTAGTCACTATGTTGAAACAGACGTTAGGACATTATTTCTATGTCAGCATTGCCATGGACGGAGCAACAGCACTTGAAATTCTTCAAACGCCGGAAAAACCTGACCTGATTATCAGCGATGTTATAATGCCAGTGATGAGCGGCTATGAACTGACACGGCGCATACGTAGTCAGGCTGATACACAAACCATTCCTATAATCCTGCTGACAGCACTTTCCAACGAAGATAACAGGCTAAAGGGAACGCAGGTTGGAGCTGATGCCTATCTTACCAAGCCTTTCGACATAAGGTTGCTTGTCAGTACCTGCCGGCAACTGTTGGAACAACGTAATCTGCTTCGCAAACAAAAAGTGCAGGATAATGTGCAGACTATAGCACCTCCGGAGATTATTGTGGAAGAACGTGACAGAAAACTTCTCGATGCAATGAATAAGTGGCTGGAGAGCCATATCAGCGACTCCATGCTTTCTGTTGATGATATGGCAGAAGCAATGGGCTATCGTCGCTCTGTTTTCTTCAAGAAGGTAAAGTCTTTGACAGGACAAACTCCGGCAGAGTATATCAAGAACTTACGCATGAATCGTGCTGCCGAGATGCTGCGTGAAGAAACAATAACCGTAGCTGAGGTATGTTACAAAGTTGGTATTAGTGACCCTCATTACTTTACAAAGGTGTTCAAGCAGCAATTCGGAATCTCGCCGAAGAAATATCAACAAGGAAAATAAATATTTAATCGCTTAATCTTTTAATCTCTAACTGCTAATCTTTAACCTCTAAAGACTGAGCAAAAATACCTTGTAAAAGTCGAGTTCCTTAATATAACAACAGCAATCCTGCGAATGCTGCATGTGCCAGCATTGTGATGGGGTGGACCTTAACAAATTTCACTCCTATGAATGTTGCCAAGAAGATGAAGATGCTGATATAGAATGTCCATCTGTTGTCTATGGGATTGCCAAAATTGTCTTCTGTGCAAAGCATCAGGGCAGCAGCTGCAAGCAGTCCTACAACAGCAGGACGAAGACCTGCAAATATCATCTTCACATAATGGTTTTCCATATACTTCAGGAAGAGCATGCTGATGAGCATCATGAGTATGAAGCTTGGCAGCACCAGAGCAAAGGTGGAAGTGATGCTTCCCAAAATACTCAGCAAGTGGTTCCCTGTTTCGTTCATGACAGCAGTATAGCCGCAATAGGTGGCGCTGTTGATACCGATAGGCCCTGGCGTCATCTGAGATATTGCCACGATATTGGTGAACTCGGCAGAAGAAATCCAATGATGGTTGATGACCACCTCATGTTGTATGAGGGACAACATGCCATACCCTCCACCGAATCCGAAGAGTCCTATCAGGAAAAATGTATAGAATAGTGTCAGGAAAAGCACTTTGGGAGTTAAGAATTAAGAGTTAAGATGTAAGAGGTAAGAGGTAAGAGGGAAGAGGTATGCATTACTAAAAGCGTGGTTTTACTGTTGACTCATCTGAAATGAATACTCCATACATAAAGCCTAAAACTCCAGCAGCAAGTAATACATAGATAGGATTGACTCCAAGGGCCCATATTGCTAATGCGCTTATTATTGGAATCCATGCATTGAGGAAACTTATCTTAGCCTGTTTTGCCATAGAGAAGCAAGGTGATGCTATGAGTGCTACCACAGCAGGGCGAATGCCGTTGAATGCTGCTGCCACCCATGGTATGTCCAGAAACTGCGTCAGGCACATAGCGATAAGCAGTATGACGAGTAAAGAAGGTAGCACAGTTCCCAATGTTGCCATAAGGGCTCCAGGGAATCCACCAACCTTTCTGCCGACAAAAATGGAGATATTCACAGCAAAGACCCCTGGGCATGTTTGTGCCACAGCAACGAGGTCCATAAACATCTCCTTGTCAATCCAACGGTGCTTTTCTACCACATCGGTTTCGATGATGGGTATCATAGCGTAGCCTCCACCAATGGTGAAGGCTCCGATACGGAAAAATGTTTTAAAGAGCGAACTATACATTAAGCTTTAAGCATTAAGTTTTAAGCTTTAAGCATTAAGCATTAAGTTTTAAGCTTTAAGCATTATGAATTAACCCTTGTGTGCTTCAATCCAAAGTCGTGCATTCACGAATGCCTGATGCCAAGGTGTTACCTCGTCGGAGAGACGTCTGTCTTCAGGATAATAGCCACACTGCCAAGGATGCTGTGTGCGCTCTGGGTGAGGCATTATAGCGAGATGACGACCATCAGCACTTGCTATGGCTGCTACATCGTAGTCAGAGCCGTTAGGATTAGCAGGATACTCATGATGGTTATATTTTGCAACAATATTATATTTGTCTTCAGACATAGGCAGACGGAACTTTCCTTCTCCGTGTGCTACCCAGCAGCCAATCTCTTCGCCTGAAAGGCTTCCAAACATTACAGAGTCGTTCTGAGGAATGCGCAGTGTCACAAAGGTGCTTTCAAATTTGTGAGAGTCATTATGCAGCATCTGTGCATAGTCACGAGCATTTGTTGATGCTGTTGTATTGTTGAGCAGTCCCAGTTCCACCATCAGCTGACAGCCGTTACATACACCGAGTGAGAGGGTGTCCTTGCGAGAATAGAACTTGTCTAGGGCCTCCTTTGCCTTAGGGTTGAATAGGAAGGCACCAGCCCATCCCTTTGCTGACCCCAGTACATCGGAGTTAGAGAAACCACCGCAGAAGGCTATCATGTTTACTTCTTCAAGAGTCTCACGACCTGTTACGAGGTCTGTCATAGTGACATCCTTCACGTCAAAGCCAGCCTGATAGAATGACCATGCCATTTCGCGCTCTGAGTTGGTACCCTTCTCACGAATGATGGCAGCAACAGGACGTTTGCCTTCAGGACGTGGAGTAGCCTTCAGACTGTCACCCTTTAAAGTCCATGTTACAGGATTCTTCTTATAGTTCTCAAAGCGTTCAGCAGCCTTGCCGTTGAAACTCTGCTTTCTGTCAAGTAGGTAAGAGGTAGAATACCATACATCACGCAACTCATCTATGTCAAAGTCTAACGTCAGTTCACGAGAAACTATCTGAGCATTTGGAACAGAAGCATTTGAGACAGTCTTAGTAACAGTAATCTTGCGCTCTGTGCAAGGAGTACCAATCTTACAGTAGCCTACGCCGGCATCTTCCAGAATCTTCTTTACACGGGAAGCATCGCTGTTACGAACCTGTATTACGACACCTGGATTTTCTGCAAAGAGCACCTTTACGATGTCACCTTCCTGTATCTTGTCGAAATTAATGTCGAGACCACCTTTGGTATTAGCAAAACACATCTCCAAGAGACAGGTGATGATACCACCTGCAGAGATATCGTGACCAGCAAGAACCAAGCCCTCGCCAATCATCTGCTGTATTGCCATGAAGGCATCAGCGAAGTATTCCGGATTCTGTACTGTAGGAACATCGCTGCCAACCTTTCCCTGACTTTGTGCAAAAGCAGAGCCGCCAAGCTGCAGTTTGTCGAATGAGAAGTCTATATAGTAGAGTCGGCTGTCCTTCACATCTTTTATTACTGGAGATACAGTCTTGTTTATCTCGTCAACCTCACCACCGGCAGAAACTATTACAGTACCAGGAGATACAATCTTCTTTCCGTCAGGATATTTCTGTGTCATAGAGAGTGAGTCCTTACCAGTCGGCACATTGATGTGCAGGTCGCAGCAGAAATCAGACAATGCCTTTACAGCACTGTACAAACGTGCATCCTCACCTTCCTGTGCGCGGCAAGGCCACATCCAGTTGGCACTCAGCGAGATGCTGTCCATACCCTCTGCCAGATGTGCCCATACGAGGTTTGTGAGCGATTCTGCTACAGAGAGAACAGAACCTGCCTCTGGATTGGCAAGGGCAGCCTGTGGAGCATGACCCAAAGAAGTAGCAATACCTTTTGTACCAGTATAGTCAAGGGCTACAACACCACAGTCAGAGAGAGGCAGTTGCAGTTCACCCTGACATTGCTGGCGTGCTATGCGGCCAGACACAGAACGGTCAACCTTATTGGTGAGCCAGTCCTTACAAGCCACAGCCTCCAGCTGGAGCACCTGCTTCAGGTATTCCGTCAGTTTTGTATTGAGTGTTGTCTGCTCGCCTATAGCAGAAGCATCATAAGTTACTACGTCATATTTGCGTTCTACGGTCTTGTCCTCCATTATGGTCTTTGGAGAAGAGCCGAACATCTGGTCAACAGAGAGGTCGAAAGGTCTTACTCCGTCAGCCTGTTCGAAGGCAAAGCGATGGTCGCCTGTTGTCTCACCAACGGTGTACATCGGAGCACGCTCACGGTCAGCAATCTTCTGTACGTGTTCTATTGCTGATTCGTCGATGAGCAGTCCCATACGCTCCTGTGACTCGTTGGCAATAATTTCTTTTGCGCTGAGGGTCTTATCTCCTATAGGCAGCTTGTCCATATGAATGAGACCACCGCAGTCCTCTACCAACTCCGAGAGACAGTTTACGTGACCTGCGCTACCATGATCGTGGATTGATACGATAGGATTCTGCTCCTCTTCGCCCAAGGCGCGGATAACGTTATATGTACGCTTCTGCATCTCAGGATTTGCACGCTGTACTGCGTTCAGTTCGATACCAGAAGAATAGCGTCCTGTCTCAACAGATGATACAGAGCCGCCACCAAGTCCGATGCGGTAGTTCTCACCACCCATTACGACAACCTTGTTGCCAGGCTGTGGCGTGCCCTTGATACAGTCGCGCTTGATGCCGTAACCGACACCGCCTGCAAGCATTATCACCTTGTCGTAAGCATATTCCTCATCGTTCTCTTTATGCTCAAAAGTCAGCACAGAACCACAAATCAACGGCTGTCCGAACTTATTACCGAAGTCAGAAGCACCGTTTGATGCCTTTATGAGAATCTGCTCAGGAGTCTGATACAGCCACTGGCGTTCAGGCATCTTCTGCTCCCATGCATTGTTGGTACCCTTCTTACGTGGATAAGAGGTCATATAGACAGCAGTTCCTGCGATAGGCCATGAACCGACGCCACCACCCATACGGTCGCGAATCTCACCACCCGTACCTGTTGCAGCACCATTGAAAGGCTCTACGGTAGTAGGGAAGTTGTGTGTCTCAGCCTTCAGGGAGATGACACTCTCCACCTTCTTGATGTTGTAGAAGTCAGGTGCCGAATGGTCGGCAGGAGAGAACTGCTCTATTTCCGGACCCTGGCTGAAGGCTACATTATCCTTATATGCAGACAATATCTTGTTTGGATTCTCTTGTGTTGTCTTCTTAATCATCTGGAACAGAGAAGACTCCATTTCCTTACCATCAATGATGAATGTGCCACCGAATATCTTGTGACGGCAGTGCTCAGAGTTTATCTGTGCAAAGCCGAAGAGCTCAGAGTCTGTCAGCGGACGGCCCAGCTGCTTCGCTACATCATAGAGGTATGCTATCTCTTCTTTCGACAGGGCGAGTCCCTCCTTGTCGTTATGCTCCTCAATGTTCTCGATATACTTTATGTCCTCAGGCTTGATATCAATAGTAAAGATGCTCTGGTCAAGACCATCATACATACGCTGCAACATCTCGTCATGCTCGGCATCCATCGAATCTACAGGAAAATACTCCTCGATACGTGTGATGCCTTTCAGTGACATGTTTTGTGTTATTTCAACAGCATTTGTTGACCAAGGGGTAATCATCTCGCGTCGTGGACCTACGAAGAAGCCCTTCACTGTGTCGCCCTCTATCAGTGTGGCATTGTCATACAGCCAACATAGTTTTTCCACCTCCAGAGCAGATGGCTGATGGTCTATCTCTGTGGCGATTAAGTTCTCAGATGGAGTCTTGAAAAAGAGAATCATATTAATATTGAATATTGAAAATTGAACATTGAAAATTAAGCCTTTGACTTTTGACCTTAGACTTTTATTTTGCCTGCAAAGTTATAAAAAAAAATCGAAATATCAGTAATATATAGAAAGATTTTTTTCTTGTTACCCCAGGCAGTCCATCAGATACACTATCACGCAGCAGATGATGGCAACAGGAAACAGTCCCAATCCGACCCATGCAGCAATGATACCGATGAGCAGCGATACGATGCCCGAAACAGGTGTCAGTGTTGTCTGTATCATGTCAGGAAATGTCATCACTGCCAGTGTGACGTAAGGAACATAATACAGGAAACTCCTCAGGAAGGTGTTCTTTATCTCCCCCTTGATAAGCGCTATCGGCACCACTCTGATGAGGTTTGTGGCGATGATGGCCAGCAGTATGTATATCACTATTTCATGCTTCTCCATCGCTCTTCAAGGGTAAGGGTTTCAGCCATGCGGCAACAGCCGAGATGACCACTGTCAGTATTATTGTTCTGGTACCACTGTTTATTTCGCTCAATATAGGTGTGATGGCAAACAATCCGCTCATTACGAAACTCGCAATGATGGCATACATCACATCCCTGTCAGTTCGTGCCATAGGCATTATGATAGCCAGGAACATGCCATAGAGCGCCACACTCAGGGCAGATACTATCGATGTCGGCAGCATACCACCGGCAATGATTCCTGCAGCACATCCTGAAGCCCAGAAGATGCCCGAGATGAGGGCAGCAGAATAGGTATATGCTGGTGGAGTATAGCCTTTATGGTTTATGGAAATGCCGAATATCTCGTCAGTAATGCAACAAGCCATCATTATGCGGTGAAACCACGACAGGGTAGGAGAGAGCTTTTGCGACAGGGCAGCACTCATCAGCATATAGCGCAGGTTCACCACCAGACACATAGCAATCAGCTCCACATAAGTGGCATTGACGGCCACCAGTGTATATACACCATATTCTCCTGCAGATGCGCGTGTAAAGAAACTGCTTATGAAACCAATCAAGGCAGTAAGCCCTGCCTTCTTCGCAATGATACCCAGCGAGAATGCCACAGCAAAGTATCCCATTGCTATGGGAATGCCATCGCGGACACCAGAAAGAATATCATGCTTAAGACTGTTTTTCATCCGTCATTTTGAATTCGAGCGCGAAGGTACAAAAAAATAACGAAAAAGAGAAATAACTATTATTTTTTAACTTTTAACTACACCCCTTGTCTTGACGAGGTTACGGCTCGTCCTAATATGAAGGGGGATTCAATATCCCAACTCTTCGCCTACGAGGATGACGATGTGGCGGCCTTTGTTGCGGGAGTTGCGGAGGAAGTGGACATAGCTGCAGATGCTCTCGGGGGAGTTGCAGTTGTGGCATTTGCCGTCTATCTTGCAGGGTGTCTTGATGTCAAATCTCTCGGCGTTGACGGGGGCTGCTATGTTCCTTGCTCTTTCTAGGGCGGCTTCTATGGTGGGAGCAATCTTGTTGATACCAATGATGAAGATGACCTTCTTTGGTCCCCATGTGATGGCTGCCACCCTGTTGCCATTGCCGTCGATGTTTACTATGACACCATCCTCGGAGATGGCATTGGCACTCGTCAGAAAGACATCAGCGCTGAAGGCCTGCAGGTATATCTGCTGCTTCTCCTCTGGTGTGGGGACGCTGTCTCTGTCGAGGACATTGAGGGTGCCTCGTGACTTGAGTAAGTCGGGTAGTCCGAGTTCGCGCACTGTTGCCGAACCGCCCCATGTGACGGTATCGCCATCGTTGATGAGTGATGATACTTTTTCTACTGCTTCCTTTGCAGTGGGGCAATAGAAAGCCTCGATGTTACGACGCTTGAGGTTTTTTATTAATTCATAATTCATAATTGATAATTATTTTATCTCCCACCAGTCGAAGTTGAAGAGCTTCGGTCCTTTTCTGCCTCTGAAGACGAGATAGAGGTCTGAGTTCTGAGCGAGGGTGCTCTGGTTGATGCCTGAGAGGTTTGCAGACATCGTCTTCCAGTTGTTCCAGCCACCTGTTCCTGTTACCTGCAGAGTGCCCAGGAGAGTGCCATTGATGCTGTCGGTACGCAGTTCTATCTCACCACCTCTCAAACCGCTTGCCACACGTGCTGTAAAGGTGCGAGGAATGCGATTGTTCCAGTTTACGTTCTGCAGCTTTATGTAGTCGCCATTATGGATGTCAGAAACATATACCTGCAGTTTCTTGCCCTCCTCATACTGCTCTGTCTTGATGCCCTTTGAGTATGCCATTGTCTCAGCTTCCACCTTTCTGTAAGGATTAAAGGCAGCGATAGGTTTCACACCTTCGTCAGTAGGCAGGATGGTAGGGAACGAGCCATCAGGATTATATGTAAACTCCTCTACGGCAACACTTCTTCCAAAGCCACCACCACCAGGCAGTTTTCCTGTGTGATAGAAGAAGTATGAATGGCCCTTGAAGTCTGCCACACCACAATGGTTTGTGAATGACTTGGTGTCAGAGAGAGGCATAATGACTCCAGCATATGTCCAAGGTCCTGCAGGTGATGGTGCTGTGCTGTAAGAGATATGCTCAGGAACGCCACCTGCGGCATAGAGCAGCTGGTAGGTGCCATTGCGCTTTGTAAGCCAAGGGCCTTCAACATATGAGTCCTTATACTTCTTGCTCTTGTCACGCTGATTCATTACTGGTGAGCCGAAAGCCTCTTCCGTCATATCGAGTTGTTTCACTTCGCCATCGAAACTTATCATGTCCTTATTGAGCTTTGCGTAATAAACCCTTGGATTGCCCCACATAATCCAAGCCTGTCCGTCATCGTCAATCATAACTGTCGGGTCGATGTTGTCCCATGAACCGTTGTCGAAGAGAGGTTTGCCCAAAGCATCGCGGAATGGTCCTGTAGGAGAGTCACTGACAGCGACACCGATGGCCATACCTTTCTTGATGTTAGAATGGGCACAGATGAACCAGTAGAACTTTCCGTTGCGCTCTATGGTCTGTGCAGCCCAGGCACGATCGTCAGCCCACGAGAAACTCTCAAGGGCTAGGGGAGAGCCGTGGTCCTGCCAGTTTACCATATCGTCCGAAGAGTAGACACGCCATTCCTGCATCCAGAAAAAATCTGCATTATCTTCATCATGACCTGTATAAACATAAATGCGGTCACCATAAACAAAAGGTGCAGGGTCACTGGTATACCACGTTTGTACGAAAGGATTCTGTGAATGTGCTGACAATGTCATCAGCGACAGCAACAAGTAAAGGATAGTTTTTTTCATTTTATTATTATTGTTTTTTTATTAAACTTCTGACTCTCAGCTTGATGTTTTTTCTCAGGCAGTCGCTGTACAGCCAAGGTTCGCAGCTGTGAATGTCACCAACATTGATGAATCCCAGGATGGGCTTGTATTCAGAGGCACTGTAGTTATTGAGGATAAGGACATTATGCTCTGGTGACATGGTTACTGTTATGGTGTCTTTTATGATGGCCGGAGTGGCATCGGTACGCCAGTTGACAGGATTGATACACATGATGCTTGAACTGATGATTGGCTGGATGTATTTCACATCCTTAACAGAATTATAGCATATTGTGACGCCCACATCAGCAGAGTCTTTTGCTGCTATAATGTGCCTGGTTTCTGTGGTGTCCTGAGCTGTCACCTTATACCCAAGAACATAGGCAGCAGCAAGGTGTCTGTAGGTCTCGTCACTCATGTGTTTCAGCAACTCTACAACAGCCATTCCACCCTGGCTGAAACCTGCAACCACCAAGGGGCGGGAGTTGTCTCTGTGAGCCAGAAAATAGTCAAAAGCCCTCTTGACATCACCCATAGAAAGAATAGCGCGACGATGTATGGTGTCCTCATTGAGAGTGGCCCAAGAATCAAGGGTTATGTGACGATAGTAAGGAGCATAGAAATTGTTTCCGTCAGCCATATATTCCGCCACTTTCTTCTGCTCTATAGCCATATGGTCACGATGTGTCTTATTCCACACATCAGCATAATGGCACTTCTGGCCGTCAGCAGTAGTCCAGTCAAACTCCCATGTGGAAACAACATAGAAGACATCGGCACCAGTGCCGGCAGTATCGTTCTTGGAGATATGCCACATAATATCATCACTGTAAACAGGAGCCTGCGGAATAACCTCAGACAGGGTATAGGCTACCTCTTCCCACTCACCACTGTATCTGCAGTTCTGACCATTGCTTGGCTGCATGAAGAGGTCGAATCTGGAGTTGTCATATATGGTAGCAGAGAATCTGTAATCTACGATGTCATGATTAAGCTGGAACTCCATTATTGTGGCATCATTCTTCTTGCTACGTTGAGTTTTCACCTCTTTCAGGGGTTCCTTGAAATGTATTCCGTCATTGCTGAATGGTGCTACATGAACTTCTCCGATGTAAGGCAGATAGACATCTGCAGAGTCACCCTTTACAGTAAGATAGAAGTCGGATGTGACATTTCTCGAAGGATATTTCATTGGCTGCATATAATCAATGGAAGCGCTGAAATCAGGATGTGCCGGCTGCTGGGCTTCTATGTTACAGATGCCGAGAGTGGAGAAAAGTATGAAAAGGAGTAGTCTCATAGTTGGAGAAATATAATATAATAGAGTAAATAACGTATAAATGGCTAAGTCCTAATAGTTAATTAAGAACTTAGCCATTGTAGTTTATGTGCCCAGAACGGGACTCGAACCCGTACACCGTGAAGTATTGGTGTTTGAGACCAACGCGTCTACCAATTCCGCCATCTGGGCGATAACGGCTGCAAAGGTAATAAAAATATTATTCACCACCAAATTTTCTTTTAACTTTTTACCAAAGAATTTCTTGCTCGGGTGCATTTTCACTGAAAATAACCTTATCAGTCTTCTGTTCGGTAGGGTAGAAATGTACTGCAGAGTCGTTAAGTTTGGGATGAGTTGTCTTCAGCAGTCGGATTATCTCAGAGCCAGCCCATATCACAGGACCATATCCGTGAGCCGCCATCTTGTGAACAGGACGATAGGCATAGAAAGCAGGGTCGAATCCCATTCCTGTGCCCACACATGTGCCCTCGATCTGTCCCTGTTCATTTACCTTTGTCTGACAGGCATTCCATGCTAACAACGCTTGTGGACCATAGGTCTGTGCATCTATCCACCCTTCATTGATGGCGTGTGCAATGCAGTAGCAATAGATGGCAGTACAGGAAGTTTCAAGATAGGTGTCAGGCTTGTCAAGCAACTGATGCCAGAAACCTGTCTTATCCTGCAGTTGGCATAATCCTTCGATATGATTTCTCAGCAAAGAGAGAACTTCTTCATTCTTTCCGCAGGCATCAAGAACCTCACACATTGTCAGGATAGCCCATCCGTTAGCTCGTCCCCAGTGATATGCAGGATGTGTCGGCATACTCTCAACCCATCCATGACGGAACAATTTCTTTTCAGGTACCCACATCTTCTCCTTAAAGAGCTGTATCTGCCTTATTGCATCATCCTTATGACCTGCCCATGCTATGCAGGGAACTCCCATATACATGTCATCGAGCCACACGGTATTGTAGCGAGGACGCAAGCGGGCAAAAGTTCCGTCTTTCAGACGATATTGCTTGTTGATGACAAAGTCGGTATATCTCTTTACCACATCATCCGTAAGGGAAGAAGCAAAACCCTTATCCGCTCTGCTCAGTCGCAGGTTGGCAGATGCCATTGCTCCACAATCATCAAGAGCTCCAGGATATAACACCATACGCATCTGAGCATCATAGGCAGGATTCTTTGCCATTACGGAAGCCTCTTTCTTAGCTTGTGCAGCAATAAGGTTGAGACGTTGTTTGGCAAACTGCAGATAGCGATTGTCGCCAGTATTTGCAGCAGCACAGATAACAGCAGAGTAGAGAACTCCTGCTTCGTAGGATGTCAGGCGGAAACTACCCTGAGGCAACTTGTTGTCAACAGCAGTAGCAGGCATTGCTGTCTCGAGGTATGTCAAGACACGATCAATGGTACTCTTTACATCTGTCTCAGACGGAATGCCATAAGGTGTGACATATTGTGGCTGCATCAGGTGCAGAGGTGTATTCTGGTCGTTTATCTCATCAGCAAAACAACTGATTCCTGCAATTATATTTAAGACTATAAAAAGAAAAAACTTCATATACAAAACTCTTACATCATCCATCTTATATCGTCTGAAGATATTTCTCTGCTTCGAGGGCGGCTTTACATCCTGTTCCTGCTGCAACAATAGCCTGACGATATATAGGGTCGCAAACATCTCCTGCAGCATATACTCCAGGAAGGATATTGCCATTCTTATCGCATACCTGTTGTGTATTGCCGACAGTCTTTATATATCCCATCTCGTCAAGAGCCAGAGAATCCTTAAAGATATCTGTTGCAGGTTTGTGACCGATAGCGAGGAAGAATCCGTCAATAGCAACATCATAGTGTTCTTCGTCAGCCTCACCCTTACGTTTTACCACATGCATACCTTCAACGCCATTCTCTCCATAAAGACCAGTTGCATTGTGCTCAAAGAGTATTTCAATATTTTCGGCATCGCGCACTCTCTGTTGCATTATCTCTGATGCACGAAGATAATTCTTCCTGACAACGAGATAGACCTTCTTACACAGGCCTGAAAGATATAAGGCATCCTCACAGGCAGTATCACCACCACCTACGACAGCAGTAACCTTCTTACGATAGAAGAATCCGTCACAGGTAGCACAGGCGCTAACTCCCATACCGTTATATTTCTCTTCGTCAGGCAATCCGAGATACTTTGCTTTTGCACCTGTAGCAATAATGATGCTGTCAGCCTCTATGACAGTATTATCATCAGTAGTAGCTTTATATGGTTTTGAAGAGAAGTCGATACTTACTATTTCTCCATCGCGTATTTCTGCTCCAAAGCGTTCTGCCTGTTCGCGAATCTCCATCATCATCTGGTTGGCATCAACTCCCTGAGGATATCCAGGGAAATTCTCCACGATAGTTGTCTGTGTAAGTTGTCCACCCATCTGTGGTCCGACATATTCGATTGGTGAGAGATTAGCACGTCCGGCATATATTGCGGCAGTATATCCAGCAGGTCCGCTACCTATTATTAAGCACTTGGTTTTCATTGTTCTTGTGAATGTTTTTATGTTTTGATCAATTATTCTTGTTGTTTGTCTGAGTTTCCCCATTATTGTTGTTTCTGGTCCTGTCATTCTTTGTGGAATTGTCTTTTTTTTGTTGAGAAGACGTTCTGTTTCCAGAAAAACTGCTTATGAAGCCACTTCGCATACCACCAGTAACACCAGACCTGTACATATTGTTTACAGGAGGGCGTGAAGGCTCAGCATTCCTGTTATTATTGTTGCGTGAGTTGTTATTGTTCACTGTAGAGCGAGTGCTGCTTGAGCGCATATTCGAGGTTCTGTCATTAGACTGACAATCAGAACCTGATACATTATGACAATAACCTCCTGTCAGCATGCAGAGAATCATTATTGCTATGGTGATAATCTTCTTCATGTTTCTATACTTCTGAATATTATTTTTTGCAAAAATAAACAATAGTAATTATTCTGGAAAACATTTTTCCCTACAATAGTAGGGGAATTTCCCTATCATGCTTTCAGGCTGCCTCCGATTTTCTTTGCAATAGCTGTCAGAATCTTTTCTGTCTCTTGCAGTTCGACAATGAGTTCCATCTGTCTTTTGGAGTCAGTGGTAGTCTTTATTTCGTTACGTATCTGGGTCAGTTTGTCTGTAATATACTCGCGTCGGAACTCGTATAACAGATGTTCTATCTTATCTCGAAGCTGTTCTATGGAAAGCTTTACCTCCAGACTTTTGGATAATGTCAGAGCGTCTGATGTCAGTTTTATTGCGAGGTTTGATATGTCGTAATCATGATGACTGGTGAAATAGTGCTCGCACGAGAAATTCTCTTCTCCAGTATGTTCCACAGCTTCCTGCATTATATCATTATACATCTGATTTGAGAACCTCAGGTTGTCTCCTTCGAGATTATACTGTATGAATTGTGCTACCGTCAGAGAAAAAACATTTCCGTCATCATCTGTGATGTTGTCATAGAGCACCTCTTCTCCATGTTGTATAATTATCTTCATCAGCAGGTCTGCCGATGTCTCCCTTTTTCTCCTTTGCTGTTGCTGAACAGGTGTCGTCTGTGTTGTGGTTTGTACAGGAGCAGATGGAGTAGGATTCTTGACGTTATCCAACAGCCCATGTTTAGGATATTCTTGATATTCCTTAGCACGTTGCTGCTCACGCAATTCTACTTTCCGTTCCTCTTCTCTGTAGGAACGAATCTCTTCGTTCATCTTGGCAGTGAGAGTCTGTTCGCTGAACCCAAGGCGTGCAGAACAGTCTTGAATATATGCATCCCTCACAATAGGGTCGCCAATCACACTGACACTCTTTATGATGCTGCTTATAGCTTCCGAACGTTCATGTGGATCTGTAACACCATCAAGCAATACCTTCGTCTTGAATGCTATAAAATCCATCTGGTGGTCCTTGATGTATGCCCTGAATTCCTCAGCAGTATTCTTCTTTGCAAATTCGTCAGGATCCTGTCCGTCAGGCAGTAGCATCACTTTTACATTCATACCCTCTTTCAGCAGCATATCTGTACCTCTTAATGCAGCCTTAATGCCTGCAGCATCACCATCATAGAGAAGCACGATGTTTGATGTGAAACGATGAAGTATATGTATCTGGTATTCAGAGAGTGCTGTTCCGCTGTTGGCAACGACATTTTCTATTCCACATTGGTGCATAGAGATAACATCGGTATATCCCTCCACCATATAGACGAGATTCTCTTTGGCAATAGCTTTCTTTGCCTGAAAAATGCCATAGAGCTCATGGTCCTTATGGTATATCTCGGAATCAGGTGAGTTGACATATTTTTGGTTTATGCCCTTTGTGCGTGAGTCCAGCACTCGTCCTCCAAAGGCAACCACTTTTCCGGATATTCCTATCCACGGGAATATAGCGCGTCCACTGAAGCGGTCAAAGGGAAGTTTTGAGGTGGAGTTCTCGGGTTTATAGCAAAGTCCCACCTTTATAAGATATTCCTCCTTATATCCCTGCTTTATGGCTGTTTCTGCCATTGCGTGTCTTTCGTTCAGACAGAAACCCAGTCGGAACTTCTCTATAATGTCATCGCGAATACCTCTTGAGCGGAAATACTGTAATCCGATAGCCCTACCGTCGATGTTGTTTTGCAGGATATCCTTAAAATAGTTTGCTGCCCATTCATTCACAATGAACATTGCTTCACGTTCTGACTGCTCTTTCTTCTGTTCATCGGTAAGCTCGGTTTCCTGAATCTCTATGTGATATTTGTTTGCTAACCAGCGCAGAGCTTCTGGGTATGTCAGTTGCTCATGCTTCATAATGAAGCTTACGCTGTCGCCACCTTCTCCACAAACGAAGCAATGGCACGAGCGTCGGGTGGGAGAGACATAGAAAGAAGGGGTGTGGTCGTTATGGAAAGGGCATAGGCCACGATAGTTTATTCCCACTTTCTTCAGGGATACGAAATCGGATACCACATCAACGATGTCTGCAGTATCTTTTATGCGTTCTATGGTGGCTCGGTCGATCAAGTTAAGAATTAAGAGTTAAGAATTAAGAATTAAGAGTTATTTCTTAAAGATGCTGAAGTTCACGCTTCCGTAAGAGCGATGTTCAACAAATCGTGGATGTGATGTAAAAACGTTTTGCTTTCCGTGTTCAAAGACGAAGATGCCTCCTTCCTTTAAAAGAGGCAGGGCCTTGTCAGGTATCTGTGCCAGAGTAGGCAGGGCATATGGTGGGTCAGCAAATATGAAATCAAACTGCTTCTTGCATGTCTTCAGGAATTTAAATACATCGCCTCTGATGAGTGTATGGTTCAGCAATGCTTCAGAATTGGAATTCGTTGACAACTTATCAATGCATTGTTGTATAAACCGAGCGTGGTCACGATCCAGTTCTACACTGACAACATTGCTACATCCGCGCGACAGCAGTTCTAAAGAAATGCTTCCTGTGCCAGCAAAGAGGTCGAGGGCAGAGGTGTCTTCAAAGTCAATATACCCCTGGAGCACATTGAATATGTTCTCCTTTGCAAAATCAGTCGTAGGTCTGGCCTTGAAATTGCGGGGAATGTCGAAATGACGACCTTTGTATATGCCTGTTACAATACGCACTCTCTTACCTCCTCTATGAATTTGCTTAATTTTTCATGCATTCCCTCTGGTATCTCTCCGCATAAAGACAGAATGTCCGTATCCTTGTTCATGCCAAGCTGTTTCCATACATATAATATGTAGTAGAGCATATCATCGTTTTTCGTCATCTTAAAGGAATTGGCATATCTGAACCGGTGTTGCTCGAAATAGCATATATTCATCACATCATTATAGAAGTACACAAAGAGATTCCTGTCTTGGGTACCCTTGTAATAATTCTTATATAATGTCTGCCAGACCTGTATGATATTATTGGATATCTCTATTTCCGAGCAATTATCTTCCACAACCATTTTAAGGTCTTTGTTCAAAGGGAAGATGGCTGTAGCATCAAGGAGTGGAATCTCCTTGACACATTTTTCATCATATTTATATCCGGTGATGGCAATGTTGTATGATATCTCAGGGTCAAAATTCTCTTCAATGGGAATAAGGATAACAGGTGTCGATACATTCAGTACAGCATGGATACAGGGTATGCCGTCGGGAGTGGTTTTTGCAGCCTTCATGTATGACTGCTCACGAAATACCTCACGCAGATTTGCTGCAACAGACATCTTTTCGTCAATGACATACTCATGCTCTGCTGTAGTGCCATCTGTCTCGGTTATCTTAAACTGGAATTTGTCGCTACGGATATTTATTATGATTTTCTTTATTTCAGTCATGGGTGCAAAGGTAAAAAAAAATAATCAATTTCCCAAGGATTTTTTATAAAATAAAAATTGGTTTGTGACGTTTTTATAAAAAAGATTCTTTCTGTATGACTACTGACGCCTTTAAGCAAATAATTCTGGAGCACCTTCATTTTTCTCCCACTGCCGACCAGCGTGGGGCTATGGATGAGTTTGTCCGTTTTATTGCTCAGAGGGATGGTATGCCTGCTATGCTGATGCGAGGTTCTGCAGGAACAGGAAAGACTTCCCTTGTAGCAGCTATGGTAAAGAGCCTTCTGCAGTTGAAGCAGAAAGTAATCCTTATGGCTCCAACCGGTCGTGCTGCAAAGGTGTTGGCATTAAGTAGTGATACTCCTGCCACAACGATACACAGAAAGATATACCGCCAAAAGAGTCTTGGTGGGGATTTCAGTCTTGACATAAACCTGCATGCTGACACTCTGTTTATTGTTGATGAAGCTTCAATGATAAGTACCGAGCCACAGGTAGCCACAGCTGGAATGCCTATGTTCCTGGGTAATGGAGGTGGACTGATAGACGACCTTGTCACCTATGTCTATTCTGGCAAGAATTGCCGCCTGATGCTTATCGGTGATACAGCACAGTTACCACCAATAGGGGAGGATGAGGCACCTGCGTTACAGAAGGGTGTGATGGAGTGCTACGGGTTGAACGTATATGAGTATGACATAATGGAGGTGGTACGTCAGAAATCAGTATCCGGAATATTATGGAATGCAAATCAGATACGTTTTCTCATAACTCATGATTCCGCAACAGAACTTCCCAAGATTAAGTTTTCCGGCTTTGCAGATATAGTGGTAGTACCTGGCAGCGAACTGATAGAGAGTCTCGAAGACAGTTACTATAGGATGGGTGTTGATGATACTGTTGTCATCACCCGTAGCAATAAACGTGCTACTATATATAATAATGGTATCAGAACCCGTGTTCTTGACCATGAAGATGCCCTTACTTCAGGTGACAGGATAATGATTGTAAAGAACCATTATTTTGAAGAAGAGAATCCGCCAATGCCATTCATAGCTAATGGTGACCTTGCTGTTGTTCAGAGGGTAAGGAATACAATAGAACTGTATGGCTTTACCTTTGCAGACCTTACATTGAGTTTTCCTGATTATGATGATGTGGAACTCACAATGACTGCTATTCTCGATTGCTTGCAGACTGATTCTCCAGCCCTTACGACAGAACAGCAGAAACAATTATATGACGGTGTGATGGAAGACTATTCAGACCTTCCACGAAAAGATGACAGGCTTAAGGCTTTGAAGAATGATATCTATTATACCGCTTTGCAAGTGAAGTTCGCCTATGCCGTAACATGTCATAAGGCTCAGGGTGGACAATGGGGACATGTGTATATCGATCAAGGATATATGACAGATGATATGCTGACTCCCGACTATATCCACTGGCTTTATACAGCCTTCACACGAGCCAGCGAGAAACTGTTTCTTGTAAACTGGCCTAAGGAACAAATAAAAGAAGATTGAAGCCGAAACCTCAATCTTCTTTTTTCACTCCACTTTCACTCCCTTTTTTCACTCCACTTTCTAAAACTTATAGCTCAACGTGCAGTTAATCTGATGGCGGTTGTTCTTTACTTCCTGCATAACAGTACCATTCTCCATTACGTCGCCTGTTGGAGTGTCACCATCACCTGGATTATACATCTGTCCGCTTGTTGTAGCGAATGGATGATATTCACCCTTCTGGTTGATGTACTGATATGCGAGGTCTATATTAAAGTGCTTTGCTACTGTGAAGCCGAGACCAAATGTTACACGATTTGTTCCTCCCCAGTTGGTATAGTCGTTAGAAGTGAAGTTAGCACCACAGTCGAATGAACCGTGAGTATGCTCTTCATAGTTCTTATAACCCTCAACCTTATCATACATAGGGCTGACATAGTTATAGCCTAATCGAATAGCAACATCAGGCACTGGCTTTATCTCAGCACCAATTTTTAAGGTGTGAACACCCTTAAGGGAAGCCTCAGTATTTGCATTGACAATATAGTCATCATTCCATCTGTCATAGCTTGTATTGATAGCACTATACTTTGCATAATCGTATGTTGCACCGAGCGCTACGATATTGCCGATGGTGTGACCAAAAGAAATGCCAAACTTCCAAGGTGTAGAGAATCTATACTCACCATAGGCACTCTCTTTTACAGTGTATGTCTTTGTAGCATTTGGATTAGAGTCTGTATATGTATCCTGCCAGATATCCTGTGTCAGACGATACCATGTTGGAGTATGGATATAGAGACCAATACGGAAAGGAGAAGACTCAACAGGGCGCCAGATAGCACCAAACTTTACGTTCACGCCAGAACCAGTTATCTTCCTCTCGTTGACAGTCTCCAGAGCATATGGGTAATTGGCTGTTATAGCATCATAGTTACCACCTTCATCACCTGTAGGAGCAAAGTTCAGTCCTCTTGCAAGATTATAATTGACAAACTCATAATAATTTGCAACACTGCTGAAGTCAACACTCTTTGCACCTATGGTAAGACCGAGGAACCATCTGTTTTTGATGTTTCCGCTGATGTTGAAGTCAAACTCTCCGATATAACCTTCATTATCATTCATACCATAGAACTGAGTACCATAAGGCATGTGTTTAACTCCTTGCTCGTCATAGTTGTCATACACCACATAATCCATGTTGTTACACTGCCATGTGTTAGATCTCATAGCAAGTACAGCCTTTTCGCTGACACTTGAGTTTCCTAATTCTCCCATAGCATTCAGAATCTGGTTGAAGTTTCTGCTCTTTTGGAAGTTGAAACCAAAGTTCAGAAAAGAGTTCTCATTTGTCTGCATAGAGAATACCACACCAGCCTGATTAAGGTCAGCATTAGTCTTTCCGTTGTCGGTATATACACTATTGTTGTATGAGTCACCTTTCTGTATTGTAGCACCAGCAGAAACTCCTATCCACGATCTGCGGAACAATCCTACTCCGGCAGGGTTAGTACCCATAGTAGAGATATCAGCTCCGAGGGCTTCCATAGCACCGCCCATACCAACATATCTTGCTGTACCATTGAGGTCTTCAGTAGCAAGCTCTGCAACCTCGTAAGTCTCCTGTGCCTGCATGCCGACAGTCATTATGCCCAAACATACAGTAAAGAATATTTTTTTCATAGAATATATCTTTAAACTTTAACCTTTAAACTTTACTCCTCCCCTCGGGGAGGTAGGGAGGGGCCTTATCTGCGTCTTCCTCCACCGCCGGAGAATCCGCCTCCTCCGCTGCTTCGCATTCCGCCACCAGAGAATCCTCCACTGCTACGCATGCTGCCACCAGAGAAACCGCCTCCGCTGCTTCGTGTTGATCCAACGTTGCTGCTACCACCACTACTTCTGCGCATGCTGCCTGTTGATGCGGCACTACTGCTGCGTTGGTATGTTCCACCACTACTTCTTAATACACCACTACTTCTCAGTCCGCCTGTTCCGCTATTGATGTTTCCACTTCTGCGAGCACTGCTTGTCGTACCATATGAAGAAGGTCTGTTATATGAACGTCTGCCAGCATCGTTTGTGGTAGTCCATCCACTTCTGCGAGGAGAGTAGGTAGTAGCATATCCGCCTCTGTGGTATCCGTGATGTACTGGGGCATATCCCCAATGCCTGCCACTATACCAGCCTCTGCCATACCAACCCCAGTCGCTATAATAATAACCCCATGAAGGTCCCCAGTACCAAGGACGGGAATAATAGCTGTAACGCCAAGACCAGCCATAATACCAAGGATCATAGTAATAAGAACTGTAGTACCAAGGGTCATAATACCAAGGGTCATAATACCAAGGGTCATTTACTACTACAACAGTGGAGCGATAGCCGTCCCATCTCTTCATCTGCTGATAGTTCTCATAATCCTGCATGGATATAGTGATGGAGTCATTTTCATAAGGTGTATTCACGCCTGAACGTTTTCTGCGATTATACTCATCAACATCACGATTCGAACCACAATAGTCATTCGGATTGTAGTTATAGTTGTCATTATTTGGCTGATAACTATTGTATCCGCCAGACCTATTTGAAGATGATACTGAATTGCCAACTTTCTTAGCTTTCTGTGAGCCGTCAGATGCAAAATACATATCATCGTCTTGTGCCATTACCTGGCAAGCGACAACTGACAACAGATAAGTGAAAATTAACTTTTTCATAATATACAAGTTTTTATTGGTTTACGGCACAAAAGTACGACGTTTATCTTTGTTTCAAGAAGAAATTTCCCTAATTCGCTTTAGGATTTTCCCTACTGGCTGTCAGAAAAGTTCAGAACGATGGAACACCATTCGTTATTTGTCTTCCTTGACACTTCCTTCATTCCCAGTGATTCTGCCCGTTCTAACAGCATTGGTGCGTCCTCTTCATAGAATCCGCTGATTATAAGCGTTCCTCCTATGGCAAGTACATTATGGAGATGCTCCATATCTTCCAACAGGATGTTTCTGTTGATATTGGCAACTATCACATCAAAGATACCCTCTACATGTGTCAGAATGTTGATGTCCCCATGCAATACATCCATCTGCATGCTGACACCATTCAGTTCTGCATTGTATTTGGTGTTATCGGCACTCCATTCGTCAATATCATAGCTCACCACATGTTTCGCTCCACATTTCAGGGCCAGTATTCCGAGTATTCCCGTTCCACATCCGCAGTCGAGCACTCTCTTACCTGTCAGCGGTTGCTCCAGAAGTGTTTCCACCATCATGCGAGTGGTCTCATGGGTACCTGTTCCAAAGGCATTTGTGGCATGTATTCCGATACTGATAGGAGTAGAGAAAGTGGTGCAGTCTTCTGTATGTCTGGCATCATAAATTGTTACGATGTTTCTTACATTAATAGGTTTGAAACCTTCTTCCTCTTCCCATGTGGCATTCCAGTCCTGATTCTCTATTTCTTCAGTAGAGTAGGAGATGCTCACATCTGTCATCAGCTGATTCTTTATTACCTCATCAACGACAGCATCATGATAGTTGTCCTGTTGTATGTATCCTATCAGTTGCTTGTCGTTGTATTCAAAGGCATCATAACCACACTCACCCAGTTCGTCAGCAAGCAGGTCGCGAGCTGTCTCTTCCGTTTCTTGGTCTTTTGCCTCTATGGTAAAAATGGTCTTTAGGTATATCATTTCATATCTCTTAATGCTCCAATCAACTCATTGTTCTCTTCACGTGTTCCAATGGTTACTCGGAGACAGTTATTGCATAGTGCAATTCTTGTCCTGTTACGTACAATAATTCCTTTATCCACGAGGTAGTCATATGCCTTCTGTGCATCCTTTACCTTTGCCAGGAAGAAGTTTGCATCTGTTGGGTATATCTTCTCGCAGATAGGCAGTTCGCCAAAGGCCTCAATAGTCCTTTCTCTTTCTTGCAGCAGTATGTTAACCCACTGTTCCACAGGCTGTGTGTCCTTGAGGCGCTTCATAGCTTGCTCTTGAGTAAGCATATTTACATTGTAAGGATATTTCACCTTGTTGAAGATACCGATTATTTCTTTCTTTGCAAATGCCATTCCCAGTCTTATTGCTGCAGAACCCCACGCCTTACTCATAGTCTGCAGTACGATGACGTTATAGTTGTTATTGCCGACATAGTGCTTGAATGATTTTTGGTTCGAGAAGTCTATGTATGCTTCATCTACAACCACAATGCCGTCAAAGTTCTCTATCACTTTTTCTATTTCCTCGCCCATGATATTGTTTCCTGTAGGGTTGTTGGGTGAGCAAATCCAGATAGCCTTTGTATTGGCATCACATGCTGCAAGGAGTTTTTCTGCTGTAATCTGATAATTCTCGTCAAGCATCACTTTTCTGTACTCCACATCATTGATGTCAGCACATACCTCATACATTCCGTATGTGGGGCATATGGCTACGACATTATCCTTCTTTGGTTCGCAGAAACATCTGTATACAAGGTCTATTGCTTCATCGCTACCGTTACCAAGGAATATATTCTCGGCAGGTACATTCTTCACCTCGCTAAGCCTTTCCTTCAGACTCTCCTGCAATGGGTCCGGATAGCGGTTGTATGGTCCATTGAAGGGATTCTCGTTAGCATCGAGAAATACGTGTGCCACATGTCCGCTATACTCATTGCGAGCACTCGAATATGGCGCCAATGACCATATATTGGGTCGGGTTAATTCTTTAATTGTCTTCATAGTTTTTGTGGCCTATATGGCTTATAAGGCCTATATATTCTTAACTTTTAATTGACTTCGTCGATACTCGCAAGTTCTCCCTATAACGACTAAGTCTCCCCGCTGGGGCAACTTCGACTTGTCGCAATTCGGTCGCTTTGCGTGCATTCTTAACTCTTAATTCTTAATTCTTAACTCTTCACTCTCCTCAGCGCTTCTTCTAAGCGTTTCCTTTGTGTGGCAAGGTTTATTCTTATGCATCTGCTGTCACCATACATAGAGCCGCTGTTTACGTAAACGTTTTGTTCCTTCAGCAGGCGATGTGCCATTCTGATGCCACTCATTCCTGTTTTCTCCACATTCACCCACATCAGGTATGTTCCCTCCAGAGGATAGACCGCCCAGTCGGGCAGGTGGGTTTCTATATACTCTTTGGCAAAGTTATAGTTGTCATAGATGTATCTGTTCAACTGTGTCAGCCATTCTTCTCCCTCCTTGCTATATGCAGCCTGTAGCGCTATCACTCCGAAAGGATTTACATCACAAACCTCGTTGATGTTTATTGCTTTGTCTATCCTTGTGCGGATATCTTTGTCTGGTGCTATGATATTTGCTATCTGCAAGCCTGCAATATTGAATGCCTTTGAGGGTGATATGCAGGTAGCATAGTTATTATCTGCAGCCACTGTAGCATAGGGAGTGTATTTAACGTCGATGTCAGGATTGATGAATTCGCAATGTATCTCGTCAGCTATTACGAAAACTCCATGCTTATGGCAAATCTCTGCCATTTTTCTCAGCTCTTCCTTACGCCATACATGTCCTGTAGGATTATGGGGATTGCAGAGCAGGAAAACTTTTACCTTCGGGTCTGCACAATGCTCTTCAAAGTCATCGAGGTTTGCTGGCATTTCTTCTGTTATGCAGTCATTATTCCTGATGCTTGAGAAGAAACAGTTATATACAGGAGTCTGTATCAGTACCTTGTCGCCAGGTTGTGTCATAGCCTTTATTATAGCTGATATGGCAGGCACCACTCCGGAGGTATATATAAACCATTCTCTCTCAATCTGCCATCCGTGTCTGCGGGCAAACCAGTCGATAGATGCCTGGTAATAGGATTCAGGCACCAACGTATATCCGAAACATCCATGTTCCATACGCTTCTTCAGAGCCTCCATGATGCATGGGGCTGTCTCGAAGTCCATATCAGCTACCCATAGCGCAATGCCTTCTTTGCCTTCTTTGGCAGAAGAATCCCAGCTGTCCCATTTATAGCTGTTGGTACCTATGCGGTTTATAATCCTATCGAAGTCGTATTTTTGCATCTGCTGGTTGTTTCTGGTTCTCGTCGAAAATTATTTCGCCCACTTTTCCCTCTACAATTATTTCTCCTGATGTTGGATTCTTTATGCTGTGCACATCCCCCTTGATGTTTCCATTTACTGTGGAGTATTCAAACAACAGGTTGGCATCCTCTCCAAAGGTGCAGTCTTCCATTGTCAGGCCGTCCACATAGCACAGCAGCTGTTCGCCTGTCAGATGACATCTTACGAGTTTTATGTTCTTCCCATACCAGGCAAAGTATTCTCCATTTATCTCGCTGTCATAGATGGTGACATTTTCTGCCTCCCAGAAGGCATCTTTTGAATTGAGTACAGCATTGTGTATCTCCACATTCTTGGCATACTGAAAGCTGTAGTTTCCGTCTTGGTGATAGTTCTCTATCCTGATGTTCTCACAGTGCATACCCAGATAGTCACATTCTTTTATTGTGGTATCTTTTATTGTGATATCTTTACAATCCCAAAGAGTCTCCTGTCCATGATTAAAGGTGCAGTGGTCTATCTCAATTCCCTCCATGCGTCGGAACATCTTCGGAGCATCCACGATGCAGTTCTTTATGGTGCAGTCTTTGGAATACCACAGAGAAGAGCGGGCACTCTCATTGAAGTAGCAGTCGTTAATGCGGAAACCATAGGTCTCCCAGAAAACATACTTTCCTTCAAAAGTACATTTCTCTGCCTCAATGTTGCTACTCTCCTTAATGCTCGATTCTCCGACATGAATTGTCACATTCTCCAGTCGCAGATTATGTGAAGCATAAAGTGGCCTTTCACCTCCGTATTCCTTGTTTCTGATAATAGTCATTTAACTTTTAACTCTTATTTCTTAACTCTTATTTCTTAATTCTTAACTCTAATCTTAACATACGACCATCCTCTGGTGCATAGCCTCAGTGTCATTATCAGTCCTCTGAAGCACAGCTCTATTGCCATCGCCAGCCACACGCCTTTCAGTCCGTATGTCGGTGCCAGTAACATAGCCAGTGATACGCGTACTACCCAGATGCTTCCAAAGTTCATGATGCTTGGTATGAGGGTTTTTCCAGCTCCCACGAATACTGATGTTGCTATTATGGCAGCAGCAAAGCCTGGTTCTGCCCATGCCTCGATGCGAAGTATATCTGTTCCTAAGGTTATAACCCTTTCGTCAGGAGATATGACACTCATCATCTCTGGAGCAAAAATCCACATCAGCAGTCCCATGAAAGCCATGATACATACGCCCAGCGTCATCGATATCCATGCAAAGGAGTGCATATAGTCTCTGCGTTCTGCTCCCTTGCTTTGTCCTACAAGGGTAGTGGCTGCCTCTGCAATGCCGTAACCAGGCATATAGCAAAGCGATTCTACATTTATGCCAAAGGTGTTGGCTGCTATTGCTACTGTGCCAAGTGGTGCTATGATAGAACTTATCATCACCTGTGCCGAACACATCATGCCACGCTCCAAGCCTATTGGTGCTCCTATTCTGCCAGCCTTCTTCAGTATCTTTATTGTTGGACGGTAAGACGAGGTCGTATCTTGCGTAAAGCGCAGATTCTTATCTACCATCGTCATGTTGTATGTCATGCATGTCATGGTGACGAGGTAGGCCATCATTGTTCCGAAGGCAGCTCCTTCTATACCCATTCCGCAAGTAAAGATGAAGAGGTAGTTGAACACCACATCGAGGCAACACATCAGCACCATCAGCATACTTGGTGTCTTAACGTTTCCAGAGCAGCGCAGGCTTCCTGCAGCAAGGCTGTTGAGCACTATCAGGGGCATACCACAGCAGAATATTGAGAAGTAGCGTGTTGACATATCACATATACTCTCTGTTGCTCCTAACCAGTGGGGTAAGTATGGCGCTATGCTCATTCCTATTGCCATCATCATCATCGAGAATATCAGTCCCGATGTCAGTCCTTGTCTGATTACGCCTCGTGCTCCTACCACATCACCTGCTCCCATGCGGTGAGCCACCTGTACAGAGAAACCAGTTGCGAAGGCGGAGTTAAGACCGCCAAAGAGCCATATTGTTGTTGACACAAGACCTACTGCTGCTGCTTCGTCTGTACTCAGATGTCCCAGCATAGCAGCATCAATCATCTGCATCGCAATGAAAGAGAACTGTGCTATAATCGTAGGGATAGACAAGAGAACAGTGAGATGCAACTTTTGGTATAAAGTCATCTCACATTGCTTATCCCTTACTAAAGCTAACAGTTCGTCCTTCGTCATCAATAATTGTTAATTATGAATTATGAATTGTTAATTATGAATTATGCATTACCCTTAACCTCATCGCATTCGCGTGTGCTTCCAGCTGTTCATTCTCTGCCATGCAGACAACAGCATTGCCGATGCTTTCTACTCCTTCCTTTGTGAGGTGCTGGAAGGTTACCTTCCTGTTGTATGAGTCGAGGTTTACTCCGTTGTATGCCACAGCATATCCGTGTGTCGGAAGTGTGTGGTTAGTGCCAGAAGCATAGTCGCCGGCACTCTCGCAGGCATAGGAGCCGAGGAATACAGAACCTGCATTTATTACCTTCTCTGCAAGCGCTTCATAGTCGTCTGTGGCTATGATGAGGTGCTCTGGTGCATAGGCATTGCTCAGCGCCATAGCCTCGTCTTTGTCTCTTACCAAAACATACTTAGAATTGTTCAGCGACTTCTCTGCCATTTCAGAACGAGGCAGCAGGGCAAGTTGTCTCTCTACCTCTTTGCTCACTTTCTCTATCATCTCCTCCGAAGTGGAAATCAGTATCACCTGTGAGTCTGCCCCATGTTCTGCCTGTGACAGCAGGTCAGCAGCTACGAATACTGGGTTGCTTGTCTCGTCGGCTATGACACATACCTCAGAAGGTCCTGCAGGCATATCAATTGCCACGTCGTGCAGAGAAACCTGTTGTTTTGCAGCCATAACGAACTGGTTGCCTGGGCCGAAAATCTTATATACCTTTGGTACTGATTCTGTTCCGTATGCCATAGCACCTATAGCCTGTACGCCTCCAGCCTTGAATATCTTGCTTACTCCAGCCACCTTTGCAGCCATCAGTATGGCAGGATTTACCTTGCCGTCTTTTCCAGGAGGGGTGCAGAGAACTATCTCCTTACATCCTGCTATCTTCGCAGGAGTGGCGAGCATAAGTACTGTAGAAAAGAGTGGGGCAGTGCCACCTGGGATATATAGCCCTACCTTCTCTATGGCGACACTCTTCTGCCAGCATACCACGCCAGGAGCTGTCTCAACCTTTGTTCCGGCAAATTTCTGTGCCTCGTGAAAAGCTGCTATATTCTTGTGGGCCAGTATGAGGGCATCTTTCAGTTCTGGTGATACTGCTTTCTCGGCTTCTGATATCTCTTCCTCAGTAACGGCAAGAGATTCCAGCTGTACCTTGTCAAATTTCTCCTCATAGGCTTTGACAGCCTTGTCGCCATTAGCCTTGATGTCAGCCAGCACACCAGCCACAATGCTGTTGAGTTGTGACATATCCATCTGCGGACGCTCACATATAGCGGCATACTCCGCCTCAGTAGGATATTTAACTATTGAACATTGAATATTGAACATTGAACTTTTTTGAACTCTTAAACTTTTGAACCGTCTTTAATCTTTCATCCTTCATCCATCACCCTTCTTTCATCTCCTCCCCCTGGGGAGGTCGGGAGGGGCCTACAGTATCATCTTCTCAATCGGCAGCACGAGGATACCTTCTGCACCCTTTTCCTTCAGTTGTCCTACAATCTCCCAGAAATGCTTCTGGTCGATTACTGCATGAACGCTGGTCCATCCCTCAGTAGCCAGAGGCAATACTGTTGGTGACTTGATACCAGGCAGTATGCTGCATATCTCCTTCACCTTTTCTGTTGGAGCATTCATCAGCACATACTTCTTGTCGTCAGCCACAAGGACACTCTGTATGCGGAAGAGAAATTCATCGAGAGTAGCCTGCTTCTCAGGTGTCAGTTCTTTGTTACCAATGAGCAGAGCCTCGCTCTTCATCACTGTCTCTACTTCGCGCAGTTTGTTGCTGACAAGTGTAGAACCAGATGAAACGATGTCGAAGATACCGTCAGAGAGTCCTATGCCAGGAGCTATCTCTACGCTACCCTGTATCACATGTACCTCGATGTTGATGCCCTGCTCCTCAGCATATTTCTTCAGGATGTTAGGGTAGGAGGTAGCAATCTTCTTTCCGTCGAACCATTTCACCCCATTATACTCCTCTGCTTCAGGAATAGCAAGTGACAGGCGACACTTAGAGAATCCCAGACGCTTTACCACATTAGCGTCCTTGCCACGCTCTACGAATTCGTTTTCGCCTACGATACCTATGTCGGCAATACCACTGGCCACACACTCAGGAATATCATCATCCCTCATGTAAAGCACCTCGATAGGAAAATTACTTGACTGTACCAACAGAGTTCTTCTTGCACTGTTGATTTTTATGCCTGTCTCTTTCAGAAGATCCATTGTGTCTTCATACAGGCGACCCTTTGATTGTACTGCAATTCTAAGCATATATCTTAAATTTTAACTCTTAATTCTTAAAGCTTAAACCTTAAAGTTTAAATAATGCGTGCAAAATTACAAAAAAAATACCAATACAGCAAGAAACAAACATGAAAAACTGTTATTTTTGAGTATTTATTTGGTATTTTGCTCACTTAATTGTACCTTTGCCTGCAGAAAATAATACGATGATAGAGATGTCAAGAAGAGATTATATCGAAATACTTAAGCAATGTAGTTCCACCCTTCGTGAGAATTATGGCATTACGTCATTATCATTATTTGGCTCTATTGCTCGTGACGAGCAACATAAAGATAGTGATGTGGATGTATTTGTTGATACAGAAACTCCAAATCCGTTTCTACTGATGGATGCGAAGGAATTTTTAGAATCCTCCATTGGTCGTAAAGTAGATATTGTTCGTAATCATCGCAACCTTAATCCCAGACTAAAAAGACGCATTGAAAGAGATGGAGTCACTATCTTCTGAAAATAAAAGCCTTGCTCTCGATATTCTCTATGACATTCAATCGGCTATAGAGAAAATGCAGGAGCGTACAAGACGCATACATGATGTTGATGATTTTCTTGATACTCAAGAAGGCATGATATTACTTGATGCTACATGTATGTTGCTTATTGCCATAGGAGAAAGTCTGAAAAACCTCGACAAGGTCACAGATGGAAAATTATTACCCACGTATCCAATGATACCTTGGAAACGAGTAAAAGGTATGCGTGATATAATCTCTCACCATTATTTTGATGTTGATCCAGCACAGGTTCTATGGATAATTATTAATGAGATAAATCCTTTGAAGAAAGCCATAGACCATTTCATTCAGGAACTTAGCAAAGAAGAATAAAGGTAACAGCATTCCTCTGCTTAATGATAACCCAGGGTTATTTTCCAATAAGGAAGCCTTATTTTCGGAGAAAGGCAGGTTATTTGAGATACGCCGTATCCTGGCCTTTGATACGTCGTTTCGCTATCCTTGAAACACCGTTTCGCTATCCTTGAAACACCGTTTCGTCTTTGTCTTGGTCTTTAACCTTTGTAGTTTAACGATTTTAGTTGACTACTTGGAGCCTTATTTGCGATAAGGGTT
>ERZ842401.826-NODE-826-length-45748-cov-8.302578_pt1 | contig 45748 bp, 31 predicted proteins | sample MGYA00521270_ERZ842401 | MGnify/ENA primary metagenome ERZ842401 (study PRJEB31892, sample SAMEA3878208) | bioreactor metagenome | biome: Moose rumen | place: Sweden | collected 2011-10 | study: EMG produced TPA metagenomics assembly of the PRJEB12797 data set... | reverse complement strand
AGCTAAGTTGCTACATAAGATGTAATTCGCCCTGTTTAATGATCTGAAAATTGTTCAGCATAATTGCTGGAGTTTCTAATGTGACTTTTGTATATCTCCCTTTTTCATATGGAGTATATTGGGGGACAACTAAAACCTTGAAAAGTTCTTTCATGCCACCTTGATAGTGAATGCTGTACTCGTAATCGCTCAAACTTGGATTTGGAAAAACTGCTAATCTTCCATTTGTAAGCGGAATCCCCCACAATTTATTATCCAACGTACTTTTTTCAAATTTCGGTGGCAAATCGGGTTGATTAACACGCATTGAGGAGTTAGTACATTTTAAAGCAATGACGCCATATTGCGCTGCGAAATTTTCTGCGATAGCTTGACTTTGCCAAGATTCCGATATTAAAATGTCGCTCATCATTTTTTTAAAATCACGAGTCAAACTAAGAATAGTAGGTTGCTGTTTTGTAAGATTTTTGTTGGGTTTATCTGAATCAACAGGAATATCCATTACCTTCGCCATTGCATTACTAGAACTATTTTGATTTAAAGCGTCAGAATTTACCATTGACGATTTATTATTAGAATCGATTTCACGATGACTCCCAAAAGCTTCATTCGGCGAACTCAAATTTATCTCACTATTATAGGAGCTATCTTTTTTTTTCATATCATTTAAGGATGTTGATATATTTTCGACATTTACTAAACTCGATTTAACAGAGCTATTTTCTTTATTTATTGACGAATTTTTGGTGTTATGTTTGAGCAGTGGACTAAATCGATTATAAAAAACTAACGCCACTAAAGCCGTAAAAATAAAATTCAAAATTTCTCCTACGACAAGAACAATATGGAGAATTCCATTGTCGTCTGGATTCGGTTGAGGCTCAACATTATTTTTCAATTCTTGATTCATATTATTCTCTGATCCAGGTGAAAGTTTCGGTTTTGGGTTATCAACTGAATTGGGGGTTACCGAATCTACTTCATTATAAGTTTGGTTGTTCAGTGAGTTTATCAGTCTTTGGTCGGCTGAATCAGCATTTTCGTTATTTGTCTGCTCCATTTCTCCTTGCTCAACATCATATTTGTCTATAGGACTGGAATACGCAACGCTACAGCTCAAACTAAAACAAAGCGCCAAATATATCAATCTGCGTTTAATTTTAGACATTAAAGCATCTCCAAAAATTTTTTTAATTCTAAAATGAACACCGGCTCAACAAAAATATCATGTACATTGCGTGTCATCTGCATAGCATATATACCTGACACGGCTCTGCGCACGTTATCAATTTGTGACTTACTGATTGTTATGCTACTAGACAAATCCCAGATTTGATGATTAGCATTAAATTTTTCCACAAAATTTTCTAACTCATTTACACTTTTAATCTGAATGCCTTTTTTAATATCATAGGCGGAAATAAATTCTGTCTTGGGGTGTGGATTTGGATCATTATTTTTTATGAAAGCATCTCCGGCAAAAACAGAGTCGGCAATCAAAGGATCGGCTCCGGCTTCTCCAAAAATAGCATCCGCTATTGCTACATTGTCAAAAAAATCTTTGACAGCAGCTATAGGGTCAACCATTCCTTGAGCCACTTCAACTTTTGGCTTTGGTGACAAGAAAGGGCTAAACGCTCCTTTCAATCCGGAAGTTGCCTCGAACATATCCTTGAACACAGACATACGAACATTTTCATTTATTCCAAAATTATTACCACAAATCCAGGAAAAAATTCTTGCTCCGTTTCCTCCAATATGAATTTTTGGTATTTGGTCTTCTTCGTAAATACCCATTTCATGTAACAGACTAATTAACCCGCCGAGATAATAAAAAATTCCTGCGGCGGCAAATTGCGCGATTTTTAAAGCTCTTGCAACTTCTTGGTTACCATTTATGTTAATCAAATTTTCAAGATATTGTTCATTGTGCTTACGCATATCCGCATCAATCAGAGAATTCTTTTGCTGATCATTCATTGTTCCAAAATTAATTGATGATTTGGCAAAAATCCCATAATTTTGGTAAATGGATTTAAAAAGATATCTTCCTGCAAACTGCAATGAAGTGTGATAAACGATCTTAGCAGGCGTTCCGCTTACTACTGATATGTCCGTTGTACCGGCACCAATATCCAAACAAATCGCTCCGCCGGCTAATGCAACTCCACCTACTGTACTGAAATAATATGCACTAGCTTGACTTTCTGTCCAATACTTCAAAGTTTGGTTTGAAAATCCGGTATCCTGACAAGCAGCATTCACAGCTTGTCGACACGCTGCAGTAAAATCTTGTCTTTGAGAGTCCGAAAACGCCGTTGGATATGAAAAATTCCATTCGATATTGAATACTTCATTTTGTGCAGCCTCCGCCAAAATTTGCAGACAAATCTGATGGATATATGAAATTACTTTCATTTTGTCGGAAGGCGTACTTGTCCATTTCAGATTGGTATCTATCTTTCTGTTGTTATCACGAAAATTGACAGCGTCTGGACCGTCCGCACTCAAGAGCCAGAAAATATTTCCATCTTGCAATGGACGAATTGGAATGCCTTGTTGAAGATTTCTCAACATTTGAAAAATACTAAGGAACGATCCGGATTGTTGATCGGCAGTAGACGCCGGAATAAAATTCAGATATGTACGATTACGAAGGTCTCCGCTTTCAGTTACTTGGAAAAGATTTGGTTGTAAATTCAAGGGATGCGGAGCATTATTTAAGGACTTTTGATAAAGCATTGTGCTTGAAGTTCCAAAATCTATCCCAACATTCCAGTCTACATTAAAATGGACATTCACGTTTTTTGGATTTTCGAGAAGAATAAGGCCGGCGTCAATCAATTCAGATGTGTAATTTCTACCTCCGTTAGTCCATTTTAATGTACAAATAAGCGCTTCCGGAAATCCTAAGAGTCTAGCCGTATACTGATTTTCTAAGCCCAAATTCGGTGTATCGCCAGCAATATTTTCTCCGTAAGCATAAGGATACACATAGAAGAAATCATTTCCCGCTATTTGAGATTGATTTTGAGCTTCACTATTTTCATAATAGAGATAATATTTTTTCCAATCTTTACGCTTAAAATTTGGCCAAATTTCTATGACTGGAATAGTAGTTTGAATGGAGAGCGTTTCTTGTACATGATAACATTTTTCTGCCGTATAAATTATATTATCGCCATCTCTACCGGAAAGTGGGAAGTCAAATGTTACTTTGAACGTGTTATTGCCAATGTTCTCAATATGAAATCTTCGAATTATTTCATCCGATTCGAAATATTCTAGGATTTCTTTTTTTAGAGGAAGTATTACACTATAATTTTGAGTTGATAAAATGTCGATACCATGCGCATAGCGAACACCTTTAAAAACTTTACCGTTGTTTCTAAAAATAGCCAATTTATCTGTAAAGAATTCTTCTGGGCGACGCCACTGAGTTGCCCCAAGCGTTACATTGCCAATCATATTTCTGTTACCTTGTAGAGAATTCTCTGCTATATTGTTAGCTGTAAGTCCGGTCCAAACAAAAATTTGAGACGTAGGAATTCCCCTTGACTTTGAAATATCATTCAACATTTTCGGTGAAATAATTAAAAGCGTTGCGCTATTTGCCCTTGAGGAACTTGGAATCAAACGAACATAGGAACTTGCCGGTGTAGGGGGCGGTGCTTGTACTTTATAGTCCAAGAATCTAAAAACTCCAATAGTCATCATTGGAGTAGACTGCTGAACTACGTTAATTCCGGATACAACAGGCATATTCATCAACCGAGCATTAACGTCGTTAATATATTCGTTAAGAGTGGCGAATAATTTTTTGCATGTGTCATTTTTATCTTTAACTTCGAACGGTATATTATTTTGGAGACCGTTCAATAAATTTTGAAGCCATTGTGTCAAGCCGCTAATCTCTTCTGCACTAAGCTCTTGAATTGGATCGGTAAGGTATTTTCCGTTATCACTCCACGGTTGCATAATTTGACCGGCAAGTTCACTGCTATAATCGGCCGACGCCGCAACTAAAGTTGTAGGGGAAGTAATCGCAATCGGCTTGTCATTGTAGGATATTACGTAAATATCTTTCCAATCATTGCTCCAATTTCCGGGATTATTCGGATCTAGCGTGATAGAATCTTTGGGAGCTAAGTTCAAAAGTATACTTTCAAGTGGAGCAACACTTGTTCCTCCAGTATTTAAATGAACTGCGTCAACGGTAAGATTCAAATTGCGCATATCCTTCAATGCAAGCATAGCAAGAATTGCGCGCCATTCACCCTTTATTTTTTTGTGAAGTTCCGCGTCGAAATGATTTTCATTACTCGCGTAAAGTGCCATTTTGAAAAAAATCGGTCTCGCCCAAATGTCAGGAATAGAATCTATACTCTCCGGTCTATTTCTATTCACTGCTACTTCAAGACCGTTTGCCAATTTAGTCAGCTCATCTGCTAACATGGAGCGTCCTTCCCAACATCCGGGATTTGTAGGCGCAATGGCAGCATCCATTGAAAGTGCGGGTAGCAAAAATTTTGATTGTGGCATATCTAATACTCCTTTTTTACTAAAAAATCAATTAACTTACACCGCAACTATCATAAATCAACCGCAAAAATCTTCCGAATCCCTCACCTAACTTTTGGTTATTTTGCTTATTTCTAAAGAGATAACTTCCAATTTTTCCAATCAATCCTCTATTGCTTCTAGACAAATTATTTATCACTGAATCAATAGTTACATTGCTTGTTCCATAGTCCAATGAGCTAAAAAGATTTGTATCGTTTATTGTCACGTTTATTGTATTATTGTTATCTTCGACACGGAAAAAATCTCGTTTGATAAGCTCTACCGAACGGCCACCAACGGGGCTTTCAATTTGATTCAGCCAACGTGCAAACATTTCAGCATAGTTTTCAAAATTGATTATAGAATTAGATCTTAAATCGATATTCTCAAAATGATTCCAGTACCAAGCACATTCATTTCTACTCAAATTACCAAGTTTTGCCTTTTCAAGAGTCGGCTTCACCATACGCAGATAAAAGAAAATAAGACGTGTGAATTGTACGAAAAGTTTTTGTACCGACATCGTTATATCATTGTCCATTTTAATGTCCGGCAAATCAATCCATTGAATTTTTTCCCTATTTTGATGTGCAATGTAATATAATTCATTTCCACCATTATCAGCGTAATTTTTTTCATGATAAAAATGTAACGCCGCAAGTGCTGCAAAAAAGTCTACGATATTTGCATCGTTACATTGAGTCGATGCACCAACGCTAAAATTTCTAGTTGGAGTCATGTATTCGTCACCAATAAAGTAAATCGAATCATAGCCACTTCCACCTGTATTAGCATAATATCGAAGAGCCGCTTTTGTATTTGTAAGGAAATGATCCGAGTAAGCAAAAAGTTTTTCTCTTTGATTTTGAATTTCAGTGTCCGTAGGGTCAAAAGAAAAATACGGCAATAACAACGCTCCGCCAATACGAACCGTGCCATTATGGCAATTTTGTTTGAAGGCTTTTCTTAAAAGACGCGCAATAGTCGGCAAGCCTGACGCTCCTGTTCCGCCAAATATAGAGCCTGCCAAAAAAATTTGTGCGGATCCATGTGTTGCAACATCGCTATTCACTTCTCTAATTAAATTTCTCCAAGACTGTTCTCTTTGAACAGAAGTAAAATCATCTAACACAGCTTTTTTAGCAAGAACTGCAGCGCCGATAGAAGGGCGACCCCTAAAGCCGAGATCCAGATTCTCATCGCGTTCCTTTTTTGTGTAAAGCGAACTATATAATTTGCCAATAGGTGAATTTCTGAAGTTTGCAAATCCAATAACTGTATCTAAATTTTCTCCCTGTATCACAGGACTCCAGCAAAATGGATCAGCAAGTTTCAAAGGCGTTTTCAACAACGACGTTCCTACTCCGACATCAACGTTTTGAAAGTTATTCACGCAATTAAGCAGTTTTTTTGTTTGATTCAAGTTTCCATTACCAGTATCTGGATCGATTGCCATTGTATAAAGATTACATTTTCGTTCTTCATTTGGAAAAAGCCCAGCTACATTGAGATGAGTCAGCGCTTCCAAAACACGAGCACCAGAGCCACCAATAGAAATGAAATAATACCCCATATTTCAACCCCCTCATCTAAAGAAACGTGCCAGTAAAGGTGTGTATTTATATTTGTCGGAAGTTACGATAATACTTCCGCCCCAATATCCGAAGATATCGTAAGCAACAAAGAAAAGTAAAGGAATTCGATAATCGACGATCAAACTGTAATCAGGATAAAACGATGAAAAAATTTGCGGACTTAATACACATATTACGGCAATGATAAAACCAAATAAACTCCACAACCACAGTTTTCCTTGATTATTTGGATTTTCTGAACGGAGGCCCCAATGCGTCAAAGCTGTCCACATACAAAGTATAATTCCGACTGCAATGCCCATATACCGCACAAGATAAAAGTAATTATGCACCCATACTTGGGGTTCAGGAACAGAATTGCCTTCCTGTTGAAGCGAGTGCAACATAGTTGCAGCCATCTTGACACCAATAAAGTATGTCGCGCAAGATATCAAAAGGATTATTATAAGTCCGACGATTAAACTCAAAATCGCAGATGAATTTTGATTCATATTTTATACAACCTTTCTATTTTTTTCGTTCGTCGATTACAAGATTCAATTCTGTAATAATCGGTAATGTTTGTGCGAAAAGAGAATCCTTTAAAGAGTCGGTAATTTTTTTTAAGTTAACCGTTTTAGCACCGTTAAATTGCTCTGGGGCAATGTCAATGTTTCCCATATCCCAATCAGAAATCCATTCCGGCAAAGATAATTTATTTTTTTCTGGAATAACTTGCACCTGTATCAAATTAATTCGTCCGGGCAACAAAGTACTTTGGGGATTGAATGAAAGTTCAAGTAGATGATTATTTTCGGTTTCGTCGTTCAAATCCGTCAAAGCTAAGCGAAGATTATCTTGCTTGTCGTCTTGCACTTGCCACTCGCCTTCATCGTTCCATACAAAAATTCTAGCCCTTTTATCAAAAGCGTTTTCCGATAAAAGACAATTTTTATCTTCCGAATTAAAACTGAATTTAAAAGGGATCTTCAATGATACTTTTTCAGTGTAATCTACGATAACAACTTCTTGTAACTGCTCCTCAGATTTGAGCAAAGTTCTGTTTTCAAGTAAATTTTTTTTATCTATAGCTTTAGCATTGGACACGCGCAAAAAATCTGACGGTAATGAACAATATTCAGAAAAGACAACATATTGAATTTCATTGCTACTCGCATCGACTTTTTTCCATTTTTCTAAAAACGCTCTTACTTGTGATTCAGCCCCCATCAAAAAAAGATAACACGGACGGAAACGTACGGGATCATTTCCACTATCATAACTGAAGTTTGCCGCGTTTATTCCAACATCAAAAATCTCTCCATTAAATGAATTTTTAATGCCTATTATTGCTATTGACAAATGCTGTGAAAAAAATTTTTCGCGACATTTTTGAGTAACATTGCTCCAATCAGCATTACTTTCAAAAAGATCAGTAACAACTACTGAAAGATGCGATGGATTAGCTTCATCAATTACATTGCCAAAAGAAGTTATTAAATCGGAGTAAACGTCAGGATTTCTAAATTGTAAATGTTCTCGGTCGTCAACGGGAACAATCTTTTCACCAAAGCGATAAAAATGAACTTCGCTATCTTTAAAGGAATTGCCAAAGTCACTTAAAATATCAGGCAATTGACGATAAACATTTCCCGCAGACAATCTTGTAAAACCTTGCATGGAAATTGTCGTGTCCCAATAAACGTCCATATAAAATTTATCCGGTAAAGGCTCTGGGGACTTCATACAGTTTGGCGGCATGGACAAAGGCTTTTCCACTTTATCGTCTACATTAAATGCAAATATACTTGGAACTTTTCTGGGAAATTCATCAAGAAATTCACTGAATTCACAACCGCTAAAGATAATCGCAATGAGTAGAAATACAGTCGTTAAGGCTACTCGATAAAGATTCATAAAAAATCAACTCCAGTCAATCGAATAATAGCCTTTGGGAAGTTCATCGAGTGTAACTTGAATAATACCACTTACATATCCGGTATTACCTTTACGAGCTATACCAATTGAAACAGTGCTACCAATTCCGCTATTTTTGATTTGTTCGCGAAATTTTGAAACTGTCGGTACTCTTACGTCATTGACTTTGATAATAATGTCGCCGGCTTTTAAGTCAAATTTTGCCGCTGGAGAATTAGGCATTATATCTTTAATGATTAAGAAACCTTCTCCGTCATTTGTCTTTTCATTCACCAAGTTCACTCCGACATAGACCATAGAAACATAGCCTTTTTCAATAATTTGGTCAGCCACATCTTTAACATCATTAATCGGAATAGCGTAATTCATACTCTCGGAATCAGAGCGCCCCATATCATTTATACCAACAACTTTACCTTTCATATTTACAAGAGCGCCCCCCGAATTGCCGTGATTAATCGGCGCATCTGTTTGAATACATCTTCGTATATTTATTCCAGTGTCAACGTCAACATTCAAGTTGCTAATAATGCCTTTAGTAACACTATTTTCGACACCTTGCGCATTTCCAATGGCAATGACATCGTCACCAACATTTAAATTTTTAGAATCAGCCAATTCAGCCGCTTGAAGATTGTCACCTTCAACTTTAATAACAGCAACATCTCTTCGAGGATCAGTAGCAACTATCGTAGCTTTAAGAGTGCGTTTATCGAGTAAATGAACTTCCACCGAATTTACGCCTCTGATAACATGATCGTTCGTAATAATATAACCGTCTTTATTGAGAATCACACCTGAGCCTTTAGTAATATTCGTTTCTATGTTGACCACACTTGGACCAACCTTTTGAACAACAGCAGCCACAGGATCTGGGGACTCTTGTTCTTGCTTATCATCATGGTAAGGTTCTGGATCAAGACACCCTTGAAAAAAGAATGTCGATATTACAAACAATAAAATTTTTACAGTTTTTTTGTTACTGACTGTAGCAAGAAAAGAATTTTTTTTCATACTCTGTTCTCCTATCAAAAATGAGATTAATGAAGATTATAATGGATGTCAGAAATGCTAATTACATACACCTCCCCAACATTGAAGTGCGTCGAGCAACATCACTTTTTCTGTAAATGTAAAATACATAAATTTGTTTATGAACTGATAAACCAGTTGGAGTTAGATTATAAAAAGATTGTATCCAAGTGTCGCACGCGCAGATTCATTGTTGATAAAATTCATAAACAAATTTCAAAAGAGAGAAATACAGAAACCTATGCTAAAGAAGAAATTGGAAGCAAATTCATTTAGCAAACAAGATAGCAGTTGCTGTGATGATGTCACTTAATATTGCCGATTGAATAAGCAAAGCTAAATTTGAATTTGCGAAATAGAATCGCCAAGTGATCTAATGAAGCAATGAACATTGAAGGATTACTCATGCAAGAAACACTACGTCGGAGAATCATCATCAAACATCATACGCAAATCCAAATTCATAAGCTCAAGATCATTCACATCATCTGCCGCTTGGTTACCTTCAAGCACAGAAATATTGCAAATATCATGAAGCCAATTCTTAACAACATCATAACCTTGCGCGGCATGCTTCAACAATTCGCCAATAAGAAAATGACGGTACAACCATTGATAATCTTCAGATTTGATACGGAAAACAAAGCCATCCTTCACAGTCATTGGAACGCCAACTGTATCTGTCGATGCAACTGAAGTCGTAGAAGAACAAGGCTCAGAAGGTTGGAAAGATTCGGAAGGCGCACTGGAACTTTCGCTTTCGGATTCAAGAGCCGACAAAGCATCAAAGTAAGAGTCAACTTCAGTACCCAAACCTTTCGAAAAAGTAAAGCAAGGAATTTTCTTAGTAGCAATAGCATACTCACACCACAAGTCAGCAAGATTAGCAGTCACTGCACCTTTCAATAAATCAAAGGGAGTTTTACTCGTTTTGGAAAAATAAGTCAGCTCAGTATCGCCACCATACAAAGGATCATCGATCCCCATCAACTTAGCGAGGTACTTACCATCTTTGACCTCAAATAAATCTCCAACACGTGCATGAAGACAACCACACTTACGAGCCTGCTCAACAGACTTAAAACGACTAAACACCAGACCATGTTCCTCAAAAGATTTCAAATAGGCTGAAGGAATATCTTCACCAAACTCATTCCGGAAATATCTACAAACAAGAGACACCCAGACCTTACGAAGCTCCGACTCATAACTTGATAGGAAGGACAACTTCTCACGAGGAACAAGAAAGATAATATGATAATGAGGATGCCAACCAGAATTAAAAGAATTAAAGACTTTATCACCATCATTAAAGGTCTCTTCCATACGACGAATGTAACCACAGAATCCTACGCTCGCCCTACGGGCGAGAGCAGCTTGACTTCCAGAAAACAACGAGGACCAAGCCTTACGTAAGACACGACACAAAGGAGCTAGATCATGCCAACGATGAAAGACAGTCAAAGTCATCATCACGGGAACTAAATTATTGGCATAAGCCCAAGCAATAATTTTTTGAATACGTTGTCGATACTTAAAAAGTTCTTTAGGAGCATCAACAGGATCAAGTCGGATACTATGAGAACGAGCAATGTCATCAACACGAGCAGTCGACCCATTACTAAGAATAGAAACAGAACCATCAAATTTTTTACCACGCAGGGAACTATAAGAATATTTCAAAGAAGGAAAACAATCAAGAAGGGTCTCAATTTTACGATGAAGATTCCAATCGCGACGCAAGTCAAGCTTAGTCGCCAACTCAGGAGTAACAGTACGCATAGCCAATAATTGTTTAGAACGACGAAGTAACTTCCAACGATTATCATCAACCAACTCACCGACACCCAAAACCTCCGACTCCAACGACGACACAGAACCATCAAGAGACCTCAAAGAGTTTTCTGATTTTCTGCTTAATTGTTGAAAACATTTTGGGCAATAATAGGACTGCTGATAGCTAAAAAAAGTTTTCGATTTTCTGGAAAAATTTAGAAAATTATCAGGAGCTTTATTTTCAACAAAACCAGAAACAACAGGATGAAAAAAGACCAAAGAATTAAGCATTTCTATGTTACCAAGACTATTGTTGCCTCTATCACCCCGCAAAAGAGAGTTTGAGAGAGTCGCCACCCCCAGATTAAGTCGAGAGCGACGAGCACTTTGACGCACTAAATTATTTGACTTCTGTTTCTGATCATTAGATTGATTACTCACGCCGCTCAAAAACCCCCTCTTCCTAATAAACTAAAAATTTTTTTTGATTATATCTTTATTTAATGTTAAAGTCAAAACTTATATGGAACTTTTTTCTTTTTACAAAAATCTCCCTCAACCTAAAAATCTTGATGAAAATGTGACCAACGTTGCCAATCTCAAAAATCAGCGACGAACATCTAAGACTCACAAAAAATTATATGGTTGTCAACATCTGCCGGAAATTTCCCTCAATAAACTATAAGTCAATTCTTGTAAAATAAATGTGAAAATTGTACAATGCAAAATAAAAATGAAATAAGTATTGGAGTAGATCAGTTATGCAAAAGCTTAAATTCCATAAAAAATTTCTTACAGCCTTAATGCTCGTTATCCCAACGTTATTCACAAATGCTGATGTCGTCGAATTTATGCCCAGAGTTGAATCCGCACCAGCTATTCAAAACGAATACCGCAAACTGAAAGTCGGCTACGTCGTCAACACCGGCTTTATGTACGAAGATCGCCCCGGACATACCGCCGGCTACGGATATGAGTACATGGAATTTCTTGAAAATTATGTCCCCTGCGAATTTGAATATATCGTTTTCAATGATTGGACTGACCTCTTGGACAAACTCCAAAACGGCGAAGTTGATATTATTCCAAACCTGCCCGGCGATCATCAATGGCTTATCAATGCAAAATCTACAGATCATGTCGTCGGACGTTTCCCAATGGAATTGGTTATCGAAAAAGCCAAAATCAAACCGCAAATAAATTTGGCTAGAGTCCGCACAAATTACGATACACCTGGACTTGATGAAGTCGCGCGGGCTGAAGGTTTTCAATACAATCTTGTAAATTACAAAACCTACCAAGATATTTTGAAAGCCTATGCTAACGACGAAGTCGACGGCTATGTTGATGCAATGCTTTTCTATAATAAAGATAAACATACTTACGCCGTTTTCGATAGGCAAAATTATCGCTTGTCTGTTCGCGCCGATCGTCAGGACCTTTTAGACAGATTGAATTGGGCTATGGATCAGCTCCTGCTTTACCAATCTGATATTCGCGATACGTTGAAAAGAAAATATTTTCTCAAGGAAGAATTCCCCTTACTTTTAAGTCGTGACGAAAAAATTTTTCTCGCCGAAAAGAAAAAACTTCGCACGGCTGTTTTGTTTTATCAAAAGCCGCGTGTCTATTATGACGACAAAGGCAATTTGCAAGGACTTATGGTCGACATCATCAACAGAATTTCCGATGATTTAAATATAGAAATTGAAATAGTCAAAACCAATTCTTATGAAGAAGCTCGAAGCTTAATTCAAAACGGCGAAATTGATTTCATTGCCGACGCGGTTTCAGATTTTAGTTGGGCTGAAAATTACAATATCAAACCAACTCAAACGTATTTCCAAATGGACTATGTCCCCGTGACTCGCGCCGACTATATTATTGATTCTTCCAAAAATCCAAAAGTCGCCTGCGTACAGAATATGTTTTACACGATGAATTTCATTGAAATGAACTTCCCGAAAGAAAATATTATCTACCTGCCCAATTTTGAAGAATGCTTGAAAGCCGTTGAAGACGGACGCGCCGATATTGTTTACGTCAATCGCGATTCTGTGTACTCCTTTATTGACGCTGTCGGAACTTACGATTTGGAAGTTGGCGCCGTTTCTCCATACAGCCAATCAGTTGGGCTCGGCATTAATGTCAACGGCGATTTAAGACTTTGGCATATTCTTAACAAAGAAATTAATCACATTGACGTAAGTTGGGTACGCGATATGTTGGCAAAACATCAACAAACTACAAGTACGTTCAACGTTCAAAAGCTAATTTATCGCAACCTTTTTAAAGTCGTCCTATTCGTAATTCTTTTGACGACATTAATTGGAGCTCTTATTTATCGTCGAAATATCAACAAGAAAAATTTTGAAATGGTTCAGCGTATGGCGTACACCGATTCAAGATACAATTTGCCGAATGTTTCTTGGCTTGTAAAGGAAGTCCCTTCGACTTTTAAAAATCTGAAAGAATCAAGTCCGAACACTCAAACTTTCTTTGCAGTCTTTTCAATGATGAGCAACGCGATTATGACAGAAAATCTTGGTCATAAAATTATGGACAGCCAATTCCATGCGTTGGCAAATGGTTTGAAAACTTCCGCTCCAGTAATTTTTACTGCCGCCGGAATTGATGTCGGACATTTAATTTGCTTCTGCAAGGCTGAAAATGCCGAAAAGATTTTTGATTGGGCGACGCAAATTATTGAGAGTTACAGTTATATGGATACGGCGGACGCCAATGCTAAAATCGTGATCCATATGAAAGCCGGAATAAGTCGTTACGATGAAACGCTTGACATTCAACAAGCTATCGGTCGTGCAGTTACGGCTTGTCAACAAACGTCAAGCAATGAAGTGAAAGTCTTTGATGAGAAAATGGAAGAGACTTTGAAAAGTGAACACGACATTGAAAACCGTATGATTAGCGCACTTGAAAATGATGAATTCAAAGCGTGGTATCAGCCGAAGTACGACATTAAGACGCGAAAAATTATCGGCGCGGAAGCTCTTGTACGTTGGATTAGTCCGACTACCGGCTTTATGCCGCCCGGCAAATTTATTCCGCTGTTTGAACAAAATGGCTTCGTCATTCAAGTTGACTATTACATTTTGGAGAAAACTTGCCAACTGCAACGCGAAAGACTTGACGCCGGCAAAGAAGTTGTGCCAATTTCAGTCAATCAATCGCGGTTGCATATGACGGAGGAAGGTTACCTCGATAAAATGCGGGCTATCATTGAAAAATATAAACTTCCGCCCAATCTTATTGAGTTGGAGATAACCGAAACTATGTTCGGCGACTTTGATAAAAAAGCCGCGCGACAAAATGCGGAAAAAATTATCACCGAACTTAAGTCAATGGGTTACACCATTGCGGTTGACGACTTCGGCGCGGGATATTCGTCGTTCAGTCTTTTGAGTAGTTTGCCGATGGACGTTTTGAAAATTGATAGGTCAGTTTTGACAGGCGCGGACACTTCTCAAAGAATGAAAAAAATTCTTGGCAAAGTTATCGAACTTGGAAAATCTTTGGGTATGTCTGTAATTTGTGAAGGCATTGAAACAGTTGAAGAAGAAAATTTATTGCTTAGTTTGGGCTGCCGTTACGGTCAAGGATTTTTTAACGCTAAGCCTATGCCGGTTAATGATTTCATAACCTTTTTTGAAAAAAGAAATGCCGAAGTTCTGATGAATGCCGCAAAAAATGTATAGGTTAATTGACTTACCCAGCATAAAATTTGAAATAAAATCTGCGCGTACCTAAAGTTGAACCTGCGCGCAAGTCGGCAAAAATCTTGTCTTTTAAATAGATTTATGCTAGACTGAAAATTGGCAAGGTCATATATAGAGATATATAAAATAGGAGGCGCAAATTTGGCAGAAGGTAAGCAACAGAGAAAATATATAAAAGGACTTGATGCTTTACGAACGTTGGCGATTACGCTCATAACACTTTTTCATATTTTCCCCGAAACTTTCGTCGGAGGCTACATAGGAGTATGTTTATTTCTGGTACTCACGGGATTTCTTTTGGCGTACGGAAGTGCCTGCGATTATATGTCCGAAAATTTCAGCGTAGGTCACTATTACCTAAAACGTCTGAAAAGATTATACCCGCCGCTATTACTGGTCATTTTGGTAACGGTAGGGTTTTATCATTTTTTCCTGGCAGGAGTCTTAGAAGATAGCGGCAAAGAAATTGTCTCGATAGTTTTAGGATTTAATAATTGGTGGCAGCTGGCGATGAATGCAGATTATTTTGCGCGCGTCGTCAATGCATCGCCATTTACGCATATGTGGTTTTTGGGTGTAGAAATTGAATACGTTTTAATATGGCCGTTACTTTTTGGGATATGCGTGTTACTTAGTCGTTGGAGCGCAATTTTTTTATTTTTGCTTGGATTAATCTCTGCAGGCGAAATGGCAATGATGTCATTTCAAAGCGTCGATGAGATAAGCCGGTTATATTACGGCACCGACACCAGAGTATTTGCATGCTTGTTTGGCGGAGCTATGGGGCTGATGTTTGCAAATAGAAATTCAAATCTTAACAGCGGCAGTAGTTTACCAATTCGATCGGATATATTATTTACAGTTTTGCTAATCCCAGTGCTAATTGCTACTTTCTTGTTGCGCGGTCAATACTTATCGCTTTACGCAGGCGGAATGCAATTACTGACGTTGATTTTTTGCTTGATGATTTTTGTAGTGATAGAAGATTCGTATTTAGGTGATTGGTTAGAAGCACCGATTTTCAAATGGGTAGGCGGACACAGTTACGAAATTTTTCTTTGGCAATATCCAGTACTATTTTTCTTTCAAAGAAAAGCATGGCACGAATTGACATACGGACCTTTATTGGAAATTTTTTTGATTATAGTTTTGTCGGCTTTGTCAAAAGAAATTCTGAAATTTATTTCCAATCTTAAGAAAAAGGATTGGAATTTACAGCAATACGCCTTTGCATTTTTAGCAGTCGTTTGCGTAGGGTTTATGGGTTTTGGATTAAAGGACGTCTTAGCATCAGATTTTAATCCTGAACATAAGCCGGGATATAAATTGAAAATGGAACTTGAACAAAAGCAAGCGGAATTGGAAAAAGCTCAAGCAGAGCGTGCGGCAAGGGAGGCGGAAGAAGCGGCTAAAATCAAAACCGCGCAAGAAAGATTGGAGGCACGACTACGCGGCGCGGGTATCACAATGATAGGCGATTCAGTTATGGTTTGCTCAAGTCCGAGTATTACAGAATTAATGCCCGAAGCTTATATAGATGCATTGTCGTCGCGTGATGTTTGCGGAGGAGCCGAAGTAGCCCAAAAACTTCAGCAGGAAGGTAAACTTAGCGATATAGTGGTAGTAGCACTTGGAACTAATGGTCCATTGCTTGAACATGAACCGTATGCAAGCGGTATGCAAAATATGCTGAATGTTCTTGGTACGGAACGCCAAATTTATTGGATAACGGTGTATTGTTCATATTCGGAGTGGATGGCAATGAATAATAAATATTTGTCTGAACTTTCAACGACGCGCCCGAATTTCCATTTAATAGATTGGTATCCATTGGCTAAAAGTAATCCCGATTGGCTGCAGTCCGACGGCACGCATCCCAATATGGACGGCGAATTCCAATACGCTAAACTTATTCATGATACTTTGGCGCAGAAATTATCAGCAGAGTAATTAAAGGAGAGGTTGCAGATATGAGTAAAAAGAAAATTTTAATTTTAGTGAGCTTCGCGGTATTTTTTTTGATAATGGCATCATACGGCACAGGATTAGCGCGAATATCAAAAGACAGAGTGCATGGGACTCCGCAAATTTCTGAAAGCACTCAATCAACGCAAGTTACAGAAAATGAAAAGCGCGATCCGACAGAAATAGAAAATCCAGAGCCGGTTTACCAAGAAGATGTATCAAAGTATTTGACAGGAGAAGGCGTCACAATGATAGGCGATTCTATTATGAATGGTAATCGAAGAATCATTTTGGATCAACTGCCGGATGCGCACATAGATGCCAAAGGTTCGCGCGATGTTTGTGGCGGCTTTGAAGCGGCGCAACGACTTGATTGGGAAGGCAGACTTAGTGACGTTGTGATTGTCGAACTTGGTACGAACGGTCCGTTGCTTAATCATGAACCGTATGCCAGTGGTACGCAAAATCTTTTGGAACTTCTTGGCACGGAAAGAACAATTTTTTGGGTAACCGTATATTGTTCCTATTCGCAATGGATGAATATGAATAATGATTATATTTGGGAACTTGCCGCAACTCGCCCCAATATTACTGTAATAGATTGGTATGCATTGTCGATCCAACATCCGGAATGGTTTCCAGACGGAGTTCACCCGACTGTAGAGGGTGCGCGAAACTTTGCAAGGTTATTGCGTGAGGCACTGGAAACAAAATTCGGCGGCAGTGTATATAATGAAAGTAACGAATAAAAATTTGGGGGTAAAATTTTTATTCGTTCGCAATGGCTTAATCGTTAATTATTAGTTCCGCAAGCTTTAGTCCGCGTTTACTTGTAAAGTACGCGGGCTTTTTCTTTTCGTCAAGTTTGTTAAAATATTGTTTTCAATACTCTATGGTTTACTTCCAAACAAAAAATGCCGTCCTAATTGGGCGGCGAAGATTTTTTTATTAACCGATTGGCAAGTTGGGATAAACGCCGGTCAACAATTCGTTAATCTGCGCGCAAATTTTTTTACACCCGCCTTTAACATTACTTTCAATGTTCAGAGGCATATTTGGATCGTGAAGTGAAACTCTCAACAGAGCCCAACCTTCATCAAAAATTAAGCGGACACCTTCAAAATTCGGTTCGGCAAGTTTTATATTTTTTTGTACAGCATTATTTTTGAAAGCCAGTAAAACTTTTTCGCCGAAGCCTTTAAAATCTTCCGCGTCAATCTTCAAACGATATTCAACGGACTCAATCGGTTGCTCAAGTTTTTCAATAAGGTCGGCAAGGTCTTTACCGTTTTGTCTAGCTTGCGCCGCCGCAGTCAAAAGTTTTACTGCTAAGTAAGCGCCGTCGTCCAAATAATAGTTTTCACTCAAAGCACCATGTCCACTGGTTTCAATCGCCAATGGTGAAACAGTTCCCGATTGATTAAGGCGAATACATTCATTGATGACATTTTTATAGCCGCGCTTAAATCTGTGATGTTTAAGTTTCAAAGTTCCTTCCAAAAATTTTTGCAAACCATCCGAAGTCACGGAATCGGTAACAATCGTACTGCCGGGATAATCGGGAGCAAGTATCGCCGCCATCATAGCAATTAAAGCGTTGCGGTTGACTTCTTCGCCATTGCTCAAAACCGCGCTCATTCTGTCAACGTCAGTATCGAAAATTAATCCCAAGTCCGCGTGATTTTCCAAAACTGCTTGACGAATCGCCGACATAGCTTTTGAGTCTTCAGGATTGGGAATGTGATTCGGAAAATGTCCGTCCGGCTCAAGAAATTGACTGCCCGAAGTATCAGCGCCAAGCGGTTGCAAAACTTTGTTGGCAAAAAATCCGCCGCCGCCATTTCCGGCATCAACTACAATGTGCATACCTTCAAGCGGCTTTTCACCAATATTAAGTTTGTCGCGAATTATTTTGCAAAGATGTTTGGAGTAAAGTCCAATTAAATCAAACTTTGTCACGTCGCCTTTCGCAGTCGGAACTTCTAAAATCTTAGTTGCGTTTGTCAAAACTTTTTTAATATCGTCTTTATCAAGTCCGCCGCTCATCGTGAAAAATTTCATACCGTTACGATTGAAAGGCAAGTGACTTGCAGTCAACATAATTGAACCGTCCGACTTCGTTTCAGCAAAAATTATTGACATAAACATTGCGGGAGTTGATGCAAGTCCGCAATCCAAAACTTCAACGCCATTTGCAAGCAAGGCACTAATCGCCGCCGACTTCAACTTCTGCGCAGAAATACGCGAATCATGACCGATAGCGATTTTAAGTTTATTTTTGGGTTTGGAAAGTTTTTCAGCAAGAAATTCTACAAAGCCACCGGTAATACGTCCGACTGCTTCTTCAGTAAGATTTACTGCCTCACCGAAAACGCCGTCAACCGCGATTCCACGTACATCACTGCCATTTTGTAATTTCATAATTTCTTTTTCAGTCAACATTTTTTTCACTCATTTCTATAATAATATATCAATACAAAAATCGTGCGGAAAATCGGTCTTAATATAAAAACCTTAGCCGCACGAATTCCAATTTGTTATATGTTGAGTATATATTTATTTCTCATCAAAAAATTTTTTAGCACCGCCATTGACTTCAATTCCACTTATACCAGAGGCAACCTTTTTATCGAAGTTTGAAAGCACAGGATGCGCATTTTTGAAAGTGTCAAGATTATCAAAAAGTGACTTCGTAATTTTGTAACCTAAATCATCGCTGACCTTTTCATTGCAGACAAGCAACGCGGTAACTGAAACTGTCTGTACGTCTTTATCAAATTTGTTGTAAATGCCCTTCGGAATTACGATTTTTGTGTAAAAAGGATATTTCTCCGTGAGCGCCTTAATATGTTCATCGTCAATGGGCAACAAATTAATATTGGTTTGCGCGGTAATATCTTGAATAGCAAGTGTCGGGAAACCGGCTGTCAAAAATACGGCGTCAACATTACCGTCTTTCAGAGCTTTAGCGCCTGCGGAAAATGAAAGGTATTGCGCATCAATGTCGTTGTAGGTAATACCGTAAGCTTCAAGAATTTGGCGAGCATTAGCTTCGGCGCCACTACCTTCTGCGCCGACTGCAACTTTTTTACCTTTGAGATCCGCTATTGATTGAATGCCCGAAGCTTCAGTCGTAACTACTTGACAACTTTCTTGATAAAGTGCGGCAAGTGCTTTAATGTTATCAAACTTGTATTTGTTTTCATCTTTAAACATTTCAGTGCCACTTGCGGCAAAGTTGGCAATATCATTTTGCACGATAGCCAATTCAACAGTATCATCGGCAAGAAGTCGAAGGTTGGAAACTGAACCGCTGGTAGTTTGTACGCCGGAATGCATTTTTTCAATGTTCGTATTCAAAATTTCGCTGATAACTCCGCCAACAGGGTAATACGTTCCGGTCGTATTACCAGTAGCAATGTGAATAAATTCTTCACGAACGGCATTTTGGTCATTGCCTCCGCAACCGGTAAAAAGGAGGGCAGTACACAACGTCACACACGCGGCAACAGCTTTAAAAATTTTTTTAAACACGGCAACAATCATCCTTTCTGAATATTTTATGTGAAAAAGATATTCAAAATTATCTTAATTCTCAGCTGATTACTATAAGTTTATCAGTTCGTCTTAACCTAGTCAAGCAAGGATTTTTTTATTTTTAAAAATTACGTTTAAGTGAAAGGTTAAAAAAAAACTGTGTATTTTGAGTTCAAACTTGTTGACTTTATGTAAAAATAGCCTTATAATTTTCAAAAAATATTGACGAAAGTTTAGCGGAAGGAGTGATACCTGTAGGGCGGTAGAAAATCGCAAGGTTGGTTAGGATTTAGCCGAAGGGCTTTGTACTCAAAAAAATATCACGAAAGGAGAGCTACAAAATTTTGACATAGGACAGTTAGTTTATGTCAAGTAGCGGAAAGATTAATGAGTAAAATTTCTGAAATGACTCGCGATAAGTGGATTATGAGTACTTTTCCCGAATGGGGAACTTGGCTTGTAGAAGACATTGAATCGGCAGTAGTACCCGAAGGACAAGTAGCAATGTGGTGGCTCGGCTGCACGGGAATTTGGTTTAAAACTCCTGGCAATGCTAACATTACGATTGACCTTTGGTGCGGCAACGGCAAACGTACTCATGGCGATGGCAAAATGAAAGTCGGACATCAAATGGCGAATATGTGCGGTTGTCGTAATATGCAACCCAATCTGCGCAATGTTCCTTTCGTCATTGATCCTTTTGCTTTCAAGCAAGTAGACGCTGTACTTGCAACGCATTATCATCAAGATCATATGTCTGCTGAATGGGCGGCTCACGTCATTAACAGCGGTATGACGACGATTGAAGACGGTAAAGAAATTCCCGTGCCTTTCATTGGTCCTAAAAAATCTATTGAAACTTGGGTAAAATGGGGAGTGCCTCAAGAACGTTGCCGCGAAGTTAAACCCGGCGACAGCTTTAAGATTAAGGATATTGAAATTATCTGCCTTGATAGTTTTGACCGTACTTGTATCGTCACGACTGATTCGACCGGTCCAGATCGCGAAGAATTAACTGGCAAATGCCCGACAGATATGGACGAAAAAGCTGTCAACTACTTGCTGAAGACTCCAGGCGGAAATATTTATCATTCCGGCGATTCACACTTCTCAATTTACTTCGCAAAACACGGCAAGGATCATGACATTGATGTCGCTTTCGGTTCTTTCGGCGAAAATCCAATCGGTATGCAAGATAAGATGACGTCAATCGACGTACTTCGTATGGCGGAAAATCTGAAATGCAAAGTCGTCATTCCTATTCATTGGGACGTTTGGACAAACTTCCAAGCAGATTGCGAAGAAATTAAACTGCTTTACGATTTCAAGAAAGATAGAAACGAATACAAGTTCCATCCGTTTTTCTGGCAAGTTGGCGGCAAATACACTTACCCGCAGGACAAGGATAAAATTTATTATCATCATCAAAGAGGCTTTGAAGATTGCTTCGAGCATCCGCAAAATATCCCCTTCCGCTCCTGCTTGTAAAAAATTGAAAATTAATGTCGACTTTTACCTTGCACAGACTATAACTTTCTGATATATTTAAAAAAATAATTTCAACAACATTTAGGAGATTTAATTTGTGCGGGGTGTGAAAAAGAATGAAGAACACTCAATTATCAGTGCGAAGACGTCGGCAAAAAATTTTTCAAGTAGTATCGGAAAAAGGCGAAATAACTATTCGCGAAATTGCTCAACTTTACAATGTTTCTGAAATGACCGTGCGGCGCGATTTACATATCATGGAAACAAGACAATTGATCCGCAGAACTCACGGAGGGGTGGTTTCACTGGAAAGAATAAATGAAACAATGCGGTTCAATGACGATGTCAGGAGATGCAGGGATAGCATTTCAAGATATGCCGCAAGATACGTTGAGGACGGAGACACGCTTTTCATAAACGGCAGCATGATGGCGTTGAATATGCTAAAGTACGTCACTGATAAAAAAGTTTCGGTGTATACGAATAACGGCTGGGCTATCGGTGAAGAATATCCAAAAGGAGTTACGATTCATCTTACCGGCGGAGAAATTCGCAACCGAATATTAATTGGTGATTATGTTATGCGCAACTTGCTTTCAATTACGGTAGATAAAATTTTTATCGGTTGTGCTGCCGTTTATGATGATGGCGAATTCCGTTACGACATACCGACAGAAATTGGTATCAATGAATCTATGATTAGTCGATCCAAAAATAAAGTTTACGTTTTGGCAGATAATACAAAACTGTTAAAGCGCGAAGAAAGTGAAAACCTTTACGGCAGCAGTACTTACGACAAACCGATTGTACTCATTACCGACAACAAGGCTAACTCAAAAATTTTGGAAAATCTTAAGCAACACGGCATTGAAATTATAACAGTTTAGCTACGCAATAGTTTTTGCAGAAAGGCAGGCACTAATGCTTAAAGAATTGGTAGAGAAAAAAAGATATTCCTTCCACGAAGGATTTGACGATTGGCGTGACGCAGTGCGCGCCGCTTGTCAACCGTTGATTGACGACGGAAGTATTAAACCGGTTTATCCCGACGAAATTATTAAAAAAGTTGAGGAACTTGGACCGTATATCGTCATTGCGCCTAATCTCTGCATACCGCATGCGCAGGAAGGTGTCGGCGTAAATGAAACGGCAATGTGCTTTATGAAAACTGAAAAACCAGTGCATTTTGACCCCAATGACCCGGAAAAAGATGCTCGCGTTTTTGTAGTTTTAGCATCAACAGATAACAATATTCATCTTCAAAATTTGGCTTTACTCGTCGAAACAATGTCTGATGAAGAAAAGTTCAGCAAAATTTTGGAGGCAAAGACAGCTGAAGACCTTGTAAAAATCGAAGAGTAATTGAAATTCCCGAATAAGGAGAGGATTTTATGGAAGTTTTACTCGGTATTTGGGAATTTTTCCAAAACAACATTTTGACAAAGCCGCAATTTTTTATCGGCTTTATCGTTTTAATCGGTTACTTACTTCTCGGCAAACCGATTCACGAATGTATAGCGGGATTTATCAAAGCAACGGTCGGTTATATGATTTTGAACGTTGCATCCGGCGGCTTGGTATCAAACTTCCGCCCGGTACTTGTAGGTTTAAAAGACCGCTTTGAACTTTCGGCAGCAGTTATCGATCCTTACTTTGGTCAAGCGGCGGCGCAAATGTCCGTTGAAAATGTCGGACGCTCATTTTCAATGATGATGTTGGTTCTGTTGCTGGCATTCACAATGAATATTCTTTTGGTGCTGTTTCGCAAGTACACAAAAATTCGTACGCTGTTTATAACAGGGCACGTCATGGTACAACAATCTTCGACAGCACTTTGGTTGGTACTTTTCTGCTTCCCTGAATTGCAAGATCCTAATGTTGTAGTAATGCTGGGTATCTTGCTCGGAACTTATTGGGCAGTCGGTTCTAATCTTACGGTTGAGCCGGTTGCAAAACTTTCTGAAGGCGGCGGCTTTGCAACTGGTCACCAACAGATGTTCGGTATTTGGGTTGTTTCAAAAATCGCAGGTAAAATCGGCGATCCTAAGAAGTCTCTTGAAACTTTGAAGTTGCCGGGCTTTTTGGCAATGTTCAATGAAAACGTTGTCGCTACCGGTTGCTTAATGTTCTTCTTCTTTGGTGCGATAATCATGGTACTTGGTCCCGACCTTATGCATAGCATTGATAAGAGTTTCGGACCTAATCAAAACTTCGGCTTCTACATTCTTGAGAAATCTTTATTCTTCGCAGTTTACCTGACAATTTTGCAACTTGGTATTCGTATGTTCGTATCTGAACTTACAAATTCTTTCCAAGGTATTTCTGAAAAGATTCTGCCCGGTTCAATGCCGGCTGTTGACTGCGCGGCTGTTTACGGTTTTGGTCATCCCAACGCAGTTACAATCGGATTTTTATTCGGCGCATTCGGTCAACTTTTGGCAATTCTCGGTCTCATAGTTTTCCATAGCCCGATTTTAATAATAAGCGGATTCGTACCTTTGTTCTTTGACAATGCAACTTTCGCAGTCTATGCAAACAGACTCGGCGGTATTCGTGCGGCGACAATTATTCCGTTCTTCAGTGGTATCATTCAAGTTTTGGGTGGCGCGTTTGCAGCTCACTATTTCTTGACTGGTGTTTACGGTGGTTGGCATGGTTCCTCCGACTGGGATTGGGTATGGCCTGCAATCGGCGTTATCATGAACAACTTGCATTTTGTAGGCGTGGCGCTTGTCGTCATTGGACTTTTGGCAATTCCGCAAATTATTTATCGTATGAATAAAGATACTTACTTCCTTATTGCTGAAGACTACGACGCTTACAAAGAATTGATGGCAAAAAAACAGGGTGTACCTGTTGATGAAGTCGTTATCGACTGATAAAAAAATTTTTTGAAGGGAGTTTTTTTAATGGCAAAATTGAAAGTTATCGCTGCTTGCGGCAGTGGCATGGGGTCTTCGCAGATCATCAAGATGAAACTTGAGAAGGCGTTCAAAAAGCTCAACATTGACGCTGAAATTTATCACACCAACGTTGGTGACGCAAAGTCTAATGCCAACAACTACGACGTGGTTTTCTGCTCCGAGTCTTTGGTCGGAACTTTCGGCGATGTTAAAGCAACCGTTATCGGTCTTAAGAACTTGCTTTCCGAAAAGGAAATGGCTGAAAAGATTCAAGAAAAAATTATCGACAAGAAGTAAATCCTTCGTTTAATCGAAAAATTTAAATTGTAAAATCTTTCGTAGCGAGGGCGGTAAAGCTCCGCTCTCGCTACTTTTGTTTTTATAGGAGAGTCAGCTGTTATGTTGGAAGAACTTAAGAAAAAAGTTTATGAAGCCAATATGGAACTTCCGAAACGTAAACTTATCACCTACACTTGGGGCAACGTCAGTGGCATTGATCGCGAAAGTGGTTTGTTTGTCATTAAACCCAGCGGCGTTGAGTACGACGAATTGACGCCGGAAGATTTAGTCGTTGTTGATCTTGACGGCAAAAAAGTTGAAGGCAAACTTAAACCGTCGTCTGATACTGAAACACATCGCATTCTTTATAAGGCATTTCCTAAAATCGGCGGAATTGTTCATACCCATAGCCCACACGCGGTTTCTTGGGCGCAAGCCGGACGCGATATTCCTGCTTACGGAACAACTCACGCTGATTATTTTTATGGAGACATTCCTTGCACGCGCAGTTTGACGAAAGAAGAAATTGAGGAAGCTTACGAACTCAATACAGGAAATGTCATTGTCGAAACTTTTACCGAACGCAAAATTGATCCGATTTTTGTTCCGGCAGTAATTTGCGCGAATCACGGACCTTTCACTTGGGGTAAAGATGCCGCGCAAGCTGTTTATCATTCAGTCGTTTTGGAAGAAGTTGCACGTATGGCAACGTTTACTGAAATTAATAATCCAAAAGTTGCCCGCGCTCCGCAGTACATTCAGGACAAACATTTTATGCGCAAACACGGTCCCAACGCATATTATGGGCAAGGTTGATGAGGTATCGCCATGAAAAATTATCTTTTGGGTCTGTATGAAAAAGCTATGCCCGGTACTTTGACATGGGCAGAAAAACTTCAAGCCGCTAAAAATGCCGGATTCGATTATGTCGAAATGAGCATTGATGAAACGGACGACAAACTTGCGCGCCTTGATTATACTGACGGGCAGATTGATGAAATTATTGCCGCAATACGTACAGTCAACTTGCCTTTCCGTTCAATTTGCTTGAGCGGTCACCGCAAATATCCTTTCGGAAGTCACGACAAGGCGACGCAAAAACGTAGTATGGAAATTATGCAAAAGGCGGTTACACTTGCGGCGCGTCTTGGTATCAGGACGATTCAACTTGCAGGTTATGACGTTTACTACGAAGAAGGCGACGAACAGACACGCGCAGATTTTTTAGAAAATCTTAAACTTGCGACTGAAATGGCAAGTCGTGACGGCGTGCAACTTGGTTTTGAAACAATGGAAACTCCATTTATGGACACGGTCGGAAAAGCTATGAAGTACGTCAATATTGTTGATTCGCCGTACTTGGGCGTTTATCCCGATGTTGGCAACATTACAAATGCGTCGTTGCTTTACGGAAATGATGTCGTCGACGATTTGAACAGCGGCAAAGGTCATATCGTTGCGGTTCATCTGAAAGAAACTGTACCAGGCAAGTATCGTGAAATTCCCTACGGAACAGGTCACGTTGATTTTGAAAAAGTTATTAAAACTTCGTGGGAATTGGGCGTCCGTCGTTACGTTACTGAATTTTGGTTTGTGAAAGGCGTTACACAAGATTGGAAAGCCGAACTTGAAAACGCAAATAATTTTATTCGCGGATATTTCGACAAAGTTATTTCGTAAGGAGTGAGAATAAGTGAAAGTAACAAAAAAAGTTATCGGCAATTTGGAAAAATGTTACGCAATGACTATGCTTAAGTACAACGGCAAAGATCATTTCTTGGTAGCGGCTGAAAAAGTCAATCAGTGTCGCCTGTACGATTTGGACGGCAATCAAGAGGAAGTTTTGTGGAGTGAACCCGGCGGAATTATGACAATGCAACAAGTTCCGGGCAGTAATGGTCAATTTCTTTCCACGCGCAAATTTTATTCGCCCAATGACAGCAAAAATGCGGCAATCGTAGTCGTCACTCCTATGGGCAAAGATGATTGGGAAGTTCGCGTACTTGTCAAACTGCCTTTCGTTCATCGCTTTGACATTTTGCAAGCCGGTGGAAAAAATTATCTTATCGCTTGCTGTCTGAAAACGGATCACGAATACAAAGACGATTGGCGTTCACCTGGTAGAGTTTGCGTTGCTGAACTTCCTGACGACCTTTCAACTTACACTTACGATCATCAGTTGGAACTTACGACAATCAAAGAAGGTATGTTGAAAAATCACGGCTACTACCGCCACGTTGAAAAGGACGGCTCAACCAGCAGTATCGTTTCTTGCGATAACGGAGTATTCCAATTTTTCCCGCCCAAAACTGCAGGCGGCGAATGGGAAATTAAACAGTTGACGACTGATGCGGCAAGTGATGGTTTACTTTTGGATCTCAATAATGACGGTGTTGAGGAACTTTGCACAATCGCGCCTTTCCATGGTGACACGATTAATATTTATGAGATGAAAGACGGCGAATTTAAACTCGCGTATCAGTATCCCGAAAAGTTAGAGTTTTTGCATGCTATTTTCGGCGGAGAAATTTGCGGCAAGCCCACTTGGATTTTGGGACATCGCAAAGGCGAACGCTACTTACTTGCTTTCACTCACGACGGCAAAGAATATTCCGCGCAAATTCTTGACAAAGGTTGCGGCGCGGCTAATGTTATGCACTTCGTTAAAGACGGCAAAGATTATGTCGTTGCCACAAATCGCGAAGTTGACGAAATTGCAATGTACGAATTGACTGAATAGGAAGGAGAGATTTTTTTGCATAAGGAAGATATTATTTGCGTCAATGCTATTCGCGCACTTAGTGCCGACGCTGTACAAAAAGCAAATTCAGGTCATCCAGGTTTGCCGCTTGGTTCTGCCGCTATGGCTTATGAACTTTGGGCGCATCAAATGTCGCACAATCCTAAAAATTCAAAGTGGGCTAATCGTGACAGATTCGTACTTTCCGGCGGACACGGTAGCGCTATGTTGTATTCACTCCTGCACCTTTTCGGCTACGGTTTGACTTTGGACGACCTTAAAAACTTTAGGCAGGAAAATTCAAAGACGCCTGGGCATCCTGAATATGGTTGGACAAATGGCGTTGAAGCTACGACCGGACCTTTGGGCGCAGGTATGGCAATGGCAGTTGGTATGGCTATGGCGGAAGCTCATCTTGCCGCAATTTTCAATAAGCCCGATTTCAATGTTGTTGACCATTACACCTTCGTACTTGGCGGCGATGGTTGCATGATGGAAGGCATTTCTTCCGAAGCGTTTTCACTTGCCGGAACTTTGGGTTTGTCCAAACTTATTGTCCTTTACGACAGCAACAGAATTTCCATTGAAGGCAGTACCGACATTGCCTTTACCGAAAATGTTCAAGCACGTATGGCGGCTTTCGGTTTCCAAACTTTGACTGTTGAAGACGGCAATAACCTTGATGAAATTGCGAAGGCGATTGAAGCGGCGAAGGCTGAAAAAACTAAACCTTCATTTATTACGGTTAAAACTGAAATTGGTTACGGCAGTCCAAAGCAAGGTATGGCGGCGGCGCATGGTGAACCGCTTGGCGTTGAAAATGTAGTGAAGATGAAACAAAATCTGAACTACCCGAAACCCGAAGAAACTTTCTACGTTCCCGACGAAGTTTACAAACATATTCAAGATGATATGGAAAAAGGGCAAGTTGCCGAAGACGCTTGGAATAAACTTTTTGCTGACTACTCCGCAAAATATCCTGATAAGAAAAAACTTTGGGATAAATATAATTCTCCGATTGACGCGCAAGCTTTACTTGACGACAAAGATTTTTGGGCTTATGAAGATAAACCGCAGGCAACTCGCGCACTTTCCGGCACGATGATTAATCGTCTGAAAAATATTATGCCCAATCTTATCGGCGGCAGTGCTGACCTTGCACCTTCAAACAAAACTTACATGAAAGACGCCGGCGATTTCAGCAAGGATAATTATGCAGGAAGAAATTTGCACTTCGGCGTAAGAGAATTGGCAATGTCGGCGATTGCGAACGGTATAACTTTGCATGGCGGCTTGCGTACTTTCGTCGGTACATTCTTCGTTTTCAGTGATTATATGAAACCGATGATGAGATTGGCGGCGATAATGGGCTTGCCAATTACTTACGTTTTGACTCACGATTCAATCGGCGTTGGTGAAGACGGTCCTACCCATGAACCTATTGAGCAACTTGCAATGCTCCGCGCAACTCCCAATATCAATATGTTCAGACCGGCTGACGCTACTGAAACTGCCGCAGGTTGGTATCTTGCCGCAACTAGTACAAAGACTCCTACTGCACTTGCGCTTACTCGTCAAAATCTCCCGCAACTTGCAGGTTCAAGTAAAGAAGCTCTCAAAGGCGGCTATATAATTTCGGAAGCTAATGGTAATTTGGACGGAATTTTAATCGCAAGCGGTTCTGAAGTTTCACTTGCCATTGACGCGCAGAAAAAACTTGCTGAAGAAAATATCAATGTCCGCGTCGTTTCAATGCCTTGCGTTGATTTGTTTGAGCAACAAAGCGATGAATACAAAGAAAAAGTTTTGCCGAAAAATGTTCGTGCTCGTGTTGCTATTGAGGCGGCGAGGAATTTTGGTTGGGGCAGTTATGTCGGCTTGGACGGCGCTACTGTCACTATGCAAGGTTTTGGCGAATCTGCTCCGGCTGGACTTCTCTTCAAAAAATTCGGTTTCACTGTCGACAATGTCGTAAAAACTTTTAAATCAATTTGCAAATAAAAAATAGACCTCCAAATTGGAAGTCTGCATTCTCTCATATATTATTAAGCACTTTATTTCAAGTGCTATTTTTTTTGTAAAATTTTAGATAAATTGTTGCCGATAATTTTTGCGTCATCTTCTGAATTCCCTTTGCCAAAAGTTATTCGGATTGTACCGCGAACATAATCTTCAGGAATTTTCATTGCTTTTAAAACGTGAGAAATTTTTGTTTGTCCGGCGTCGCAAGCTGAACCTGTTGCAACACAAATATTTTTTAAATCAAGCCTGTGCATTAAAGTTTCGCCGACACAATCTTTAAACGACAAACTTAAATGTCCCGGCAAACGATCTTCACCACCGTTTATAATGAAGTTTATTTTATTTTGCCTTAAACTGTCAATTAAATTTTTTGTACAAGCTGAAAGTTTCTCGGCAGTCTTTTGCATATCACGACAATTTTTTTCAAGCGCAAGAGCCATTGCCGCAATAGCTGGAATATTTTCTGTACCTGCGCGCAGGTTAAATTCTTGTCCGCCGCCGTCAAGGTAAGGCAAAATTTTCAGACCGTCGCGAATGTATAAAAAGCCGATGCCTTTGGGACCGTTGAATTTGTGAGCAGAGGCAGAAAGCATATCTACACCAAAAAATTTTACGTCAATCGGAATGTGTCCTACCGCTTGAACTGCGTCCGTATGAAAAATTTTCCCGGCGGCGTGTGAAATTTCTGCAAGAGATTTAATCGGTTGAATTGTCCCGACTTCATTATTGGCAAGCATTACAGAAATAATTTTCGTCTTCGTCAAAATTTTTTTTCGTAAGTCGTCAGGATTGACTGCGCCAATTTTATCGACAGACAATTTTGTAACGGTGCAACCCAAATTTTTCATCGCCGCGCAAGAATTTAAAATAGCCTTGTGTTCAATGGCGGAAGTGATTATGTTGGGACGTTCACTCAAAATTTCAAGCACGGAAGATTTTATCGCCCAGTTATTGCTTTCAGTTCCGCCGGACGTAAAAATAATTTCGTTAGGTTCGGCATTGATACAGGCGGCAATTTTTTCTCGTGACTCCAGCAAAACTTTTTTCAAAGGGCGCGAAAGTTTGTAAGCCGATGAGGGATTTGCGAAAAATTTTCTCTGCAACTCAATCATTAAATTCAGCGCGTCTTCATCAATCGGAGTCGTCGCCGCGTTATCAGCGTAAATGATTTTATTCAAAGAGTTTGCAGCCGTCATTCTTAAAATCCTCAATCTTATCCAAAATATCTTGCGGCTCGACTTCCAAAAAATTTGCCAGGCAATTCAAGCAATAAAAATTCTTAGACTTCATACCCAAGAGCTTTTTATTTATACCGACTTCATTTTTAGCTAAAGGAATTTTCCCGCAAGCAATGCACTTAAAAATTTTCTTCGCCAATTAAATTACCTCAAACTTTGCTTTTGGCAAGGCAAATTCTATTATTGGAACTAAAATTTCTTCCAGAGTTGCACCGCCGTGTACTTCGATTGAAGATAAACGACCGCCCGAAAATCTGTCGTAATTCGCCAATATCCAGTAGCCATTCTCTTCGCAAGCACAATCAGGCTTTTCATCTAAATAATTTATTGGGCAACAACGTCCGGAATGTTCGCCGGTGCTATTCATTTTATATTTATTTTCGCGCCCATACATTACGGCAAGCCTACTTGCCCCATGATCAGAAGTCAAAATAATTTTCTCTGCTTGATGATTCAGCAAAGCGATTTTTATTTCATCAATAACTTTATCAAGGATTAAAAGTTCGTCGTCAATGTATGTCGGTGCGGAACATTTCCCATTTGCATTAAATTTTTCCGGCGAATGTTTTAACTCATCCAAGTAGGAATTTTTTTCAAATTTAGCGCCGCGCCAATCGGCATAAAAATTTTTATTAATCGAAGTCAGAGTTGGAAGTTCGGCACGCGCAGTTTCAATTTTTAGAACAAGCCCAAGTTGAGTAGCCCGCGCTTTAATATAGCCCAAAAATTCAACGCCGAGCGCGTCCAGCCAATAAAGTTTGGAATTTTTGTCGGACTTATCTAGAATTGTTTGCCTAGTCACAAATTTATTGTAAGGTCTGCTAAGCGAAAATTCTTGCACTAAGTTTTTAAAATCTTCATCGTCAACATTACACAGCTTAATTTCTTTATAGCGCCGAAAATAATTTGTAATCTCATCGTTGCCAAAATCGTAATCGGACAGATAATCTTTCATTGCGGGATAATTTTTTTTGAAAGTCGTAGGAATTTTTTCTTTACCCTGCAAAGACTGAATCATTGCGCGACGTTCGACGGCGGTGTTGTCTGTTAAAAATTTTGTTGCGTCCAAAGAAAGTTTTTCCAAGCGCTCAAGATATTCAGTAAGATATTGTGCCGAAATATTTTTTACTGCAGATTTTCTCAACCAATAAAATTCTTTAAAATTCTTTTCGTCCATATCAATCAATGCAAAGAATAAATTTTTTCGATACTCATCATAATTGGCGGAATGCTCAAATACGTACTTCAAATAAGGATTAGAAATTTTATTTTTAAATCCAGCCGCAAAGCTTCGCCAATGTTCCGGCGCATAACCTTCGCACTTGTCATCAGAAAAATATTCCAGCCACTGCTTTTCAGTCAACGCATTTGGCGGCGCGGTAAAATGTGGCTCACGATTTTTTAGCGCATCATAAAAAGTATTTATCTCTTTCACATTGATAAGCGGCAATCTAGATTTAACAGAAATAAAATTTTTACCGGCTTCAGCCAATTTTAGCAGTTCATAAAAATTTTCAGCATCCGTCTTCAAATTTATATTTGGATTATATTTCACGACGGAAAAATTTTCTTGACCTACGACACGGCAAATTTGATTCGAGTGAAATTTAAAATCTTCGTCGGCAAGTTTCTCAAGCAAATTCGTAATACCGCGACAAATAAAAATAACCTTCTTGCTAAAATTTTTATCTTGCAACATACGCAAAATATTTTCTTGCCCGGTAAAGTGAAGGTATTCGCCCAATCCAAAGACGAGTGTATTTTTTTCAAGAGAATTTAATTTTTCAACCAACAAATCCGTATCAATCGGAAAGTCGTCATTGCAAAAATCTGAAACGTAAATGTGCTTGAAAGTCTTGCCAAAAAAATTTTTCAATCCGTTGCATTGGGCTATGTCGTCCGAAATAACAAAATAAGGGCGTAACGTATCGCGATTTAAATATAAGCGAATTTTTTTTATGGCGTTAGCAAGAGTCAAACTTTCCATATTCAATAATCCCTTAAAATTTTCAAGCCGACTTCAAAATTTTTGTCTAACAATTTGATTAAAAGTTTTTTTGCGTCTTGATCCGACATTTTCTCAACCTTCTCCGTAACCTTATTGAAAGCGCCACCATTATAATATTTATTTCTAGCAAATTCCTCTACAATTTTACCGGCGCGAACATTAGGATACCATTGATATGCCGAGCCTTGAAAATGCAATTCCAATTCGTTACGAATTTCATCATTAGCAACCATTAAAACTTGATATTCGCCGATAACCGCTTTAGTGAATGATTCTTCGACATTAACGCCTTTTTTTATAGCGTCAAAATATGAAAGGCGCTTGTTGAGATAATCAATAGCAAAGCGAACGTCGTTTTCATGCGGCTGATTCGACATAACCGTTTCAAAAACTTTTTGAGCGGTTGCCAATTCCGAAGCCGGCACCATTGCAAAAATTGGCGTCCGATAAAATTTGGACCATTCGTCAGGAAATTTATTTCCGGCAACTTCACGCCACAAATTGGAAAGCGCATTATTAAGTTGATAGTCTTTTCTTTTTTTGGCAAGGTTAGATAAATTTTGAATAAATCTGCCATGCGAATCAGTGAAAGTAGTGTGAGGCAATTCATTTTGAATTTCCGAAATTTCATTTTCAGTCAAGCCATTAAGTTGGTAAAAAAATTTTTCGTGAAAAATACTCATTAAATCGAAAATTGCAGTATTAATAGCCTGCGCATTTTCCACGAGCATATTTAAAAATTTTTCTCTATGACTTTGAGGAATTTCGCCACGTGTAACCATATCTTTCAGGATAGCGAAGAAATTTTTCAGTGTTGGGTAATATTCGCAAAGCATATCAGCGGGGATTTTCAAGTTAAACCGGCAATAATCAACCCAACTATGAATGCAAGCATTGAGGGATTTACCATCTCTTCCGAATTTTTGACTTTCGGCTACAATTTTATAATCGACGACTAATTTTCGCAAATCCTCTGCGGCAGTGTCTTTGTCACGCAACCATATTCCGTCGCCGGCAGTTACGCGCCTTTGGCACTCTGAAATAACGTCGTCAATACCAATCAAATTTGCCAATTCAAAAATAATTCCAGCGTCAAAATTTTTTAGAAAGTCCGTGAAAATTTTAAGTCCGTTTTGAGGAGTGAAAAAATTTTTTAAATCGTCAAAAGCCGAAGGCTTATTTACCAAAAATTGTCCGGCTTGTTCAGTCAAAGCAGAAACGCTTACAGATTGTTTGGAATTAGCAATTTCCATTAGCAGGTATAAGAAATTTTTATACTTAGCATTTATTGCATCTACGTAACACCAAAGAGGATAGCCTAAATTTTTTAAACGCAAGCGAAATTTTTGAGCACTTTGTTCTACTGAAACGTCTTCCGCCGCGTCGAAAATGTCGGCGACAAATTTCATAAATTGCCTTTGATTCGGCGACATAATCTCTAAATATTTTGGGCGATAATTTTTTGTAGGCGTTAAAGTTTGCTTGATACATTCGCCGATACATTCCGACAACTTTTGAACATTCATTGCGCCGCCGAAATTTCCGTCGACACCTGCGCTAAATCTGTAAGGATCGGTGGCATATTCTTTCAGTAAAAAGCCCGTCAAAAATGCGTAAATATTCAGCGGCATAAATCCTTGTTCCAACAAGTACTCAAGAATATCATCAAAAGATATGCGGACTTTTTTTTCTATTTCATTTTTAATCAAGGCATCTAATTGGATTTTCAAGCGTGAAATATTTAAATCTGGGTAAGCTTCCCAATATTTGCTGGATATTTGCCATAAATCGCCCAAAATTATCTTGATGACATTATTTTTCAGCATAGAATATTCAGTACGCAGTATTCCGGCTTCAGCGAATTTTTTCCCTTGATAGGCTTGAAAAAGAGTATCAGGAATATCAGCATTATCGAAAGTATAAGGGAAAATTTTTCGGACATTATCTTTAAATTCTTCGATAATTTTTTGGACACTTTGACAAGAAATTCCCTTGCGTTTATCGCCTTCATTTTTCAAAGCAGGATAATAGACAAACGAACCGTTTTCAAAAGATTTTTGCCAATCGCCCAAACAATCATCAGCATTTTGTTTCATTCTTTCAGCAAGGGCGTTATCTTTGCCGCGCCAATGTTTTTCGATAGCGGTATTTTCTACCCAACGCTTAAACACTTCGCGATTTATCAAATTGGACGACGCGTCAATAAAAACCAATTTATAATAGCGCGACTTAGAAATAGCATCGCCAATTAAATCAAAAAGTCTGTTCTGCTCAATTTCGTTACGGGCGAAGCATACGACGACTTTAATTTTGAAACTTTCTTTTTCATTGGTAATGCGATTTATCGTCAAAGTGAAATTGTCGGCGGTGACAGGGTAAAGAATATAGCGGAACTTTTGTGATGCGGTCATTGAAGTTTCAAAAACATTAATCAATTCAGCACTAGCAACTAAATCAGCAGTCTTTACTTTTTCAAGGGTATCTTTTTTCAGTCGTTCAATTTCCGAAAAATCTCCGCCGAGTGCCATTGCCGCAAAAGTTGCAAGTTTATCAGGTTTTTTATACAAAATTTCTTTACGAACTAATTCATTGGCGATTGTGATAGCGCGCCCGTTTTCAAAATTGGAAACTCCGATAAATGCCAATTCGATATTTTCTTCAGTAGGGTGAAAAAGAGCAACTTCTCCGCGCGATTCTTGTTCAATGGCTTGAAATAACAAAATAGTTTTCAAGACAATTTTTTCATCATCGTTCAAATTCCTTTCGTTCAAGGAGTAAGTGTCAAGGATTGCGCGAATTGACGGTTTTAAATTCATACGCCCGACATTGCCGCCGTGTTCATCAGTCCCGCTTTCATAGAAAAAATTCCACAGATAATCTACACTTAAAAGGTCGCCATTTTCCGGACTTTTAGTCGCTATAAAATCTTGGAATGCCTTTATATTTGGGTCACTGTTCTTGATAAAATTAAAAATACTCCGCTGATTGGAGCCAAAGTAAGCCGCTAAATTTTTCAGAAGAATTGCGGTTATTGGGTGAATCGGAAGAATATCCGTTAAAATCTTTTCGTTAATCTTTCTTTCTCTATCATAAAAAAGTTTCATGACAGCTTTTCGCGGTTTGGAGGTACGATTTCTAAGATCAGTTGAGATGTGTTTCCATTCAGCTTTAGCATCTTTTTTTATTTTCAGTGCGTGTCCTATAAGTTCAAAGGCAATATTGTCCGGCATCGTGATATTTTTGTTATGGAACCTGTCAAGAACAATTTTGAATGGTTGCCCGCCTTCTTCAGCTAGACTTTCTGATTGATGAGTAGCAATAATAAAGTAAAATGGCGTAATGTTCGACAACTCTGCCAAGTGTTGAAATTCATCAAGATTGTTGCGATTATTGCTAAAGAATTTTGAAAACTCGTCCCAGAAAAAAACTATGGCTTTTAAATCATTTTCCTCAATGACTTCGGTTATCCAATCAATCAAATCATTCATACTTATATGGAACGCGATGATACCTTCACGCTCGCCAAGTTTCAAAATTTCTTCGACAAGTTGTGATACTTCCATTTTTGGATTTTTCAGACGCTCAATAATTTCTTCAGCACTTCTTCTAGCCAAAGCAGACGACATCATATATTCGGGTTTTTTAATTTTGGCGCGGAACATTTCCAAGTTAGCCGTATCAGATTCAAGCCAATTTGCAATTTTGCCACGCAGAGTTTTCGCGCCGTCAAATTTACAACCGGCTTTTTGAAGGGCGCGGGTCAAACTTTCAAAGACAGCAAAAATTAATTTCTGCGTTGAAGTTATATCGCCGGTTGCATAGCGTGTCGCCGTAACAATTTTACCTTTGCGAATTGTACGAAGACGTTCGCGCAAATCTATTTCACGGCGTAAATTATCATACTCATCAAAATATGCTTCAAATTCACTATCAGGACAAGTCAAAAGATTTTGCGTCATCCAAAGTATTCGCGATTTTCCGGTACCGTAAGAACCCTCTACCCAAATACCTTTTTTATCCAAACGCGATAAAGTTCGCTCCAAAGTTTTTAAAAGTTCAACAATATCACGATGCGGGAAGGTATTCTGCCATTTATTTTTGGGATCTTTAATGGAACTTTCGTTTATTTCCGGGTAATAACCCTCGTCAATTACGAAGTACTCCAGATATTTTCTAGCCACATATTCCAAAAAAGTCACCCTCTTAAATGGTCGAACAAATTTAAAACGTTCTGCGAATTTTTATCAGCAAACAACGAAATTTTTTCAAGGTCGTGCGTGAAAGTTGCGTTAATGAAGTCGGGATAATTTGTCGACAAGCCGTTTAAAAATCGTTGCATTTCTTCACGGTCAATTCCGAAAATTTTTGTAGGACTTATGCCCGCAGAATCTGCAGTACTCATCAGTCGCGATAATGTGAATTGATACCAACCGCCCGTTGCCTCCGCAAATTTATACAGTGCATACAAGATAACTCGTCCGTCGTCGACTCTAGCCTTTGTACGTTTCAAAGTAATAAGATGAGCTTCGTTGCAGACAGCAGTTCCGAACTTTAAATTTTTTCCTAACGGAATTTCGCACAGTCTCTTAAAAGATTTAGCGATTGACTTAGAATCTTTCACTGAAACTTTTATAGATTGTAAATTTTCTTCGACAACTTCGCGGGCTATTCCTTCACCGACGGGCAAATTTTCAACATACCAACGAATTTGCGGATTATTATATACAAGGTTGATGAGAATTAAACCCCAAGACGTTGCCGAATCCCAGCCAAGATTTTTTATCAGCGTCGTAAAATCTGTAGGCGTTTTAGTTTTTCTGTCCACAAGTTCGGCGTCAACTAAAAACCGTCTAAATTTCGTGATTTGTACAGGTCCGAGATTATTTTTTTCTAAAAAAGATTCAGGGTCATAAAAAAAAATTTTTAACCATTCAACTTTTGGGGCATGGTCAGCAAAGGTATTCAAACTTTTCATAGTATTTATAGTATCTCCTAAAGGTAATTTATTTGAATCGAAAAGCAAACAGCCGGCATTTAAATCATGACATTGCAAACAGTGGACGCATTTTTTTTCGTCGACGCGAAAACCGTTTTTAAATGAAATAGCTCCGTGCCTGCAATTTGATTCGCAAACGCCACAATTTATACATGAAGCAACTTTGTGAAAGATAGACTTAAGAATTTTTATTTCAGATTTTTTATTACAATTTACATTAATTTTCGCGGCAATAGATTGGTCCTCAAATTCTTGAATTTCGGGCATTGAAAATGGCTCTTGCATAGTTTTTATCCACTCCCGCCAATCGGCTTTTGGAGTACTCACAGTAATATATATAGAACTCCCAAAATTTTTTTCACTGTAATTCGACACGCAACTTTTTAAATCCCTGCCATTACGCCGATTAATCCAGCCTCCGTTGACTATGTACGAATCAATATCTGTGTCGGTTACGGCTTCTCTTATGTAATCTACAAATTTTTCGACTTCATCGGGATATGCATTATTGCGAAAAAAATTTGCTCTGCCGCTAGACATTGGACAAAGCAAACAACCTGCGCGTGCATTACCTTTTTTGTACGTTTGATTAATCGGCAAATTATGCATAAAAATATAAAGCCAAATTTCCGCCGAACTCCACTCCAAAATAGAATTGTGTGAATATTGACCGCGCTGTTTCATTCCGATATTTTCAACGTCATAACTTGAACGCTTAACACTTTCTTGAGCGCGAACACCTACGAAATCAGCACCGACAAAATTGGGTTTACCTAAAACTTCTCTAAGTTTTAAAGTTTGCGGCGCGGCTTTATGCACACTGCAACACCAACGCAAAACTGTTGCGGGCGGACCAAAAAGTTGCCAAGTTTTTTCGGGCGACATTTCCGACGCGGCGCGATAAAATTCAATCCCTTCATTGACACATTGCTTTTCAACTTCGTCAATAACTTTATAAGTATCGGGAAATTCCATTTGCGTATCTCCAAAGACTACAATAAATGCCGACTTTGGCAAGGCTTGCTTGACTAAATCCAAAAGTACAATCGAATCTTTACCGCCGCTGAAAGCCACGTGAAAACAATCAAGATGTCGTTTCATACGTAGCCAATAATTATAAATTCTCTTAACTGTAAATTGCCGAAGATTTTCCATAATATCAAAATTTTTAGCTGACATTTTTTTCAAATCAACCGGTAGGAGCGTTTCACTTTCCGGCAAGTCGTCATTGTCAACAAATTCAAGTTGCGGTTTTTCATAAAGAGAGCCGCCCTTAACGACGGCAATTTTTTTCCCGCGATAAAAATAATTTCCAGACTCTGCCCAAAGGTAGGGAATATCATTTTGGTTAGCATAATTCCAACGCCGATTAAATCCCAAAATATCCATTTCAGTTGCGTAAATCGGTCGAGGTTCTTTTGACATTTGAGAATCTGTGTTGGTTAATAAAATTCCGCCTGTCTCTTCGTCAAATTCATATTTGTACATAAAAAATATTATACACCAAAAATTTTAAAACTCGGCATTAAATTTTCAACGAAAGAAAAAATCTTATGCGCGCAGGTTATTTTTATCAGCAATAAATTTGCGCAAAATCTCCATTACGCCGTGTGAATTTCTTATTTTTAGCAATATCATTTTTGGGCAAGATTTTTTTGCCGCGTCTTATGAAATGTGAAGCAAAAAAATTTTCATAGATTAGACGACTTAAAGTTTTTTTGTCAATTTCATCATTATACGCAAAATTCAAGCCGAACTCATAATCATCAAGAGTTGCGAAGCCATTTTGATTTATGCTTGAATTTATTTGTTGTTTAGCCTCCATAATTTCTTCCATATCGAAATTAATTTTTGCCACTGGAATATATTTGCCAGTAGTCGTAGGTAAATATTTTTTTGTGTCGGAAAGAACTTCCAAAATTTTTCCTTTTGGAACATAGGGCAATATACTTTTCAAATTTTCCAGAGACAATGAAATATTTGTCCGCGCAAAAATTCTTGAGACTTCATATTCCAGGCGCACCATACTATTTGCCGAACAAAAATCGGCATAATAAAAATGAATTGAGTCATATTTTTGCAATAATTTTTTTAAAACTTCAGGCGAAAAAATATGCAGGCGGGTAAAAAAATCCGTGTAGCGTTCGTAGACAGCGGAATAATAAATTACGGAAGAAGTTTTTAAAATGTCGTCGAAAAGGCGGAGAATTTTTTTCAAGGCATCTTCGGAAATAAAATAAAATTTTCCGCAGTCTTCAATACCATTTGCGCGAATTATTTCAGCTATATTGCTACGCGAAATTTTTTCTTTTGGAGAATTTGCCGAATATATTCGTAAAACTTTGTTGGTATCAATAAAGTCGTCGCGCAGTCCGTTAGGAAAATTACATCTTATAATTTCGACAATTTTTTCTACACCATCTTTCATTGGGTATCATCCTTATCTAATCTCAATTTGGGATATTGAATATCAAAGTTAAATGTGCTTGTGCTTATCTTGACTAAAATTTTTCGATATTCTAAAATTCAATTCCGAAATATCTTTAGTTCATCTTACCGTACCTTTAAGTTATTTTCAAAAAATTTTTTATATGACATAATTTTAATTATTGTTTGAGGGTATGTCAATTTTTCAATGGCTTGATTTGTGAAATTTTCGAGCGACATTTTATAAAATATTTTACGGAAGGAGCTGTGACATTATGAAATTCAAAAAAAATCAACGCGGACAAACTTTAGTTTTTTATGCACTGCTAATGCCAATCATAATTTTGTTTGTCGGCGTCGGAATGGATTTAGGCTGGTACTATCTTAATGTTTCGCGTTTGCAAAATGCGGCTGATGCGGCGGCGCGTGCCGGTGCAATATCTATCGTTGAGGACGAAACTTTATACTTTAGTAATTATTTTACGAACTTGCTTGCTAAGAATGAATTGCCTACTGATTTTGATGACTATGAAAACGCGACTAAGCTTTTTGGCGAGTTGAAGAATTATCATAGCGCAGAAACAATAAAAGATTTATTACTGCGTAGCCGCAATAGTGCTGAAAATTACACAAGAATTAATTTGCGGGATTCTGAAACTGATCTTGCTGAATCATTTGATTTAGCTGGAAGTAATTCCGGCGGCTGGAACTCTTTAAGTACAACTGATGAATGGGCTTTTTCGACTTCCGACGGCGAACAAAATGTCGAAGGTGAAATCTATTTGAAGTATAAAAGGATTGACGGCAAGAATGATGTTCTTGGAACTCTTTACTATGTCGTCGAATTGACCGAAGATATTCGACATTTCTTTTTGCCAGGCTGGTTTGACGATATGAAAGCAAGTGTTAGAGCCGTTGCACTTTTGCAACCTCACGACAAAGATTTGGTTACGATTTTTCAAGAATTGGAACGCACAAAAGTTATTGATAACTGGGAATATCAAAATTATTACAAAGGCACGGAAGGTTCTTATGCCGAAAAATGGAATCACTATCAAGCCGGTAAAGGCAGTGACACAAAGGTAGGAATAAAATATAACAGTGGCGATGCGTACAGAACTGAAACTGTAACGGTAACTCCAACTTTTGACACCAGCACTGCGAATAGAACTTCAGCCAATGGAGGTAAATTTTATTCGGCAAGCGAAGTTGATTCGATTAACCTTGACTTTCGCGCCGAAATTTTGAAAAGATTCAATTCAGATTGGGACTTAGGTCAAGCGGTAACAGGGCAGACTTATAATTTTACTGAAGGTTGGTCCGCTACTGAAGGTAACGACAAAAGGATTCTTTTCAACGCTGAATTTAATCAAGCCTTTCCGACTCGTGATTCTTCACTGTACGCAGATCCACTTTGGGTGAGAATTGAAAGCGAGCCGATTATAAATCTTGGCTATATTCCTGGAAAAGCCGGACACGTAAACTATAACTCTGTACGACAAATTACGCTCAACTTTAATGCCGATAACACGGGAGCTGATTCCAATCATTACACGCAACGTCCGTACATAATTTTTTATACTGGTCCAGAAAATATAGATTATGCGACAGATTCAAACGGAGTACTTTTGCGACATTCGCAGCCGGTTGTAATTAATTTGAACGAAGACTTAAACGCAATTTTTTATATGCCTGAAAGTCCAGTCGTCATCAATGGCAATGGAAATAAGCTTAATGGATTTGTCATCGCAAAATGTTTTGTACATTCCGCAACTGCCGACGATATGAAAAACGGCTTTATTTTGTACGACGGCTTTAACGCGCCGAGTAAATTCAATGGCGGATATATTGAAGTCTCTTCTGCCGACAATACTGACAAAAAACTTTACGTCCTTGCCAAAGATATTCTAGATCATGATGAAGTCGTTGCCTTGAACGAAGGCGCTCAAGAAATTGACAGCGGCAATGGGCTAATTTCTTTTTACGAAGAAATGCACGCTCCCAAATATATTTTTGTGAATTACACTAAGGCAGACCATAATCAATATCTTGTGACAGAGGGTGGCAACGTAAATGAAAATAAAACTTTTGCGGCATACATTAATGCCACTTACAAAGAAAAGTTCAAGACTTTTTCCGGATTAACCGATTCACAAATTTCCGCCGTCAGCTTTCCTGATGAAAATTACAATGAGACGACAGCGATTTACTACGTTGCCACTTCCGACATTTCGGACACGAAGAAAAATGATTCTTACGTAAAAGTTACGGTTGACGGCACGACAAAGTATGTTGAAAAAAATAAATTGCCTTACGTAAAAGTCCGAACCAACAAGAACTATTTTTACGTTTGTGTTTACGATCTCAAATTGACGACAATGACTAATGCGAATGGCAATGGTAAGGGCGTAAGAATGATTGACAATAATTTTACAGATAAAGAAATTAGCGATTCAATCGACGCCCCAAATAGTAAAAATATTTCCATTGCTGACGTATTTGTAAATCCCAACAATCAATGGGGCGACAGTTGGACAATCGACAGAAAGTGGCACGATACTGATAAGCAGTACGAAAAATGGAAGAAGGATAAGTTGGCTTTTTCGGAGCAAAATGGAATCACATATTTTATGCTCAACTCTGAAGTTGCCGAAGCGCTTAATAATCAAAAACTTTTAAATCGGTACAGAAAAATTTTGGTGGGCGATGAAGTTCAATACATTAATGAAGGCGACAGCAATTTTTATATGAAAGTTGAAAATAACTCCAAAGATGCAGATAATTACATTATCGTCGATAAAAGCGGCAATATCTTGACGAAGCCGATAACTCCGCATGAAATTATACAAACTAAAATTGACCCAGATGATCCTGAAAGCAAAAAGGAAGTTAGTGTCGTCAATACTGAAGCTAGTAACCGGGCGTTAATCGGATCGTCATCTGTGTTTAATGATTATTGGAACGTCTACACTCGGGCGCCTAAAGACCCGGAAGAAATTCCGAACGACAAAGGGCAAATTACTGCCGACGGGAAATACGTAGGGACAAGTAAAAGCAGATTGAACAAAGATTATAGGATACCAGTATTGGAGCGCATTTACAAAAATACTACTTTCAATTTGGCGGGGACTTCCGGCTACAGTTTTTTCCAAATTTCGGATTTAAAATTGGTCAATTACATTTACCTGAATGTTAATAAGCTCAAGCACACAGTCAACGGTGTGGAAAGTGATAATTGGGAAGTTGAAGATATGTTTTTTACTACGGTACGCGCAGGTTGGATGGACTAGAGTAATTGAACCCGATTTTATATTCAGTATGGTTGACTTCATCAGAAAGCGTACTTTACCTTTTTGAATAAAGCGAGGACAATTCACGAAAAATATTTTGTCCTACAAATAAACTGCATGGGCTTGGGAATCATCGTCATTGAATCATTGAATAATCTGCCATCATATCAGTCGCCAATAAAAGCACACAATCTTTTTAACGCAGATCAATAATTTTCATAGACAAGAAAAAACTTTTCAACCTATACATCAAAAAATAAATTCCGAACGAGTACGTTTCAACTTTGTAAAAATTCAGAGAAAGCGGTATTGCTTACGCAGTGTTAAAAAATTTTGACTCTTGTTGATTCTTAACAATTCTTTTAATGAATCAGATTTTTTCACAAAATGGGCAGGTTAGTTTGAATTGAGCGTTAATAATGACAATCGCCGGTTTTTCGATTATGGAAGTCACTATGAAATTGATTCATTTGAATTATTCCGACGAATAAAAATTTTTTGACGAAATGACTTTCTGTCCCGATTAAAAAAGCAGGCGCCGCACATCCGTTGATTTTACGACACTTCAAATTTCCAGTCGTCTGTAAATTTGGGATATTCATAAATGGTAAAATCTGCGCGCAGATTAGAGAACATCCGCACTTTTTCATTTTACTTGACTCTGAAGGAAATTATTTTGCCATTGTTCAACAGCTTGACTTTGGCGCTTGCTGATAAAGAACAGGCGAATCCGACAAGTGGGCGGAACTGATTATGAAAAACTTTTGACAAAGTTAAGCAAGATTACCGGCGCAAGAATTGTCAACACTTACGGATCAATCGAAACTACAATTTCTGCGAATATGAGAAATTTTGTTGAAAGCGCGTTGTCGAAGATTGACGGCATTAAAAATTATATTTTAAAAATTGCAAAGATAAGGGCATTTAACATATTTGTGCGAACTTCACGGCTGACAAGATTCTTGACTCGGAAAATTTGAAAATCGAACTTGGTAAAATTTTATCAATTCTTGGGGAAATATTACAGATTGAAGGCGTTGGTGATGATAAATGTTTCTTCGACTTGGGACGACGGAATTCTTTGCTTGTTATTCACGTCGTCATTATGACGCAAAAACTTGGCTACAAAGTAAATTTTGCTAATTTTTTTCTTAATCGGACTCCTCGCGAACTTTCCGCCTTATAAGAAAACGATTCTGTTGCCGTCATTGATAAAGGAATTTCCAATTACGATTACTCAAAACTTGAGCCAATTCTCAACACGAAAAAGATTTACCTGCCGAAATTCAGATTAAAGCTCAACAGTTTTATTACTTTGACCAAAATTACGCGGAACTTTTTGATATTTGTAAATCTTAAAAGTTACGATTTATTCAAGTTTCAACCATAAGCACAATTCGCAGCGGCGTTTATGGCGAAGATTACGAAAATATTGTACCAACTGAAAAACCGCTTTACTTTAAACAAATGCTTACGAATAAATATGTTCGCTCAAAATTTTGGGCGGAGCGTGCAATTCTTGACGCCATTGCCAATGACGAACTTAGCTCAAAAATTATTCGCGTCGGCACTTTGTCCGCAAGATATTCAGATGGCGAATTTCAAATTCATGCAAAATTGCAAACTTGATATAAAATTTGTTGAGCAGGAAAATTTTCAAGCTGCTGAAGAAAATCCCAATAAGGTTTAATATTCTTTGCGCTGGTTTTAGCGGTCATTCTTTTATACATCAGTTATCAAAGATTTTCTACAATTATTACACAAAATCATATGCTCAACGCTTTGCAAACTGACTGATGAACTTAAATTTAAAATGTCCGACTTGACAAAAGTTATTGCGGATAATGAGCGCATTGAAACTGAACTTTAAGTTGCAACGCAGATTCAGTCAAGTATGTTGCCGAAGAATTTTTTGTAGACAAATGCGTTGACCTTTTCACAACGATAGCGGACGTATCTGCAAATGAGTCCTGCCGCTCTGTTTATGGCCGCAATTACGAACCTTGCGAAATTTTATTGCATTATTAAAAAGTGCCGGACATAATTCGCCATTGATTCGGTGGACAATTTATACTCGCTTGAACGTCTGAAAAAATTTTTGAACAGACACGAAAAAATTTCGTCGGTTAAAAAAATTTTTTCTAACTACTCCGAACAATCGGACGATATTACTATGCTTGCCGGAAAATTTGAAAGGAGAATTAATAATGGAAAATAACTTGCAGATAACTCGCC
>ERZ842401.825-NODE-825-length-45806-cov-8.868418_pt1 | contig 45806 bp, 51 predicted proteins | sample MGYA00521270_ERZ842401 | MGnify/ENA primary metagenome ERZ842401 (study PRJEB31892, sample SAMEA3878208) | bioreactor metagenome | biome: Moose rumen | place: Sweden | collected 2011-10 | study: EMG produced TPA metagenomics assembly of the PRJEB12797 data set... | reverse complement strand
CCCCCCCGTAATTTTTGGCGTCATTACGCGCTTTGCAATTTGATAATCATAGTATAAATCTTGACTGGCGTGAGCAAAATTCATCAATTTACGTTTAAATAATTGAAAAACAATTGCTTCGTTAGTGTAACTTATTCCTGTTACAAAAATTTCAATTTCGGAAAAATGTTCTTGATAATAACGAAGGTTAATTTCTTGACGAAAATTATATGCGGTAGTTACGTCATTAAAATTGATAATTTTTTCTAAATTTTTCTCGTACTTGCAAATTTCGTCCAGCATAACGTTACGCAACGTTTCATAAGAAATGCAAACGATAAAATCGTAATAGGAATTATTGATACATTCCTCTAATTCGTAAAATGAGTGCAAAAGATTTTTGGAATATCCCATATTTGGTAAAAAATTTGCAGCTGCCTCCACTTCGTCTACAACAATGGAGCCATATTGCAACGAAGGATTTAAAACAGTACTTAACGCAAATGGTAAAATTTCTGTTGTTGTGACAAGTATAATTTTCATTATTCCACCTCAATACGCGGAAAAAGTTGTTCAGGTTTTCCAACCGGATGATTAATTTCAAGTGCGCCGAAAGTTTCAGCGTCTTCAAGTTTAATATCTTGAGAAACTTGCAACTGTTCTAAAATTCTGCGCGAAGTAATTGGCATAAACGGCGAAATTAAAACTGCGATAATTCTAAGCGATTCAGCCAAATTGTAAAGGACGTTGGCAAGGTTGCCTTTCTGCGATTCATCTTTTGCAAGTTTCCAAGGCGCAGTTTCATCAATGTATTTGTTACAGCGGCTGATAAACTTCCAAACATTTTTCACGGCGTCAGAAATTTGCAAATTCTCCATTAAGACGCGGTATTCTTTTGCAGTTTCAATCGCCTCATTTTTCAACGAGTTGTCAATTTCGCTGTATTCGCCGCCTTCAATCAGCACGCCCTTTTGAAATTTGTTAATCATATTCAAGGAACGGTGCAATAAATTTCCCAAGTCATTTGCCAAATCTGAATTGATACGCTGAATCAGTGCATCACGATTGAAATTGCCGTCTTGTCCCAAAACAATTTCGCGAAGTAAAAAATATCTGATAGCGTCCGCGCCAAATTCGTCAATCAGCAACATTGGATCAACAACATTGCCTTTGGACTTTGACATTTTATCGCCGGAAATGACAAGCCAACCATGTCCGTAAACTTTTTTCGGCAGTTCAATTCCCAACGCCATTAAAATGCAACCCCAAATAATTGTATGGAAACGTACAATTTCTTTGCCGACCAAATGTAAATCTGCAGGCCAATACTTTTTAAATTTTTCTTCGTCGTCCAAAAATCCAATCGGCGTTAAATAATTTGTCAGCGCGTCAAACCAAACGTAGATAACATGCTTTTCGTCGTCAGGCACGGGAATACCCCAATTAAACGAAGTACGCGAAACGCATAAATCTTCAAGCCCCTGCTTAATGAAGTTTATCATTTCGTTACGGCGGCTTTTCGGCTCCAAAAATTCAGGATTTTCTTCAATGTGTTTTAAAACCGCGTCGGCGTATTTTGACATTTTGAAAAAGTAAGCTTCTTCAGAAACTTTTTCAACGGGGCGATGACAATCGGGGCAGCAACCATTTTCATCAAGTTGCAATTCCGTCCAGTAGGATTCGCAGGGCGTACAATATAAGCCGGTGTATTCGCCTTTGTAAATGTCGCCTTTGTCACGAATACGGCGGAAAATTTCTTGTACAACTTCATGATGGCGCGGCTCGGACGTTCTAATAAAATCGTCGTTAGAAATTTCAAGGCGTTTCCAAAGTTCCTTGAAACTGTCAACAATTTTATCGACGTACTCAAGCGGCGTTATTCCTTGAGCCTCCGCCGTGCGCTGAATTTTTTGCCCATGTTCATCGCTGCCCGTCAAGAAAAAAACTTCGTAACCGGCAAGGCGTTTAAATCTTGCGATTGTATCTGCAATGGTCGTGCAGTAGGCGTGCCCAATATGCAACTTTGCACTCGGATAATAAATTGGCGTCGTAATGTAAAATTTTTTCTTCTCCATTTTAAATTCTTACTCCTTATTTAGTTTTTAAGTTTAATTTATATGTACTTTCTTTTTCCGGAGCAAAAAAGAAAGTACCAAAGAAAAGTGCTCTAACGGCGCGTCAGGGTTTCTCAGGCAAACGTAATTCCAACTTCGTTTATCTATCCTAATTCCCTGTAGCTTCAACTAAACGTGTCTATCTGAAACCGATGACGCGCCAAACAAATGTTAATAAATTATTTATTGAACGCCGTTTTTCTAATCTTTAGTTTCACATGAAACATTTTCATTGAGTACCGCGTTATAAATTTCGCGGCGGCTGATATTAAACTTTTTCGCAATTTCACGAATGGCAGTTTTTTTATCTACGCCGTCAGAAATTAATTTATTGTAAGCGTCAATAAAATTTTCTTCAACAGGCTTTTCGATTTCAGCCGTGCAACCTTCCACAACTATTACAAATTCGCCGCGCGGCTCCTCAAGTTTTTCTGCCAAAGTTTTTAAATCTGCGCGAACAAATTCTTCGTGAATTTTAGTTAATTCGCGGGCAATAACTGCTTTTCTGTTGCCGAAAACTTCCGCCATTTCTTCAACAATTTTTTTGATTCTGTGCGGGGCTTCATAAAATATTAAAGTCTCCTTGTGCGTCGAAAGTTTTATTAAAATTTCCCTGCGATTTTTCGCAGACTTCGGCAAAAATCCTGCAAAAGTAAATTTCGTAGTATCAAGCGCGGAACAAATTAACGCACTTAGCGCGGCATTTGCGCCGGGAATTGGGCAAACTGTAATATTATTTTCAACGGCGACTTTTACCAAATTTGCGCCGGGATCTGAAATTGCCGGCAGTCCCGCATCTGACACGCACGCTATATTTTTTCCTTCAAGCAAAAGTTGCAAAACTTTATTGGCGTCCGTGTATTCGTCGTACCTGATTAACGGCTTGTGTATTTCAAAATGTGCCAAAAGTTTTCTTGTATGGCGCGTATCTTCGGCGGCTATTACATCAACTTCGCGCAGAATTCGCACCGCTCGAAAAGTTATATCCTCCAAATTTCCAATCGGCGTTGCCACTAAATATAAAATTCCTGTCATATTTTCCTCAACTCAATCTGTAATTTAAACGGCGAAATTTTAACACGTGGCTTAATGTTTTTCAACGTTCCTCAAAATTGATTGAATTTCATCCGCCAATTCGTGCTTTTCACACTTCGACAAAAATAAATTATAATCGGCGTGAAGTTGCATTTCCAACTTTTTTGCCTTCACAATTTCAAAAAAATTTACGCCCTCAATCATTTTCAGATAATCTTTTTTCGTGAAAGTAAGAATGTAAAATTGATTGTTGCAATTTCTCAAATCTTCCACAATTTTTAAAACAGTCGTCAAGCCGTGCGCGTCTTGAAAATTTTTGTAACTGCCGCTTAAACCGCGCGTAGTAAAAATAATTCCAAATGAAATATTCGCCGCCTTCATCAAACTATAAAATTTTCCAACGTATGTAACGCCAAGCGGACGCGAATAATTTTTACATTCGCCAATAAAAATATCTGCCGGAATTTGTATCAACTCCCGAGACAAATTCAATTCCTGAAAAGCCTGCTTGCCGTTGTTTGAAACGGTAATAACTTCGTCAATTTCATTTGTGGAAGTGCGAATGTTCTTGTAAACTTCAAGAAAAAAAGTTTTCCTGATGATAAATTCTACAACGCGTTCAAGTTTATCGCCGGACTCTTTGAAATTGGCGGACGGCGTTTCTAATTCGTCAACCAAAATTTTAAATTTATTGCGGTCTTCGTCCGTCCATTGCACCAACGAATTAAAAATTTTAATTTTGTCCTGAATAATTTCTTGAAGATACTGTTTCAGTGAAAAATTTTCGCTTGCCTTATCATTCGTCATACGGTAACAACCTTGTACAATACAATAAGATTTTCAAGGGCTGAAAGTTTTTTGTCGCAAAAATCACAGTAACGCGAGCCAAATTCTTCCGGCGAATTTAAAAAAATTCCGGTACTCCTGTCACATTCAACGCAATAAATTTCATATAAATTTTTCAAAAAGCCTTGCGCCTTCAAATTGTCCAACAAAAAATAAGCCGTCTTTATGTCTGTAGCCATTTTTGATTTCAAATTTCCCGCGTAAATATAGTCTCCAACTTTCACATTTTTAAAAAATTCGTAGAGTTTATTTTTCTGGTACGGCGTCAGATGAAATTTTGGTGTCAAATTCTCTACAGCATTGCATAACGTAATTTTTGACATTGTCCATCATCTCCCCGCCAATCAGTTCGCCGTAAAGCATAAATAAACTGTACTCCGCGCCCTTGTAATTATGAGTTATTCCAAATTTCGTTTCGGTGTCGTTAAGCTTGATTTTCACTACCGGCAAGTCAGATTTTATTTCAATCGCAGTTAAAAAATTTTCCAACAGGTTTAAAATTTTTTGAGTATCTGAATTTTTCTCAAACAGAATTTTATTTTCTTCAAGGAGTTTTTCAAGCTCGCCAATTATCGGCAAACTTGTTTCTTCATCTTCGTAAGCCTCCAAATGTGCCATCGTACCGTTTCGCAACATTTTTTTAGCCATAAAAGTAATATCAGTTTTATTTGAAATCATATATTCAACGACGGCTTTAAAATCAATGTGCGTAATTTCCAATTCAAAATTTCGGCTGAAATATTCAAGGACGCCGTCAATTTTTTCTTTGTAAAATATCGGCGAATTTTTGTAAGCTAGACCAATACGATCAAAGCGAATTTCCAACCAATTATTAATTTTGTCGAAGACGGCTAGCACGGGATATTTAATTGATTTATCGTTAATTTTGTCATTTAAAAGATAGGAAAATTTGAAAAATATTTGATTCTCCAACTGATAAATCGTCGGCTTGCTCGTCGTAATATCAAATTCATCTACAGGCTTTTCAAATTTGGGATTGAAAATTATAATTTTGCCCTGTTCAATCAGCATTTTAATTTTCTGTTCATTTAAATTTGAGTATTTGAAATAGCAAAAATGGCGGAACGGTTTTTGATAATCGTACATTTCGACGGCTGAAAGAGTTTTATTGTAATTCAAAAGTAAATTAAAAATTTCGTCCGGCGTTTTAAAATTGAAATTAAAATCGGAAGTTTCTTTCAGCTGATTGAAAATAATTTTTTTGACGTAAGCAGGGTACAAATTCATTACCGTATTTTTTAAAATCGTTTTCTTAGACATTTTCCGCCTCAAATCGAATAAATTTAAATTATTATATTCTAACGCGGTTTAAATGTCCACGTGAATAATTTTAATAAATTATTCAAAAAATTTCTGTTGTTGTAAAAAAAAATTGTGGTATAATTGGCGAAATTATAACGATAAAAATTTGAGAGGGGACTTAAAATGTTTGGTATAGGAGTACCGGAATTGATTTTAATTTTGATAATTGGGCTGGTTGTATTTGGACCCGGCAAATTGCCCGGCGTCGGTAAAGCACTCGGACAAAGTATTAAAGAATTTAAACAGGCAAATGCTGAAGACGAAAAAACTATTGAAATTGCAGAAAAAACTGATAAAAAATGACTGTTGACGAAGAAAAATTAACTACACAATCGGCTGAAGAAAATGATGACGGTACAATGTCAATCACTTCACATTTGGAAGAATTGCGCTCCAGAATAATAAAAAGTTTATTGGCAGTGGCGGCAGGTTCCGGCATTGCGTATTTTTTCTTAGATTCAATCACAAAATTTTTAACTGCGCCCGTCGGCAAACTTTACTACATGCAACCGGGCGAAGCTTTTTTTACGTACTTAAAAATTGATATTGTTTCGGGATTTTTAATTTCACTGCCGGTAATTTTCTTTCACGTTTGGAAATTTTTTTTGCCTGCGCTGACAAAATCTGAACGCGCCGTACTTGGAATATTGGTACCGGCGTCAGTAATTTTATTTTTTGCGGGGTTAGCGTTTGCATTTTTTTTGATATTGCCAATAGCCCTGAAATTTTTTATGGGATTCAGCACGGAAGATTTGCAAACGATGTTTTCATTTCAAAATTATTTTGACTTTGTGATAACATTTTTACTGCCGTTTGGATTCGTCTTTGAATTGCCGCTGGTTGTAATAGTTTTGGCGCAGTTGGGAATTTTGACGAGTGAATTTTTGGGCAAGTATCGGCGAATAATTTTCTTTTTGTCGTTCGTAATTGGAGCGATAATCACGCCGCCGGATGTTATCAGCCAAATTTCTTTAGCAATTCCGGTAATAATTTTATACGAGACGGGCTACAGAATTGTTAAACACGTTTTGAAAAAATAGGAGATGTCTATATGAAAAAATTTTTAATGGCGGCGTTGCTGCTGATTTTTTTTGTACCACGTGGAGTCAGTGCGGAAGAAATTATAATTTTTCATACTAACGATATGCACTGCCGAATTTTGAACAGTGATGAAAAAGGAAAAGCTGTAGGATTGGCTGAAATGGTGGCGGCGGTAAAAACTACTAAGGCTAAATCTAAAAATGTTTTTTGGTTTGACGCGGGCGATACTTTTCAAGGACTGCCCAGAGTAAATATCAGCAAGGGCGAAAATATGTTACCTTTGCTGAACGCGGCAGGAATTGATTTAATGGTTCCCGGCAACCATGAATTTGACTACGGATTAAATCAGCTGGAAAAGCTTTCAAAAAAATTAAAATTTCCTACGATTGCTGCCAATATTTCGCTTAAAAGTAACAGAGAATTAGTTTTTCCACCGTACAAAATTCTTAAGTGCGGAAATATAAAAATTGGCGTCTTTGGACTTGCAACGCCTGAAACGATAAATTCTGCGGCACCTGAAAACATCGCCGACGTTAATTTTCTTGATCCCGTTGAAACGGCGAAGAAAATGATAAAAATTTTGCGTCCGCAGTGCGATATTTTAATTGCGGTAACTCATCTGGGAATTGAAGAAATTTCAAATTTCAAAAGTGAAAGCGTTGCCGCCGAAACTGAAGGAATTGATTTAATAATTGACGGACACAGCCATACTGAATTGCCAGAAGGTTTAACCGTCAAAAATACTTTGATTGTACAAACTGGTTGCTTTACACACAATCTCGGGCGTGTAACCATAGATTTTAGCGACGGCAAAATTATTTCTAAAAAGGCTGAACTTTTAAATCCTGCCGCCGTTAAGAATATGGCAACCGCTCCAGATAAAAAACTTATGCAACGTGTCCAAAAACTTGAGGATCGCAATCAAAAATTTTTCAGCCAAGTTTTGGCGCACAGTGATAAAAAACTTTCAGCCGCAAGACCTTGGATACGTACAGAAGAAAAAGAAATTGGCAACCTTTGCGCGGATGCTTTTCGTTGGAAGGGCGGCACAGATATTGCGCTTGTAAACTGCGGCTCAATTCGCGCAGATTTACCGGCGGGCGACGTAACACGCGGCGATATTTTGGCAATTATGCAATTCGGCAACCAAATTAAAACCGCCGAAGTTGACGGCAAAACTATTCGTGCGATTTTAGAAATTTCTGTTTCTGTTTTTCCAAATGAATATGGATCATTTATGCAAGTCAGCGGTATGAATTTCACTTTCGATCCTTCGCAACCTGTAGGGCAGCGCGTACAAGATATTTTTATTGGCGATGAACCTTTGGACGAAAATAAAATTTACACGTTGACTACTTCAGATTTTATCTTTAGCGGCGGCGGCGATTATACTTTTATGAAAAACGCAAAGATTATTAAAGTCTGCGGTATTGATAACGAAATTTTGACAGAATATATCAACAAATTTGGAGTCAATAAAATTTCACTTGGGCGAATTTTGAATTTGCAAGATATTGAAGAGAAAAAGGCAGCTTAAAATTTTAATTGCGGCTTAAAAGGAGGTGTCTCCTACGAAAAAATATTTTTCGCAAAAATTGAAAATGCCAAAAACTCTATCACTTGTTATTGGCGTAACATACATAATTTCAATTTTAATTTCGTGCTTGTTTTTAAATAAAGTCATCCAAAGTCACGACAACGAAGTTATAAAACTTGTTGCTGCCGATATTTACGATACGATTCACAAGGAATTGGTTCAATCAATAATGGTTTTACGCACGGTTGCCAACGATAATTTTTTGAAACAAAATTTAAAAGATGAAGCCAATATCCCGCGTGACACGGAAATTTCTTTGATGGCAAATTATTTGCGGGAAATAAACGAAAATTTTTCCTACGATACAACTTTTATTGTGTCGGAAGCCTCGAAGATTTATTATTACAACAAGGGCTTTAACCGCGTAATTGATCCTGAAAATAATCCCTATGATTTTTGGTACAAAAGTTTTGTCGAAGAAAATATTTCCTACGATTTTCAAATTGATTCTGATGAATTCGACAAAAATTCTTGGAACGTTTTTATTAACGCTCGAATTGAAGACGAAAATAAAAATTTGCTCGGCGTCTGCGGTATTGGACTTTCAATCGATAAACTTCAAAATATTTTGGCTGAAAAGGAGCTTCAGCACAATGTTAAAATAGATTTATTTAACTTAAAGGATAATTTTAATATTGACTCCCGCGCTGCGAAATTCAAAGACCCGCAGTTAAGAAATATCGTTTACAATATGCAGAAAAATCCTGCGATTGAACAGCAATTTATTTTGAGCAAAGTCGACGATGTTTCAATAATTGCCCGCTCTGTTCCTGAAATTAACAGTTACATGGTAATTCGCCGCAATTCAAATTCAGTGCAAGGAATATTTTCCAGTTTGATACTTCAAATGGCATTGAGTTTTCTTATCGCGCTTTTAATTTTAGTCTTTTTCGTTCAAAGGAGACTTGAAAAAGAACGTAAACAAATTGAAGACGCCGCCAAAAAATACGGTATGGCAAGTTATGCAGATATGTATATTTCAATGCACTTGATTGACTTGAAAAAAAATTCGATTCACACGCTTAGCCATAATGAAAATTTCGATTTAATGAAAATTGAAGACGGCGAAAACGTTATACGAAAAATAAAAGATTCATTTGTGGCGACGGTTGACGATGCAACTTTGAAGCCGCTTTTAGATTTTATTAATTTAAAAAATTTGCCGGAGCGAATGAAGGATCAACACGTTATAAGTCAAGAATTTTTGAGCAAACGTCACGGCTGGTGCAAGGCGAATTTTATTTTGGTTGATGATGACGAAGACGGCGCACTTAATCAGGTAATTTTTGCGGTTGAATTAATTCAAGAAGACAAGCAGAAAGAAAAACTTGCTGAAGATTTCCGCGTTCGTTCGGAGACTGATTTAATGACGGGTTTAAAAAATCGTGGCGGCGGCGAAAAGGCTATACGTGAATTGATGGCGCAAGGGCAAAATGGTATGTTTTGCTTGATGGACGCTGACAAATTTAAATCGATAAATGACAACTACGGGCATGGCGTCGGCGACAAAGTTATTATTGCCATTGCAAATTGCCTTAAAACTACTTTCCGCGCCTACGATATAACAATGAGGCTCGGCGGCGATGAATTTGCAGTTTACGCCGTTGGTATTGTCGATGACGAAATTGGCAAAAACGTTATCAACCGCCTTTTCAGAAAGATTGACGATATTTTAATTCCCGAACTTGGCGACAGAAAAATTACAATCAGTTTGGGCAGTGCGCTTTTCAACACTGAAGAAAATCCCACATTTGAAGAAATTTACAAGCGTGCAGATTTAGGAACTTATGCAAGTAAAAAAGTGCAAGGCAACTGCCACACTTGCTACAGTTCGGATTTACAAAAAGATTGAAAGTAACTTTGTATTTTAGAATCTACTTTCTTTTTCCGAGCAAAAAAGAAAGTAGCAAAGAAAATGCGTCGCCCGTCTGCCGCTTGGGTTCAAGTACGCTCCTAGTATGTGAGCCGCCAGAGGCGGCGCGTAGTTTTTCGCACGCGCCAACTTTACCGTTAATTGGCGGCACAAGACGGGCTTTTTTTATTTTTAGCGGCTAATTTTCTATTCGTATCACAAATTTAATTCACGATCTTTCATATTGGAGGAAATTTTTATGGCGATAATTATTGAGCCGTACAATATTAAAAATATTAAAGCGGCTATTGAAATTTGGAATGAAATTGTTCGCGCAGGCGTTGCCTTTCCGCAGGAAGAGGAGCTTAACGAAGTTAGCGGCGACGAATTTTTTAAATCGCAGTCATTTACAGGATTGGCGATTGACGATACAACCGGCGAAGTTTTAGCGTTGTATATTCTTCATCCAAACAATGTTGGGCGTTGCGGACACATTTGCAACGCAAGCTACGCCGTTCGCGCAGATTTACGCGGTAAACATATTGGCGAATTGATTGTTAAACATTGCATAGAAAAGGCGCGGGAAATTGGATTTAAAATTTTGCAATTCAACGCGGTTGTAGCTACTAACATTCACGCCCGCAATTTGTACAAGCGTTTAGGTTTTACCGAGTTGGGAAAAATTCCCGGCGGTTTTCGTATGAAGGACGGAACTTTTGAAGATATTGTACCGCAATACATTTTATTGACATAAAAAATTTTGCGATATAAAATTTTGGTGAGGTGATAAAAATGACCAACGAAGAAAAAATTATTTTAATGCTGGAAAATATTCAGCAAGATATTACTGAAATAAAAGCTAACGTAAAAAAGACTGACGAAGAAAAGCGTAGACAAAAAAATATTGAAGCGTTTTTTGAGGCGGCTGAAAATTTTAGACGCGCAGATACTCCCGAAGAAAAAGCAGAACTTGACGCATTTTTTGCATTTATGGACGCTGAAGAGGAAAGGAAACGTGCTAAATATGATTTACTGTCTTGATACAAATGCTGTCAGTGATTTTTTGGCTAAAAAGTACAACGTCGAAACAAATATGAGAAACGCGCTCAAAGACAAAAAAAACAGTCTTGCCATTTGTCCAATAGTTCATTATGAAATTTTGCGCGGCTTAAAGCTTGTACCTTCTAAAAATAAATATGCCGAATTTATGAAAATGTATAACAACGAAATGGTAAAAAAATTGCCGTTTGACTACGCCGCCGCCGAAGTTGCCGCTAAAATTTATGATGGACTTCACAAAGGCAATCAAATTGAGGACAACGATATTTACATTGCAGCGGTTGCGATTGTAAATAATTGTACGCTTGTTACGGCGAATGAAAAACATTTTGGAAGAATTGCAGATTTAAAAGTTGAAAATTGGAGATAAAAAGCCGCCGGAAAAAGCGGTTTTTTTATTTTGCGATGAAATAATTTTGGTGTTATAACTTAATGATTTAAAATTCTAAAAAATTTAAAGGATGTGTTCATTTTGTTCAGCAGAATTTTTATTAAATGCTGTCAATTTTCCAAATCAAATGGGGGGGATAAAATTATTCCCGAACCCGGACAAAAAATTTTTCGGTGAAACTTATTCAAATTCTAAAATTGTACGAAATGAAACTTTCTTGCAATTTTTTATGAGGTGTTAATTTTGTTTAAAAGCATTTTAAAATTGTTGGTTGTACTTATTGTGTTGGCGAATTTTTCAGTAACTGATGCAGAAAGTAAAGTTGTAAAAGTCGGCTGGTACGATTCGCCTTTCAATTACACGGATACATTTAATAGGCGTTTGGGTTACGCCTATGAATATCAGCAGAAAATCGCCGCCTATACAGGTTGGACTTATGAATATGTTCACGGAAGTTGGCCTGATCTTCTGCAAATGCTGATGAACGGGCAAATTGATTTAATGTCAGATGTTTCTTATACGCCGGAACGCGCAAATTCAATGTTATTCCCGTCCATGCCAATGGGCGCAGAATCTTATTATTTATTCGTAAATTCGTCGAATACTTCAATTTCAGGAAATAATCCCGCGTCATTGAACGGTAAAAAAATTGGCGTCAACGCCGCAAGTTATCAAGCTCAACTTTTTAGACAATGGGCAGCGGCTAATAATGTCAATGCACAACTTATTGGCTTGAATAACGCTGAAGGCGATTCAATTAAAAAGTTAATCAACGGCGAACTTGACGCTTTTATAACTATGGATTTATACGAAGACGCCGAAGGGCATGCAACTGTACCTATCATTAGAATTGGACAATCGAATTTTTATTTTGCAGTAAATAAAAATCGCCTTGATTTATTGAACGATTTAAACTCTGCACTTACCAAAATTAATGATGAAAACAGATTTTATAACCAGTATATGCACGACAAATATTTGAGGACAAGCGGCACAAATGCTTTTATTGCGAACGATGAATTAAATTGGCTGAAACAGCATGGCACAATTAGAGTTGGTTATTTAAATGACTTTGCTCCATTCTGCGACGGTTCAGTAACAGGCGGAGTAAATGGCGTACTTAAAAATTATCTTGAACTTGCCTCAAATTGTACGAAAAATGCTACTTTAAATTTTGATACAAAATCTTATTCGACGTTGCAAGATGCTTTTCAAGCGTTGGTTGATAATGAAATTGACTGCGTTTTCCCCGTTCATTTGAGTGCTTATGACGCTGAATCAATGGGAATTATGGCAACCAATTCATTTATCCAAACTGAAATGTATTTGATGAGAAATAAATCTTCGAAAAAAGTAATTACCGCAGATTCACAGATTGTAGTTGCCATAAACGCCACGAACGCCAATTACAAAACTTTTCTGATGGACAATTACCCAAATTGGAAAATTCTTGAGTGCGGAAGTCTTAGCGCGGCTTTAGAGGCGGTTGAATCTTCTCGCGCAGATTGTGCACTTGTCAACAATTATCAAGTAACGCAATTCAGTTCAGATAATTATGATTTGTACGCGCTTGCCACAGGTAAAACTATGAATTTTTCTTTTGCAGTCAGAAAGTATGATCCTGCACTTTATTACACGCTGAATAAAACTTCAAGCCTTATACCAAGTGCGTCGCTCCAATCTGCATTAACTGAATATTCTTCTTCCGGCATGAATGTTTCTTTCGGCGAATTTTTGAGACAGCATATTTACATTGCAATTTTTGGAAGTTTAGGTATTGCTATTGCACTTGTATTATTCACTACTCATCAAGCTGAACAAAGAGAAAAATTATTGGAAGAAAAATTGGCAGTTCAAGCCAAGCAAATGGAAAATGAAAATAAATCTAACGAAATGAATACAATGTTTTCGACCATTGCCCCTGATTATCGCAGCGTTTACTACGTTGATTTGAAAAATGATGAGGGAATGTGTTACCGTGCCAAAAATGATAAAGTCCGCCTTGCAAGTGATCTTGATGGTATTAAAAAAGGCGACAAATTCCCGTTCCGTGAAAAATTTATCCAATATGCAAATGATTATGTTGCCGAATCTGACAGGGAAGGATTTTTGAAATTTATTGACCCTGATAATATTCGTGAAAAATTGCAAAACGAAGTAATGACGGGACATCGTTACCTTACCGTTAAAGATGGTGTTGAAAAATATGAAATGATTCGTATCGTTGATACGTATTTGGGAAAAGCTCGCCATAAAATTAACGCAATTAGCGTAGGTTTTGCCGACGTTGACAGTGAAACAGTTGAAATTATTGAACAGAATCGCGCCCTTAATGAAGAATTGGAAAAATTAAAGACCGCCTAAATTTTGAAACTCCAAATAAAAAAAGTCCCTGCCTTAACGGCGGGGATTTTTAATTGACGTAGCAAAAATTTTTTTATAAAATTTCTGCGAGGTGGTAAAAATGACCGAATTGAGAACAGAGGCAATTAATTTAATGCAAAATCTTCCTGAAGAATATTTATTGGAGATAGTCAAATATGTAAAAAATTTTCTTTCCGACAAAGAAATTACAAGCGAAAAAGCATTGCAAGCATTTTACACATTGCGGAGAGAAGCTGAAAAAAATAATTTACATGATATGACATTAGAAGAAATAAATGCAGAAATTGACGCGGCACGGCAGGAGTTGAAATAAATTTTGAAATATTTTGTCGTTATTGATACAAATGTTTTAGTTTCAGCTTTGTTATCGTCCAAAAAAGATAGTGCAACCGTTCAAATTATTGAAAAAGTTTTGAAAAAAGAAATAATCCCTCTGTACAGCAAAGAAATTTTAGACGAGTATAGAAATGTTTTGCATAGAAAAAAATTTAATTTCTCTGAAAATGTTGTAAATTATATGATTCGTGCCATAGAAAATTTTGGAATTTTAAAAAATCCCTGTGAAGTTGAAATTATTTTGACTGATATGAAAGATTTGCCATTTTACAAAATAATTTTGTACGATGAAAAGAGTTATTTGATAACAGGAAATTTAAAACATTTTCCAAAAAGTGACAGAATATTATCAGCAAGAGAATTTTTAAATCTAATTGATAAATAAAAAAAATCCCGCTCCAAAGAGTGGGATTAATTTTTTTGTGGGAAAATTTATATCAGATTTTAAATCTGCCAATAATATCTTGCATTTGTTGAGCCATTTCAGCAAGGGAGCGGCTGGCGTCTGCAATTTCGTGCATAGTTGCAGATTGTTGTTCGCCGGAAGCTGAAACTGTTTCAGATTCGCTTGCAACTTCGCGACTCTTAACATTAATTTTATCAACAGATTGAGTGATAACGTCGGTACTTTTGACCAATTCCTGAACAATTTTTTCCATACGCTCGGAATTTTTAGAAACGGCTGTAACACGTTCGCTGATTGTTGCGAAAGTTTTTCCTGCGTCGTCAACGGCATCTGCGCCGGTTTTAACGTTGTCAACGCCTTCTTGCATTGCTGTAACTGCGTCTTGAGATTTTTGTTGAATGGAACCGATTAAACTTGAAATTTCTTTTGCGGAAATTTGAGATTGTTCAGCAAGTTTTCTGACTTCATCAGAAACTACAGCAAAGCCGCGCCCGTGTTCACCTGCGCGAGCTGCCTCAATAGCTGCGTTCAATGCAAGCAAGTTAGTTTGATCTGCAATTTCTGAAATGGCGTCAACAATCTTGCCAATTTTTTCTGATTCTTCGCCGAGTTGTGCAATAACGTCCGCAGATGCTTTAACCGAAGTCTCAATATTTTTCATTTCTGAAACTGCGTGCTTGACGGCTTTATTTCCACTTTCGGCGGCGTCATTCGTATGTTCAATTTCTTTAGAGGACGCTTTTAACGCTTTATTGAAATCGTCCATATGAATTTTAAGTTCTTCAGCTTTGGTGGTTGCGTTTTCAACTTCGGTAAACTGTTCGGTACACGCACCGGCAACATTTACGATTGATTCTGCAACTTGATTAATCGCCGTCGTAGATTGATCCGCGCTTGCGGTAAGTTGTTCAGAGGCGGCGGCAACTTGTTCAGCTGATGTCATAACTTTGCTAATCATCGCACTTACATTATCTTGAAGTTGACGAACTGCCCGCGCCATAACTCCAAGTTCATCTTTGCGTTGTAAGTCAGATTCATCTTCAGATCTGTTGCGAAAATCGCCGGTTGCCAAAACATTCAAAGTATTTGTTAATTTGCGAATAGGCATAATCAAATAATTTGAGAAAACAACTGCAATAAAAATCATACCCGCCAAAACAATAACGCCAACAATCGTAGTTTTCATTATTAAGGATTTTAAACTTGCATCAGAACGCTCTTGCATTTCGGCAACGCGAGAATCAATATAATCAATCCAAACGCCCGTACCAATAACCCATTGATAAGGCTCATAAGCCATAGTAAAATTTTTCTTTGGCAACGGTTCAGTTTGATTGGGTTTTGCAAATTGTAAATCTGTAAAACCGCCGCCGGATTTTCTGCCGTTTTCAATCATTTCTTTAATAAAATGTCTGCCGCTTGGATCAACTGAATCAATACGGGATTTACCTTCAACGTTTGAGCGTCCAAGTAAAACAACATTGACGCCTTCATAAGTATCTACCCAAAAATAGCCGCCGTCGCCTTCGTATCTCATTTCACGAACAAGACTTGCCGCCAAAGTTTTTGCTTGTTCTTCGGTAAGTTCGCCCGCAAGTTGGCGTTTATGAACATTATCAATAACACTTATTGCACTTAAAGTTTGATTTTTCAGTTGCTCTTCAACGTCCTTAACCAACATTTCACGAAAAGCGGCAATTTCAGTTTTATTATTATCGATAATATCCATTGAAAAAATTGAATCGACAATAAACATTGTAATAAATGAAGCCCCAACCATCATTAAAATAAATTGTGTCCTCATCGAGGACTTCGCTTGTTCCACAAAAATCTCTCCCCCACATTTTACATTTTCTCAAGATACATTCACTTTTTTAATGCAAAGTTCCTGCAGAAATTAATCTGAAAATTTTTTTATATTATAAAGTTCCTGTTCCAAATTCTTTTTGAGATTCGTCTCCAATTCTTTCAGGTTAGCCGCGTCGAAAAGATAACTGACATTTGGCACGAGTTTTATTTTACTTTCGCCGCTGAAATTTTCGGTGTAAACGTTGTAGTAAATCGTTAAATCGCTGTTAGTTTCAAAGTTGCTGTAATTCAAAATTATGTATGAGCCGTTTGTAATTTTCACGGGATTTTCTGGCGTTATGAAAAGTTCAAAGCCTTCAATTTTTTTCGGCAAAGTTTTTGGATATTCCCACGCGTCAAAATTTTTGTCGGCAATTAGTAAATCAGTTTTTGTATCTGCGGGCATTGACAAATTTTCCAGTGCAGATTTAATTTCGGCGTCGAGAATTTTGGTAAAGTTTTCAAGTTTGTTTGTAAAAAATTTCGTCAAACAAAATTCGGTTAAGCCAACTTTCACACGCACTTTGTATTCTGAAGTTTCTTCGTGGAAGTACGCCGCCAAACTGCGATGAATTTTTTCATTTTCGTAACTGAAATAAAAAAATTTGTCGCCGTCTTCAGCCATTATTTTTTTCAGCGTGTATCCTGAAATTTCAGTCGGCAAAGTCTCAAAAAAATTTGTTGTGGAAAGTTCGGCGTCAATTCTTTCTTTAAATTTAGTCTTCAATTTCAATCCTCCAAAAATTTTTGAAAAGTATACCACAAAGAAAAAATTTCTGCTTGTTGCAAAAATTTTACCGCGCAATATAATTTGACTCGGAAAATTTAAAATACAACTGAAGGAGCTTTAAATTGAAAACAGATTATCATATGCACTTTGAGTACGGGGACTATAATTTTGAATGGGTGGAAGGATTTTTTGACGCGGCGAAAAAGCGCGGACTTTCTGAAATTGGAATTTCTGAACACTCTCATACTTTTCCGGAATTTGAAAAACTTTACTACGACGATTTAATTTTGGATGATTCGGAAGTTGGCGAATTTCAAAAAGTTTGGCTGAAGACGAACAAATTTAAACATTCACTGAAAGATTATTTCGATTTTATTCACGCCTTGCAGAAAAATCACGCGGTTAAAATTGGAATTGAAGTTTGCAACTTTCAGAATCAAGTTGCCGTTAAAAAAATTTTGAACGATTGGAAATTTGATTATATTATTGGCTCGGTACATTTTCTTTGGGGTTGGGGCTACGACGCCTCAAAAATTAAAGCTGAATGGGATAATCACGACCTGCGCGAAATTTACGAACAATACACGCGGGAAGTTGAAAAATTGGCGGCATCAAAAATTTATGACATTTTGGGGCATCCTTTTAATATTCGTCTGTTTAAATATTTTCCAACTTTCGACGTTACGCCATACCTTGAACGCGTGGCAGTTGCAATGAAAAATTCTAATATGGCAGTTGACGTAAACACCGGCACAAAATACCGTTATCCCGTGCAAGAAATTTCGCCGTATGCAGATTTTATGAAAGTTGCTGCCGCCTACAATTTGCCAATTACAATAAATTCAGATGCACATCAGCCGGAAGACTGCGGCAAATTCTGCGATGAAGCGATTGAATATGTAAAAAGTTTTGGTTACAAAAAAATTCTGCGTTTCAATCAGAGGCAACGCGAAGAAGTTGAAATTGGTTAAAAAAAATTTGCTATTCGCCTTCAAAATGTTATAATTTGAAAAAAGGAGGCGTTCGCAAATGAGACAAATTGGAATTTTTGGAAAAAGAAAAAGCGGCAAGTCCGCGCTTATGTACGCACTTACAAATTACAAAATGACGAATGAAACGAAATTTAGCGCAATGGAGTTGCGCGGCGTCGGGAAAATTATGCTCGTCGATACAATGGGCGTTGACGTTGAGAAATCTACAGCTGAAAAATCTGCAGAAAGTATCGAAGTCGCGCTTATTTTAATTTCTAACAGTTCATTTGAGTTGGAATTGGCGTTAATGAGCAAGCTCAAACAACTTGGCGCGGCAATTATTACAGTCATCAGCCGCTGCGATACATTTGCGGACGGCGGCAGAGATTTAGCGGCGGCAGTGGCTGAAGTTTCCGGCTTCAAGCCAATCTGTACAAGCGCGGAAACCGGCGCAGGTATCGCCGAATTACACGAAGAAATTATTTCTAAGCTCAAGGAGTGAAAATTTTGTTCAGTAAAATCCTAAACGCAATTATTTTCTGCTCAATTCTGCTTTTAAATTTTAGTGCTAACGCCGCCGAACAACAAAATCCGCCGCCGCCTGCTGACAAAGAATCAGAATGGTATTGGCTTGACTCGAACAACAAGTACAGTAAATATTTTGCGCCAAATTCTGTCAGAATTATTAAACAAGCTACAACCGAAGACGGCAGAGAAATTCCTACCGAAATTGAGGCGTGGACGAAAACCAATTATACTTTTGACGGCGCGAAGGAAACTATAAAAAGTTACGATATTACCAAAATTTTCCCAAAACCTGAAATTTTATCCTATAGTTTGGCTCTTTTAAGAATTAATCCACAAACTAGAACTGTTCGATACGCCCGCGAAGATTTTTACGACGCCCAAAATAAAGTTATTTGGTCGCGCACTGATGGCAGAGTTAAAGAAATAAATTCTCAAGCCTTCGACGAAGATTTTTATGTGGCGATTGTTGACGAAGTTTTCAAGCAAGGTGAAAAAGATCGTAAAAAAGCCGAAGATCGCTGGATTGAACTTTGGACTTTTACACATGCCGACGGCGTGAAAACTACGGTTACTGCTGATACTACAACTTTTCAACTTAAAGGTACAAATTTAATTTTTTGGGAATGGCAAAAAATTGAAGGCGCAAATAAAAAGGTTACCGAAATTCGCTTTTTAAAAAAATCTGTAAATCTTTCTCAAGGTACGGAACGCACAATTAACGGCAGAGTTTGGACGCCTTCAAAAAAATGGGCTGACTTTGAGGACGATTACGGCGGAGCTTATCGAATGATTAGAACAGACGAGCCGGACTACAAAGGACTTATCCGCCTTCGCGCCTTCGCCAAAGGTTATTCAACTTGGGTTAAACGCTATGCTATTTCTTGAGGTAAAATTATGAAAACTTGCGAAATTTTCCCGCATCATTGCAGATTGGAAGTTGGCGAAATTGGAAAGTGCCGCGCCCGTATTAACGACGGCGAAAAAATTACCGCGTTGAATTACGGCGAAATTACTTCCATTGCAGTTGATCCAATAGAAAAAAAGCCGTTGCACAGATTTTTTCCCGGTACAAATATTTTGTCCGTTGGAAGTTACGGCTGCAATTTGAATTGTCCTTTCTGCCAAAACTTTGAAATTTCTATGGCTGATAAAAATTTTCCAACGCGTAAAATTTCGCCCGTCGAATTGGTAAATTTGGCGTTGAAATTCTACTATTCGCACAATAATATTGGCGTTGCCTTTACCTACAATGAGCCGTTCATCAGCTATGAATTTGTTTACGACACTTCGCACATTTTGAAAAATATCGGCTTGAAGTCAGTTTTGGTTACAAATGGCACGGTTGCACCCGCCGCACTGAAAAAAATTCTGCCGCTGATTGACGCAATGAACATTGATTTAAAAGGATTCAGCCAAGAAATTTATGATTATCTCGGCGGCGATTTGGAAACCGTCAAAAATACGATTCAAACGGCGGCGCAAAGTTGCCATGTCGAAGTTACAACTTTGATTGTTCCAAATATGAACGACAGTGAAAAAGATATGCTTGAAGAATCAAAATGGCTGGCGTCAATTTCTGAAGAAATTCCCTTGCACGTTTCAAGATTTTTCCCGCGTTACAAAGTTACGGATCGTCCGCCTACCGAAATTAAAAAAATTTACCGGCTTGCAGAAATTGCGCGGCAAAATTTGAAATACGTTTATACCGGTAATTGTTGAAATTTGGAAGTGATTAATATGGCTGATGAAAAATTTCAAAACTTCGATAACGTAAACCTTGACGAAATTGAAAAACATTCCGGCGTTGAAATTTTTGGGCATTTGATTGGCAAGGGCGAACGCTTTATTTCTATGGGGCTTGCAAATTATTTTACGGGGATAATTTCAGCCGGTGGAAAATTGTTGCTGACAGATAAAAATTTGTACTTTCAAGCGCACGATGTCAATATTGGCAGGCGTGAATGTAAAATTGCGCTGAATGATATTGTAGACGTGAAAGTAGCTTTAAATCTGCTTGTTTCTCAACATTTGGTGGTTAAAACAAATTCCGATTCTCATCGTTTCGTTGTTTTTCACGGCAAAGATTGGGTTAAAAATATCAAAAAAGCTATGGCGAATTTGGAGGAAAATTCCGCAGATTAAAAAATTTTTGGAAATAAAAAAACTCGGCAGGCGTTTAACCTGTCGAGTTTTAATTTGGTTTAAATTTTAGATTTAAGCAGCGTTTTCTTCCTTCATAACGTACCGAATGTACATTGGGAGCTTTTCAATAGTTTTATCTAGTCGCGGGTTTTTGTGCCAAAGTTTGTAGTTGTAGAGTTCGGCTTCCGATCGCCCGTTTCTGAAAAATTCGTAGACGCCCTTAGAAAAGCTTTGCGAAAACATATAGAATTTTTTTCCGCCGCTTATCAGATAGAAGTGGATTTTGTCATTTTTCTTTGTAATTTCGATTTTGTTTCTCATGTTATCTTCCTCCAAAAATATGTTCACAATTTATATCGTCATTTTAAAATATTTGATAAATCTTGTCTAGGCAAGAAAATTATTCTTAATCTGCGCCTAAATATTTTTAATCTGATTTTAATTTTTTTAGTGCAATTTTTCATAATTTGTTGTATAATTTGAAAATCTAAGTTAGGAGGTCTTTAACGATGAAATTGAAAAAAATTTTAAGCGGCGTGATAGCCGGTACTTTTATGTTTGGCGTTTCAGCAAGCAATGTTGACGCCTCGTCATTGGATGACGCTCAAGCTACTTTTGACAAATTCGACAAAGCTAAAGATAAATTTGACAGCATTAAAGGCAGATTCGGACAAAATACCAATGGCGAAAATCCGCCTGAACCGCCTAAAGATGAAAACGGCAACCCTTTACCGCCGCCTGATAGAAATAATGGCGATAACAATTCTGATAATCAAAATCCGCCTGAACCGCCGAAAGATGAAAACGGCAACCCTTTACCTCCGCCTGATAGAAATAATGGCGATAACAATTCTGATAGTCAAACTCCGCCTGAACCTTCCAAAGATGAAGACGGCAAAACTACTTTAGACCAAAATAAAAATAAATTCGACGAAATTAAAGGCAAGTTTGACAAAGTTAAAGATGCAAAAGATAAATTCGACAACGCCCGCAAAATTGCCGACAAAGTAAAATAAAATGCGTGTAGTAATTGTAGGCGCGGGCAAATTAGGTTATACAATCGCCGAACTTTTGAGCAGTGAACAGGTTGAAGTTGTCGTCGTCGATAAAAACGAAGATCAACTTGTTGCCGTCAAAGAAAATCTGGACGTTATGACGATTAACAAAAACGGCACCAATCCAATAACTTTGAACGACCCTGATATTAACGGCGCAGATGTTTTCATTGCTGTAACTGAAGTTGATGAAGTTAATATGGTGGCGTGCGTGTTGGCGAAAAAGCACGGGATGAAACATACAATCGCCCGTATTCGTGATATGCAGTTTATGGGCGAAGCGAAAGATTATCTCAAAAAAAATTTTGATATTGATTTAATGGTGAATCCCGAGCTAATTACCGCCAATGAAATTTACAGAATTTTGATGACGCCCGCCGCGCTGAATGTTGACGACTTCGCAGGCGGTAAAGTTCGACTTTTTGAAGGCAAAATTGACAAATACAGCAAGTGGTTAAATATTCCGCTGAAAGATTTAAAATTGCCGGAAGGCGTTTTAGCCGGTTTAATTCACAGAGATCATCAAATGATTATCCCGCACGGTAACGACGCCTTTCAAATTCACGACAGCGCGTATTTTATCGGCTTTCCTGATTCTATTGAACAACTTAGCCAAACTTTTGTACAGCAAAACACGCGCCCGCTTGAAAAAGTTATGATAATTGGCGCGGGGCGAATTGCGCGGGCGTTGGTTACTCAACTGAACGCGGCGAATATTTCAGTAAAAGTTGTTGAACACGACCGCAAACGCTGTGAAGAAATGGCGGCACTTTTACAGAGCGGCAGTATTGCAATTTATGGCGACGGTACGAACGTTGACTTGTTGGCGGAGGAAGGAATTTCTTCAGCTGATGTTGTAGTTTGTTTGACTGAAGACGACAGATTAAATTTAATGATGGCGTTAATTGCCAAACATATGGGCGCAAAAAAAACCGTCGTGCGCGTGTATAGAACTGAATATGTTGACTTAATCGAAAAAGTTGGCGTTGACGTTGTAGTTTCGGCGCGTCTTTTATCAGCAAGCGAAATTTTGGCGTTTGTAAGGCGCGGCGGAGTTACGCGCGTTTCAATTTTGGAAGGTGCGAAGGCTGAAGCAGTTGAAGTCATTGTACAGAAAGGCACTCGCGCTGAAGGTAAACGCCTTATGGATGTTAAACTTCCAAAATCTTGTTTAGTCTGCGCGTATGTTCGGAAAAATAAAGCCGCCATTCCAAACGGCAATACAATTCTTTTGAACGGCGATAAAATTATTTTATTCTGTCTGCGCGGCGCGGCTCAAGAAGTTGTCGGCTGGTTTACGAATGAACAAAGATTTGTAGTTTAAAAAAGTGTCGTCGAAACGCGGCACTTTTTTTGTTGAAAAAATTTTTGATTATTGATATACTGAAAATGTTTTGAAAGGAGCGGATAAAAATGACAACATACGAAGGAAATTTAATTGGTAAAGGTTTAAAAATTGGAATAGTTGTGGCGCGTTTCAATGAATTTATTACAAGCAAACTTTTAAGCGGCGCACTTGACGTTTTAAAAAGGCACGAAGTCACGGACGAAAATATTTCTGTAGCGTGGGTTCCGGGCAGTTTTGAAATTCCGCTCGTTGCTAAAAAAATGGCTGAAAGTAAAAAATTTGACGCGGTAATTTGCTTGGGCGCGGTTATTCGCGGAGCAACTTCACATTATGATTACGTTTGCAATGAAGTTTCAAAAGGCGTCGCGCAGGTTGGTTTACAAACGGGCGTACCGACAATTTTTGGCGTCGTCACAACTGAAAACATTCAACAGGCGATTGAACGCGCCGGAACGAAAGCCGGTAACAAAGGTTCAGACGCCGCAATTTCTGCCATTGAAATGGCTAATCTTTTGAAAAATTTGAAATAGGATGAATACGAATCACTTTAAAGGAGTTTTAAAAATATTGAAATGGCTAGGGCGTGTTGAATAATTAAAAAAACGGCGGTCACGGATGACCGCCGCCGCAGGTTGATTAACTAAAGAGCACGCCTGCTACGCAGCCGCGCAAGGATTGAATCATCTGCGGAAAAAGCACTTTCTTTTGGTACTTGCAATGCGACGAGTAGGAGCGTTGCTTCTTTCGCTAAAGAGCACGCCGCTAAAGAGCGCGCCACACCGCGCATGCTAACGCAACCGCGCATGCTTCGGAAAAGAAAAGTACATTTTAAAAATATTTTACAAAGTTGATAACTACCATAAAAAAATATTCAACAGCACCTAATCTTTTGAAAAATTTAGACGAGGTGTAAAAATGGCTAACCATCTGCGAATTGAAAAATTGCAGGAACTTATAAAACAAGAAGTCAGTAAAATGTTGCTTTACGATATAAAAGACCCGAGAATCGGTTTTGTAACTGTTACGGAAGTTGAAATGACAGGCGACCTGCGCGAGGCAACAATTTATGTCAGCATAATGGGCAACGACGAACAAATTAAATCTTCAATGGAAGGTTTAAATAGTGCGTTGGGATTTATTCGCCGAGAAATTGGCAAGCGTATTCGTTTAAGATTTACGCCGGAAATTTCTTTTGCGCCGGATAAATCGCTTGACTACAGCGAACACATTCAAAAAATTTTACTTCAAATAGAAAAGGAGCGTGCCCCGATTGAAAATAACACTACCGGAAGCGGCGGCGAAAATTCAGACAGCAAATAAAATTATTTTGGCGTCTCATATAAACCCCGACGGCGATGCCATAGGCTCAACTTTGGCAATGTTACAAATTTTGCGTTCAATGGGCAAAGAAGTTGTACTTTACATTGATGATAAAATTCCCAAAAATTTTTTGGTACTTCCATGCGCCGAAGAAATTATAAGACCGCGCGAATATGAAAAGCTCACTGCAGATTTACTTTTAGTTTTGGATTGTGAACCTACAAGAACCGGCGCGGTTAAAAAAGTTGTGAACGCGCCAATTTTGAATATCGATCACCACGTTACAAACACCGAAGACGAAGGCGATTTATACATTGACGCGAACGCGGCGGCGACGTGCGAAATTATTTTGCAACTTTGTCACGAATTGAAGGCGGAGCTTACAAAAAATGTTGCCGTTTGCCTTTATACGGGAATTGCAACCGACACGGGATTTTTTAATTATTCCAATACAAAGCCTGCAACTTTCCGCGCGGCGGCTGAACTTGTCGAAGCGGGAGTTGAACCGAATGTAATTTCTGAACAAGTCGAAAAGCGCAGTTATCGTGATATTAAAACTATGAACGCCGTACTTCAAACGACAAAATTTTATTACGGCGGAAGAGTTGCCGGAATGTTCATCAACCGTGAGCTTTTCAAAGAAATTGACACGACTGAAGGCTTAATTGATTTAATTCGCGTGATTGACGGCGTGGACGTGGCTTTCTTGTTGACGGAAAAGGAAAGAAACATTTGCAGAATCAGTATGCGTTCCAAAGGCGTTGAAGTTTCAGAAATTGCGCGGCGTCTCGGCGGCGGCGGTCATATTCGTGCGGCGGGCGCAACGATTAACAAGCATATTGATATGGCGAAAATGCTTTTAATTCGTACCATCGGCGAATTTATGGTTGAAAATGGCTGGATGCGTCCTATTGAATTTGAAAACCGCGACGAAATTTCACTTGCCAATTTTGAAATTCCGCCGGAAGATAAAATTGATTTGCCGTTGTACAATGATTGATGGATTTATAAATTTCAACAAGCCCGCCGGAATGACGAGCCACGACGCAATTAATATTGTGCGAAAAATTTTCAGTACAAAAAAAGTTGGACACGCGGGAACGCTTGACCCTGCGGCGGTAGGAGTTTTGCCTGTTGCAGTTGGACGCGCCACTAAATTTATTGAGTACATTTCAGATTTTGATAAAACGTACCGCGCAGAAATTTTATTTGGCGTTTCGACGACTACAGGCGATTTTGAAGGCGAAATTCTTTCACAGGTAGAAAATATCCAACTGCCTCACATAGACGCCTTAAAATCGATTTTAGCGCGTTTCACGGGGCAAATTGAGCAGACTCCTCCAAAGTATTCAGCTATAAAAATTCACGGACGAAAAGCTTACGACCTTGCACGAAAAAATATTGAATTTGAAATTCCGCGCCGCGTTGTTACAATTAACAAAATTGAAATTCTGCGCGTTGAGGAAAATATTTTGACGCTGGAAATTGACTGCTCCAAAGGTACTTATATCAGAAGTTTGGCGGTTGATATTGGCGAAAGTTTAAATTTGCCTGCCACCTTGAAATTTTTACAGCGCGTTCGTGTTGGAAATTTTAACCTTGAAAATTCTGCAACTGTTGAAGATTTAAAAACTGAAGGCGAAAAATTTTTACTGCCGGTTGATTCTTGTTTGCAACATTTAAAAATTTTTGAATTGCCGTCGCGCAGGATTAAAGCTTTTTGCAACGGTTTACCTACAAATATTTCAGCGGCTGATGAAATTGTTAGAGTTTACGCGGCTGAAAAATTTCTTGGCGTTGGAAAAATTTTTAATGGCGAATTGAAGGCGGCAAAATTATTCGTTGACACAAATTTTTAAAATGGTATAATTTTGGCAAAAAGAAAGACGCCTCAAACTTTAGAGACGCCGGTTATCGGTGAGGCAGTTGCCCCCCTTTATATAGAGTTGACTGAAGTAACTTCAAGCCGTCTAAGTTTAGAGGACTTAGGCGGCTACTTTAGTTGTGAGAATCATGATGATTCCGGTGATAACAATCACGCGAATCACAATCTTTATAATTCTACTTCTCACGGACAACACCCCCAATCCGGGGGCTTTGGCTTAACCGCCCACTGTACCGAAAACTGCGGTAATTCTAACATAGAAATTTCATTTTGTACAGCAAAATTATTCATTGACAGTGGAAATTAAAGCAACTATAATTTTAAAAGTATCGGTTATCGGTTAGGCAGTTTGTTCCTGTAATAATTGCAGGATATATTATAGATAAAGCCGCTAGGTTCTTTAAGAGCTTAAGCGGCTAATTTTAGTTAAAGGTCGTGATTTTATGAAATGTATTCAACCAAACTACATAAAAAATTTTTATTGTGACGGCAAAAAGTGCGGTGCGCGTTGTTGCCGCGATTGGCGAATTGTCGTAGATGAAGACGCCTACGATAAATTTTCTGAATTGGAAACTTCAGCGCGTGAAGAAATTTTTGAGCATACCGAATGGGTAGAGGACGAACGCGAAGGCGTCGATATTTTAGTTTTAAAACTGCGCGAAGATGGCGTTTGTTCGTTGTTAGGCGAAGATTGCCTCTGCAGTTTACAGAAAAAGCACGGCGAAGAATTTTTAACGGCAATTTGTCAAAGTTTCCCGCGCGTTACTTACAAACTAGATGAGGAATTTTTTCAGCAGTCAATGACGTTGACTTGTCCAATCGCCGCAAAATTAATTTTATTGCAAACTTCGCCAATAACTTTTGAAGAAGTAGAAAAAGTTACGACGCGGGCAGTTATCGGATTCAAGCAAAAAATTTCCCGCCCCGTCGAAGAATTTTTAAAAATTCAAATGCAAGCTGTAGCAATTTTGCAAGACAGAAATTTTTCAATCAATCAGCGGCTGAAAAATCTTTTTGAAATGTTCGCGCCGAAAAATTTGCCGGGAGTAAAATTTAATCTTTCAAAACATTCCGCCACGATAACAGAAATTTTTCTTCAAACTTACGCTACAAATTTAACTGCCAAAAGAAAAAAAGATTTGCGCCAAAATTATTTTCTGTACCGTGAAGAAATTTTAACGCAGATTTATAAAAATTTCGGCAACGTCTTTGAAAATTATTTAGTAAATGAATTTTTTATGCGTTGCTATCCTTGCGCTTATAGCGGCGGCGAATTTCATAATATAAAAATTTTCATCACGGCTTGCAGAGTTTTGGAATTTTCGCTGGTTTTAACCGCCATTGCGCGGAAAAATTTAACCGCTGAAGAAATTATTCAAATAATTTATTCTGTAAATGATATGCTAGATCACAGTCAGGGCGGTATGGACGCGATTATAGATTTTGCGCACTCTTGCAACGCGGAAAATTTTATGGTACAAATGCTGTAGGTGATTTTTATGGAATTTAATTTTCAAGATAACGTGATGTACGTTAAGGGCGTTGGACCAAACCGCGCTAAGGCTCTTGCTAAGCTGAATATTTTTACAATGTACGACTTGTTGACTCATTACCCGCGCAGTTATGAAGATCAAAGAAGTATCACGCCAATAGCACATGCGAAAATTGACGAACAAGGAATTTTTGTCGGCAAACTTTCACATATAAACCTGCGCGAAACTTACAGATTGAAAATTATTAGCGCAATTTTGACTGACGACAGCGGCAGTATTCAAGTTATCTGGTTCAATCAAGAATATCTGATGAAAAAACTTTCGACCGGTACGCGAATTATGGTAATTGGAAAGGTAAAATTCGATACGTACAACGGCGGCTTGGCGATTAATCAAATTAACAGTTTCGCAATTTTGGAACCGGGCGAAAAAATTACACTCGGTATAAAGCCGGTGTACCCGTCAACTGCCGCGATTAATCAAAGTGTATTTCGCACGGCGATAAAAAATTTACTTGACAAAATGCCGCCGGTTAAAGAAATTTTGCCCGATTCAATCATTAAAAAATCAAATTTAATTTCGCTTGATACGGCAATGCGCCAAATTCATTTTCCCGACAATGAAGAAAGTTTGAAACTTGCGCGGAGGCGTTTAGCCTTCGACGAATTATTTTTGATTCAGTGCGGTTTAATGTTAATCAAGCGTCAAAATACCGTTGAAAAACTCGGTATTACTTGCAAAAAAAATGGCGCACTTGTCAAAAAAGTTTTTGACAGTCTGCCGTTTAAATTAACAGACGACCAATTAAAAACTTTTGAAACTGTCGCGCAGGATATGGAAAAAAATTTGCCGATGCGTCGATTGATTCAAGGCGACGTTGGCAGTGGCAAAACGGTTGTAGCAATGCTTGCACTTGTAAAAGCTGTAGAAAACGGTTATCAAGGTGCGCTGATGGCTCCAACTGAAATTTTGGCTGTGCAACATTATAACAACTTTGTAAAAATGCTCGGCGAATTTGGAATTAGAATCGGCTTGCTTAGTGCGAAAGTTACACGCTCCAAAAAGTTAAAGCAAGAAGTTTATGAAAAAATTGCTGAAGGCAATTTTGATATTGTAATTGGAACGCACGCGCTGATACAAGACGAAGTTAAATTTAAAAATCTCGGCTTGATAATCACGGACGAACAACACCGTTTCGGCGTGGCTCAACGCGCTGAACTTGGCAGAAAATCTGAAATTGTTCCCGATATGATTGTTATGACTGCAACGCCAATACCGCGTACAATGATTTTAACGGTTTACGGCGACTTGGAAGTTTCGCTGATAAAACAAATGCCGCCGGGACGCAAGCCAATTAAAACTTTTGTAAGAACAATTCGGCAACGCAAAAAAGTTTATGAATTTGTGCGCGAAGAAATTTTAAAAGGGCGTCAAGCCTACATTGTTTGCCCGCTGATTGAGCGCAGCGAATCTGAAACTTTGAATTATATCGACCCTGCAACCGAAATTTACGAAATGTTACGTAAAGGAATTTTTAAAGATATACCCTGCGCGTTGATTCACGGCAAAATAAATCCTGCTGAAAAAGATGAAATTATGGCGCAGTTTCACGACGATAAAATTAAATTGCTTGTTTCAACGACGGTTATTGAAGTTGGCGTTGATGTTCCAAATGCAAGCGTTATGGTTATCGAAAATGCCGAACGTTTTGGACTTTCGCAACTTCATCAACTGCGCGGACGTGTTGGGCGCGGCAGTGAAAAATCTTACTGCATTTTAGTTTCAAACAGTAAACAAGGTGCGGCGGCAGCGCGTTTAGATTTAATGGAAAGTACAACCGACGGATTTACACTTGCTGAAGAAGATTTAAAACTGCGTGGACCCGGACAATTTTTTGGCGAATCACAGCACGGCTTGCCGGATTTAAAAGTTGCAAATGTTTTTCGTGACATTGATACTTTACTTGAGGCAAGAAACGCCGCCGAAAATTTTATAACTACCGAATCAGATTTAAATTATTTCGCCGAAATGCGGAAAAATCTTGCGCTTGCTTACGGCGATAAATTCAGCCAAATCAATCAAGCTTGAATAAAAGCAACCCCCAAACTCCTCTACTACCTTTGAGAAGTTGGGGGTTTCAAAATTTTCAAGAATTTAAAATTTCGTGCGCCGTATCAACAACTGAATTTATTTTTTCAGTAAAATTAAAATCCTGCGCGATTGGATTTTTTGAAAGGTAGGCAAGATATTCAATATTGCCTTCAGGTCCTTTAATTGGCGAAAAATCCAGCCCGCAAATTTTAAAATTTAAATCTTTGGCGAAATTTAAAACGTACTCAATAACCGACGAATGAATTTTTTTATCTTTGACGACGCCTTTTTTACCAACATTTTCTTTGCCCGCCTCAAATTGCGGCTTAATCAGTGCGGCAACTTCGCCAGTATCGCTCAAAAGTTTAAACGCAACCGGCAAAACTTTATCCAGTGAAATAAATGCAACGTCGATTGACGCAAAATCTAAAACGTCCGGCAAAGTTTCAACGTTGCGAATGTTGGTACGCTCCATATTTACAACGCGCTCATTATTTCGCAATTTCCATGCAAGTTGCCCGTAGCCAACATCAATAGCGTAAACTTTTTTTGCGCCGTGCTGTAACATACAATCAGTAAAGCCGCCGGTTGACGCGCCAATATCAGCCGCAATTTTATTTTCAAGTTGCAGATTGAAAACTTCAACCGCCTTTTGAAGTTTGAAACCGCCGCGACTGACAAAGGGCATATCTTCGCCAATAATTTTAATTTCAGAATCAGCCGCCACCATTGTACCGGCTTTATCAATTTTTTGCCCGTTGACAAGAATTTTGCCCATCATAATCAGCGACTTAGCACGGGCGCGACTTTCGCACAAATTTTTTTCCGTCAGTAAAACGTCAATTCTTTCTTTGCTCATATTTTTACCTATTTTCAAATTAAAAAATTCGACGCCATTTTAAAAATTTATCAATTCCCTAAAACCTAACAGCTAACCGCTAAAACCTAATACCTAAATCCCATTCTTTGGGCCAAAATTTTTCCGCCATATCCAAAACCGGCGCGACTAATTCACGGACATTTAAAATTTGTTTCAGCTGCCATTTTTTATTTACTTTGACAAACTCAAACTGAAAATTCAAACTGCCCCAAATTTTGCCGTAATAGGAATTATCGCCAAAAATTTCAACTTCAGCAACGGCGCGGGATTTTTCTGCAGAAATATTTTTGACGTTGCAAGTTAAAGCCTTCAACATTTTTGAAAGTTCAACGGCGCAATAATCAATAGGCGCGGCAGTAAAACTTTTTGGCGGCACTAAATTTTTGTCAAAGTAGGAATTCATTACCCGCACTATAAATCCCAAATGCACACTTTTAAATCTTGAATTATAAAATCTCAAAACGCCGGGACCAAATTTGAAAAATAAATCGTGCGGGTATAGTTTGTGGAATTTGTCACAGTTTTTGGCAAGCTCGTCAGTAACTTCTTCGTAGCCGTCAACTAAAAATTTTTGAACGTCAATATATTTTGTCAGCGTTGAAATATCCCGCTCATTTATCGCCGTCCGCATTTCTTCAATTATATTTTTAAAAATTTCTTCCTTGTCCATTTTTACCTCATTGAAATCAAAAATTCCCTAATCCCTAACCCCTAGCTCCTAATCCCTAAATTTCGTACCTCTAAAATTTTTTCAGCAATATTTTCAGCCGTCAAGCCGCACAAATTCAGAAGTTCCGCCCGCGTTCCGTGTTCAACAAATTTATCGTTAATACCGAATCTTAAAAGCGGCGTTGAAATTTTTTCATCTTCCAAAAATTCAGCAATCGCCGCGCCGTAACCGCCACTTAAAGTGCCTTCCTCAATAGTTACAAAAAGTTTCGCAGTTTCAGCCGACAAAATATTTTTATCCAGCGGTTTAACAAATCTTGCGTTAATCACATTCACGGGAAAATTTAAAATCTGCGCGACTTTTTCAGCCACGCTAACCATACTGCCGACGGCGAAAATTGCAACTTCAGGATTTTCAACCTGCAAAATATATTCAGATTTTCCCCACTCCAATTTTTGAGGAATTTCATCAACCTCAACGCCACTGCCACTTCCACGCGGATAACGTATTGCAACAGGTTTTTCATTTTCAACGGCAGCAAAAAACATTTGGCGAAGTTCGTTTTCATCTTTTGGAGCCAAAATATTTATGTTCGGAATTGTACGCAAAAAAGCCATATCAAACGCGCCGTGATGAGTTGCGCCGTCTTCGCCGACAAGTCCCGCCCTGTCCAGACAAATTATCACAGGCAAATTTTGTAAGCAAATATCGTGTAAAATCTGATCGTAAGCGCGTTGAATGAAGGTTGAATAAATCGCAACCACAGGACGCAAGCCGCCCGCCGCCATTCCTGCCGCCAAAGTTACCGCGTGTTCTTCCGCTATTCCTACGTCAAAAAATCTGTCAGGAAATTTTTCGGCAAACTTTTTTAAACCTGTGCCGGAAGGCATCGCCGCCGTTATCGCCACGATTTTTTTATTAACCTTCGCACAGTCTACAATTGCCTTGCTAAAAATTTCGGTGTAAGTTGGAGGTGCAGGCTTTTTTAAAATTTCACCGGTGTCTTTGTTGAATTTGCCGACGCCGTGAAATTTTTCAGGCGATTTTTCGGCGGGCGCGTAACCTTTGCCTTTCGTCGTGTGAACGTGAATTAAAACAGGTTCATCCAGTTCAGAAACGCGGGAAAAAATCCCCTGCATAACTTTTATATCGTGCCCGTCGATTGGTCCAATGTACGTAAAGCCCAACGCCTCAAAAATTGTGCCGGGTACAATCGCAGATTTTACGCCATACCGCACAGACTGCGCCGCGTTCAAAATTTTATCGCCTATATCTGACAAATTTAAATTTTTTATGAAATTCTCAAAATCTTTTTTGGCTTGACGGTACTGCGGATTTAAACGAACTTCAGAAAGATATTCAGAAAGTGCGCCAACATTTTTTGCGATTGACATTTCATTATCGTTCAAAATGACGATTAAATTTTTTTTGAGTTGCCCCGCGTGATTCAACGCCTCAAACGCCTCGCCGCCTGTAAGTGCGCCGTCGCCAATAACCGCTATAACTTTGCCGTTTTTGTGTTGAATTTCTTCAGCAAGCAACAGACCCAACGCCGCACTAATCGAAGTTGACGAATGACCAACGCCGAAAAAATCGTAGGGGGATTCACTGCGTTTTGGAAAACCTGTAAGCCCGCCAAATTTTCTAAGCGTGTGAAAACTATCACGTCGCCCCGTCAAAATTTTGTGCGTGTAGGCTTGATGTCCAACGTCCCAAACAATTTTATCTTTGTCAAAATCGAAAATCGAATACAACGCCAAAGTTAATTCAACCGTTCCAAAACTTGGCGCAAGGTGTCCGCCGTTTTCTGACACTGTGTCTAAAATCAAGTGCCGTATTTCCGACGCCAATATTTTTAATTCTGAAATTCGCATTTTGCGAAGGTCTGCGGGCGAATTTAAACTTTCCAGCATTACTTATTCCGTCCGATTAAATATTTTACAAGTTCGCGCAGAAAATCAGCCTCCGCACCGAAAATTTCCAGTGCGTCAACTGCGTCATCAACTGCACTTTGAGCAAGATTTTTCGCCGTGTCAAGCGAAGTCAACGTTACATAAGTGGATTTATTATTTTTTTCGTCGCTGCCTATTGGCTTGCCCAAATTTTTTTCGTCGCCGACAACGTCCAAAATATCATCAGTAATTTGAAACGCAAGCCCAAATTTTTCAGCGTAAATTGTAAGAGCGTCAAGTTGTTGAAAATTTGCGCCAGCCAAAATTGCGCCGCTACGAATTGCCGCCTTAAAAAGTGCGCCGGTTTTGCCCAAGTGCATTTTTTTCAGCGTCGCCATATCAATTTTTTTGCCTTCAGATTCTAAATCTATTGACTGCCCGCCGACCATTCCACTTTGTCCCGCTGCCGTACTAAATTCTTTTACAATCTGCAATAGAATTTCCGGCGAAATATTTTCTTGCCGCGTGATAACTTCAAACGCCAACGTTAAAAGTGCGTCACCTGCCAAAATTGCGGTTGCCTCGCCAAAAACTTTATGATTCGTCAATTTTCCGCGTCTGTAGTCGTCGTTGTCCATTGCCGGTAAATCGTCATGAATCAGCGAATATGTATGAATCATTTCCATTGCCGTTGCAACGGTTAAAAATTTTTCGCCCGTGCCGTTTACCGCGTCAGCCGCCGCCATTAAAAGTATTGGGCGAAGTCTTTTGCCGCCCGCCATTAGGCTATATTCCATTGCATTTGCAAGTTTTTCTTCAAGCGCGGGATTTTTTTTCAATTCGACGATTAAATTTTTTTCGACAAGTTTAACGCGGTTTTTCCATAAATTTTTAAACATAAAATCAAGCTTTCTAGTGATGAAAATTTAAACAACTGAAAAATATAAAACTATTAAAAAAATGGTTGAAAAATCCGCCCGTCATTGGTTTCAGAGACCGCTTTTACTTGAAATTACAGGAAAGTTGGAGGAGGTGGTTAGTTGGAATTTCTACACCTTAAGAAACCCTGACGGGCGAAAAAGCGTTCTTTTGGTACTTTTCTTTCGCGACTGAAAGAAAAGTACATTTAAAAAATAGAAAAATTTTCCAACTCAACAAAAAAACCGGACAAGGCGTCCGGCTGATAAAATTTCAATTTGCTATTGCGTCGAGAACGCCGTTGACGAATCGCCCAGAATCGTCTGTGCCGTACTTTTTCGCAAGTTTCACAGCTTCATTTAGTGCGACGCCTACAGGAATTTTATCTTCAGCAAATTTCAGTTCGTAGACGGCAAGCCGCAAAATATTTCTGTCTGCCGATGCCAATCTTGAAAGCGTCCAATTTTTTTTCAAGTGGGATGTAATAATTTCGTCGATTTCTTCAAGTCGCGCCCTTACATTTTTTACTGTTTCGCCGACGTATTTTAAATTTTCATTATTCAAATCGTCTTTACTGTTAAATTCTTCCGCCGCCTCAATCGCAGTACCAATAGCATTAGCCTCGTAAATTTCGCGCTCGTCAATTTCTCCGTGATTAAAATCCAACTGAAACAAAGCTCTAAAAGCCGTTTCGCGTGCAAGTGTACGACTCATTTTTTTCCTCACTAATTAAAATATTTCCAGTATTTCCAACGATCCGGTACAGCATCTTCAATCGCCTTTAAAGTAGTATCAATCAAATCATCGCTGTCGTCAAAACGCGAGCCGATATACAAGCCGATTATTCCGCAGAAAAAAGCAAATAACGTTTGAAAAAAGCCGAAATTTATAATTGCTACGCCGAAAATTATTCCAATTAAAAAGCCAAATTTTCTTTTCGGGTAAGATGAAAACGCCAGCTTTAAAAATTTTTTGACTTCTCCCCACATTCAATATCACCGCCTATCTGACACGACGTTTTTTCTTTTCAGGAGCTTTTTGATTAATTTGAGTAACTCTAATATCAAATTTTGCGTCCGTAATGTTTAGAGAATTTTTCAATTCGTCCTTGACAGCGTCTCTTAACTTTGCCCCAATTATTGGAGCGGAATAATTTTGCCCAATAATTAAACTAAGTTTAATTTGCAAAGGAGCCGTTATCGTTGGAACGTCGATAACAATATTTTTAATTTCGTGAACGCCTTCAACTCGTGTACGTTCAACAAGTCTTTGAATTATACTTGCGTCAACGTGAACAATACCAAAATCGTTTTCGCGCAAAATAAATTCGCCGCTTGCACGTGGTGAAGTGCTGAAAGTGTTCCCGAATATATTTTTAAAATTTTTAAATCTTTCTAACATGCCAACACCTCTACACAACTCGTTTTTCGCGTTCAATTACTGCGTGTGTAACTTCGGTAACTTTAACTTCTATCGGCACATCTGAAATTTGCAAAGCTGTTTCCAACGCCTTATTGATTTCCATTTTGACTTGAGCAGAAACTTCCGGCGCGGAATAACTTTGCCCCAATATCATTGAAACTTGAACATTAACCGGATTTGCTCCGCCTTTATTTTGAACTTTCGCTTCAGCTTGTCTTACGCCTTGCACAGAAAGTGCGGCGCGTTCAACTACGCTGACTATTGCCGGAACTGCGACTTTGACTTCATTAAAAGTTCCTTTTTGAAGTTCAACATCGCCTTTAACATTCACAGCACCTTTTTTGCTTGAAAGCGTCATCATTAAAAGGCAGATACTTGCCAAAAACATTACACCGATGACAATCAAAGTTTCTTGCGTTGAAATTATCCAATTTAAATAAGCTTGCCAAACCTGCGTAGGGATAAAGTGCAGGCAAACGCCCGCACCTATCACCAACGCCGCCATTACTGCGAGAACGTACAAAAGCAACAACAGGCGACTTATGATGCCCATAAACTTTCACACCTCCCGCCATAATAGAATTGCCTTTGAAATTTTTTCAATCTTAATGTACGCGAACTTCGTCAACAACTTGTTCTTCTTCAGGGAAGTTGACGCCTTGAACGTGAACGTTGACTTCAACGACTGAAAGACCGGTCATGTTTTCGATAGCGCGTTTGATATTTTCTTGCGCCGCGAGTGCAACGTCCGGAATACGAGTGCCATATTTGACAATAATGTACAAATCGATAGCAGCCTCTTTTTCGCCGACTTCAACTTTTACGCCTTTGGAGAAATTTTTACGACCGAGCATTTCAGCGATACCGCCTACAAGTCCGCCGCTCATTCCGGCAATACCGTCAATTTCGGTTGCCGCCAAACCGGCAATGATGCTAACAACTTCATCAGCAATCTTAATCGTGCCGAGTCCAGTTTCGTTTTTTACCAAATCTCTTTCCTCTGACATTAGGAAAAACCTCCTTGAAATACTTAATCAAAGTTACCTGTTTAACTATTCGCTATACTAAAAATTTTCCCTGCCACTTTCAAAAAAATTTCATTTTTTTTTCAAATAATTTCCGATAAAAAATTTGACTTGCCTCGCCGCGTGGTTTATAATCCTTTTATGTTGATGGAGGGCATCAAATGGATACAAACAGAGATAGTATTTGCGGGTCTGAATTAACCGATGAATATAGCAAGTATGAGAATTTAACAGACGAAGAACTCATAACCGAAATTAAGGAAAATATGAACGCGGCGGCGTTGGATTATTTAATTCACAGGTACAGAAGTTTTGTTCGTGCAAAAGCGCGTTCGTACTTTTTAATTGGCGCAGATCGTGAAGATATTATTCAAGAAGGTATGATTGGTTTTTATAAAGCCGTTCGTGATTTTAAAAGCGATAAACTTTCATCTTTCCACGCCTTCGCCGAATTGTGCGTTACGCGACAAATTATCACTGCAATTAAAACCGCCACGCGCCAAAAACATATCCCGCTTAATTCGTATATTTCACTCAACAAACCAATTTACGATGAAGATTCTGACAGGACACTTTTGGACGTTTTATCGGGCGTGAAAGTTGCCGACCCTGAAGAATTGGTTATCAGCCGTGAGGAATTTTTAGCCATTGAAAAGAAAATGGAAGAAATTTTGAGCGACCTTGAATGGCAAGTTTTAATGGCGTATCTTGACGGCAAATCCTATCAAGAAATTGCTGTAAGTTTAAATCGCCACGTTAAATCTATCGATAACGCACTTCAAAGAGTCAAACGCAAGCTTGAAAGATACGTTGCAAGCCGTACTGAAGCCATTGATATTGGCACGGTTTATCGCGGACTTTCAACCATTGACAGACATTTAAAAAATTCGTCCGTGAAACGTTCGATACACGCAACTGATTAAAAATTTTCCTTCCTGCAAATTTGGAAGGATTTTTTTGTTTTAACTTCTTTAATTTAATTTTTTAAAATTTCATCTAATACGGCTTTTCTTTCTTTGACGCAAAGAAAGAAAACCCTACCAAAAGAAAGAAACAGTGCCGCAAAGTGCGGTCGCATCCGGCGACCTGCGCGGCACGGGTTGACGAGCCGTCATCCTTGACGGCATCTAAGGTTTCGTTTCTAGTCAGCATTTTTTGTTTTCAAAAATCTGTTTTCTGTATCCTGCTTTCCTGTTTCCTAAAATTTTTCCAATGTTCATTTAAAAATTTTTTTATTTCAGCCTCTTTGCCGTTTTCTGTTGGATTGTAATATTTTTTATCTTTGAATGAATCCGGCAAATACTGCTGATTTACAAAATGCCCGTCGAAGTCGTGAGGATATTTATAATCTTTGCCGTTACCAAAAAATTTCGCGCCCTTGTAATGTGTGTCGCGTAAATGTGCAGGTACTTCATCTGCATTTGGATTATTTTTCACGTCATTTAAAGCCGCGTCAATCGCCAAATAAGCCGCGTTACTTTTCGGCGCACCCGCAATGTAAGTTACTGCTTGCGCCAAAATTATTCTTGCCTCCGGCAGTCCTACAAATTGTACTGCCTGCGCCGCCGCGTTCGCCAATATTAAAGCCATTGGATCTGCGTTGCCAACATCTTCAGCCGCACAAATTACTATTCGCCGCGCTATAAATTTTACGTCTTCGCCGCCGTCTATCATTTTCGCCAAATAAAAAATCGCCGCGTCTGCATCACTGCCGCGCATACTTTTTATAAACGCGCTTGCCGTGTCGTAGTGGTTATCGCCGTCTTTGTCGTAGCGTCTGACTTTTTCGCCCAAAATTTCTTTCAAATTTTCAACCGTTACGCCGCCGCTAAAAATTAGTTGCTCCAAAATATTCAGCGCAATTCTTGCATCGCCGTCCGCAAAATCTGAAATTATTTCAACTGCTTTATCTTCAAACGCAGAAATTTTTTCTGAAACTATTGCGCGTTGAAGAATTTTTTTTATATTTTCAGCTGACAACTTTTTCAACTGCACAATTTTAACGCGGCTTAAAAGCGCGGGATTTACTTCAAAAAACGGATTTTCAGTCGTCGCACCAATTAAAATAATTCTGCCGTCTTCCACGTATGGCAAAAGAAAATCTTGCTGACTTTTATTAAATCTGTGAATTTCATCAATAAATAAAATCGTGCGCCGCCCATAGAAATTTTTATTATCTTCGGCAGTTTTCACAATTTCGCGCAGGTCTTTAATTCCTGCAAGTGCCGCGTTGATTTTTACAAAATTGCTTTTCGTACTGTTGGCGATAATTTTTGCAAGCGTAGTTTTGCCCGTACCCGGCGAGCCGTAAAATATCATTGAAAAAATTCTGCCGTCTTCAATCATTTTGCCGAGTGGCTTTAATATTTTTTCCTGCCCCACAAAGTCAGATAATTTTTGCGGGCGTAATTTTTCGGCGAGCGGCTCAAAATTTTTGTCGCCCGCCATTTCAAATAAATTCATAAAAAAACCTCAAATAACCATTAACAAAGTACCGACGCCAATTAAAATGCAACCGATTATTGCCTTTGTCGAAACTGTTTCATTCAAAATTAAAACCGCCAAAATTATTGTGATAACGATGCTTAATTTGTCGATCGACGCAACTTTTGAAACTTCGCCGACTTGCAACGCTTTATAATAAAAAAGCCACGACGCGCCCGTAGCAAGTCCCGACAAAATTAAAAATATCCAACTTTTCGGCGTGATTGTTGAAATTCCCGCTTGTACGTTCGTTATAAAAACTACCGCCCACGCCATTGCCAATACTACCGCCGTGCGAATTGCCGTTGCTAAATTTGAGTTTACTCCGTCAATTCCTATTTTCGCTAAAATCGCCGTGAGTGCCGCAAATACCGCTGACAGCAACGCATATATCAGCCACATTTTAAAATTCACCTGTTGAGCCGAAACGCCCTGCGCGAATTGCACCAACGCCAATTTTATCGCTGTCAACCGGCAAATATTTTTGGAAAATTCCTTGAGCCACACGCATACCTTTTTTAATTTCAAATTTGCCGTAAAAACTTACAACCGGCAAAATAATATGGTCGTTGTAGTCAGCGTCGATAACGCCCACGCCGTTTGCCAAAGTTACGCCGTACTTTACCGCCAAACTGGAGCGAATATAAACCATTAAAACTTCGTCAGGCAACATAAAAGCTTTGAGACCTGTTGGTACGAGCGAAATTTTTTTGTTCGACACCAAAACATTTTCGGCGGCTTGCAAATCGTAGCCCGCACTAAATGCAGTTTTTCTTGTCGGCAAAATTATTCCGCTGTCTTCGTAACCTTCCAGAATCTCAAAGCCTCTAGTCATTTTCTTAGCCGTTAGTGGTTAGCTGTCAGGAAAAAATCCATAGCCGCTAATCTCTAGCCCCTATTCTTCAGTTTCAGTTTCTTCATCTTTCGGCGCGTCAGATTTATTGGAATTGCTGAACGCCTTAGTAGGTGTAATTGTAGAAATTGCGTGTTTGTAAATCATCTGCTGTTTGCCCATTGTTTCAAGTACGACGGTAAAATTATCGAAGCCGCGTACAAGTCCCTTTAGCTGAAAGCCGTTTACAAGGTGAATCACGACGACGATATTTTCTTTACGCGCCTGATTTAGAAAATTGTCCTGAATGTTGATAGGTTTGGTAGCCATTAAAAAAACTCCTTTGTAAAAATTTTATTCGACGTTGAAAAATTTAATGTACTTCATACGTCGATACCAAGTTAGTTGACGTTTTGCGAAATTTCTTGTAGCTTGACTGACTTTAGAAATAGTTTCGTCCAAAGTTGCCGCGCCCTGCAGATATTCAACCGTTTCTTTGTAACCAATACCGAGCATAGCTTGAGAATTTGGGCTGACGCCTGCGCTTAAAAGTTTTTGAACTTCTTCGACAAGACCGGCGTCAAACATTTTTTTGGTACGTTCGTTAATTCGTTCGTAAAGTTTTTGGCGATTGGCGGTTAAGCCGATAACCAGCGCGTTATATTTCAATTTGCCCGTATCTGAAAAAATTTTTTCTTGAGACTTTGCCGCGTCTTTGAATTTGTAACCTTCAATTAAAGCTTGAATATAAAGCCCCGTACCGCCAACGACGATTGGAATTTTTCCACGCAAATTTATTTCGGTTATAATTTTTTCTGCGCGATTTACAAATTCTGCAACGCTAAATTTTTCGGTAGGTTCAAGAATGTTAATCAGATGATGACGAATTTTTTTCAATTCCTGCGCGTCAGGTTTAGCCGTACCGATATTAAAATTTTTGTACACTGACATTGAATCAGCTGAAATAATTTCCGTGTCCAAAGTTTCAGCCAACTTTAAAGCCAATGAACTTTTGCCGGTAGCGGTTGCGCCCAAAATTACCAAAACTTTTTCCTGCGGCGAATTCTGCAAACTGAATGATTGTACCGAATTTAAAATTTTTGTCAAGTCAAAAGGTTCGGCGTCAAATTCTTTTATATTGTTCTTCATCTAAATTCAAAGATTCGCCGGGATTTACAATAAGTACAGTTGCAGTTTTAACCAACGCTTTAAATTTTTCGGGATCTTGTTTGATAACGTCCCACGTGTTGTAATGGACGGGAATAACATTTGACGCATCTAACATTTCAACAGCTTTTGCGGCGTCTTCAGGTCCCATTGTGTAATGATCGCCTATTGGCAAAATTGCATAGTCGATTTTATCACGTTGCCCAATAAGTTTCATATCGCTGAAAAGTGCAGTATCGCCCGCGTAATAAATAATTTTGCCGCCAATTCCAACAACATAACCGCATGGAACGCCGCCGGGTATTCCTGCGCTGTGAAGAGCGGGAACCATTCGCACAAATCCAAACGGCAAATTTAAAGTGCCGCCCAAATTCATATTGATAAATTTAACCTCTCCACCGACAGTATCTGTAACTTCGGGAATACCAATAGCGGTTGCGTTACAGCGTTCAAGAATATCATAAGCGTCGCCAATGTGGTCGCTGTGCGCGTGCGTCACAAAAATATAATCTGTTTCAATATCTTTCGGATTAGTTGTTGCAAGCGGGTTACCCGTCAAAAACGGATCGAATAAAAGTTTGTACGTTCCGTCGTCGAGTTGAAAACAAGCATGACCATAATAATTAAAAGTCAGCATTTTTATCTCCTTCCAAAAATTTTTTTAATTTAACACGCGGTTAAATTCGTTACAACTTCAAAATTTTCCTTGTAGTTTTCAGAAAAATTTTTTAAAAATCTGAACGAACGCCAATAAAAAATCCACTGTTTTTAAAACTTCCGAAACTGTTACTGCGATGAACTTTCGCGCTTAAGTGGCGGTAACCTGTCGTAATTGTAAAATGTTTGTCCGGCGAATATCGAAAACCGGTTTCAGCGTCGTAAATTCTGCCGAATCCTCCAACGGGCATACCCGAAAATTGCGTATAAAATTTTACCTTCGGACGAATCGTAATATATAAATCAATTCCGAGCGTTGGAACGGGAACAAAATTATTTTCTGTATCATTCCAATGAATCCCCGTCAAGCCGTAATTCCAATTAACGCCGCTGCCGAGCATTGAAATTATTTCGTTGCTTACGTTCAATTTTATGTAATTCAGATTTTTTTGCTTGTCAATGTGGTTGTAGTCAACGGAAAATCTTTTGTAGCGAAAAATAATTTCTTTCTCATTCAGTCGCGCCTCAATGCTTAAGGGCGGCTCTTTTTTGGTAGTTTTAATTGATTCTAATGCCTCTTTCAGTGAAAATTCTTCTTCGTCGTCTTCAGCCTGCGCGAAAACGTTTGCCGGTAAAATTAAAATCGTCAAAAATATTGTCAGTAAAAATTTTTTCATTTCGTTACCTTTGCATATTGTTCAAAATTTTTTGCGGCAAAAGTTGTAACGCGCTTTGTAATTTTTTTAGCCGCGTCGTCCAAAGATTTTAAATAAGCCTCGTCAAAAGCATCTTCATAACCTTTTTTCGGCTTACGATGTTTAAAAGCACTGCCAATTAAATTTTGACGTGCAACAACCGCGCCGCTTTCAACTTCAACAATTTGCATATTTACCGCCGCGCAGTAAAAATTTCTTAAGTTGGAGCTTGAAACGCCAATTCCAATTCCGCCGTTTCCAACTCCAACACTAACACTATTGCCAAAACCAAAGTCGTTATCAGTTTCCTGTGAAAGTCCCAGCCCCAAAATTTCGCACTGAATAATAAATTCTGCGTCGAGATTTTTATATTTATCCATTTGCAATTCAATATTTTTTGTAGGGAACATAATAAAATCGCCAACATCAGCCGCGCCTTTATTTTCCAAAGTTTTTATATCAGCCAAAAAATTTGAAGACGTTGGATTGAGGACGTTGAAAATTTTCTTTGCGTTGAGTTGCGAAACTATTTTGTCTCGTAAAATCGCCGCAGTTTTCAATTCGGTAAAATTTGTGGCGTTGTTCACAAAAACTACAATTTTTAAACGCTCATTCATTGGAAGTTCAACAGATTTTTTCTTTGCAAAAGTTACGCAGGGGATTAACAAAATTGCCGCCATTAAAATTACAAAAATTTTTCTTACCATAGTTCACCACTCCTTAATATTTCGCCGTGCAATTAATCCGGCTATTAAAATCAAAACTGCAAAAATTTCCAGCCGCCCAATAATTAAAATCGCCATACAAAAAATTTTTCCTACGCTTGGCAAATTCAAAAAATTTTCTGGATCGCAAAGTCCCGGCAAGTTTCCAAGATTCGTTAAACATGCAAATGACATTCCAACTGATTCAGAAAAACTCAAGCCGCTGATACTTAATCCCGCCGCGCAAACAAATAGCGTTATGCACGATAAAAAGAAAAAGCCTAAAATTCGCCCAATAATTTCTTGCGGAACAGAAATTTTGTTGACGTTTATAATTGTTACCATTCGCGGGTGAATTGTTTTTTCAAGTTCAGCCGCCGCAATTTTCATCAAAACTATCACGCGCATTATTTTAACGCCGCCGGTTACTGAACCCATACAGCCGCCAAATATCGCCATCATATATATCAAAAATTTGTCAAAGTCGCTGAAATCTTTGAAAGTTTCAAGGTGTATTCCCGTCGTACTCAAAAAAGAAATGACGTGAAAAAAAGTTTGCATAAAAGTTTCACTGACGTTTAAATTTTCTTTTTGGTAAATGCTAAAATTTATCAAGCCGACGCCAATAAAAATTATTAAAACGGTAGCTTTAACTTCGGAATTCGATAAAAATCTTTTTGCATTGCGATTAATATTTTGCCAAAAAGTTTTGAAATATTTTATTCCACGATTGAAAAAATTTCCCTGTTGCTTGACGATTGGCGGCGGTGCCGTGATAATTAATCGATAATAAAGCAGAAAATTGCCGCAAGCCAAAAGCATTGTGAAAGCCGCTGCGTATTCAACATAAATATTTTCTCGCGCAGGGAAAAAATTTCCGCCGCCGGTTGATATGCAGCGCATCGCCATTAAAATTGAGTCCCAAAAATCTAAGCCGACAAATTTAAAAATCGCCACGCTAAAAATTGTCAACGCCGTATAAACTTTTATCATTCTTTGCGCCATTATCAGCATTTGTCCAAAAATCGGGCTGAAATTTTGTTTGCCCGGCAAACTCAATGTCATTCCGAAACAGCCGCTAATTTCCGGCATTACCGTTACAAGCATTACCAAAAAAATTAACGAGCCGAACCACATTAAAACGCTTTGCCATAATTTCAAAATGTACAGCGAATCTTGCGGCAAAAGTGAAATTCCTGCTGAAGTTAAATTTGAAATTGTATCAAGCAGGGCGTCAAGCGGCGGCAAATTTCCAAAATATAAAAACGGCAAAAATCCAAATACGGCGATTGTCGGATAAACTAAAAGTGCTGAAATTGCAGCTGAAAGTAGCGGCAAGCGTCGGCGGTGTCCACTTCCTAACTTTTTTAAAATTCTTTCGACGGCAAGTACACAAATTCCAATTACTGCGAAAAAAACTGCACAGTCAAAATTGCGCATGAAAACTACCGCGTAAAAAATCGGTACAGCAAATGTTACACTGAACGCGATTAAAACATTGCTCAATAAACTAAAAATAATTTTCTTGTCCATAATACGCACATTTTACAATATTTTTTTTAATCTGTCTGTAAAATTTTGGGAGTGTGTGTCAATATGAAAAATAGTTTATCGTCTTCATACTACAATAAAGATTGCAGTAAAAAAATCGCCCCGAAAATTTTTTCAGGGCTTTTCTTTATTTATCAGCCAAACGCAATATGTGTCGATTGTAATTTTGTGTAGTCAAATATCGCACATTCGTTTGACTGCTTTCAATTAAAACGTCAATAAAAAATTTTCTGAACGAATTAACTTGCTCATCAGTCAAATCAAATCGTTTTCCATTGTCACGAATTATAATTTTAATATTTTCGTCGAAAAAAATTGTCAGCTCGGCAAGCGGCGAAATATCCGAATTGTTATCGACTATCAACATTCCACTTTCTTCAATAATCAAGGCGGCTTTCATTGAAAATTTTTCGTTAAAGCCACGTTTCAATATTTCTTCCTCCGCCCAATCGCGCAATTCCATAACTTTTTCTAAATTTAGGACTGAATCACGAGAAATTATATCTTTTTCCGGCAAAAGTAACGGAAAATCTTTTTTATATTTCATACGCAGAAAAATTATAAAAATCGCACAAGTCAGCGGCGACACCGCTAACATTCCGAGCCACATTCCGCTAAGTCCCATTGTCAATGAAAAAATTATAGGCAAAGTTACATAAGACACAAAGTCTTTGCAAAATGATAACGCCCACGCAATTTTTAAATGTCCCAAAATCTGATAATACGTTGCGAATAAATATAAAACCGCAAGAAACGGCATTGCAAACGCAATTATTTTTATCGCAAAAATAGTTTCCTCAAAAAGTTCGTCGCGTATTCCGAAAATACCGGCGATATTTTCACTGAATAAAAAAATTATTGGAATTGTCACCGCGCCTAAAGTCAAAGCTGTTCTTATTGACACGCTCATTATTTTCTTTATCCCGTCAAAATTTTTTTCTCCCAAATAAATATTTATCAGCGGTTCGGCGGCTTGTCCTATTCCGTCAAGAAACACCGACAACTGCAAAATACTGACTATTATCGATAAAACAGGAAAATATTTATCTCCGAAATATTTCAGGAAAAATACGTTTAAACTGAACCTCCCACGATTAAAATCGCGGGGTTCTCGGGACTAGTAAATAATTTTAC
>ERZ842401.824-NODE-824-length-45819-cov-5.941592_pt1 | contig 45819 bp, 36 predicted proteins | sample MGYA00521270_ERZ842401 | MGnify/ENA primary metagenome ERZ842401 (study PRJEB31892, sample SAMEA3878208) | bioreactor metagenome | biome: Moose rumen | place: Sweden | collected 2011-10 | study: EMG produced TPA metagenomics assembly of the PRJEB12797 data set... | reverse complement strand
ACTGGTGTCACGTGAGGACACGTGACCCCCTAGGACGTGCAGCAGGACGCCGTCGGCCATATTGAGGACACGCTCCACCTCACCGCCGAAATCGCTATGGCCGGGAGTGTCTATAATATTGATTTTAACTCCGTTATATACAACGGAGACGTTCTTTGCCAGAATGGTTATCCCCCTTTCGCGCTCAAGGTCGTTGTTGTCGAGGATAAGTTCTCCGAGGTTCTCAGGACGCCTTACGAGGTTCGCCTGATATATCATCCTGTCCACCAGGGTGGTCTTGCCGTGGTCAACGTGGGCAATTATTGCGATGTTTCTAACTTCCATGGTGCAAAAATACGCATTTTTTATAGTAATTTTGAGGTATGGATAAAATTCTGATTCTCGACTGCGGTTCACAGGTAACCCAGCTCATCGGCCGCCGCCTGCGCGAAGCGGGCGTTTATTGTGAGATTGTCCCGTTCAGCAAAGCCCCGTCAACCCCGGAAGGGCTGAAAGGCGTAATCATCTCCGGAAGTCCCTGCTCGGTAAGGGACTACAACGCCCCTCAGATAAATCTTGACGGCATAAAAGGGAAGCTTCCGCTGCTGGGGATATGCTACGGTGCACAGTACCTGGCCTGGAAGTTCGGCGGCAATGTCGAAAGTGCCGGCAGCCGCGAATACGGCAGAGCCAGGATGGCGGTGAAAGACCCCGCATGTCCGCTTCTGAAAGGGCTCAGCGAGTCTTCCGTCGTGTGGATGTCCCACGGAGATACCATCACCGCCCTCCCCGAAGGAGCCAGGGTCATAGCCTCAACGGCCGATGTTGACAATGCAGCATTCCGTTTCGAAGGCGAAGACACTTACGCTGTCCAGTTCCACCCGGAGGTGTTCCACACCGAGGAAGGCCCTAAGATCCTGGAAAACTTCGCACTGGGCATATGCGGATGCAAGGGCGACTGGACTCCCGCCTCTTTCATCGAGACCACGGTAGCCTCCCTCCGCAATAAGATCGGCAGCGACAACGTGATCCTCGGGCTGAGCGGCGGCGTGGATTCCACCGTGGCGGCCGTCCTCCTTCACAAGGCCGTCGGCAGGCAGCTCACCTGCATCTTCGTCAACAACGGGCTGCTTCGGAAGAATGAGTTCGAAAGCGTCCTGGCTTCATATAAAGACATGGGCCTCAACGTCATAGGCGCAGATGAAGAGGAAGCATTCCTTAAGGGACTTCGCGGAGTGACCGAGCCTGAAGCCAAGCGCAAGATCATCGGCAGGCTCTTCGTTGAAGCCTTCGAGAAATACGCCCTCCGCATAAAAGACGCCCGCTGGCTGGCCCAGGGCACAATATACCCCGATGTTATAGAGTCGGCAGGAATCGAAGGCATCGCCTCCAAGATTAAATCGCATCACAACGTGGGCGGCCTTCCGGAGAAGATGAACCTCGGGATAGTGGAACCGCTCAGGATGCTGTTCAAGGATGAAGTCCGGCGTGTGGGCAAGGCCCTCGGCATCAAGGACGAGCTGGTAGGCAGGCACCCCTTCCCCGGGCCGTCGCTTGCCATCCGCATTATCGGGGACATCACCCCGGAAAAGCTTGAGGTCCTGCGCAATGCCGACGATATCTTCATTCGGAAAATGCGCGCTTACGACTGCACCTCGCTCGGGCTCTGCTCCGCGTCGGATCCCACGAAGATGGCCACCAATCTGTATGATGCCATCTGGCAGGCGGGGGTCATACTCCTTCCGATAAAGAGCGTCGGCGTGATGGGTGACGAGAGGACTTATGAGAATCCCGTAGCCCTGCGTGCTGTGGTATCTACCGACGGCATGACGGCCGACTGGTTCCGCTTCCCCTACGATTTCCTCGCAGACGTCAGCAACGATATCATCAATAACGTAAAAGGCGTAAACAGAGTCGTTTACGACATTTCCTCCAAACCCCCGGCAACGATTGAATGGGAGTAGTCCCTACCGGCGGTTTTTGTTATGAATCATCATTGTATCCCACATGAAAAGATTTATTTCTTGTATCATCTTTGCATTGCTGGCTAATTGTATTTTAGCACAGCCAAATACCGACAACACTCTTAAGTTCCTTGGAATTCCCGTTGATGGCACCAAGCAACAAATGATATCAAATTTGAAAAATAAGGGATTTTTTACCATTCAATACCATCTGATTATCTGACAGGACAATTCAACGGCGAGGATGTGAGAGTCTATATCCATACTAATCACGACCGTGTTGACAGGATTTACGTTGCTTTCCCTTCAACCTCCTCCGAAGATGACATAAAGACAAAGTACAATAATCTTATTTCTCAGTTCAACAAGAATAATAAGTACATGTCTTTTATCGAAAATAAACCAATTCCCTCAGATGAAAACATAGCATATGGCAACAAGAAATATCAGGCAAGTTATAAGTACATAAATCCAGAAATAGATAAAGATTACTTCTTGCGCCGTATGGCAGACGCTGCGATAGCCTCAGTCCCTAAAGACAAAGCAGAACAATTTACAGCACTAATGAATATGTATTTGGACAGCTCTGATAAGGACAGGGAATTAATGACTGAGAAATTAGTTGAAATTAGTTCTGAATTTGTAAAGAGCAATGAAGACCCTCAAATAGCTCTTGAGTCCTTAAAAATCTTTATGACGTATCTCGATAATATCGATTCCTTTTTAACAGGAACTGTGTGGTTCACAATACACAAAAACCACTGGGGCTTCAACATAGGATTGTATTACGATAATTTATCGAACCGCGCCAAGGGAGAAGATCTATAAGTCTAAACACAACCAAGAGAGCTAGCAGATAGCCGGTGGGCAGGAAAAATCCAATTCAGGGGCCGGGAAAGACCAGCTGCCTCCACACCCTAAAGTAGGGACATTCAATCGGCAGTCGCAATCAAACACAAAAATTGCCCCGTTTCTGTGTTTATACACGTTGTAGTCGTTGATATCCCCTACATATATATTTCTGGTCCTATAATTCAGGTGCATCCCGAAATCTTCTCCGGCATCTTCAAATCCCAGATTATGCATAAAAGCAGCCCTCTCTGATTCCGAGACACTTACCCCCTCAATATAGGGTTGCTCCGCAATTATACCGAACTCATTCTCTGGATTGAGACCAAAGCCAGTTACCTTAAGTGATGCATTTGGGAACAATGCATTGTGAATAATTACCCTATCCAAAGCCAGTCGGAGCACGTTATAATGCTTCAGAGTGATAAATTTCCTGACGAGACGCATTGACACATCAAAAAAGACAACGCTCTCTGTTCCAAAATCTACAGCTTGCGAAATGGATGAAAGGTATGATATGGCATCACCAAACCATCTGCCGGACAATATGGCCCACTCCCTTACAAACCGCTCTTGGATTCGCCCTTCGCCGATGAGATCATCCGTGCGGTAGATCTCCCGTTTCTCCGACTCTGTTCCAGGACATCCTCTACATATAATGGCCGCCGAGCAGAGGACCTCAGAGCCCGCCGACAAGCCTGGCTGTTGAGCCTGTGGAATTCGTTCAAGTAACGTGGTGCCATTTATAATCTGTTTTGAAAGCGTTTTGAGTTCTGCCAACGTTTCCGGCACAAAACCATAATTCCAAATCTTTTGATTCAAACTATTGAGTTTGACATAAGAATCATGGATATGGCCGGAAATTGTACCCATAGGCCACAAATATAATGAAAAAGCCAGAAATGCCCTACCGGCGGTTGCCGAGGCCGATATAGTAAAGGAGTGTGGCCAGGGAACTGAGGGCGGCAATGACATAGGTCAGGGCGGCCCATTTGAGTGCATCAACGGCCATCGGGCGAGTGTATTCGTCGGTGATACCCGAAGCCTGGAGCCAGCCCACCGCACGCATGCTGGCATTTATCTCTACCGGCAGGGTGATGATGCTGAACAGCGTCGTCACTGCAAACATGGCGATGCCAAACCAGAATACCGCCGGAATCACGTTTATGAGGAATACGCCTGCGAGAATCACCCACTGCACCGTCATGCTCGAGAAGCTGACGACCGGCACGAGGGCCGTGCGCATCTTGAGCGGAGCGTATCCCGTAGCGTGCTGCAGCACGTGCCCGCATTCGTGGGCCGCCACTGCAGCTGCCGCTATGGATGCTCCGGAGTAAACCTCGTCGCTGAGGTTCACAACTTTTGTCGCAGGATTGTAATGATCGGTCAGCATACCGGGCACGTGCTGGACGGAGACATCGGTAATCCCGTTGTCACTCAGCATCTTGCGCGCTATGTCCGCCCCGGTCAGCCCGTAGGGCGAAGGCACGCCGGAGTACTTGCTGAACCGGCTTGTGAGCATCCACTGGACGAGCATGCTCGCCAGCATCGCCACAATCATTATAATCCAGATCATATCGCAGATTCTAACCGGAATTACATCTTGCAGTCGAGAAGTCTCTCGATGATGTTGTTCCGTGCGCCGTTCCCTATCTTCCTGCCATAAATGGAGTCTGTCTTGATAGCCACTACCATATCTATTGCAGGATACACGCAGATGTACTGTCCCATTGCGCCGTGAGCCTCGTATCCGCCCTCAAGCTCGGGCCTGAATTTGCTCCATTCGGGGTTGATCAGCCACCACATGTAACCATAAGCGTGGCGGGGATCCTTGCTGCCGTGGCCGACTTCGGACGCAGGCGAAACCACTGAAGTAATTTTCTTGACCCATTTCTCAGAAATCACCTGGTTGCCGTTCCAATTGCCGTTACGGAGCATCAGATAGCCGATCCTGGCCATATCCCTGGTGGAGAAACGGAAATGATAGGCGGGATGCTGGGAAACCTTGAGGTTGCCGCCCTTCTTCTGGATGGAACGGTCCCAGTCCTGCATGCCTATGGGGAGGACGATATCTTCCTCAAGGGCGTCATAGATATTCTTGCCGGTCTTCATTTCGAAGACGGTACCTGCCGCATTGAAATCCCAGTTGTTGTAAAGGAAGAATTCACCGGGCTTCTTGGTACCCCTTTCGGGACGGTTTTTCAGGTCATATCCCGGATTGGAAGCATCGTGATAGACACCGCTGCGGGCCGTGATGAGGTTGTCCACGGTAGCCTTTTTCTCGATAGGGAGCAGCCCTCCGATATCATCGATGCCGAGGTCGCCTATGGTTTCCTTGAGGTTGATGGTGCCGTTCTCGACATATTTCCCGTACATCATTGCAAGCACGCTTTTGCGGCAGGAGGCGATGTAGCTGTTGCGGTCGATGGCGCCGTAGGAGAAAATCTGCTCGCCGCCCACAATGACCACCATGCCGGTGGCCCTGGTCTTTTTGATTATGTAATTTTTGAGCTCCTTGAGCTTCTCCCGGTCATATCCGTACTTTTCCGGATTGGCCTTCACCCAGCCTTCTTCCTGCGTGGGGAAAATGTAATCCTTTGCCTCTTTCTTGCTCTTCTTTGCATCAGCGGTGCCGATGGACAGGATGGCCGCAGCCATCATAAGAAACAATGCTTTTTTCATATCAATAAAAGTTTCTGGAAAAATCGTTCCCATTTATCTGCGCTAATATACAAACAAACTTTAAACTTGCTAAATTTGAAGTATAATTAAATAGCATCTTATTCATGCACGAAGATTTTGCAAGATTGGAACTGCATTTAGACGGCGCCGTCTCCAACTTCAGATATTTCAAGTCGCTGCTCCGCCCTGCCACCAAGGTACTGGTCCTTGTCAAGGCCAACGCCTACGGGCTCGGGGCCGTACAGTTTTCCCTGATGATGCAGGAAGCGGGCGCCGACTATCTTGCCGTGGCAGTTCCGGACGAAGGGGTGGAATTGAAAAACGCCGGCATCAGCCTTCCCGTAATGGTGCTGACCGCAGGCAGCGATTCATTCAATGAGATCATAGACTGCGGCCTTGAGCCATGCATCCCGTCCATAAAGGCTCTCGACATTCTGTGCGGCATACTCCGCTCAAGGGGCATCTCCGGCTTTCCCATACACATAAAACTCGATACCGGAATGCACCGCCTCGGCTTCATGACAGGCGAGATTCCTGCTCTGTGCGAATTCCTGAAGGCTCATCCCGAGGTCTGCGTCAAATCGGTATTCACCCACCTTGCCGCCGCCGACGAGGAAAAATGGGACAGTTTCACACTCGGGCAGATAAACATGTTCACCGGCAATGCCGACACCATATCCTCAGCCATAGGATACAAGCCTATGCGGCACGTCCTCAACACCGCCGGCATAGAGAGGTTTACGGATTATCAGATGGACATGGTCCGCCTGGGGATAGGGGTATATGGCATCAGCTACGCCACGGGTATCAAACTGCGCCCTGCAGCCTCCCTTAAATGCAAGATCATCCAGATCAAGGAGATAGACTCGGCTGAAGAGACGGTAGGATACGGAAGGATGGGAAGGCTTCCGGGTGCTCCCGTACGCATCGCCACCCTGCCTTTAGGATACGCAGACGGGATAGACCGCCACCTGGGCTGCGGCAACGCCACGTTCTCCGTCAACGGGAAGAGGGTACCGACAATAGGCCGGATTTGCATGGACATGTGCATGGTGGATGTCACCGGCACGGATGCCGCCCTGGGGGACGTCGTCACGATTTTCGGAGAAGACCCCACCCTGTCGGAAATTGCCGGAATCCTGGATACGATTCCCTATGAGGTACTGGCACGTATATCCCGCCGCATCCACCGGGAAGTGGTAAGATAGCGGCAGCAGGCCTTTCTAAATAAGCAGTGCCGATCGGACGGCCGAAGCTTTCTGTCCGCCTTTCAGGGCCTCCAGTATGGAAAGCGCGAATTCAACGGCGCATCCGGGACCGCGTCCGCTGATCAGATTGCCGCTCACCACGGCAGGACCGCCGGCAAAGACGGCTCCCAGGGCATTCAGTCCGGCGTCGTTCCCTCCGTAACAGGTATATGCGTATCCTTCAAGGGCCTGACCAAGGGCCGGAAGAACCACAGAGGGTGCCGCACAGATGGCCGCCACCAGTCCTCCGGCGGCAAAATGTTCCCTCAATACTTCCATAAGGGGACCGTGGGCGGCAAGATTGGTTGCACCTGGAAGGCCCCCCGGAAAGACCATGGCATCAGAAGGCCCGGACACTCCCTTAGAAACATTCTGGAAATCAGTAAATTCCATATCAGCCACGACACTTATGCCGTGGGCTCCGGTGACGGCCCTGCCACCCGGCACTGAAACCGTGTTCACTTCCACGCCGCCACGGCGGAGCAAATCCACCGCAGTCAGGGCCTCAATTTCCTCAAAGCCCTCTGCAAGAAATACATAAACGCCTTTCATAACTACTCTCCGAACAAATATCTGTGCTGCTCAGGGCTGAGGGCATCTATGGATACACCCCAGGACTCAAGCTTCCTGAACGCCACCTTGCGGTCGGTCTCCTCCGGCACCCTGTTAAGCAGTTCACCCTTTTTGCGGCTTATGGAAGCGCGGTTGCGCACGAGATACTCGGCACTCAGGGCCTGGATGGCGAAAGACATGTCCATTATTTCTGCAGGATGCCCGTCTCCGGAGGCCAGATTTACAAGACGCCCTTCGGCAATCACGAAAAGTGTCTTTCCGTTTTTCAGACGATACCCGGTGATATTGTTCCTTGCAGGACGGGCAGAGACGGCCATTTCCTTCAAGGCGGCCACGTCAACTTCGACGTCGAAATGACCGGCATTGCACAGGATGGCTCCGTCCTTCATCAGCGGAAAATGCTCTTTCGTTATCACTCCGGCGCAACCGGTGACAGTCACGAACATGTCTCCCACGGCAGCGGCCCGGGACATGGGCATGACACTGAAGCCGTCCATGACCGCCTCCATGGCCTTTACAGGGTCCACTTCGGTCACTATAACGGAAGCCCCCTGGCCTTTGGCCCTCATCGCCACGCCTTTGCCGCACCAGCCATATCCTGCCACCACGACGTTCTTGCCGGCGACGATCAGGTTAGTGGTACGGTTTATACCGTCCCATACCGACTGGCCTGTCCCGTAACGGTTGTCAAACAGATGCTTGCAGGCGGCGTCGTTCACCAGCATCATCGGGAATTCCAGGCTGCCGGCGCGGTCCATCGCCCTGAGCCTCAGGATACCGGTGGTCGTTTCCTCACACCCTCCTATCACTCCCGCAAGCAGATGCCGGTATTCTGTATGGATAAGATGGACAAGGTCCCCACCGTCGTCAATTATGATATTGGGTGCAGCCTCTATAACGCTTCTCAGGCCGTCGAAGTATTGCTCTTCACTGGCCCCGTGCACGGCAAACACCGAAAGGCCTTCCGCATCAAGGGCGGCAGCCACGTCATCCTGGGTGGAAAGCGGATTGCTGCCGGTTACATACATCTGTGCACCACCGGCTGCCATAACCTCGCAAAGGCGGGCAGTCTTGGCTTCAAGATGGACGGAAAGGGCGACCCTGAGGCCTTCAAACGGTTTTGTCCCGATAAATTCTTTTTCTATGCCCGCAAGAAGCGGCATGTGGGAGCGCACCCACTCTATCTTGAGCGCCCCGCTGTCACGGAGGCCCGGATCTTTGATTTTGCTTGGCATCCGGATAATGAGAAACTTCTGAGAAGCTGTTTTTTAAAAATGGTTGAGGTAAGAGGATTCGAACCTCTACTGGCAGAACCAAAATCTGTAGTGCTACCGTTACACCATACCTCAATTTTATCAGGGGAGCAGCCCCCTGAAACCCCCGCGGCCTTGTTGCCTTTCCGACTTTTCCTGACGGCGTCAGCTGCAAAACCAGGCCCCAGTCACTTTCCGGAAAAGTCCCGGCCCGGCCGGTCGGCTGATGCCGACTCAGGGGAGCAGCCCCCTGAAACCCCCGCGGCCTTGTTGCCTTTCCGGAGTACAAATATAATAAAAAACAGCTTCTAACCTCAGATCTCCATGGTATGCCACACGCCGTTGTTGACGCTGTCGAACAGCAGCTCGAGCAGGAGGTTCCAGCTGATGAACCCGATGAACTTGCCGTTCTCGTCAACATAGGTCGGCGCCGGGGAAAGAGGCTCGCCGGTATCGGCATGATAGCACTCATGGGTGGAATCCACCGCCTTTATGTCAGCTATCACCAGTTCTCCGAGGCGGCCGGTCATCCATGCAATCTCGTCATCGAAACCGTAGCGGTGCAGGCCGAGGGAATAGATATAGCTGGAAATCACCCATACGGGGCCCTGCCAGTTGCTGAAAGGCTTGATAATATTCTTGTTGTTGTAGTCGGGATCGCTTACGGAAAGAGTCCTGAACCCGGACGCCGCCTTCATGTACTTTTCCGAGAACATATACTTCCGTAGCATCTCCCTGCCGTCCTGCTGAGAAGCAAGTCCCTCCACAAGCGGCCAGAAGCAGGAATAACTCACCCTCTTGTAGAAATCGCCCGTCGAACGGTCCACGTTATAATAGCACTTGTCCTCATCGCACCACAGATACCTGTTGATGGCGGCGGCAAGCGAGTCGGCACGCCGGCTGAACATCCTGGAGTCTTCGTCATGCCCGAGCTTTGCCGCAATGCGCGCCTGAGCCTTCAGCTCACGCAGCTGCATGGTACTGCAGTCGGTGGCGAGGAAAGAACGGGTGTCGCCCTTGAAGTAATTCAGGGCCACATTGTTGTCCGCACCGCTCTGGAAGCCGTTATCCCAGAAATAAAGCCCGTACTGAGGGTCATACTGCGTGGAATCCCGGAAGGCAAGAGCCCGGCATGACTGTTCATAGATAGGCTCCACCCAGGAATAATCACCAAGGGCCTCGCTGGCCAGAAATATGCCCTGTGAAAGGAAAGGCTTCATGGAGAAATCCCCGTGCATAAGCCTCGGGCCGTTCACAGTAGCACATCCGCAGACATATCCCCTTTCGTCGATGTTGGATATCAGGTTCAGGGCCCAGTACTTCAACAGTTCAGGACGGCCTTTTTCCGCCCAGTAGTATCCCATGAAATAACCGTCCCAGTCCCACATCTGCTTGTAGAACCCTGCCGGAATCAGATAATCATATTTCAGGTACCCCTCGGCAGGACGGATTACGCGATGGCTTATGCCTGCATACAATTCTGTAAGTTCGTCTCCCATGCTCCTGAGTTCCTCACTGGAATAGCGGGGAGCCTGGCTGCAGGAAACTGCCATTACGATAGCCATAACAAATGAAAGCTTCTTGGACATACTATTTCAAACATTTAAAAGTTAAATACTTGCCATCTACCTTGCCATCCTTGCCGATGTGCACCACAAGCGGCAGTGACGAAAGGTCTAACTGCTCCGGAAGTGCCTTTGCAGTCTTGCCTTTCTGAACACCGGGCACAACCTCCAGCACCTTCTGTCCGCAGGTTTCGGCCAGCCTCAGTTCCTCTTTGCAAAGGGGGCATCCCTCTGACTTGAAAACCACGTATGCAGGGCCTTCAAGCCTGTCAAGACGCCATTTCCCATCTTTGCCGGCATCCTTCATCCGTCCTCTCACAGTCACCGCAGGCAGCCTGCCGCCGATCCGGGTTTTCGATGAAAGACCGCTTACCATGGCTGCAAAGTTCACGACCACAAGGCTGTCCTGCACCGAGCTCCACATGGAAGGCTTCGAAAGCACCAGGCTGTCGGCCACATACGCCGCGGCTTCCTTGAAAGCGGGCTCCCTTCTTGCCCAAAGATAATACAACATTTCGCAAATCAGCTGCTTCCTTTGGGAATATGAGCCCGCAGAGGCGACTCCGTCGTGAAGATAATCCACCAGTTGCCGCGCTTCAAGGGACGACAGGCAGTTCCCGTCGGACAGCACCTGCCGCAGAATGGCACCGTACGCTTCAGTGTTATAATCCGGTTCCTTGCAGAGAGCCTCGAGCACCGTGACCAGGGCGGGAGCATCCAGGCTGCGCCCGGCAATGGTCCCGTCCCTGTCGATTACAAACAGCTTCGGAGTCTGGAGTACGCCGTATTTCCGGCGGAAATCCGAATCGGAAGCGGGATCCCAGTAATGGAAGATGGGGATGTCGGAACCGGCAAATCCCTTGTTTTCAGATACATTCTTCAGCCAGGCATCCCTGTCGGTGCCGGTATATACCGCGATGAATTCGGCAGGATATTTTTTCCCGCGGAGCGCTTCCTTTATCCGGACGGCCTCACTCCTGCACACGGCGCATCCCGTATCATAGAAAAACAGGATCTGCAGCTTTCCAGGGCCGGGAATGACGGGAACCTTGCTCCCGTCCGAAGCTTCCAGCACCAAAGCCGGAGCCTTGCAGCCGATCAGGGAAGAACGGTTGAAGTCGGCATATATCCGCGCGTCCATATCCGCCACCACGCTGCCCAGCGACGCTTTTCCCGCCGATATCCATTCATCTGCCACATGCACGGCCACGGCATCGTCTCCCATAAGGGGAGAATGGCGGTAGTACCCGTAAATCCTGGAAGTGACCATATTCCGGACCCCTGCATCCCTGCAGGCACCGATAAGGAAATCCGTTTCGCGTATCTTCTCACTTACAGGCAGTTCCTCCAGGGTCTTGAGATACCCGGAAAGTTTCGTCTGCACTGCCGAGGTATCTGTCTGAACGGGGCCATGGTCCTGCCGAAGGGCGGCGGAAACACCGGCTCCGGGCTGCGGCCATAGCAGTATCAAGCTTATGAAAAGCTTGATTATCATATATTTACCATAGGCAGTACCACACCTTCCGGCAGGAACTGCGACGTGTCTCCGTTATGCTTCAGGATGTCGCGTACCGCAGAAGAAGATATGTGCGCAAACTCCTGTGCGGTAGGGATTATGATGGTTTCGATCTCGGGGGCGAGACGCCTGTTCATATCGGCTATGGCCCTTTCGTTCTCGAAATCAAGCATGTTGCGTACACCCCTTACTATATGACGGATTCCCATCTCGCGGCAGAAATCTATGGTGAGGTTTTCATAGCTGACAGCCGTAACACCGGGAATGTCGGCAGTCGCCTGACGCACTATGTCAAGCCTCTGTTCCATCGTGAAGAAGCCTCTCTTGTCCTGGTTTATACCCACTGCCACCACCACTTCGTCAAACATCGTGAGGGCGCGCCGCAGGATGTTCAGGTGGCCTGCGGTGAAAGGGTCGAAAGAACCGGGGAACACAGCCCGGCAAGCCTTGGAAGTCATAATGTCCAATCAACAGGGGTTTTACCTTCGGCCTGCAGGATGGCATTGGCCCTGGAAAAATGGCGGCACCCGAAAAAGGCGCCTCCGGCCAGCGGAGAGGGATGCGCAGCTTCCAGCACATAGTGCCGGGAGGTGTCTATGAGGGCCTTTTTGCTCCTGGCGAAGTTTCCCCACAGCAAAAATACAATTCCCTTCTGATTTGAGGAAATATAACTTATGACGGCATCCGTAAAAGTCTGCCAGCCCAGCCGCGCATGCGATGCGGGAAGGCCTGCTTCGACGGTAAGTACGCTGTTCAGCAGGAGCACTCCCTGCCGCGCCCAGGGTGTCAGATCGGTATTGCCGCTCATCTTCACCCCGAGGTCGCTTTCAATTTCCAGGAAGATATTCCGCAGCGACGGAGGCATCTTCACCCCTTGGGGCACCGAGAAGGACAGCCCCATGGCCTGGGACGGGCCGTGATACGGGTCCTGCCCGAGTATGACCACCTTGAGCTGCCGTAGCGGAGTAAGTTCGAAAGCTTTGAAAATGGCCCCTCCCGGAGGATAAATCAGCTTGCCGGCGGCCTTTTCGGCATGCAGTCGGGATGCCAGGGCCCTGAAATACGGCTTTTCGAACTCAGGTGCAAGCGCCTGCTTCCAGCTTTCCTCTATGCGGACATCCGTCATGGCTGCTGCTCAAAGATGTAAGCTATCACCTCGGACACATTCTTCACATAGACGAAGCTGAGTCCCTCGATGTATATCTGCTTGATATCCTCGATATCCTTCCGGTTGTCTTCCGAAAGGACGATTGTATGCACTCCGGCACGCTTGGCCGCCAGTATCTTCTCTTTTATGCCTCCGACAGGCAGGACGCGTCCGCGAAGCGTCATCTCGCCCGTCATCGCGATCCCGTGGCGGACAGCCTTGCCCCTGAGGGCGGAAACCATCGAACTGACCATGGTGATTCCTGCGGAAGGACCGTCCTTGGGTGTGGCCCCCTCCGGGACATGGATGTGGATGTCTTTCTTGGCAAATTCCTCCGCAGTGATGCCGGCCACCTGCGGATGGGCCTTGATGTACTGGTATCCTATCGTGGCGGACTCCTTCATCACGTCTCCGAGGTTGCCGGTCATGGACATCACGCCCTTGCCTTCGCTTACGGAACTTTCCACGAACAGTATTTCCCCGCCCATGGACGTCCACGCAAGACCGGTGACCACTCCGGGGGCCTCGTTACCTTTCTGGGCATCGTGGAATGCGGTAGGAAGCCCAAGATATTCTTTCAGGTGCTCTTTCTTTATGGTCCTGGGATACTCTTCTTCAAGGGCTATCTTCTTGGCGGTCACGCGGGCTATCTTGGCAATCTGCTTTTCGAGGCCGCGCACACCGGACTCGTGGGTATATTCGTCGATAATCCTGCGCAGGGCGGACTTGCTCACGGACAGCCCGCCTTTGAGGCCATGCTCCCTCAGCTGCTTGGGAATCAGGAAATGTTTCGCGATTTCCATCTTTTCCTCGGCCAGGTATCCTGTCACGTTGATGATTTCCATCCTGTCCAGCAGGGCGCTCTGTATTCCGTTCAGCGAATTCGCCGTAGTGATGAACATCACCTTCGACAGGTCGTAATCCATGTCGAGATAATTGTCATGGAAAGTGGTATTCTGTTCAGGATCAAGGACTTCGAGCAGGGCCGACGAAGGGTCTCCCTTGAAGTCGCTGCCAATCTTGTCGATCTCGTCGAGGACTACGACGGGATTGGACGACCCGGCCTTGGCTATGCCGTTGAGTATCCTTCCCGGAAGGGCGCCGACGTAAGTCTTGCGGTGTCCTCGGATTTCAGCCTCGTCATGAAGGCCGCCCAGAGATATCCTGACATATTTCCGTCCGAGAGCCCTGGCCACAGACTTTCCGAGGCTGGTCTTGCCGACTCCGGGAGGACCGTACAGGCACAGTATCGGAGACTTCAGGTCGCCCTTCAGCTTCAGGACTGCCAGATACTCTATTATCCTGTCCTTGACGGTATCCAGCCCGAAATGGTCACCGTCCAGCACCTTCCTGGCATTGTGGAGGTCCAGATTGTCTTCCGTCACCTCATCCCACGGCAGGTCCAGCATGAACTGTAGATAATTGTACTGCACGCTGTATTCGGGCGAGGTGGGATTGAACCTTTCAAGTTTGACCACCTCCTTCTCGAAGGTTTCCGCAACCGCTTCGCTCCATTTCTTCTGCTGGGCGGCTTCACGCAGTACGGCGATATCCTCCTCATCGTCCATCCCGAGCTCTTCCTGGATGGTGCGGAGCTGGTTGTTCAGATAGTACTCCCTCTGCTGCTGGTCAATCTCGGAACGCACCTTGGAGTTTATTTCCTGCTTGATTTTCAGTATCTCCAGCTGCTTGTCCATAAGCGACAGCAGTTCCATTCCCCTCTCCTGAAGCTGCGAAAGGGAAAGCAGGGAGACTTTGTCAAGGAAATTGTCAATATCGATGGTGGTGGCGATGAAATTCACCAGGAACTCGAAATTGTCGATGGACTTGAGTGCGGCCACGGCCTCCTTCGGGGCCATGGACGATGTACGCAGGATCTCGCCGGCCTTTTCCTTAAGCGTATCGCCGAGTATCTTGACAGATTTGTCAGAAGTGTCAGCCTCCACATCGGCAAGGTATGTCACATCGGCACGAAGATACGGTTCGGTACCTGTCAGGGCATTAATCTCGAACCGTGACAGACCCTGAAGCACGGCGGATACCGTCTCATCAGGCATTTCAAACACCTTTATTATACGGCATGCAGTTCCGACCGGAGACAGTTGGGAAAGTGAGCCGGGATCCTCCGCGCTGGCATCAGTCTGGGGAACCGCCCCTATGTACATTCCGTTCTTGTCGGCATCGGATATGAGTTTCAGCGACTTGTCCCTTCCTATCGTGACCGGGTATATGGTGCCCGGGAAGAGGACGGCATTGCGGAGGGCCAGGATCGGAAGGCTCGACGGCAACTGGGCCGTATCGACGCGTTGCGGCACCTCTCCGGATATGACAGGGAATATGCTGACCTCGGCTGACGGGCTGAAGAAATTGTCATTCATAAATATAGCTGCGGCTTCAAGTTCAAACTGCCATTATGGCATATAAAGGTTACTGTCTTTTGGAACATGCAATATAGTCAATCTCCGTGCCAAATGAAAAAATGGAATATGATGCTTCTAAAAATTTGCTAATTGGAAATTTTATCGTAAATTCGTGCCCTTGAAACAATTATAAAGCAACGTTATACTAAATACCAATATTATGACAAAGGCAGAAATCGTCAATGAGGTTGCAAAGGCAACCGGTGTCGAGAAAGTCACCGTACAGACTGTTGTTGAGTCCTTCATGGAGACTGTTAAAGGCTCCATCATCAAAGGTCAGCCCGTCTATCTGCGTGGCTTCGGCAGCTTCATCATCAAGCACAGGGCTGAAAAGGCCGCACGCAACATCACCCGCAACACCACCATCACCATTCCCGCACACGACATCCCGGCTTTCAAGCCCGCCAAGGTTTTCGTGAAGGAAGTGTCCAAGAAATAATTACTTGAGCTATGCCCAGCGGTAAAAAAAGAAAAAGGCATAAAATGTCTACGCACAAACGTAAGAAACGTTTGCGCAAGAACAGGCATAAAAAGAAGTAGTATTTCTACTCTATGCTGACAAGGGTTGCCCGGCAGTACCGGTTCAACCCTTTGTTTTTAAGATTTACAACCTGGACTGCTTTAGGAATGAGAAAAAAATAAGTTGCATCAAATTTTGTAGAAGATTGTCGAGATAGTTTGGATTTTGGAAGAAGGAGTGCAGCCGTAGCTGCATGACTGATGACAAAATTCAAAATAGCCGGCAAGATTCGTAAAATGATGCAAGTTATTTTTTGAACATGACTTAATGCGCCTGTTATGGCAGACATCGAAACAGACAAAGAAAAAGAACTCGTAAAGGAACTTGTCGTCAACGTCACCCCTTCCGAGGTACACATAGCCCTGCTTGAGAACCATCGGCTCACCGAGCTGAGCAAGGAATCATGCACCGGCCACGAGTATTCGGTGGGAGACGTTTATCTGGGAAAGGTGAAAAGAGTGATGCCGTCGCTGAATGCCGCTTTCGTGGACATCGGCGACGAGAAGGAGGCGTTCATACATTATCTCGACCTCGGGCTTCACTTCGACTCTTTCGACCAGTTCGTCAGGACGACCAACCGCAACACTGACCCCGCCCAGGTTTATAGCAACATCACCATCGGCCCGAAACTCGAAAAGGAAGGACGTATCGAAAAGATACTCACGCCGGGGCAGATGGTAATAGTGCAGATCACCAAGGAGCCCATTTCCACCAAAGGATCCAGGCTTACCGCCGAGATATCCATCGCAGGCCGCAACATAGTGCTCATGCCGTTTGCCGAGAAGGTGAACGTATCCCAGAAGATATCCGCCAAAGAGGAGAAACGCAGGCTGGAGACACTTGTGGAGAGCATCCTGCCGAAAAACTACGGAGCCATCATCCGCACCGCCGCGGAAGGAAAGAACGCGGCAGTGCTGGTAGCCGAGCTCAAAGGCCTGATACAGAAGTGGGAAGACTCCTGGAAGAAGCTCTGCCAGAGCAAGGGAGTACAGCAGCTGCTGACCGAATACAGCAAGACCACCACAATTCTCAGGGACCTCCTCAACGACTCATTCACAAACATTTACGTCGATTCCAAAAAAGAATACGACGACATCCGCAAGTACATAGCCACTATTTCCCCCGAGCAGGAGAAAATCGTCAGGCTGTACGAAGGCAAAGAGCCGGTCTTCGACCATTTCGAAGTCACCCGCCAGATCAAGAGTTCGTTCGGGAAAGTGGTTCCCATACGCCAGGGCGCCTATCTGGTCATAGAATCGACCGAAGCCCTCAACGTGGTGGATGTCAACAGCGGCACCCGAGGAAAAAACAAGGAACAGGAAGAGAACACGTACGACGTCAACCGCTACGCAGCCGAGGAGATAGCCCGCCAGATGAGACTTAGGGATATGGGCGGCATCATCATCGTCGATTTCATCGACATGGACCTGCAGGAGCACCGTACAGGACTGTTCAAATACATGCAGGAGTTGATGCAGAATGACAGGGCGAAGCATAATGTCCTGCCGCTGACGAAGTTCGGCCTTATGCAGATTACCCGCCAGAGGGTGCGCCCCATTACGGAAATCAACACCCTGGAGGTATGTCCCGTATGCCACGGTACCGGCAAGATTTCCTCCAGCCTGCTGATTGACGAACAGATTGAAAGAAAGCTCTCCGATCTGGTTACCGAAGGCGGACACAAATCACTTCTGCTCAAGACAAATCCCATCCTCGGGGCGTACCTGAGCCGCGGAATGTTCGGTTCGTCTTATATTTCCAAATGGAAACGGAAATATAAGTGCAAAATCAAACTCCTGGAAACCAGCGACTTCACCGTCCTTCAGAACGAGTTCTACACAGAGTCCGGCGAGAAGCTGGACTGACTGGCTTGAATTAAACGTTTACAAACGTTTGGATATTTTTAAACACGGTTGGCATTCGTTCACTTTGCAGAAAAAACGAATGCTATGAAACCGTGTATCAAATTCCTGCTCTCGGCAGCAGCCCTGCTCTCCCCGTCCTGCGAATTCCTCGACAAACCGTCAGCTCCCTCACAGGAAGTTTCACCGCGTCCCGTATCGCTGCAGGAGGTGGCATCAATCTTTGCGTCCATCCCGATTGGAATGGAACAGATAGAAGAGGTATATGATGCAGTAAGCGCATCTGTCTCAAATGGATACGACGAGGAATACACTCTTGGAGACCTGTTCGCCTCCCCCGGCGCCGGAGTGGGTGACAGGGCTGTCCGCTCATCCGTATCAAAGGCCGGCCGGACAGCCGGGGCGAAATCTTACCGCAAGCCGCTGCGCGACCTTATCAAGGAGCACCTTACCGCCACCAAGTCATCCCTGGACTATGCTTCCGACCCTGAGGAGTATATCACCGCCCTCACTTCTTCAGACATCCAGATATACTGGCCGTACTCCGAAAAATGGAATTCATCCCAGTATCCGATAATAACATACGACCCGTCGGACGGCTCTGACACCAACATAGGGTATAAGCTTTCACGCAAGGAAGACGGCACTCTCGGCGTGGAAGAAGTGATTGTAGATGAGGAACTTGCAAAAACATCTCCCGTATGGGTCGTCAACCGCAACAATGACGGCGGCTATTCCTCTCTGGAAATGCTGCGCAAGACAGACCCTTCCTGGGGCTCCGGCGGAGGAGATATCATAGTGGGCACCAAGGCCGCTCAGGAAGGCACCATCAAGACCTTGCTGCTCAAGACTTTCACAGCAAACCGCAATTACGATTCCTGGCTTGCCGGCGGCTCGGAGTTCTTCGTCAAGTGCGGATCCGTGGAGAACTTCACCGCCACCACGGAAAACGAAATGCTGATGTACAATCCTTCCGTGACAGACTTCATGATAGTGGTGAAACGCAGCGAAATCGGCGTCAAGAGGCCCTTCAATGCCATATTGGTATCAAGCTGGACAGGACAGCTGGAGAATTGCGCCTTCATGATAACGGAAGACGACGGCGGAACCGTGACCAACTGGAAATGCGCGGCCGAAGTCAAGATAAAATCCAAGTCCTACGGATTCGACATATCCATCCCGTTCAATTCGAGGGATGATATCGTCTGGCGCGGACAGCTCTCCGGAGCATATTTTGAAAAGTACAGCGGACAGACAGGCCACTTCGGGGACGTGGACCTCACCTTCGAGGTCCTGTAGAAGTAGTAACCGTCATCTCGCAGGCGGCGCAGTCGAAATTCAGATTGAACCGCCTGCCGTTGTTGACTATCGTCCACGGTGCCGTGTCAGAGGCAGTTGGGGTAGTACGGTCAGTTCCGGATGATTCCCTGCCGCCATGGCTTCGGGCAGAGCGGCCGTCAGGACCCGGGGCAAGCCGGGATTCCACATCGCGGGCGGCCTGGCGGAAGGGACAGCGGCCATACTCGTAACGTACGCAATACTTCATCCGCATCAGCTCCACGCCGGCCCAGGAAGATACCGGGCCGTCCTTCTCCAAGGCACCCGCGGCGGTATCCGAAGGCCTGCGGTTCCTATCGGCAGCGCCTGGAATGCCCGTACCGGGCACGGCTGTCCCGCAGTTATCCGGAGACGTCCGGGCGGATGAGGCAACTGAATCCGCTTCGACTCCGGATGCGCTCAAGGCCGCCTGAGGCTGCATGACGGATGCAGCGACCGGTCCGACTTTCATGACGGAGGTTTCCGCAGGCTCCGGAAATGGCGACGATGCAAGTACGGAAGCGGCTTCGCGCCTGAGGCCATTGATTTCTGACGATGACAGGAAAGGGATGGAGCCGTCGGAAGTGCCGACGGATATTTCCGGAATCCCGAACGAGAAGACGCCGCTCCTTCTGGCAAGGCCTGAACGCAGCATTTCCATCATCCTGGGAGCGTTTTCAGCTACCGGGCCATGCTTTTCGAGCGTGACCATGGCCTTTCTCCCGGACTGGTCGCAGGCCTCGATGCAAACCATATAACCATCCTTCACCTTCAGGAATATACCGGCCGGAATGAACCTGCGTGCACCCTTCTCAAGCTCCTGCTCAAAAACCCTGTCAAAGTTGCGGTAAAGCTTCATGCCTGCCCGAAGAGCCCGGCTTCCCTGAGCGGACACGTCAGCCTCAAGGCCCTGGGCGGTTTCGGCCCTGAACCCGTCAATACCCACGGCGGATACCACGGCAAACCCGTCGCCCGAAGACAGTTTCAGTCCGGGATACGCCGGCTCCACCTTGATTCTCACTCCGGTACCGGAGGCAGAGACTTCCGCAATCCGGCCTATGTACTCTCCGACACCCTTGGGAGTTTCCTGCGAGGCCCAGCTGCCGCGCTTTCCGTCCAGGAAAAGGCTTGTATAGCCCCTGTTGAATGTCTTGCCAAGATTGGGGACAAAGCCGGACTCAACCTTCCCGAAAGAAGCCCTGCAGTATTCGCCGGGATGTGCGGCGATGAGGGCGTCAAGAGCCCTGGAATACGCCAGCACGGTGTTTCTGACATAAGAGATGTTCTTCAGGCGGCCTTCGATCTTGAAAGAAGACACCCCGGCAGCGGCCAGCGCCCCGAGCCTGTCCGAAAGGTTCAGGTCCTTGAGGGAAAGCACTGCCCGGTTACGCGCCACGAGGGCGCCTTCGGCATCGTAAAGGTCGAACCGGGTACGGCATGGCTGCGCACATTCCCCGCGGTTGGCACTCCTGCCGGTTATGCAGGCCGACAGGTAGCATCTGCCGCTGTACGACACGCACAATGCCCCGTGGACGAAAGCCTCCACCTCACAATCAGGGACAGCCTGCGCGATAGCCTTCAGCCCCCGGAGGGACAGCTGCCTTTCAGGCACAAGGCGGCGGAATCCCATCCCGGCATACCTGAGGGCATCGCCAGGCGTGAGGATCGAACACTGGGTGGATGCATGCATTTCCATGCCCGCAGATTCCGGCCATGAAAGGACCCGTGGATCCTGCACTATGAGAGCATCGACGCCTGCCTGCCTGAGGGCGGAAACCATAGCCCTGGCACGTGCCGTTTCCTCCTGGCGGATGATGGTATTTACCGTTGCATACACCCGTACGCCGAATTGCCTGGCGTACCGGCACAGGGCGGCTATGTCACCGACGGGATTTCCCGCGGCCTTCCTGGCTCCGAATTCCGGCCCGGCGATATATACGGCATCGGCACCGCAGTCAACAGCCGCGATGCCGATCTGTAAATTACCTGCCGGAGCAAGCAGTTCAAGCCTGACCATACAGTCTTTTACCTGCTGAGCTGGTCAACCTGCTGCTTGGCCTGTGCGCCGAATTTGGGATCGCTGAGGATTTTCTTGTAGTTCTCCAGAGCCTTGGCCTTGTTGCCGGATTTCTGATAGAGGGCGGCGATGGTAAAGGTAATCGCCGGAGCATTCTTGGAATCAGGAGCAGCCTGCAGATACTTCTCGTAGTATTTGATCGAATCTGCATCCTTGCCCATCTTGGAGGAAGCGGAAGCAGCCATCAGGTAAGCGTTGGCATTCTCGTTGAGAGCGGCAGACTCATTTGCCGAAACGACAGCCTCAGCGTATTTGGCGACCTTGATCTTGGCCTGCGCGTCACGCAGGAAAGCCGTTGACAGCACCTTGGCGGCATTGTCTCCCTGACCGTTGCGGGTTGCGAGCGCCAAGGCTTCTTTGGCCTGGTCAAGCTGTCCTGCGGCAGCATAGCTCTGCACAAGGCGGAGGGAGGCGGCGGAATTTGTCGAATCTGCTGCTATGACGGCCTTGTAGCCCTCGATGGCGGCAGCGAAGTCCTGGGTCTTGAAGGCATCGTTGGCCTGTCCCATGGTCTTGGTAAGGGTAATCTGGGGGATGAGCTTGTCTGCTTCGTCAGATATGCCTTCTACGCCGTATTCCTTTGCGACGGCGACAGCCTCCTGAATCTTGGCTATGGCCCCGTCAAAATCGTGCTGCTTGTTATAGAGGTCTTTTCCTATCTGGAGGATTGTGGCCGGAATGGCTTTGCGGCAGTTTTCCACGAGTTCGGCGCCTTTCTCTCCGCAAGCCTCGCCCATTGTCAGGGCCTGCTTGAACTGCTCAAGTGCAGTAACGTTGTCACCGATGCTGCGGGATTCAGCACCGCTGTTGAACATGGCGACCGCTGCGCTCATATCCTGTGCGACAGCCACGACTGCGGAAACCGCGAGTGATGCAAGAATGAGAACAAATTTTTTCATCTTCTTAAGTTTTAGCCGTAAAACGCAAAAATAGCAAATTCTTAGTAATTTTGTTCCGCCATGTCATCCCCAAGGTTCATATCGGCGATATTCACGGCGGTCCTGACGGTATTGTTTTCAACAATTATGCCAGCGCAGAGTCTGCCGTCCCTCCCGCCGGATCCGGACATCTCCACCGGCACCCTCGCCAACGGCATGACATATTACATAGCCGTCAACGCACGCGCAAAGGGGTCCGCCGAAGTCGTCGTGGTACAGAAATCAGGATACGGCAATGACGGGACAAGGAAAGGAGCGGCAGTGGTACACGGCCGCGCATCGCTGGGAGACCTCAGGTATTTCGGCGGGAAGTCCCCTTCGCCCTTCATGAAGAAACGCGGTCTGTGGCCCCGGGAAGACGGATACATAGATACCCGCAGGGACGCTACCGTGTTCAGGTTCCGGGGCATGGCGCTCAGCCGTTCAAAGGAGATAGTGGACTCCACCCTTCTCCTTGCTTTCGACGTGGCGGGACGGGACTCCGGTCTCGAAAGCTCAAGTTATACTCCTGACAATCAGGCTATTATAATAGCCGGAGATATCGACAAAGCCGCAGTTCTCGAAAAGATGAACCTGCTGTCCATGCTGGTCCGCAAGGGTTACGGCATGAAAACAGAGGCGGACACGTCCATGGCAGGGACTGCAGGCCGCACCGTTTCCGTCACCCACGGAGCCGTCCTTGCGCGCGCACAGATTTGTTTCCGCTTCGGAAGGACGCCGCAGAATGCCATGGGCACAATCGTCCCCCTGGTTTCGGAGCGCTATCTGGAGAGCCTGCGGATAATAGCCGCAAGGCGCCTGGGAGCAGCCTTCCAGGACTCCGGGATACCTGTTTCCACGGCAAGCGCCGGATGGAAGAGCAGCCGTAAAGGTCCCGGGGACGATTACTTCAAGGTGGAAATCGAGACTTCAGGCACACACATCCGCAAGGCGGTGGAGACTGCGGCAGGTGTCCTGTCAGGACTGGATGCAGGAAACACTTCCGAAGAAGAATACAGCCAGGCTGTCAGATATATGGAATCAGCCCGTCTGGCCCGGGGCACATCCAATACCGCCCTTGCAGACAGATGCATCTCAGCCTTTCTCTACGGAGCCTCCCTGTCGGCGGAAAGCACCGAGATTGAATTCTTTTCGGCGAGGAAAAGGGCCCCGGAACGATCCCTCGCCCTGTTCAACAATTTCGTATCGGCCCTGCTCGACAGCACAAGGAACGTAACCATTGATGTTGCCTGCGACACCTCCCTTGCCGGTCCCCGTGAGATAGGAGACAGCTTTTCATCCGGATGGAAAGCCCCCTCGGGGTACAGCCCTGCGGCACACGTATGGGACAGGCCTCAGGAGAAAGTGTCAAAGATAAAATTGAAGTCAACCGCCGCCGATCCGATGCTGGGCGGCACCGTGTGGACTTTCTCGAACGGAATAAAGGTGGTCTTCCGGAAATGCGGCAGCGACGGGCGGTTCAGCTATGCCTGGGCGCTCAGGGGCGGTTTCGGGCAGATGGAACGGCTCTACAGCGGCGAAGGGGCATACCTGCACGACCTGTTTCTCCTGTGCGGTCCCACAGGCCGCCCGGACGACATAAGCATTCCGCTCGGAGCAGAAGGCCTTTCCGTCGATGCAGACATCAGCCTCACCGAATTCGTCCTTCGCGGACACGGGAGGAAGGAATCGGTTCCGAAACTCTTCGATGCGATATACTCCCTTGCATATTGCAGGCAGCCATCCCCCGTTGCATGGGATTACTACAGGAAATGCGAGGCCCTGCGGGCCATGATGGCCCCCGCAGCCGGGCAACTGCTTGACAGCCTGATGCACAAGGATTTAATCTATTCAAGAGTCAAACGGGGCAACACCCTCAATCCGGATCTCCAGAACAGGGCCGAAAAATTCTTCGAGAGCCGTTTCCGGAGGATGGAGGACGGAGTGCTGGTCATTGCCGGCGACCTTGACGAATACGAACTGAAAAAGACCCTGCGCATCTGCCTGGCAGCTTTCCACACCGAAAAATCCACATCATACAGATCCAGGATACGCAGCACCGTATCTGACGGAAGAAAGTTCTTCCAGGGCAGGGGTAAATCGGGAAAAATCGGGATAGCCCTCTCCGTTCCGGTGGATTTCAGCGCCGGAAACTACATGGTCTATTCCCTGGCATCCGCCGCAATAAAGGATGCCGTCAGCGGAGCAGCCCTGAGCCATGGCTGGTACTGCGGGAACTCCGCAATGATGAGCACATCTCCCCAGGAACGCTTTTCCCAGACCATCATGCTTTCGGAAATACCTTCCCGGGGGCTTCCGGCATCCATTCCGTCAGAGCACGACCCGGCGGCCGTCTTTGCATCGGTACACGCCAGCCTTGCAGCATTGGCCTCTGAAGGCATATCCCCGTCCGCCCTTGCAGCTGAAAAGGCGGCCATGTCCGACAGATGGGCCCGGCTTGCCGAGGACCCTGACGAGATTTGCAATCTTCTGATTCTCAGATATTCATTCAGCAAGGACATAGTATCAGGAAGGGAGGCTGCGGCCGCTGCGGCCACAAAAGCCCAGGTGGATGCTGCAATAAGGGCGATACTGGCGGGCAGCCGGGCGGAAATCGTGCTCCTGCCTCAGGACAGCGGCATAAGTTCCGAGAAACTGACACTCAGCGTCCCGCTTCCGGAAAGCCCTCGGCTTAAGCCGCTTCCAGGCACATACCCGGACAGGAACAATCTCCGTCCGGCAGAGAATATCGATCTTGGTTTCATTGACTCGCTGAAGGTCACGGTCTATCCTCCGGACACATCGGCAGCCGCAGTGCCACTCGGGAATGTACGGTAACCACGGAACAATAATCCAGATAGGGGATGTACTGGTCTCCGAAGAAGTGGTCACGGAATTCTTCTGCTGCGACTATTCGAAATGCCGCGGCTGCTGTTGCATAGTCGGCGATAGCGGCGCGCCTCTGAAGGAAGAAGAAGTTCCTGAGATAGAAGCGCTTCTGGATGATGTCAGGCATCTGATGACTCCGTCCGGAATCAATGCCGTAGTGGATAAGGGTGTTTTCGACATAGACCGGGACGGGGATATGGTGACCGCTACGGTGCAGGAGCGGCATCTTGTGGAAGGACTGGACCACGTCCCCGGAGCCTCTGCCGGAATAGGTGTCCAGGGGCTGGAAGAATGTGCATTCGTGAGCTTTGAAAAGCAGCCTGACGGCTCCACCGGATGCCTCTGCGCCCTGGAAAAGGAGTATTCTGAAGCGCGTGGAAAATTCATAAAGCCCCTTTCCTGCAGGCTCTATCCGATAAGGGTGAAGCGTCTGCGCAGCGGAGCAGACGCCCTGAATTACCACTCATGGAGCATCTGCAGCGACGCTGTGGAAAACGGAAAGAAAAAAGGTGTCAGGGTGTATCAGTTCCTCAGGCCTGTCCTGGAAGAAACCTACGGAAAAGAATTCTATGAGGCGCTGGAGGCCGCCGCAAAATACATAAATAAGTGATTATCTGCGCCGTAGCAGACGTACGGCAAAATCAAGCACCGGATGGAGCGCCGCGTAAAACACTCCCCGGGAACGTCTGTCAAGCACGAACCGTTCCCTGCCGGTGAGGGAACGCGGCAGGGCAGGGTGCCTCCGCAGGGCGATGGTCCCGGGAGCAATGACCCGCAGGATGCCCTTCCTGCCGGCCCTGATTCCATAATCAAAATCACCACCGCCATCATGGAACAGCCCGTCTATGCTGCCGAGGGCTTCATACGCAGTCCCGGGAACAAGGACGAGCGCCCCGTCAAATGAGGCGCAGGGGACCGGTACGGACACATCCGGGGATATCAGCCGGCCGTTCGATGTGCGCCCGCCACCGACAAGGGTTCCGTCACCGGAACAGACGGAACCGGCCACGACGGCCTTGTTGCGAAGCAGCGCCGAAGTTTCCATGATCGTGCCGAGAGCACCGTCAGCAAGTTCGATCTCCGGATCCACCCAAAGGAAAAAATCGTATTCAGCAGCCTCCGATGCACTTTTCCATACATGTCTCATGCTGTCACACCAGCCGTCCGCGCCATCCCACCGCACTATCTTCACCTCCGGAAAGCGCTCCGGCAGAAATTCGCCTGCACCCGGGCCGCCGGAAGGGGAACCTATGTAATAATCGAAAGAACACAACCCCTCGCCGCGCAAGTCATCTGCCTGACGGATAAGTGGTTCAAGGCATCTGGAAAGGGAATCATCCCGTCCCTGGGCCGTAATGAGTACCGCAGCGGAAAGCATAAGTTACGTCAGTCCAGTTTGAGGACGGCCATGAAAGCGCTCTGGGGCACCTGGACAGTCCCTATCTGCCTCATACGCTTCTTCCCTTCCTTCTGCTTTTCGAGCAACTTGCGCTTACGCGTAACGTCGCCGCCGTAGCATTTAGCAGTCACGTCCTTGCGGACCTGCCGTACCGTTTCTCGAGCGATTATCTTGGCCCCGATGGCTGCCTGTATGGCGATATCGAACTGCTGGCGAGGTATCAGATCCTTGAGTTTCAGACATATACGCCTTCCGAAATCGTACGCATGGTCTTCGTGAATCAGCGAAGAAAGGGCATCCGCCGGATCTCCGTTAAGCAGGATATCCAGCTTGACAAGACGGGCGGGACGGTAGCCCATCACATGATAATCGAATGATGCATAGCCCTTTGACACCGATTTGAGTTTGTCGTAGAAATCGAACACAATCTCCGAAAGCGGCATCTCGTAATTCAGCTCCACACGGTCGGACGTGACATAGTGTTCACCCTTCAGGGTACCCCTCTTGTCGATGCAGAGCTTCATTATAGGGCCGTAGAACTCCGTATTGGTGATTATCTGCGCCCTGATATAGGGTTCTTCTATATGGTCGATCAATGTCGGCGCCGGAAGCCCGGAAGGGTTATGGACGTCGATGCACTCCCCTTTTGTCGTATAAACCTTGTACGAGACGTTGGGGACCGTCGTGATGACATCCATGGCAAATTCCCGGAAAAGCCTCTCCTGCACTATTTCCAGATGCAGAAGGCCCAGGAAACCGCAACGGAAACCGAAACCCAGGGCCAGGGAGGATTCAGGCTCATATACGAAAGAGGCATCGTTCAGCTGGAATTTCTCAAGCGTGGAACGGAGGTCCTCATAGCGGTCGGCCTGGACCGGATACATACCGGCGAAAAGCATCGGCTTCACCTCCTCGAACCCGGAAATCGCTTCTGTACAAGGAACTTCCACATGGGTTATGGTATCGCCCACCTTCACTTCCGCCGCACTCTTGATGCCGGAGATGATATATCCCACATCGCCGCACCCGACTTCATCGGTTGGCTGGAGCCTCAGTTTGAGCACACCTACCTCTTCCGCGACATATTCCTGCCCGGTATTGAAGAACTTCACCTTGTCGCCTTTGCGTATGGAGCCGTTCCGTATCTTGAAATAGGCGATGATGCCCCGGTATGAATTGAATACGGAATCGAAGATAAGGGCCTGGAGCGGCTCTGACGGATCTCCCTGCGGAGCGGGAATCTTGTCCACTATGGCATCCAGCAGCGGGGCCACTCCCTCTCCCGTACGGGCGGAGACGTGATACACCTCGTCAGGGCTGCATCCCAGCAGGTCGCATATCTCATCGGTAACGACCTCGGGACGGGCAGCGTCCATGTCTATCTTGTTGAGGACCGGGATAATTTCAAGTCCGTGGTCCACAGCCTGATACAGATTGGATATGGTCTGGGCCTGGATACCCTGCGTAGCGTCCACTACCAGAAGGGCCCCTTCGCAGGAAGCGATGGAGCGGGACACCTCATAGGAAAAATCCACGTGCCCGGGAGTATCTATAAGGTTCAGGCGATACTTCTCCCCTCCCCTGCAATACTCCATCTGGATCGCATGGCTCTTGATTGTGATACCCTTCTCCTTTTCAAGTTCCATATCGTCAAGCACTTGCGCCTCCATATCCCTCTCTGCCAGAGTGCTCGTCATTTCAAGCAACCTGTCGGCCAGCGTGCTCTTTCCGTGGTCGATATGGGCAATGATGCAGAAATTCCTGATATTTTTCATCGGGGAAGGGTATCTTTCCGTTTATTTTGCGATTTTCACCTGGATTTCGTAAGGAACGCCGTTCAGCACATCCACACGGCCGGTGTAAGACTCGCCGAATTTAGTCTGGACAGCATCTACAGTGGTCGCGCAATAAACTGACACATAGAGTTTTCCAGGCTTGGGCTCATCTATGATGAGGGTCTTGCGTGCCTTGAGGTTGACATTGGACCACACGGCGTTGTCGTTGAAGGCGAACCCGCCCGGAGCGGCATAAAGGTAGAGGTCGTAATCATTCCATCCCTTGACGGGGAATATGTCAACGGTCACTTTGGTGGCACCGGAAGGGACGTCAACCAGGAAATGGTGATACTGCCTGTCGCCGATGCGGGTATAGTCCGGATCCTTGTCGGAAGTGCGTGCGGTCATGGAACGCCTGTCTCCGGCCTTGAGGGTACCCTTGAGAACGGGACCGGCAGTGCCGTCCAGGGCATATTTCACCATGGCTTCCATAAGCGTAAGGTTGCGGCCTGTGGTCTTGCCCTCGGGATGTGAACCGCACATTATTATGCGGCCTGACTTTTCTCCTGCCTTGAATGCCCAGATGCTGGGTTTTCCGTTGACGTCACGCTTGGTCTGCATGCCTTCGGTGTCGTATGTGGCAAGGATTTCGGTACCCTTCGGGAAATCGTCACCGAAGCAGCCGCCGTTGTGGCGGACGCTGTCCACATGATGGTCCTTGCCGAAATCTCCGTACTTCAGGAGGGCCGAGCCTTTGGGGAGGTCCATCCCGGTCCAGGTCTTCTTCATGCCGGTAGAGCAGCCTGTGCCGCCCCAGAGCTTGATGTAATAAGGCCTGTCGATATAGGTTCCCTTGGTGTCCTGCTGCTTTTCCGCCGCGATGAAGGCTCCCGCACAGGTGCCCACATAGCTGCCGCCCGCCTCGACGAAGGCCTTGTAATTGGCACGTCCGCCGGCATTGAGCGTGCGGCCGTGCTTGCCGGCGCTGCCGCCGTTCATATATACCATCCTGAAGCGGGGCTGGCCGTCGGGATACAGCAGTATGCCGTTCTCATCGAGTTCATTACCTGCTATGAGCCTCACCTGCAGGAGGGAATCGGACTCGGTCATGGGGTCGGTCTTCTTCTTGGTCGATACGAAGGTCTCGTAAGAGAGGCCGAGCGCACGGGCTGCGGGAAGATCCCGGCGCGGAGTCAGGTACAGGCCGCTGTCCATGAATATATCTTTGTAAAAGCCGCTGTTGCGCTCCTGGGCGGAAGCTGCCACGGAAACGATGGCAAACAATACGACACTGATCTTGAATGCTTTCATGATAAGCTGATTTTCAATAGTTTAGTAAACTTTAATCTCATACGGGACCCCGTTGAGGACGTCGATCCTCCCGGAATAGGAAACCCCGAACTTGGTGTTGTAAGGGATTACCGTGGTGCCGCAGTAAACCGAAAAGTAGAGGTCTCCTTCGGCGGGGGCCTTTATGACCAGTTTCTTGGCCACTTTTTCAGGAGTCACATCGGCCCAGCGGGCGTTGTCGTTGAAAGCGAACTGCCCGGGAGCGGCGAAAAGGTACATGTCGAAGTTGCCATAGCCCTTTATCGGCACGAGTTCTATGGTGAGTTCATCCTTGCCTGCGGGGACTTTCACCAGGAAATGATGGAACTGCTTGTCGCCGATACATGCAAAATCAGGCCTTCCGTCCCACGAACGGGCGGTCATCCTGCGGCTTCCTCCGACGGGGATCTCAGCCTTGAGGACAGGCCCGGCCACACCGTCGAGGGCATAAAGCACCATCGCGTTCATGAGGGTCAGGTTGCCGCCCTTCGTCTTTCCTTCCGGATGGGAGCCGCACATTATCACCCGGCCGGTCTTTTCGCTTGTTTTCCATGCCCAGATGCTCGGCTTGCCGTTGACTTCGCGCTTTGTCTGCATCCCTTCGGTGTCGTAAGTGGCAAGGATTTCAGTCCCCTCGGGGATGTCGCCGGCGAAACAGCCGCCGTTGTGGCGCACGCTGTCAACATAATGCTCCTTTCCGAAGTCGCCGTATCTGAGCAACGGGGAATCCTCGGGTATGTTCATCCCGGTATAGGTCTTGAGCATGCCGGTGGAGCATCCTGCGCCGCCCCACAGATGCAGGAACGTAGGCCTTTCCTTCTGCACGCCCTTCACGCTCTCGTACCTGTCGGTAGCGATGAAGGCACCTGCACAGGACCCGAGATAGCTGCCTCCCGCAGCCACGAAGGCCCTGTAGTTGGCGCGGCCCTTTTCACCGAGCGAACGCCCGTGGTTGGCCGCCCTTCCGCCGTTCATATATACCATCCTGAAGCGGGGCTGGCCGTCGGGATAGAGCAGGATGCCGTTCTCATCAATCTCGGAGCCCGCTATGAGCCTTCCCTGGATGAGCGAATCGGCTTCAGTCATCTCGCCCCTCTTTGCAGAAAGCACCTTCTCATACGTAAGTCCGAGGGCGCGGGCTGCAGGCAGGTCCTTGCGGGAAGTGAGGTACATGCCTCCGTCCATGAAAATATCCTTGTAGTAACCGCTGTAACGCTGCTGTGCAAAAGCCGACGCGGCAAAAAGCACCATGATGATGGCAATACTGAGCTTTTTCATTTTATTTGGCTGTTTTCTTATTTGACAGTTATTTCGTACGGCACTCCGTTCAGGACCTCGACACCGCTGACATAGTAATCGCCGTAGGAGCTGCCGGTAGTCACTGTCGAGGCGCAATAAACTGATATATAAAGCTTTCCTGCAGGAGGATTATCTATAATGAGAGACTTTCCCGCTTTCGCGGTCATATTGGTCCACCAGGCGTTGTCGTTGAAGGCGAACTCCCCGGGGGCTGCGAAAAGCCAGAGGTTGAAATTTTCCCATCCCTTGACGGGGGTGAGCTCCACCGTCAGCTTTTCCGTCTTGGCCGGCACATTCACAGTGAAGTGGTGATACTGAAGGTCTCCGATACGGGTATATGCCGGATTGGCGTCCGAGGTACGGGCAGTCATGCTGCGTTTCTGGCCGATTTCGAGCTGCGCTTTCACCACGGGACCGGTCGTACCGTCAAGGGCATACAGCAGCATCGCCTTCATAAGGTTGAGGTTACCGCCCTTCGTCCTTTTTTCGGGATGGGAACCGCACATGATGACGCGGCCGGATTTGTCGTTCTCCTTCCACGCCCACACGTTTGGCTCTCCGTGCACGTTCTCATGTCCCTTTATGTCCTTGGTGTCGTAAGTGGCCAGTACTTCAGTGCCCTTCGGGAGGTCTCCCCAGGCGTAGTTGCCGCCGTTATGATAAACGGAATCCACGTGACGGTCCTTTCCGAAATAGGCATACTTGAGAAGCGGGGATTTCTTTACTATGTCCATCCCGTGCCAGGTCTTGCGCATTCCGGCGGAAGTGGATGCTCCGGGCCAGAGGCGGAAATGCATCTTCCTGTCAATCATCTTACCCTCTCTATACCTGTAAGTAGTTGCAAGATAGGAACCTGCGCAGGAACCGAGATAACTGCCGCCGGCCGCGACGAAGGCCCGCACATTGTCCCTGCCCTTCGCGCCCACGGAGTTGCCGTGTTTTATAGATGAGCCTCCGAAGACATACATCATCCGGAAACGGGGCTGTCCGTCGGGATAGAGGAGGACCCCGTTCTCGTCAAGTTCGTCGCCGGAAATGAGTTTTGTCTGCAGCAGGGTGTCGCTAAGTATGGATTTTCCCTTATATGTGGACGAAGTGAACCTGCCGAAAGTAAGGCCCAGGGCCCTCGCTGACGGAAGATCCTTCCCGCTCACCAGATTGATGCCGCCATCAATGAAGATGTCCTTGTAAAATCCGTTGCGCCGCTGTTGGGCAAAAGAGGCCGTAAGGCTTGCAGCCAGAACCAGCAGGATGATTGTCAACCGTTTCATATCTATAGTTTAGAATCATACAAATATAACATATATACACGAAAATATTCACGATTCTGAACCTTGTTTTGCTCTCTTTCCGGCAGTTTTGCACCATGGACAAAAGACTCTGCAATTGTTTCGAGCTGTTTTTCCCCAGGCGGTGCATCTGCTGCGGGCGGCAGCTGCTGGATTTCGAGCAATATCTCTGCATATACTGCGAGGCGGATTTCCCCTACACCCGCTTCCAGGCCGAGCCGCTGAACGGGATGACGGTCAGCCTGGGTACGCGGGCTTCAGCCCTTATGCGCTACAGCCACGAAGAAGGTTACGGAGAGGTGTGCCGCAGCCTCAAGTACCGCGGAGACATCCCCTGCGGCCGGCATTTCGCCGCCATGCTCGGACGAAGCCTCAGGCAGGCCGGCTGGGCTGGAAGGATAGACTGCGTCGTGCCCGTGCCGCTGCATTGGACCAGGCGCTGGAAGCGGGGATACAACCAGGCTGAGGTAATCGGACGGCAGGTAGCCGGAGTCCTCGGCGTACCGCTTGTCACCGGCCTTCTCGGAAGACGGCGGCGCACCGGCACCCAGACCAGGCTTTCCGCCGGGCAGCGCGGGGAAAACACAAGCGGCGCCTTCCGCGTGGACAGGCACCGCTATTCAAAACTGTGTTCAGAAGCCGGAGGAAGGCTCCGGATACTTCTTGTAGATGACGTTTTCACCACAGGAGCCACCCTGAAGGCATGTATGGCGGCATTCAAACCGTCAGAAGACGGCACCGGGGCTCCGGCTCCGGAATTCCTGTGCGCCACCCTCGGGTACTCCGGCAGCCTGTAGCAGCTGCCCAAGATGGCAGGGCTCAGGTCGTCATCGCACCGCAGACAGGTATGACCTGGCCGCTGACGTACGATGAGAGGTCGCTCGCAAGGAAGGTGGCCACATTGGCTACATCTTCGGGAGTGCCGCCGCGGCGAAGCGGGATATTCTTGATCCATGCCTGCCGTATTTCCTCGGAGAGGGCGGCTGTCATATCGGAAATGATGAAGCCGGGAGCTATGCAGTTGGCGCGTATGCCCCTCGGACCCATTTCCTTGGCAATGGACTTGGCAAGGCCTATCATACCGGCTTTGGAAGCCGAATAGTTGCATTGCCCGGCATTTCCTGTAACACCCACGACAGAAGACATGTTGATTATGCTTCCTCCCCTCTGGCGGGCCATTATCGGGGTGACCGCATGGATGAAATTGAACGCCGACTTGAGGTTGACGCCGATGACGGCATCCCACTGTGCCTCGCTCATCCTGAGCATCAGGCCGTCCTTGGTTATGCCGGCGTTATTGACGAGGACGTCTATCTTACCGAAATCCTCAAGTATCTGTGCCACAACGGTATGAGTAGCCTCGAAGTCAGCAGCGTTGGATGCGTATGCCTTCACCTTGTGCCCGAAGGCGGCGATTTCCGACACAGTCTGCTCCGCAGCCTCATTAATAACCAAGTCGGTAAAGGCGATGTCGGCACCCTCGGATGCGAACTTCATCGCAATCGCTTTTCCGATGCCCCTTGCCGCTCCTGTGACCAGGGCGGTCTTTCCGTCTAGAAGTCCCATTTTTCAGTCTTTCAAAAAAATTTCACTTCCCAAAAGTACAAAAGAGTTTTGAGAAGTGTAACTTTGCAGGCCGAAATATACGGAAATATGAAACTTATACCGATATACGCCTGGAACAAAGGCATCGTCACATTCGAACACAAGAACAAGTCTTTCACCAAGAAACCGTGGTCTCAGGGAGTACTGCTGTTTGCATGCGTGATAGTGGCCATGCTGCTGGCCAACCTGCCGTTTACCAAAGACTTGTACCACGGGGCCCTCGAGACGGAGATAGGCTTCCACTTCCGCCTGCCCGGGGGCGATTCCGTGGCATTTCCGGCAGGGATGACGGTGGAGAAATTCATCAACGACATCCTCATGGTGCTGTTTTTCTTCTGCGTCGGCCTGGAGATCAAACGTGAAGTGGCCTTCGGGGAACTCTGCACCTTCAGGAAGGCCATCCTTCCTGTCATAGCCGCCGTCGGCGGAGTTGTGGTACCTGCCCTGATATTCACCATTGTCAACCACGGCAAACCGACTGCGGGAGGCTGGGGTATCCCGACCGCGACAGACATTGCCTTTGCGGTAGGCATACTGTCCGTGCTCGGGGACAAAGTCCCTGTGTCATTGAAGGTTTTCCTGACCGCCCTCGCCATAGCCGACGACCTCATAGCGATCCTTGTCGTGGCCCTGTTCTACGGAGGAAGCCTCAACCTGGGACTCCTCGCCATAGCCGCCGTGCTGATAGCGGCCATCCTGATAATGAACAAACTTGGGGAAAAGCGCAACATTTTCTACCTCATTCCGGCCCTTGCAATATGGGTATTGTTCTATTACTCAGGCATTCACGCCACGATGTCCGGTGTGGTGATGGCTTTCCTGGTACCGATGACTCCGCGCTACAGCAGGGAATACTTCATGCACAAGCGGGAGAGATACCTAAGCCGTATGCTCGAATACGACTCTGTCGAGGAAGGAGGCGGATTCCCAAATGGTCCGCAGAGGCACTGCCTGCGCCGCCTGGGCGAGATTGCCGGCGGCAGCATCGGACTGAGTTACAGGCTTGAGAACGCGCTGAGCCCATGGGTTAACTTCGTGATCATGCCCATCTTCGCCCTTGCGAATGCAGGCGTGGAAATAACCGATGCTTCTTACTTCAACATCTTCAGCTACTCTCCGGAACTCGGGAGCGTCAGCATGGGCATTTTCCTCGGTCTGGTACTCGGGAAACCGATAGGGATAACCCTGGCAAGTTTCGCAGCCATAAAGTCCGGACTGGGCTCCATGCCTGAAAATGCCTCCTGGAAAATGCTGCTGGCCGTAGCGTGCCTCGGAGGCATAGGATTCACGATGTCCATCTTCGTGGACACCCTGTCATTCGGATCCCTTGATCCTGCGACTACGGAAGCACTGCGGAATATGGGGAAGGTGGCCGTACTGGCCGGCTCCCTTTGCGCCGGGGTGCTGGGTACGATAATGGTGAATATCGTGAGCGCTACAGAGCGTAAACGATAATGTGATACATCATTACGCCGCAGACAACAAGTTTGAGCCCCATCGTAAGCATGAAGCCTGCAAATGCTCCCGCGGCTGATTTGACGGAATCGAAAACGCCCTTGTCGCCCAGCAGCAGCTCGGCGAGGAAAGCGCCGAGAAGAGTGCCGAATATGGCACCGATCGACGTAAAGAACAAGCCTATGAAAAGGCCTGCGATGGCGCCCCAGCCGGCATATTTCGACCCTCCGGTCAGTTTGGTCAGCCACGCCGGGAGGATATAGTCCAGCACTGTCACAAGGATGGTTATTCCCAGCCATACCATCAGAAGGGTCACCGACATGGGATCCCCCTGGCCGGTACGGCCCACCATATAGGCACAAAGCAGTCCTGCCCAGCTGAGCGGCGGACCGGGAAGTCCCGGCACCACGCTGCCGACAATCCCCGTCACCCCGAGGACTATCGCAAGAATGATGAGGACGGTTGTCATTGCGCAGCCGCCATTGCAGATTCGATGTCATCCGGAGCTATAGGAAGGCGCTCCGGGCCGAGGCGGCGGGCACCGTCGGCGGTCACCAGCACATCGTCTTCGAGGCGGATTCCGCCGAAGTCATAGTAGCCTTCAAGCCTCGCGAAATCGACAAAGCCCGCGCCCTTGCCTTCCTTCTTCCATTTTTCTATGAGCGCAGGTATGAAATATATCCCGGGCTCATCTGTTATCACGTTGCCTGCCAGAAGTTTACGAGCCATCCTGAGACTGCCGAGGCCGGGCTGCTTCGAGCGCTCCTGGTTGGGGTCGTAACCCACCAGCTTTTCGTCGAAATCCTCCATGTCATGCACATCCAGGCCCATGTTGTGTCCCAGTCCGTGAGGCATGAACAGCCCCGCTACGCCGCTGGCCTGCATCTCGTCCACGTCACCGTGTACAAGGCCGAGGTCGCCGAGCCTCTCCAGCATGTGACGGGCTGCTGCGATATGCACCTCCCGGTAGGTGATACCGGGCCTTGTGAGGCTGAATGCCAGCTCGTTGCACTCGTAAACTATCTGATACACATCGCGCTGCTCCGGTGTAAACTTCCCTCCCGTCGGATAGGTGCGGGTAAAGTCTGAAGCATAGTGCATGTTATTCTCGACGCCGGCGTCAATCACCATCAGTTTGCCGGGAGTGACAATGGCATCGTGCGAATGGTTGTGGAGGGTCTCTCCATGCTGCGAAAGAATTGTAGGGAACGACACTCCCCAGCCCTTTGCGAGGGAGACAGCCTCCATCTTTCCCACTATGCTCTGCTCCGGGACTCCGGGCCTGATGCTGTCCCGTGCCACGGAATGCATCTCGTAGCCGAGCAGGCAGGCATGGTCGATCTGCTCGATCTCACATGCTTCCTTGACTATGCGCATCGCTATGACTGCCTTTGCAAGGGCCAACGAAGGACCTCCTTCGCATGTGCCCGGCTTCGAACGGACTTCCTCTATGCCGCGGCCCGTAAGGTCCGCGAGCTTTATGGAATTGTAATATCTGGAGGGTGGCAGGAAATGCACCTTCCGCCCGGAGGCTACGGCATCTTTTACCACTGGGTCGAGGGCTCCGGAGGGTGCCGTGCGGCCTATTCCTGCCAATGCGGCCTTGTCGCTTACGGAGGGCTGGGGACCCATCCAGATGATATCGTCGATGGTAAAGTCGTCGGCAAAGACAGTCTGTGTGCCTTCGTCAAGGTCGATGACGGCGGCAAACATGGGGTCATCTATGCCGAAATAATAGAGCCAGGTGCTGTCCTGACGCCATTTATAGCAATTGTCACGATACTGCGCGGGAGCCTCGGCATTGCCGATGAAAAGGATTATGCCGCCCTGGCCGGCCTCTTTCATGGAAGAGACAAGCCTGCTCCGGCGGGATTTATAAACTTCAGAATTGAACATAGCCTTTATTGTCTAATACCTCGGTAAGAAGCCTTTGTCAACAAGGACTTCGGCTATCTGGACAGCGTTGGTGGCGGCACCCTTGCGGGTGTTGTCGCTTACGCACCAGAAATTGATGCCGAAGGGCACGGTCACGTCCCTGCGGAGCCTCCCCACGAATACATCGTCCTTTCCGGCGGCATTTATGGGCATGGGGTAGATGCAGCCTGCGGGGTCGTCGGTGACGGTGATGCCGGGGAATGACTCCCATGCCTTGCGGATGTCCTCAAGGGTGAAATCATTCTTCAGCTCCACATTGACAGCCTCGGAATGGCCTCCGCACACAGGGACCCTCGCAGCGGTCGGGCTCACCCCTATAGTATTATCCCTCAGTATCTTATGTGTCTCATTCACCATCTTTTCCTCTTCCTTGGTATAGCCGTTTTCGAGGAATACGTCGATGTGGGGAAGGATATTCCCGTCGATACGGTGGGGATAGCAGCGGGCGGAAGAAGGCTCTCCGCCGTCGCGCTCGGCCGCAAGCTGTGCCACGCCCTTCTGGCCTGACCCCGTAACCGCCTGATAGGTAGATACTACGATACGCTTGATGCCGTACCGCTTCTGGAGAGGAGCGAGGGGAAGGAGCATCTGTATGGTGGAACAGTTGGGGTTGGCGATGATATTGTCCTGCGGAGAAAGGACGTCGGCATTTATCTCCGGGACCACAAGCTTTTTGTCAGGGTCCATCCTCCAGCAGGAGGAATTGTCCACGACCTTGCATCCTGCTTCGGCAAACCTGGGCGCCCATTCACGTGAAACTGTCGCCCCCGCCGAGAAGAGGGCCAGGTCGGGTTTCATGGACACGGCTGAGCCAGGGGTGACCACGGCATATTCCTTTCCGTTGTATATGACTTTTTTTCCGGCGCTGCGCTCTGATGCGACCGGAATGAGTTCCGTTACCGGGAAGTTCCTTTCACTCAGGACTTCCAGCATCCTGCTTCCTATGAGCCCCGTGGCTCCGACTACTGCGACTTTCATCTCTCTATAATTTTATTACTTCGTTACACTTGTTCTACAGGCCCGAATGCCTGTTTTTCAGGGAGCCGCCTGCCGGCCCCCGCTCTCCGCTTCAACCCCCAGCCTGCGGCCACCCCCTTTCAGGGGGACACGGCCTGTCCGACACAAAAATAACAATTCCGGGGAAGTAACGCACATCTATAACGTTTTTATTGCTAACTTAGCGACGCTGTTAGAAACATTTTTAACAAAACTTAATATGTCAGAACAAAAATTCCGTATCGAATCTGACCTGCTCGGCGAGCTTCAGGTTCCTGCAGAGGCCTACTACGGCGTACAGACCCGTAGGGCTATGAACAACTACAAGATTTCATGCACGAAGATGAGCGACTACCCTGAGTATGTCATCGCCATCGGTTACGTGAAAATGGCCGCTGCAGCCGCCAACCGCGACCTCGGATGGATTCCCGCTGACGTCGCAGAAGCCATCATCAAGGCCAGCGAGGAAGTCGTAGCCGGCAAGCACAACGACCAGTTCCCCATCGACATGATGCAGGGCGGCGCCGGTACTTCCGTCAATATGAACGCCAACGAGGTCATCGCCAACCGTGCGCTCGAGATCCTCGGTCACGAGAAGGGCGAGTATCAGTTCTGCTCTCCCAACGACCATGTGAACTGCGCCCAGTCCACCAACGATGCATATCCTACGGCTTTCCGTTATGCCTTCTACCGCATGAACAAGAATCTCGTGGTGGCGCTCAAAGCCCTCATCGAGGCATTCCGCGCAAAAGCCGCCGAGTACAAGGACGTCATAAAGATGGGCCGCACACAGCTTCAGGACGCCGTTCCCATGACCGCCGGCCAGGAATTCGGAGCTTTTGCCAACAACCTTGAAGAAGAAATCGCCAACCTCGAGTACAATGTCAACATGCTGCTCGAAATCAACATGGGCGGCACCGCTATCGGAACCGGCCTCAACGCTGACAAGAAGTTCCCCAAGGTATGCGCTGACTACATGACCAAGTTCACCGGCGACAAATTCACCGTTGCTCCCGATCTCGTGGAGGCCACTCCCGACACAGGTGACTATGTGAGCTATCACGGCGCCCTCAAGAGGCTGGCTGTCAAGCTCTCAAAGATCTGCAACGACCTCAGGCTCCTGGCTTCCGGCCCCCGCTGCGGTCTTGCCGAAATCAACCTTCCTCCAATGGCTCCCGGTTCATCCATCATGCCCGGAAAGGTAAATCCCGTCATCCCCGAAGTCACCAATCAGGTATGCTTCAAGGTGATAGGCAATGACACCGCCGTAGCATTCGCCGCCGAGGCAGGCCAGCTCCAGCTCAACGTCATGGAGCCCGTGATCGCAGAGAGCGTGCTCGAGAGCATCACCTGGCTGACCAACGCGATGAACACCCTCCGCACCAAGTGCGTAGAAGGCATCACCATCAACAAGGAGCGCTGCATCGAGATGGTACGTAACAGCATCGGCATCGTCACCGCCCTCAACCCGCTCATCGGCTACAAGAACAGCACGAAGGTGGCCAAGGAGGCTCTGCAGACCGGCCGTCCCGTTTACGACATCGTGATCGAGAAAGGCCTGCTCACCAAGGAGCAGCTCGACAAAGCCCTTGATCCCGCAAACATGCTTTAGAAGCTGTTTTTTGTCAGTACTAACCCTAAATACCTATCATTATGAAAACTATCGTAAAAATCCTCGCCGTCGCAGCATCCTTGCTGATAGTAGGCGCAGCGTTCTCTTCCTGCAAGAAAGACAAAAAGGAAGAGACGAAACCGGTTCCCTGCTTTGTCTATGCAGACAACACCGACACGCCCATGCCTGATGAACTTGAGATCTCGCTGAGCAAAGACTACGAGCTCAGGTTCGTTCCGACAGACGGTACCAAACCCGTGATATATGACGGATCCCATCCGATGCAATTCACTTTCGACGGTGCTTCCACAGGACACGACATGTTCGCATGGGCCGGTCTTTCAGCTGAAAAATTCGGACTGGAAGGCTGGTGCTTCGGCTTCAGCGGGAAAAAATCAGGATCCCCTGTAGCTAAGGTCGGAGACACCGACATGGTCACTGTGATCTATGATAATGACGGTATCACCATCATGAAAAGGGTCAAGCTCATCGCTGTGGAGTAAATCCAGTTGTGCTGAAAAGCACTTCCAACATTTTCAGACAGTTCCATCCGACGATGGAACTGTTTTTTGTTGCAACAAAACAGCTTCTTATTCCACGCCGCCGCCAAGGGCCTGATACAGTGATATGTATGAGGAAATCAGGGCGTAACCGTCGCCGATAAGGCCCAACTCGGCATCCAGAAGCGACTGCTGCGCTGTAAGCACCTCCAGATAATTGGAGGTCGAATAGCGCATCATCAGCTCAATCTTGCCGACGGCCTGCGCAAGTGCGTCACGCTGCCTGGTATCAATTTCAATGCGCTCCCGGGCAGCTTTGCAACCGGCAATGGCATTGTCCACCTCGGCTCCGGCATCCAGAAGAGCATGGCGGAAAGCCAGTTTGGCCTCCTCCTGACGCGCCTTTGCCACGCGGAGGGCGGCCGTCTTCTCGCCACGCGAAAACAGCGGTGCCGCAAGGGATGCAAGCGCCGACCAGATCAGGTCGCTCCCCGAAGTCAGCCAGCTGCCGCTTCCCGAAAGCGTGACATCTGGATAGAAAGCCGCACGCGCTCCTGCAGTGGTATAGAACGCTTCAGCCAGGACCATTTCCGCCTGGCGTACGTCGGGCCTCGATGCCACAGCCACGACCGGGACTCCGGCAGGTAGTCCTCCCGCGAAAGCATCCTGTGCATCCTGCAGGCTGCCCCTCGGAATCTGTCGCCGGGTCACTCCCATAAGCAGGCACAGGGCATTCTCCGCTTCAGTAATGCTGCGGCGCAGTTCAACAGTGGAAGACTGCAGTTTCATTTTCTTCGCCTGCGCCTGCAAGACCGCGATATCGTTGGTTTTGCCGGCCGCCTTCAGCGACTCCAGCACCGATATGGTCTTGTCCCAGTTCTCCAGCGTACGTTCGCTCACATCCAGCTGGCTGTCCAGCACCACCAGGGTATAATAGGACGAAGCGACAGCGGCCACAATTGAAGCCTTGACCGCCTGCACGTAAGCCCCGCTCCCCTTATATGCGGCATCTGCGGCAAGCGAAGAGGCCCTCATCTTGCCGAAAATGTCCAGCTGACAGGAAGCATTGAGCCCGGCATTTACATCTCCGGAGCGCAGATCGGCCGATGCGGAAGCCCCGAGTGACGGGAAAAACTGAAGGCGCGAGCGGCGCAGCATGGCGGCAGCCTCCTCCGATTTCAGCTGTGCGACCCTGTAATCCGTGGCATTTGCCAGAGCCGTATCGACAAGGTCCTGAAGGAGAGCGTCCCTGTACATTTCCTTCCACGGAGCGGCCTGGACAGAATCGGCATACGTCACCCCGGTTTCGGGTCTGGTGTAACGGTTGAACACCCCGCAGGATACACAACACAGCAGCACAAAGGCAAAAAACAACTTTTTCATCGCTCAATCTCCTCTTTTTCAGCTTCTTCCTTGAATCCGGGCCGGTGTCTCGGAAACAGCAGTTCGTCCGCCCTTATGAACAGGATGGTAAGCACGGGTGTGATGAACAGAAGGGCGATGGTGCCTATCAGCATGCCCCCCGCTGCACCCACTCCTACGGAAATGTCCCCGTTTGCACCGGCTCCGGAAGCGAACACCAGCGGCAGAAGGCCTATTATCATCGTAAGCGAAGTCATGAGGATAGGACGAAGCCTGTCCTTTGCGGCGCCCATCGCGGCCTGTGCGATTCCGGCACCCCTCTGGCGCGCCTGCGTGGCATATTCGGTAAGCAGCACCGCCGTCTTGGAAAGGAGGCCGATCAGCATGATGAGGCCGATCTGCAGATAGATATTGTTGTCCAGACCCCACATCTTCGCGAACAGGAAACTTCCCGCCAGTCCGAACGGGACGGAAAGGACGACCGCCAGGGGAATCGTCACGCTCTCATACAATGCGCAGAGTATCAGCAGAATGAACAATATGCATATAGCGAATACGACCACGGTGGTATCGCCGCTTTCAGCCTCTTCCCTGGTCATACCCCCGAATTCATAGCCATATCCTTCCGGAAGGGCCTCCGAGGCGGCCTGCGCAATGGCCTGTATGGACTGCCCGGAACTGTAACCGTCCCCGCTCTGGCCGTACACCGCTATGGACGGGAACAGATTGAACCGCGACAGCGACTCCGACCCGTACACCTTGGTAAGACGGATATACTGGCTTATGGGCGACATCTCTCCGGAAGTATTACGGACATAGATATTGTTGAATGCCTCCGGATCGGCCCTGAACTGGGGTGAAGCCTGGACCATCACCCTGTATATCTTGGTGAAACGGTTGATGTTGGAAGCATATATGCCGCCGACATAGCCTGACAGCACGCTCAGCACCGACCTGGGCGACACGCCGGCCCGCTTGCACTTGGCCGCATCCACGTCCACTATGTACTGCGGGTATTTGGTGTCGAAACTGGTGTAGGCCCTGGATATCTCGGGCTTGGAGTTGACGGCATCTATGAACTTGCGGGTATATTTCAGCAGGTCCTCGGTAGTGCCCCCCTTCTTGTCCTGGACATATAGCTCGAAGCCGCTGGAAGATCCGTAACCGGCTATCATAGGGCGTGTTGACAGACGTATCTGGGCCGCGGAAATATGCGCAGTACGCCTGTAAATTTCGGCTATTATGGCCTTGTCGGTATCTTCCTTGCCGGTACGCTCGCTCCAGTTCTTCAGCCGCAGCGTGAAGTTGGCCGCGGCAGTCGTGGTGGTACGCCTGGCATCGGAACCGACCACACGCGAATACAGGCGGACCTGGGGGATATCCCGTATGATTTCCTCGACCTCGCCGACGATCCTTTCGGTCTCCTCGAGATTGGTTCCCGGGGCGGCCTGGATATTGACGGTTATGGAGCCCATATCCTCCTGAGGCACCAGGCTGGTACTGGTGGTGGCGAGCATCCATCCGAGGGTACCCACAGCCGCCGCTATGAGCAGCCAGGCAAGCCAGGGGCGCTTGAACATGAACAGCTCGCCGAAAGAATAACCCTTGCGGATCTTTTCGAACCGGCGGTTGAATGCATAATGGAAACGGTCCGAAAGGCCGGCCTTTCCGCCTTCCGCAGCCCTCGGCTTAAGAAGCAGCGCGCACAGGGCGGGGCTGAGCGTCAGCGAATTGATACAGGATATGCCGACGGCGACAGCCATCGTAAGGCCGAACTGCGTATAGAATATGCCCGTAGTGCCGCCCATGAAGCATACGGGGATGAATACGGCCATGAACACCAGGGTGTTGGTGATGATGGCCGAGGTAAGTCCCCTCATCGCATCCACGGCGGCCCTGTAAGCTGACGTATAGCCTTCGTCGAACTTGGCCTGCACCGCTTCCACCACCACTATGGAATCATCCACGACGGTGCCTATCACCAGCACGAGCGAGAACAGCGTCAGCAGGTTGAGGCTGAAGCCTGCCGCATAGATAAAGGCGAAAGTACCTATGAGAGAAACGATTATGGCCAGCGTAGGAATCAGCGTTGCCTTCAGGTCGTGAAGGAAGAAGTACACCACGATGATAACCAGCAGGATGGCGATGATGAGAGTCTTTATGACCTCGGCTATGGACGCGTCAAGGAAATCCTTGATGCTGGTCACCGTGACGAGTTCCATTCCCTTCGGAAGTTCCTTACGGAAGGATTCGAACTCCTTCTCCACCTTCTTTATGACTTCGTTGGCATTGGAACCAGAAGTCTGTACAACCTGCATGTTGCAGGAAGGATGACCGTTGACCTGGTTGAAGAAATTGTACTGCTGCGCACCGAGCTCAATCTCAGCCACATCCTTAAGCCGCAGAAGCCTCCCGTCAGGAAGGGACTTAAGGACCATGTTCCCGAACTCCTCTTCGGTCTCGTAACGCCCGCGGTACTTGAGGGTATAGACGAACACATTCTCCGTCTCCAGGCCCAGCTTGCCGGTGGCAGCCTCGATGTTCTGCTCCGCAAGCATATTGGTAATATCCTCAGGCACAAGCGAATACATGGCCATCTTGCCCGGATCCATCCATATCCTTATGGAATACCTCGACCCATATACGTTCACCTCGCCCACGCCAGGGATACGGCTGAGCCTCGGCTCGAGGTTGATCTGCAGATAGTTGGTAAGGAAGTTGGATGCGAACGAATCGTCCGGGCTGTACAGCGACACGAACATCAGCGTACCCGTCTGCATCTTGCGGACGTTGATTCCGCTCTGGATAACCTCCGAGGGAAGCAGCCTCTGGGCCTCACCCACACGGTTCTGCACGTTCACCACCGACATGTCGGGGTCCGTTCCCTGCTTGAAATATATCCTTATCGTGCCCTGGCCGGAGTTGCTGGCGGTGGAGGTCATATACATCATGTTCTCCACGCCGTTGATGCTCTCCTCAAGCGGCACCACGACACTCTTCATCACAGTCTCGGCACTGGCCCCGGGATACTGGGCCATGACGGAAACGGTCGGCGGAGCTATGTCCGGATACTGTTCGAGAGGAAGCTGCGTAAGGGCGATGACGCCTATTATCACTATGGCGACCGATATGACTCCCGACAGTATCGGCCTGTCAATGAATGTCCTGACGTTCATCGCGGGCTACTTTTCTGATTGTCCGCCTTCTGCGCCTGAAGAAGTCACCACGGGAGTGCCTTCGCGCACCAGTCCGGCCCCTTCAGCTATGATGACGTCGCCTTCTTCGAGGCCTCCCTCGACGACATAATCCGTACCGTCATTGAGTTTGAACACCTTGACAGGGTAGGATACGGCCTTACCGTCCTCAACCTTGAAGACGAACACCTTCTCCTGAATCTCGTAAGTGGCGGCCTGCGGTATTACTATGCAGTCTTTCCTTTCCGTCGGGATGACTACGGTGCCGGTACCTCCGCTGCGAAGGAGCCTGCCGGGGTTAGCGAACCTCGCCCTCACCCTCACGGAGCCGGTGCTCTGGTCCACGATGCCGCTGACCGCATCTATCCGTCCGCTTATGGGATATTCCTCCCCGTCACTCATAATAAGCTGGACATCAGGAGTTTCGCGGAGGAAAGCTTCCTGGGAACCCATCTGGCGGATGTAGTCAAGTATCTGGTTCTCGCTGAGGGAGAAATAAGCATATACGCTGCTGTCATCCGACACCGTAACCAGCGGACTTGTAATCGTGCTGCCCACAAGGGCGCCCACCTTATAGGTAATCATGCCGGCGGCGCCATCGACCGGACTCTTTATCACGGTATATGACAGATTGTTATGGGCCGTGGTCACCTGAGCCTCTGCCTGTGCCATGGCGGCCTCCGCGGCGGCAAGGGCATTCTTGGACGTCTGCAGTTCATAGGCCGATATGACATCCCTGTCGAACAGCATCTGGTTGCTTTCGGCAGTAAGCCTGGCCGTGGCCAACTGGGCGGCGGCACTTTCCTTGTTGGCCTCCGCCACCTGCAGCGCGGCAGTATATGGAATCTGGTCCAATATGAAGAGAGCCTGCCCTTTATGCACCTTGTCGCCTTCATTGAAACAGATCCTGGTTATGGTGCCGCTCACCTGGGGACGGATCTCCACCATCTGCTGCCCCTCAAGGGAGGCGGCATAATAGGATTTAAGGATACGGTCGGACTTTCGGACCTCCATCGTCCGGTACTGCGCCGGGGCCTTCTGCTGTTCCTTAGGCCCGCCGCATGATACGGAAACAATTGCGGCTGCGGCTAAAAATGCATAAAACGAAAATTTTCTCATACTATACTCACACAAATCAAGGCTGAGAGCCCATACGAACCGAACAAGTTAATAAAAAACTGAAATTTTTCAAAAAGTGCAGGGGGTGAAAGCGCCATATCATGCCCTGCAGGGACCACCAAAAATGCCAGCGAGTGCTGGCATTTTTGGTGGTCCCTGCAGGGCATGATCCT